>Ga0214923_10000581_pt1 | contig 54751 bp, 42 predicted proteins | sample LL1510_MetaG_FD_177993 | JGI IMG/M metagenome (GOLD analysis project Ga0214923, IMG submission 177993) | Freshwater microbial communities from Lake Lanier, Atlanta, Georgia, United States - LL-1510 | ecosystem: Environmental > Aquatic > Freshwater > Lake | place: USA: Georgia | collected...
TGTTTCACTTTTCCCTCCACGTGTTTCACTTTTCCCTCCACGTGTTTCACTTTTCCCTCCTCGAGTTTCACTTTTCCCTCCACAAGTTTCACTTTTCCCTCCACGAGTTTCACTTTTCCCTCCACAAGTTTCACTTTTCCCTCCTCGAGTTTTAATACATTAATCTTTGTTAAAGTAAAAGAACTGGCTCAAAGAGCAGGTTTTAGTATTATTTTTTAGATTCAGGGGTATGTTTTCCCCAAAATGGTTTTGTTTTTCTCCCAACCCCCAATACTCAAAATCCCCGCAGGTGCGGGGATTTCGAGGCAGAAGGACGTTATTTATTTTATCTGGGTCTGGTGAAGGTAAGCCCTTTGATTGCCAGATAATATGGACTATTTGCCCCAAATGCTGATTTTACATAGTTTTTCACCATTTTGGCTAATTGTACAATACCTGCGCGAGGATGATACAAAGCGTTATCTCTCGAAATTCGGGCTTGAACGAGTGCATAACGAGCGGTAGATGCAGTACTATTATGGGTACCTAAGGTAGTAAATAATGTATTTAAGGTTTGAAGCTGGAGTTCGGGTTCATTGGGCGCATATCCTGTAAGCGCTGAAAGGTATTCGATTAATCGCTGTAAATTACCTAGGCGGTTATCAAAGCTCATTTGAGAACCGGAGATTTGCTTTTGAGTTTCTTCTCCAGGGGCTGGTTCTACGTTTTTTTTTGCTTTTCTGCCCTGAATTTTTCGAGTAAAACTCTTCGCATCCTCTACCACGTTATCGGGGAAACCCTGAGCCGAAAGGGAATCCAGTAAACGGGAAGAAATACCGGATAGGGGTTCAAAGGCTTCTACTCGTTGGGTGAGAACTAATTTGCAAGTTGGAAATGTAGTGTTGACGGATGTTATAGCGGCATCTGCTGCCTGGTAGGCAGTTTGAAGCGCAGTAATAGAGATGGCGGTGTTGGATGGGTTGTAAAGAGAACCCATCGCCTGACAAGCAATAATGAGTTGATTGAATTCGGCAACATTCTTTGGATGCCCTTTTTCTGAAATGGAAGACATAATAAAAATGGTAAGAAGTGAAAGAAAATACCCGCTCAACTGCTCAGGAAAAATGTTTGTTTGCTCTCCGTAACTGTGCGCGGATCCGTTGCAATAATAATAAATGGAATTATACAAGTCAACAGTAGAATAAAAATGTTCATAAATGGGAAAGCTTGAGGAGTTGAAGAAAAGACGAAAATCTTTGTTGGAGAGGGTTTAAACCCACTTTTTTGGTACCCACCCTTAATATTTTTTTTTCACCCCTACCCTGTTAGAAAACGGGATATAATCCTCAATTACTAGGTAATGATTCTGTTAAAACGATGGAGATTTACAAGCATATTACGTGTTAATGGGAGGAAATTGTAAAGTGCCTTTTAGATCATTTGGATATGTAAATGCTCAGGTATATTTTTAAGGAAAAGTGCAAGTAAACGATTCCGAAATATTGGTTGTGAGTAGTTTAGGGGGGGGATGGAGGGGGTTCAGCCAAAAGGGAAGAATGTGCAAGAGGGGGTGAAAAGGGAGCTAGGAGGGGTGTTACATTCAAGCCTAAAAGACGACACAGCAAGAATGAGACAACATAAAGTGACTGGACAAATGAACCATCAGACAGCCGACCCAAAAGTCAACGCTTCTGTATTTTTATTTTTTCCCACCGCACATTTTTCAAAAACAATTTTAGCCAGCCGTTCAAATGGCACATTTGGTTTTGCCCGACAGCCCGATAGCTATCGGGACCGACCCTTCTCAAAATAAAAAGAGCCATTTTATGCTAACACATTTTAAAAGCATAAATTCAAAGACTTAAATACAGAATAATGAACTTTAACCCGAATGTTGACACATTTCTGAAAATATACTCTCAAAGCCTTTTGAGCACAGGTCTTACAAGAGGCTTGGATGAAAGCACCTACATACCTACCCGGTTAGATACCTCATTAAAAGATGATGTGCTGAAAGGTAAAAAAAAACTGGTAGTTCTTACAGGTAATGCTGGTGATGGTAAAACAGCTTTCATTCAGTTAATAGAAGCCGAAGCAAAAAATAAAAAAGGAACATTCAGTTCTGTAACAGCTAACGGATGCAAATTTCAATATAATTCTTTCGAGTTTGAAACTCTCTACGATGGCAGTCAAGACTTTGAAGGAAAGAGCAACGACCAATTACTAAAAGAATTTTTCAAACCATTTGAGGGCAACACAGAACCAAATGCAAAAATTGTAAAAATCATTGCAATAAATGAAGGTAAGTTGAGAGATTTTTTACTTGGCAAAAAAGAATACAATTGGTTGGGTAAGCAGGTGCATCATTACTTGGAATTTGACAACTTCAAATTGCCTGATTCACTTACGTTCATCAATCTAAACAATAGAGCAATTGTAGAAATAGAAAATCCAAACTCCATCTTTGATGAATTGCTAAACATCATTTTAGACATCAACGAAAAGCAAAACACATGGGCAGCATGTAAACCAGAAAACTGTGAGTATGCTGAAAAATGCTACATCAAATATAATATTGATACTCTTCGTGACAGCAAGAAAGGTTCAAATGTAAAACAGCGTTTGAAAGAAATCATTTTAGCGATATACCTAAAGAAAGAGAAACACATTACCATGAGGGATATTCGTTCTCTCATTTCATTTATCCTTTTCAATAAATACACTTGCAGCCAGCTGCAAGCAAGCATTGATGCAAATGAAAATCTGTTAGACAGATTTTATTACAACAATGCCTTCAACAAAGAGGAACAGGACAGAATGGTTGCAATACTTCAGGATGTGGATGTTGCAGATATGCCTTTGCCCAAATTAGAAAACCACTTATATTTTCTCAATCCTAAAACTGAACTTGCAGAGGACCTATTTGAGAAAGGTGAATTGATTGCTAATCCTGACCTCAATTATTTGGAAAAATATTTTCTGAACAAGCCCGAAGGAACCAGCGATAAAGGAAATGCGAAAAAGGAAAGTGCTGAAAGGTTTTTATCCTCTATTAAAAGAAAAGTGTTTTTTGAAGGCAACGACAAATACCTAGATGAACAATTTTCAATAAATCATTTTTCATTTTTACCCTATAAAAATTTTGAAAGATTTGTTTTGTTTCTCAACCTAGGGGGTGATATAAATTATCAGTTAAGAGATGATCTAGTTTTGTCAATCAGCAAATCTGAAAAAATATACAATGATGTAGTAGGCAGAGAAAATGTTTGCATCAGCAGTAGCAGCTTAAAAAAATCTTCTACTAAAGCATTTTACGGTTTCAAGTCAGCAGACTTTGAAGTGGTGTTACCAGATGTAGGCAATCAAACGGATTACATTGAATATTTTCCTGACCACATTATTTTTCGTCATTCCGACAAAACAGCAGCTTTAGAAATAAATATTGATTTGTTTGAAATCCTGATGAGAATAAAAGAAGGGTATGTTCCAACTTCAATTGAGATAAGAACTTTCTTCTTAAATCTTGAAATGTTTAAGCGAAAAATTTTAGCAAAGCGTTCAACAAAGGTTTTTCTTACTGAGGATGATTCCAATTTATACTCATTTGAAAAATCAGCATCCGGTAAACTGGTATTAAACAAAATTTAAAGAAACAATTATGGCTCTTGATAGAAAACAAAAAGCGTTTAGGTATTTTCAGGTAATGCCATTTGATGCCAACAACATCAACTTTGAGCAAGCAGTTGTAAGGCTGTTGGTTCTATTGCACACCAAAGGTAAAGTAATATCCAAAACAAATAAAGACACACTATATCCCGAATCATTGGTTGAAATAGTAAAGGAAAATAAAAACCATTTTGAAGGAATTACAGACCCAATCAGGGAACGCTTAATTAAAAATTGGATTTCATCTGATTTTGCAACAACTGTTATCGAAGGTAAAGGCAGACAAGGCAGGGCAAGAATTTCAAATTTAAAACCTCTTCATCTAAGCACCATCAAATTACTTGACCCTCGAATAAGAAGCCAAGACAGGGATATAAGTATTTTTCTTTACAATGTTTTCAAAGGCACAGCAGTTGCAAGCGACAGCGATTATTTAATGTCTTATTTATTAGAAGGAACAAAAAGGGATGGACAGTTTAATTTGGTAGCTGATGATTCAAAGTTCAATGACTTAGATATTGAAACACAGTTTTTATTACGCCTTTTAGACAATTTCAAAGTTGACTTACCATCAACAAACTCCAATTTGGTAGCCGATTACAAGTTTTTGTGTGAGGCACAACAAAAGCAATTTCTTATTGATACAATGAAATTGTTAGTGTATAAAAACTCTGTTCCCCGAAGAGAATTGTTTCATTATATCACAGTCCTTTTTAATTTTCATACTGCACTATTTGCAATAAAATCTTTCAGCCAAATCAATTCATTGGTTGAAACGCAAAAATCTAAATGCAGCACTTGTGTAACTATCAAAGGTGAAAACGACTTTGGTAAACTTTGCAAATGCGATTTTCAACCCAAGATATTTGTTGACCTCACTTTAGGGCAAGACCGCCTTTGTGATGCTATTTCCAAGAAGAATGTAGAGAGTGATTACAATGAAATGTATAAATATTTCAAATCACATTACAAATTAGTTAAGCTGAGTGAGTTTGCAAAAACTCAGGGTAATAACAACCCAACATTAGACCAGCTTTCAGGTTATTTAAGCAATCCAGCTTTAGAAGGTTTTTTCAATTACAAATTAGCCGACATCACAGTCGATGAAGATTTGAAAGACGACCCCGATGTGCAAGCCATTCTGCAAATGAATATTCCTGCAATTGATAAGTATGTAGAAATTCTTTGCAACGATAAATCTAACTGGAAAAATTTAGTAGCAAGGCATAAGAAATTGATGAACGGATTGTGCAACATCAACCGTGAAGATGGATTTTTACAAGGAGGTAGAGGCAGACAACGCAAGTATGTAATGGGCAATTTGCTTTTAGAAGTGTTGGTGCAGTTAGCCGTTGTAAGTGCCGACCCTAAAGGATTTAAAACACAGCCCATCACCATTGTTTCTTTTGTAGAGTGGCTTAAAAACCGTTATGGCATTTATATTAATGAATGGATAACAGGCAGTGACAGCCCCGAAACAGCAAAGGCATTAAACAATAATTTTTTAGCACTCAAAGAAAGACTAAGGCAGTTAGGTTTCTACACTGACCTTTCTGATGCTTCCAATTCACAAGTGATTAAACCACGGTTCAAGATTGAACCTTCAATTTTATAAAAGAAACGAATTATATGGCAAAGAAATCAAAAGAAGCAACAGCAGATACCATTGAGGAAATTGAAATTCCTGATGGTAAAATAGCTGACTATATCACTGGCAAATGGGTGAAAGAAACCGAACAAGAACAGGTTAGGCAAAACTTTGAACGGACATTGGTAGAGGAATATGAATATCCTGAATCGGATATTCGGGTTGACTTCTCAATTAAAATATGGGATGGTGATAAACAAAAAACAAAGAAAGCTCCACTTGCAGTAATGCAAGCAGGTAAAGAAGAACCTTATGTTTTAATTCTTATTGCAGCACCAAAAGCAAACCCTACTGATAAATCAGGCGGTGCATCCGAATTAGAACAATGGTTAGTTGATATTCCAACTGCCGAATATGGTTGCTGGACAAATGGGATTGAAAATATTTTCTTTCATAAAAAGAAAACCAAGTTTGAAACTGATGTTTTTCCGGTAAATGATTTTCCCCGTTTTGGTGAAGATGCATCCTCAATTTATACCACCGATAGAAGTAGATTAAGAGTAGCAACAGGAAACAATTTACTCTATGCCTTTAAGCGTTGCCACGATTACATTCATGCCAACCAAGGCGGCAGCAAAGAGCAAATATTTTGGGAGTTTCTAAAATTACTATTTGCTAAAATTGAAGATGAAACCAATGCTGGCAGACCTCGTTTTGCAATCAGAAGTGCAGAAGAAAGGAACACCACAGAAGGCCATAAAGATGTAAAAGTTAGAGTTGAAGACCTGTTTAAGCAAGTTCGTAAAAAGCATGAATTTAGTGGCTTATTTGATGCTCAAACTGAGGGGTTACAGTTTAATCCTGAAACCGTTTCTTACATAGTAGCACAATTAGAAAAATACGATTTTATCCATTCATCAGTAGATGTAAAAGGGGTAGCCTATGAAACCATTGTAGGGCCTACTTTGGAAGGAACAAAGGGAGAGTTTTTTACTCCAAGAAATGTGGTAAAGATGACAGTGAAAATGCTTGACCCTAAGCCCGGTGACAGGATTTATGATCCTGCATGTGGCACAGGTGGTTTCATTGTAATTGCTTTCAATTATGTGAGTGAAAAACTTCGCCAAAAACATAAATTGAAATGGAAGAATAAAAACAAACCAACAGAGGAAGAAGAAAAGAAATTGTTTGATGAAATACACGAAACAGGTTACAACATTTTTGGCACTGACTTCAACAGCAATTTAGTGAAAGCAGCCCAAATGAACATGATAATGAATAACGATGGCAGAGGCGGTTTGTATTCAGTTAATTCATTGAAAGACCCTAACAGTTGGGCAAAAGAAGTAAGTCAGAAAATACAGTTAGGAAGCATGGATTATGTAATGGCAAATCCACCCTTCGGAGCAAAAATAAAAATTGATAGCCGTGAAATTTTAGAGCATTATGATTTAGCACACGGATGGAGTAAAACCGAAGATGGTAAATGGCAACAGGAAGCAAATGTGAAAAATGCTTTAGAACCCGAAGTGCTTTTTATAGAACGATGTGTGAAGATGGTAAAACCCGGCACAGGCAAATGTGGCATTGTGTTACCTGATAGCATTTTGAGCAACCCCGGCTATGCTTATGTAAGATATTGGATTTTGCAAAACTGCCAAGTGTTGGCAAGCGTTGATTTACCAGTAGAAACATTTTTACCAAGAACAGGAACGCAAACAAGTGTGCTTATCCTTCGCAGAAAAAGCGACCAGGAGAAACTAATGGAAAGTATGAGTGGCCAAATGAATGCCTACGACATTTTTATGGCTTCGCCAAAAACTGTTGGAAAAGACCGTAGAGGCAGTTTTATATACCGCAAAGACAATCAGGGCAAGGAAATTTTAAAGAGAGAATTATACCCTGCATTTTCAAGCTCTACCATCTTAGATTTTTTACCACCTATTGATACAAGCGGAAGAGTAGTTGATGATGAATTACCATTGGTAGCTAATGAGTTTTTAAAATTTAAAGCCAAACAGAAAAATGATAAATGAAACCATTTTTGATTTATTTGAAAATGTTCAGGTAGGCTTTTTAGTTGATTCTGCCAAAGCTGTTGCTGGAGATATTCGCCTTGATTCATCACACTTTGTTGATGATTCAAATATTGTATTGAATGAAAATATCAAGTTCACAACACTTAGCACTTTCATTAATGATGTTGAAGAACCCAAACTTTTCACAAGAATTTATTGCGATAAAGAATTTGGTGTTCCTTATATTTCTTCCTCTGAAATGTCAGAGATAGAACCACCAGTTAATTCTCGATTCATTTCAAAAACATTAACGGGCAACATCAATCAATACATCATTAAGAGAGGGCAAGTTTTAGTAAGTGCAGCCGGAACAGTAGGTAGTATTGTATTAGCCACAAAAGAATTAAATGGTGTTGCAGGAACCAGTGATATTTTAAGAATAAATGTAGATAAAGAAACAAATCTTGGGTTTGTTTTCACCTACCTCACAAGTTCGTTTGGTGCCAATGAATTAGCAAACCTTGCTTATGGTGCAATCATTAAAAGAGTGAGAGGTTTTCAATTGGCTCAACTAAAAACTCCAATCATTGACAACAAAAGTATATTGAAAATTAATACAATTGTTTTGGCAGCATTGGAAGTAAGAGAGAATGCAAATTTATTGCTAAGTAAAGCCCGTCAACTTTCTCTTGAATTGAATAACCTTCCTGTTCTAGAAGACACATCTTATGAGGATGAATATTCTAATGGTGTTTTAAATTATCAAGTTATCAAAGGCATAAACACTGAAAGTGCATTTAGATTAAATTCCCACTATTATAAGAAAGTATTTATTGAAATTAATGATAACATAAAAAACTTTGCTTCCAATTCTGATTGCATTGTTAACCTTTCAAAAAGAGTTTTTTTGTGTTATAGATTCCCAAGAAATTTTGTTGATTCCGAAAATGGTATTCCGCTAATTGGAACGAGAAGCTCCTTGCAAGTTCGTCCAACGGAAATGAAATATTTGGCAAAAGATGAGGTAGAAAATGATGATGAATTAATAATTAAGAAGAACTGGATTTTACTGGCAAGAGTAGGCACTTTTGGCGGCACCTTTGGAAAAGTTGCGTTTGCTTGGAATAACTTTGAAGGATATGTGGCATCAGATAATATTATCAGAATTGTTCCTAATGATTCTGCCATTGACCCTGCATATTTATATGCTTATTTGAGTTCTCAATATGGGTATTCTCAATTAATACAGTTGAAGCATGGTGCTGCTCAGGCTGCCTTAGACCATACTGAAATATCAAATATAGTTGTTCCAATTCCATCTGATAAACAACAAAAGCAAATTGGCGATTTGGTTCGTCAGGCATACGATTTAAGGGCAGAAGCAATCCGTTTAGAAGATGAAGCCCAAACACTTTTAACTCAAGCCCTCACTAAAGAATAAATAACAGCACAATGGTAATTATAACGCAAGAAATATTTTTTGAAGAAATTGCACAAGCAGTTTTCAACGATTTAAAAGCAAAACTTTTGCTAAAGCAAAAGAACCATTGCCTCCGTGTAGATTACTTGCCTACGGCAGTAATGACCTACACTTGTGAGAAATTAAATCTTGATGCAGACTTAAAGAATAAGGATGTAGAGGCTTATGTGTTGACTGATAAAAAAGCAACAGGATATGAAGTAGAAAGCGGTAGATTGATTGAGTTGCGTAACCGTTTAGAATTTGGTGTGTTGGTTGTATTTATTCCACAGGGTTTTAAAGGTGCAGCAGAAGATAGTTATGACATCCATACCTTTGAAGCGTATGATTTAGCAGGAGTTTTGAATGAGCATAAGAAAGATTTAATAAAAGGATTTACTGAGGAGCAACAGAAAATAATAAAAGCAGTTTTTGACACCACACCTGCAAGAAAGCAACGCATAGAAAATCAGTTGCGTTATTTACTGGCACTAAAGCAAGACGGTTGCTCATGGGAAACTGCTGGTGCTTATTTGCATCATTTGAACCTCATTCCTGATTTAAAACTGAAAGAAGAGGATGTGCAAGCCCGTTTGCTTCGCAACGGGGAGTGTGTAGAAAATTTAAGTGATGCTGATAAAACTATTTTCTTAGCCATTGATGCATTAGTCAATAAAGGTTTAGACCCCGAACACAACAAAGTAAAATCCCATCTCTTAGAATTTTTCCGCAACCAAAACCAAGTGCAGGTAAAAGAATGGACAGAAAAGATTTTACAGGATGCAGATTGGTTAAAGAAAATCAGTTTTGATAAATGGAAATTCAAAGACCTTGCAGGTGAACAAATAGAACTTTACTTAGAACCTTTCAGAGATAAAGAGGGCAACCCACTTAGCACAACAGGATTGAGTTTAGAAGGAGATAATTTGTTGGCAACAAGCAACAGCAAATTAAAAGTGAAATGGAAAACGAACCCACGGAAAGCGGCAAAGGTTTCTCAGTTCGTAATTATTTTAGAGAGAGAAGAAGATATAGATGCCAGTAATGAACTACACCGCAAAACTGCTAAAGGTACAACAGAGCAAGCCATTTTTCCTTTCAAAGATGTAGAATTAGAGCCCGGTGAAGAATGGTTAGTTCAAATTCGTGTAGTTGCCTTGGATGAAAACAAAGCGAAGATTGCAGAAGACATCAGCGAACCATTTTATTTAAGAGGAGAAGACAGCGACACCACAAGTGGTGAAACAAAACGCTACAACAAAATAAGAAATGTTGCAGAAGCAACATTTAAAGCCACTTACCGTTTCCGCAAAGAAATTGAAATTGAAAGTCAGGGATTAGAAACAGGCAGAATTTTAATGTATCGCATTAAAACAAATCCGAGAGAAACATATCAAATCCCTCTCAATGATTTGCTGTATGAATTGGAAAGAAAAATTTTACAAGATCCTTTCAGTGGCGGAGTTTATGAAGTTGACATCCTAAACAGAGGTTTTATTGAACATGGTGATTTTAAAGCAGGAAAAATAAATTTATCAGTTTTCAGAACTGAGTTCAATGCTTTTTTAGAAACAAGAAGAGAATTATTTCATGCCATCACATCCGCTGATACGGCTGCTGTCATTGAAACACTTGATTTAAGAACTTACCAAACACAAATTGTTGAGTATGCTAAAGCATACCAACACCTCACTAAAGTAATTGCAGATGCAGTTACCAACTCACCCGATGCAGAAGTAAATAACTTACTAACCAATACTCATTTACTACATAGGTTAGATACAATCCACATCAAGTTGGGTTCAATAGAAGAAACGGAAGAAATGATTTTGCTTGCTCCAACACACCCTTTAAAAATGTTGTGGTTGCTGCAATACCAGTTGATGTTGTTTGACTGGAGCAATCAAATGACCGGAATGAGTGAAGATGCAATTCGAAAAGCAATAGACATAGAAGGGTTTGAAAAAATATTGCCACTCAATTTGCCTAACGCATTATCATTTAGGAAAAATAGTTTCTATGTAAATACAGATGTGTTGGATTTGTTCTGGAGCATTTTTCCAAAAAGCACTACAACCGATATTAGAAAGGTAGTAGCCATGATTTCCAAAGCATTGGGCTACAAAGATGACTTAGGAAATATTTCCTCTGTAAATCCTGCCCAAATAGCAGATAGATTGTGGAGATACCTTAGACATCATCCCTATATTAAAACTCTGAAATTAAATGTGCTGAACCCTGGTGATGGGCTTCTGTTTTTAAATACCATCCGTGAGTTACAGAAAATGGATGATTTCAAAAACTTGCGATACGATATTACTTTTTACGGAACATTGGGCTATGAGCTAATGGGCAGTGCATTTGACGAATTAATGAATGACAATACCAATACTGAAGGCAGAGGGTTGGACATTGATGAAGAATTATTAGAACCAAGCCATAATCCTTTATTCCCAAAATTGTTTTTCAGCAAAGTTAAAGTTGCACCTGATAAATGGACAGAAGTTCAATTCAAAGAAGCAAATGTTACAGTAATCATTGACCAGTTTGTAACCAAAACGATTTCAAGACCAGTTGGCAATGTTCCCGGCTGTTATTTCCTGCATGGTCTATTGGCAGAGTATCGTTCAGAGTTCAACATAATGAAAGAAGCCGTTACATGGAGCAGAAAAGTAGTGCCATCTCAAACATCAGAAATAACAGAAGGTAATGAAATCAGTGACCTGATTTACCATTCGGGGCTTAACTTTTTGGGTTTGTCATGTTCATACTTTGATTGGGGCAAATCAATTGACCACTTACCTACAATACAATTAGAATTAGAAAAACAAGACCGCCACATCCTTTCTCAAATACATGATAGAAGTGATTGGGTTTTTACCATTGATAGAAATTTTGGAATAGAATATTTTGATAACCCTGCCGATGCAAACCCAAATCTGAAAAGTTATTTGATTGATTACACACCAGAATTTATGGATGGTGTAGGTCACCGCTTAATTGTTTCAACAGGCTGGTTAAATGAAATTGAAAAACTGATTGAAGATGGATTGAACAAAATTAATATTCCTACATCTTCATTCAGGGCAGTAAAAATTTTAGACATCATCAAATCTGTTTCAGGCAAGCTGGCATTGAAACTCATAAACAATCCGAACAATGCAAGAGAAATAATTGGCCTGGCTATTACCCGTTTGGCATTAGAGAAAGAAGGGTTAATGAATGACGGTGTTTTAATTCCTGTTGATACTCACATAGATATTTTTGCTCAAAGCAAACGCAGAAACATTGAGGAAGAAATTACAGTGAAGCGGAGTGATTTGATTTTAGTTTCTGTAAAGAATGGCAAACTTAATTTGAATTTGATTGAAGTAAAATTCCGTTCAGGCGAAGGTAACATCACGGAAAGCATGGCTTTGAAGGAGGAAATTGTAAAGAAGAATGAGAACTCTGAAAAAGCATTCCGAACAAAATTCATTTCAGATGATACCAACCCCAAAATTGATGTTCACCTTACAAACAAATCACTTTCAACACTAATTGGTTTTTATTTAGAGAGAGCAATCCGCCACGGATTTTGCAATAACTCTGCCGAGTTAAAGCAAATGATAGAAGCCATCAACACAGGCGATTTTCAAATAGAATTTGAAAAATCGGGCTATATTTTTCACTGGGCAGGCACTACTAAACCAATTGACAATTACAAAGGCAATAAGGTATATGAATTAGGTAATAAAGAAATTGCAGATTTGCTTGAAATCAGAGAAACCGAAATTGAAGAACCAACCAACAATACACCGACAGACACAACAAGTGCTACTGAAGTTTCACCAGTTGTGTCTCCTGTAACCCTACCATTAAAACAAGCAACTAAAGTTACAGAAAAAGAAAAGGACAAATTAGTAACAGATCACACAAATACAAATATTGTCAACTCCAATGCGGATTACAATCCTCCGCCAATTACTACATCAGAGCCTCCATCCCCAATTATTACCAAGCCTTGCATTGTACTAGGCAAAAATGCAGATAATGGAAAGGATGTAGTGTTTGACCCAACCACAATGCTTCCAAAGAAGTTGGCAAACCAACATCTTTTAATTGTTGGAAAATCAGGTGCAGGAAAATCACAAACCACAAGTGGGTTGCTTTATGAATTAAGTAAACAGGATATTCCTTTTCTCATTCTTGACTTTCAAGGTGAATACATTTCAAATGTTTTATCAAATGCAAATGGTGATTCGTTTTTGCAAGCAACAAACTCAGTTGAATTAGACCCTTCCTATGGGATGGATGTAAACCCTTTGGAGCTTTCAATAAGTGGCAGCAATGGTGAGAGGGTAAGTTACATGAATAATGTTTATCAGGTTTCAGGAATATTAAAACAGATTTTTGGTTTAGGCGATATTCAACATCCTGTTCTAAAAGATGCAATCAAAAGAGCATATCAAGAAAAGGGCTTTTCAGTAGCAGACAGAACAACATGGAATAACGAGCCACCGCAGTTTCAGGATATTTGGGCAATACTGGAATTTATGGAACAGAATGAAGGTAGCAATGTCAGAAATTTGAAATACAGAATTGAACCACTTTTTGAAAACAATATTTTTGTTTCAGGTGCAAACAGCATTTCCATTTCAGAAATACTAAAGCAAAATTCAGTAATCAATCTTTCAACTTTACATACACCGGAATTGATGAAATCAGTTGCAAGATTTGTATTGCAAGCAATTTACAACAGGATGCTTGCTGAAGGTCCTTCCAAAAAAATCAAACTTTATGTAGTAATTGACGAAGCACACAAACTTTCTTATGACCAAACACTTACAGACCTAATCCGTGAGGCAAGGAAATACGGAGTAGGCTTCATTTTAGCTTCTCAGAGTGTAAGAGATTTTGCAACAGTTGTTTTTGAAAACATGGGAACCAAAATAGCATTGCAGTTAGAAGGGGAAGATGCAAAGTTCATGGCAGAAAATTTTGGAGCAACAGATAAGATGTCTAAAGAAACTGTGTTATCAATGTTGCCATCCCAAAAACCAATGAGAGCATTAATAAGGAACAACCACTTTGAACCATTTGTGCAGGTGGATATAATTCCATTTTATGAAAAATAATTTTTGAATAAAATTGAACAATATACAAACCATATCTGAAATAGAGTTTAGCCAAAAATACGGTAGAGGATTAGTTATTGAAACAACAATAACTGCTATTATTCATCCGTCACAAATAGTTACAGACTTTGAAGAAGGATTTATTGGTCGTTTATCAGTACTAAACTTGTTTTGGTGCCTACCACAAGGGGAAGCTGAGTTTACAAAACATAAAGTTGGCGACCGCATTCAATGTGTTGTATTAGAAATTGATTTTCTAAACAAACAAGTTGTTCTTAGCAGAAAACATCTTTCTAAACCAATAAGCGACACATTAACTTGGGAAAGAATTGAAAGGGGTGATGAATTTAATGTTGATGTTATCGAAACGTTTAACAATACCACATTAGTTAAAACAAAGAATGACTTGTATGGAATTATAAGTAACAACTTTCTTCAAGAGTCAACCGACAGATTAAGGGTAAAAGTTAACTCTAAACTTGATTACAGTCATCTATTTTCTTTTGTTCCTGCATCCTTAGATGTTGAGAATGTTGATTCAGAAGAAGTCTTAGACCCTGAGATAAACTTTATTGAAGACGAGCTACTATCATTCTACAATTTCAAAAATTCTATTCTTGGTGTTTATGCAAAAAATGAACAATTATCAATAATTAAAGAGGGTTTTGAGCAAGATGATAGAATATTTTCCAAAGAATTCAAAACCAACCATACACTTTACGTCCAATTTGAATTGGGAAGTGCATGCTACGAAACAACTCTTAAGCAAAATGCTATTCCCTACTTTCTGAATGACACAATAGTTTCAGCAGAAAACGAAAACAAACTTTTAGAATTGCTATCAAATCAGCAGCACTATTGGTTCAAAATCAATGCAAGAGATAACAATCAAGAAGTTGACTTTTCGCTATATAATGAAGAAGTTAACATATTTGGAGATGTTACAATTGGTAAGGATAAAAAGGAGATTAAGTTCGTAATAAAAAACTTTTCCATTGGCCATTCCCAATTCACTTCCAGTGAAGCAAAAAAGCGAAATGCAAAGTATGGTTCATTTCTATTTAGCAATAAAATAAAAATACTTTCGCCTTACAGTGCTTTACCGTTTGACAATTCACAGCAATTGTTTCTTGATTTTGCACTTCTAAAAACTAAATGTTTTGAAACAGTTAATCATCTAAAAACTGAGGCTGGAGAAATACTAAGACAAGAGGGCAGAACCCTTTCGATTATTGATAAATTTTTGGAATATCAAATTAGTTTGATAGAAAAGGAAAAAGAGAATGCAGTATTTGTAGATAAATACCAAAGAGTACCAGCAGTTAATCATGGCGTTGCAATAAAAATACCAAGGATTATTGGTGATAGTCTTGAAACTGATGAAGAAACTATCGTAAACATCCGATTGAAGGAAGATGAAAAGCTAATAAAACTATCGGATGGAATGTTGTCTTATCTTAATGAGGATTACACAATAACTTTTAACAAGCCTATTAAACTGGAATTATTGGATAAGGGATTCTATTTAGATAAGCGGATATCAAAAAAGCAATTCCAAATTCAAAGAGAAATTATACAGGATTTTCTTGATAAGAAAATTAAAATTGACCACATCGAAGCACTTCTTGTAAAACCTGATCGTGTAAAAACACCAATTCTTAAACCTATAATATTCAAGAATGAAGATTTATCAAGAACTGAAAAGGAGGATTCAACCAATAATCAGGTAAAAGCGGTGAAAAAGGCGGTAGGTAATCAGAATATTTTCTTGATTCAAGGGCCTCCCGGTACAGGGAAAACAACTGTAATAGCTGAAATAATTCAGCAGCTTGTTGAAAAAGGAGAGAAAGTTTTAGTATCGGGTCAAAATCACGTTGCAGTAGATAATGTTTTAGAAAAGCTTTCACAATTCCCTCATCTTAATCTTTTAAGAGTTGGCAACCCTGACCGTATTGACAAACAACTTTTGAAATATTGTATTGATAATCTTGTTGAAGATAATAAAGTAGATTTCAAAAGCTTTATATCTAACCAACTTTTAATAGCCGAAGAATATACAAAGAAAAAGGAATCAGGTTATCAAAAAGATTCCTTAAAAAAATCTCTTAATCAGTTTATTAACTCAATTATACTTCAATATGGCGTCTTACGCGAAGTGTATAAGCAACGTCATTTTATTTTACTTGACGGGCTTTCAGAACTATCAATAGCAGAATTAAAGGAAACAATAGAGTTACTTAGAAAGTGGATTGATGAATCAAATAATGAGTATGAAATCTTATTAAAACCGCTAATCTATAATTCTATAGATGTAGTTTTTGCAACTTGTATAGGTATCAAATCTGATGACATATTCAAAGACAAGAATTTCAAGTTTGATACCGTTATTATTGACGAAGCTGGAAAAGCAAATATCGCTGAATCATTGGTTGCTATAGAGCTTGGTCAGAAAGTAATATTAGTAGGCGACCAAAAACAATTGCCTCCTTATATGGATAGTTCCTTAATTGATAAGGCAGATAAATCTAGTTTTCCAAATTCAGTTTATGGGTCTGACTTTTTAGAGGAAGAGATATTACACGCACTTAAGTCTTCATTTTTTGAATTCATAGTAAACAGGATAAATGCTGGACAGTTTCCAAATGATAATATGGAAATGTTGAACTATCAGCACAGAATGCACCCAAATATTGGTCGATTTGTTTCTGAATCATTTTATGATGGCAGAGTAAAAATGGGCAAAAGAACCCATTTGAACAGAATTGAGATGTCGTCCCCCTTTAACAAAGAAGTTATTTTCTTTGATACTTCAAACTCAAAAAATCCATTTGAACAAAATGATGGCTTCTCGGCAAAAAATAATACTGAATCGGAAACGATTTCAGAAATCATTTTGCCGAAATTATTTGAAAACGAAGCTCAACCGTCAAGCATTGCTATTATAGCACCATATAAATCGCAGGTTGCAAACATTAAAAACTATATCAACAAGTCCGATTCTTGTAAATTTAAAAATATAGATGTTTCTACACTTGACTCATTTCAAGGAAAAGAATATGATATCATAATTTTTAGTTTTACTCGTTCATCTGACCACAACAATGCTCCCATTGAAAATGGGAAGAGAAAATATGCTAAAGTTGGGTTTCTTGATGATGCAAGAAGATTAAATGTAGCTTTTAGTCGTGCAAAGAAAAAGCTAATTCTGATTGGAAATTCGAAAACGTTAACTGACTATAGATCACATTTTGATAAAGTCTTTAACTATACTGAATTGTTTAGAACTCTGGTCAAACTTAGCAATAAAGAAGAGATAGGTAATTTTATAAATGTTGCAGATTTATATGACTTTAAATCACAGTTCGAACTATTCATTGAGAAATACAAAAAAGACGATAATACTGTTGGTCGATTTAAAGCAATAGGTAAAAATCTAAATGGGATTTTTGGCTTATTCGTTACTGTTGATGGTGTGGACTGCTTATTACCATATTATATGATGCCCAAACAATTTAAAGATAATCCTGAAAGCTTGGTTGCTTATGTTGAAATGAATGTTACTATCCATTCAATTGACCTTGAAAAGAAACGTGTTACAATAAAGTTTAATGATAATAAGAAAACAATTGCTGACAAGAAAAATGAGAGTTGGGACGCAACAGTGAATAAATATAAGAAAGGAGATTTTGTAATGGGAACAATTGAAAAAGAAGTGAATTTTGGCTACTTTATAAAAATTGAAACTGGATTAGAAGGTCTTCTTCACAAGAATAATATTAGTAACAATAAAGTACCAAAATCCAATGAAATTATACAGGTTAAGATAATTAAAATTGATTCCAAAAAAAAACAAATTGCTTTTTCCTACTAAATGAGCCATTTCAGCATTGATATAGAAAAGTACTACGAAGAATTATTAGTAATGGGTAGGCAATTGAAAGGCATCTTTTGTCTTCAGTACCCTATTCTTTGCATTCATTCTGAAATTTCAGATTCAACTCCAGATCCATTAGATAATCTCGATAAAGTAATTGTTGACTTCTTAAAAGTTAAACCAGATTTTAGCTCATTTCAAATTGGAAGCATCATTGGTACATCAAAAACCTTAATTGAATTAAGAATTGAAAAACTTATTAGTGATGATTTATTATTAAAAGATGGAAATAAGCATTATTTAAGTGAATATGGACAATCAGTATTTGAAACTAAAACACAGGTAAGACTTCACAAACAATCTTATGATTTTTTTATTGATGGTATTACTTTAAAACCATTACCTCGTGTTTTTTACAATTACTATAAAAGCAAACTTGTTAGTGAAAATTACACTTACTTATATACAAACCAAAGAGGTGAAACAAAAATAGCAAGACCTTTTGCTCCTGATATCGTGCATACACCTCCAGAGAGAAATATAATATCTGATTTAATATTTGCAATAGACCCAGAAGAACGTGAGGAATTTGGTATCCCTAACGGTTTACAAAGTATAGATGATATTTCATTTACTAAAATGAGTTTTCAAGTACTTGTTTCAGTATGTAAAATAGGAGACAACCTAATTAAAGAACTCATTGATGGCCATGCAATATTTTCATTGGGGAATGAATTGACCTATTATGAAACACTAAGGAAAAATGTAATTTTCTTTGAGTCTCAATTAAAAGATAGAATTCAAAATTTTGAATTTAAATTAATGGTGCCATTTAAAAAGAAAGATAGCAATGAAAAACCTATTCCCTATTTGACAACTAATTGGCCTGAAATTGATAGATATAAAGACTCAAAAACAAAATGCTATAATTTTAGTAGTGAGGACTTAATTAAATTCTTGCAATCTGCCCCCCCCTTTGGTTTTGCCATCAATGAAATAGAAGCAGAAAATATAATAAATGAAGCGGATAATATTGTGATAAATATTTGTGAGAAGCACCTATTAAAAAGTTCAAATAGACAAAAACTCCTTAGTGACCTAATCAGAAAACGTGACTATAAAATATTCAATAATAGTCTTGAAAGAAATGTGTTTTTATTTTACATATTCTATAGCTCTGACGACTTAGTAGTTAAGAAATTAATAGAATTTATAGAATTGATCAAAGAATATCAACGATTTCCATTTTCACGATTTATAGAGAGTCATCCAAAGTACACTAATAAAATCAGACCCTTCCTTTTGTTAGCTGGTGAATTTGACCTACTTGAGAAATATGATATTGAAAACCATATGATAGAAGTTAATTGATGGAAATAATTTTAAGAAATAGCGACACATTGAATTCTGGAGTTTTTGTCATAAATAATGGCAGAGAAGAATTTTATCCTTTTCCACAGTATGAAAATATTTTCTTAACTCAAGAATGTAATTCTGCATTAAAAAATGAAATCCTAAGAATTATCAGCGACACTAAGTCTGTTTTAAAAATTTGCAGTTTCATAATTACTGATAAAGAAATATTCAATGCTATTCTAGAAAAAGCCAAGGAAACCCAAGTGGCTATTTTTATTTTGACTCAATTAGACCCTGCAAAATTAGAGAATGCAATATCATTGGTGGATTTTATTACTGAAGAGGAAATAAAAGAAAATCCTTCACGAACTCACCTTAAATTTATAAAACTGCTTTATGATAATGGCATCCACGTGAGAGCTTCACTTTCTGCTCACTCCAAATTTATTGTTTCAGACAGAACTAACGGTTTTATTACAAGTGCAAATTTCACAACACCATCTTTAACTTTTAATACTGAATCTGGTATATATTTAGATGAAACAAGCAGTAAAGAACTTGACAAGCTTTTTGATGTAATCTTTCTTCAAGGCACAACATACAAGCAGTTTTTAGGAACAAGAAAAAAAGGTAAAATGCTAGTTGTTCAATCAGAGGTTAGAATTAACACTAATTTATTGCCAGAAGCAAATCATTCAAGTCTGAGGTACACTTGTGAATCATTTTCAAATAATTTGCTAGATGAAGTGATTAATGTAATTAATCAAGCTGATGATTTTATATATTTATCTACCTATAGCATAGTTGGGCTTAGTGCATTGCCAGCGTTAATTCAAGCTTTAAAAAGTGCAATTGGGAGAGATGTATCAGTTTCGATATTTTGTAGAGGTATGAATTATAGAAATGATCACTTAGCAGGTGCCTCAGAACTTTACGAAATGGGGTGTAAAATATATGCTGATGTTTACAATCATTCAAAAGGGGTTATCAATGAAAAGTCAGGATTAATATTTACAGCAAATATTGACGGACATCACGGTTTAACGAACGGCTTTGAAGTTGGGTTTATACTCAATGAATCCCAAAGAGCAGAATTTCTAGATTTTCATAAAAGACTGATTGAAACGGCCTATTATGTTTTTGACAATAAGCAAACAAGAAATTTATTGTTTGAAACATATATTGCCTATGAAATGATAAAGGGTTTAAACTCACCGTCATTACCCCAAAATCTTATTATTTCATTCAAAGAAGCTAATAGTTTTAATTTGGATGAACTTCAAAAAAATATAATCTTTTACGGTAGATTAAAAGAAAGTGAATTCTTAATCGCTGGTAATTCTTACTATAAATGTAGACTTAAAGAAAATGTTTTTTCAATTTTAGAATCAGTTAAACCGCGTTATGATCTTGAAAAATATGTTCTTAAATTTTTTGAACTTAAAATATGCAACAGTCTATGAAAAATAAAATACCATACCTTCAAGAATGGCTAGATTTAGCCAACACAGGCAAGTTTGAACGTGCACAAGAACTATATTTCGAAAAACTTTTTGAAGCAGTAATTATAAACTTCAGCAATGAATATAACAACGCTCTCCCATCAGGCGGGACGTTATTCTCTGTTTTAGGATTTTCACCTGAGCCAATAATTCTTACAGCTAAAGCAATTCAGCCAGAGACACACGTTATTTTTACAACAAATAATCAGAAAGTTGATAATAACTATCTTGAAAAATTTCTTGATTCCAATTACGAACTCATATACCTAAATGATGAAAGCTTTGAGTCAATGTATATGGCAATGAAGGAACAATTGGTATTAAACCCAGACGCTCAGATTACTGTTGATATTACTGGCGGAAAAAAATCTATGGTTGCATCTGCTGCTATTTTTGGGAAAGATTATGGATGTAGAATAGTCTATGTTGATTTTTCAGAATATATCAAGGATTTGAGAAAACCTATGCCTGGCTCCGAAATACTCAATGTGGTTTATAACCCTTTTAAAAACCAACCTGAAATATTTTTAAAATGAAACATCAAATAAGTTTCTTAGGCGGTCAACTACTCCCAGTTTATATTGGTGTGAAGGAGTATATGCCCGACAAACTTCACTTCATTGCTTCCGAAGAATCGAAAGAAGGGATGAAAGTGCTAAAAGATCTTTTCAAAGAATTAAAATTTAGCGAATTCATTTGTGCCCCATTCGACTTTTATTCAATCAAAAAGAGGATTGAAAGCATTATTGAAAAAGTTGATTCGAATGATGATGTTTTAATTAATCTAACAGGAGGAACTAAAATTATGTTACTCGCTGCTCAATCTGTTATTTCAGAAAAATCAGTTAATGGTTTCTATATTAATCAAGATTATAGCTTGATTGAAGTACCTTCTTATGAGAAAAAGCACATTGTATCAGATCTGTCTGTAAAAGACTTTTTTAGCTTAAGTGGTCATAATGCATTTACTTTTAAGGCACTAAGTGACTTTACTGAATCTGACTTTCAAGTTTCCAATGAAATAGAAAACTTTGCAGAATCAAATAAATTATACTCCAAAGTAACTGATTGCGTTAGAAAAAAATTTAGAGTAGTTCCAGAGAAAGGTTTGGAAACAACGCCTACTGGTGCTTCCATAAAATGGGGAAATGGTTTTATTGAAATTAATAATAACAATAAATCTATCATATCATTTAAAAGTAATAATGTAAAAGACCTTTTTTTTAATGCATCTTGGTGGGAACTTATTGTAGCAGCAGAAGTTGGAAAATGGTCTAAAGCAAAAGAAGTTATGCTTCAATGCGAATTACCATTCAAGACGGACGATAAATCATTAAAAAATGAAATCGACATCTTACTTAACACTGGCAACAAACTAATTTTTGTTGAATGTAAATCAGGCAACATAAAACAAGAAGACATTAACAAAATGAAGGTAATCAAGCAAACTTACGGTGGTATTATATCAAAATCTTTGCTTGTTAGTCGTTTTATGCCTTCGCAATCAATAATGGAGAAGTGCAAGGAACTTGATATAGAAGTATATTATGTGTATGCTTTTCAAAGAAAGGTTAATTCGCTAAATAACATACATAAAACCTTAGACAAACTTGAGAAGAAAACATCAATATAACGTATAGCACTCAATTTATCATTGCAGGCGCTGTTGCCTGCAATAGCGAAATGACTTTGGGTTGTGTTGACATATAATACCTAAACGTCCCATCCGTGAGGCTTTGCTTAAACTGTTATCCATTGAAGAAGTCAACATTATAGCAGGAAGAAAGTTAAGCGGGTAACGAAATTAGAAATGTAGAAACACTTAAAGGGATAGTGTTTACCGTCTTTACCATCAATATTTCTATTCTTACCCTAACCTAATTACTTTATCAATGTTCTTCCTCCTGGGTATTACAAGTATGGAGTGTGCGACCCGCGGGTGGTGTAGTACCTTGCTCAATGTTTTCAGATTTGATCATCTTAACAGAAGAACAATCTCTTTTATGATACACCTTTGAGGTAGAAGATTTGCTCCAATAATATATTTCAGCACTGTTATGCATCGCAGGAACGCTCGGTAAAGATGGGTAGTTTAACCAAACCGGTGCTGTCCATAATCTTCCGCCGTCAGCCTGAACTATTTTAAAATAAACAAATGCAGGTCCATCGGGAACATATATGCCTTTGATTTTAAAAGTGCCATTCCCATTCACGGTTACCTGGGTAAGCAATCCTTCTTTAGCAAGTGATTTGGTAGCTTCAGTGCTGAGCTCTGCTTTAATTGCACTCCCATAAACATACACCGTATATTCGCTATTAACTTCATCTTTATCTTCGATAGTAAAATCAATCTCAAGCTCTGAATCTTCATTGGCAGTAATAGAGGAACCCATGATATTACCGTTCGCTTTGAAATACCCGGATAGGTTTTTATCATCGGTTGCAAACGTGCGATTGTTGTTAAATGCTTCGAAGAGATCTTTTTCGGTAAGCGTTTTGGCAAGCACCCCTACCCTAGCATCTGTTCCTGAACCCCAATTATAATAGTGGTTATCCTGACCTGCCGAGGGACTGATATGAAAACCTTGCTTTAGGTAAAAAAAATAATCGTTCTCATGTGTTTCATCATAGTGGTAATTGGGTGGGATTATCTTTGTTAACGCAGGTCCACTCAAAATTTCAATCAGTCCGACATAGGGATCCAAACGTTTGATGAGATTCTCAAAATGTGGCCCCAAATCACCTTTATCAATTCCATAATCGTTAAAACTTTCTGAATTAGGATTTTTAGCAAAAATATCTGCTGTAACTCCTGGGTGATTCAATTGTAAAACTGGAACTTTTTTTCCGTCGGCTTTTAAATTGTCCAGCAGCTCTGCCAACGATTTGTAATTCCCGTTTTCTATTGTTAACACATTATCTATCCCTAGCACATTTACGTGATTTCCGGAAGAGATCGTTGAGAATTCTTGTCCATATAAGGCAAGGAAAGTTTCGGTAGTAGCGTCTTTTGCGGCTTTAATAAGTGGTTTTATCACAACTGTATTGCCTCCTGATGTGATAACCGAAACGTTTCTGGAGCCATTATATAAATTATGATCCTTTGCGATTAAGATACCATCCTTTCTTTCACCGGTTCCATCTGCCTGAATATGGTTGTGTTCAGTAAGTGCGAAGAAATTCAACCCTGCCTGCTTTGCCATTTTATAAGCTTCTTCGGGAGTTCCGCTACCATCTGAAATAGAACTGTGGGCATGTAAAAGTCCTGTATAAACCTTATAAGGTTGTGCGAATACTAGGTTAATAATTAGGCTTAATACAATGATAGATTTTGTGAGATTTGTTTTCATAGTCGCTGATTGGTTTTGGTTAAATACTGTTAAGGTAATCCCTTACACCGGTTATTTCTCAACTATAAAACACTCGATAGGATGTTCACAAAATTAAGAGAGTTTTTAAGGGAGATTATGGATTTTAAGCCGATGAAGGTATAGGTGCCAGTGATGGTGGAATGACCTTGGGCTGTGTTGGGGGATAATGTTCAATTGATCATTGCAAATGTCTGAACTATGATTTTTGTGATTAAATGATTGCCATGATTAATAATGGGCAATTTTCAGCTGTTGCAGGCATCGATGCTTGCAACGAATAATACTTTTAGGATTTCAAGGGCGGATGCCTGTGATGGTGGAATGCAAATGAACATTCGATTTCATTTTCTATATTTACTTAATGGTATCCTTGATTGACATCAAAGAAAAGCTTAAAAATAATAAAGCAAAACTTTCATCAAAGTATGGACTAAGTTATATAGCCATTTTTGGGAGTTATGGTCGTGGCCAGCAAACCAATGATAGTGATGTTGATATTTTAGTGGACTTTGATAAGCCAATTGGAATTGAGTTCATTGACTTAGCTTATGACTTAGAAGAAATTCTGAAAGTTAAGGTTGATTTGGTTTCTAAAAATGGTATAAAACCCAACTATTTTAAAAATATTGAAAATGAATTAATCTATGTCTAAAAGAGAATCAAGATTACTTCTATTAGATATTTTAGATTCTATTAGCCTGCCGTTGCAGGAAATTTAGGATTGTAGGCGCAGACGCCTGCAATGGGGGAAAACCTTAAAATTTAACTTTTCAATATGAGAGTTAAAATTTATATTTGATTATGCCCAAAATTGCAATCTATAAGTTTCTGACTTTTTTTATTTATGCTTAGGATTCGCTTAATGAGCCACCCCATTTGCATATTGCGAAAGCAAAAGGAAGTCGTCAGCGTTCTGCAAAAATTTGGTTAGAGACATTTAAGGCTGCTGAAACTGGAACCCTCAATGAGAAGGATTTAAACCTAGCAATTAGTTTAATAAAAAAGAATCAGACAATACTGATTGAGGCATTTAATAAGGTTAAAAATGGGAAAAGAATAACCACGATAAAATTAAAATAAATGAAATCTACGCTTAAAAATACCACAATAAGTATCGAAAAATTAAATTTCGATATAGTCGGAAAAATTTCACTTAAACTTGCAGATGGTCGTGTGATAATTGTCCCGTTAAAATATTTTCCTGACATACAAAAGTTGCCAGTTGAAAAAAGGAAAAAATACACAATCGTTGACGACCGAACTATTCTTTTCACATATTCTGACTCTGTGTATCATTTGGAGGATTTTATGGGATTAGAAAGCAAATGGCGAGAACGATAAGAAAGGCAAGTAGAAGTTTCGTTGGGGCATCCTTCGTCTTTCGACTCTCCTTCGACCCTTCGACCCTTCGACCCTTCGACCCTTCGGCAAGCTCAGGGCAAGCAAGCTCAGGGCAAGCAAGCTCAGGGGATGCAAGCTCAGGAGCACCCGCAAGGGCAAAAAAATACCGTACCCAATTTCTGAGTACGGTATTGCAATGTGTAAATTAAATCTTAAGCGTTCACAAGAACGTTTTTATGATTTTGAACTTTGTCCACGATTTTGGCAAATGTTTCCGGGTGATTCATGGCAAGATCTGCAAGAACTTTACGATTAAGGCCTAAACCTGAAGAATGGGCTAATCCCATAAATCTGGAATACGACAATCCTTGTAATCTAACTCCGGCATTTATTCTTTGGATCCAGAGGGCGCGGAAATTACGTTTTTTGGTTTTACGATCGCGGTAAGCGAACTGAAGACCTTTTTCAACTTGGTTTTTGGCTACTGTCCAAACATTTTTTTTACGACCGAAATAGCCTTTGGCCATTTTCAGTACTTTTTTCCTTCTTGCGCGGGAGGCGACCGCATTTACTGACCTAGGCATACTTAAAGTTGTTTTTTGGTGGCAGGTGGCAGTATTTGCAACTTAAAACCTGATACCGGGTGAAACAATAAAACAGAATAAAAGAGAAATTAAGCAACGAGCATGCGATGAATCCTGGCTGCATCAGCATCGTGAACGAGACCATCATGAGAAAGTGCGCGTTTACGTTTTGTTGATTTTTTCGTCAGGATATGCCGCATAAAAGCATGTTTTCTTTTCAGCTTTCCGGAACCGGTGATTTTAAACCGTTTACGGGCTCCGGAATTGGATTTCATTTTAGGCATATAACGGAAATTAACTAGTTACGATTTAGATTCTGCGGCTGATTTCGCAGCAGCAGCGGCTTTGGCAGTTGGGGTTAACAAGATATACATCCGTTTTCCTTCCAGCTTCGGTAACATTTCTACTTTGGCTAACTCTTCCAATGCAACTGCAAATTCGAGTAACAACTTCTCCCCTCTTTCCTTATACACAATTGTTCGTCCGTAGAAATGAACGTAAGCTTTTACCTTATTACCGTCTTTCAAAAATTTTTGAGCATGTTTCACTTTAAAGTTAAAGTCGTGTTCATCAGTATTAGGACCGAACCTAATTTCTTTGACCACCACCACATGCTGTTTACTTTTGTTTTCCTTGTCGCGTTTTTTCTGTTCGTATTTGAACTTAGTATATTCGGTAATACGACAGACGGGAGGAACGGCATTCGGGGCAATTTCTACCAAATCTAATCCTGCCTGTTCTGCCAAACGTAAAGCTTCATCAAGAGAAAAGACTCCATTGCTTGCTTCGTCCTCCATCCCTACTATCCTTACTTCAGAGGCCAAAATTCGGCCATTAATTCTGTAAGGTTCTTCTTTTCTACCGCGGTTATTACGGTTTTGGTTTACCAGCGCCATTCAGGAGGAAACAAGTGATAGGATATTTATGCATCAAGTAGCTTTTCTTCAGGGTTGCGGGAAATCATTTCTGCCTCCCTAAAATATTCGACAAACTCAGACAATTTCATGACGCCCACATCTCCAGATTTATGGCGGCGAACCGAAACGGTTTCCGTTTCAATTTCTTTTTCTCCGATAATCAGCATCATAGGAATTTTACCTACTTCAGCATCTCGGATTTTCCGCCCAATCTTTTCACTGCGGTCGTCAATGAGGGTGCGAATATCTGAAATTTTCAGCATATCAGCAACTTTTTTAGTGTATTCTGAAAAGCGTTCACTCACGGGCAACAAAATAACCTGATCCGGAATCAACCATAAAGGAAAATCCCCAGCGGTATGTTCTAACAACACCGCAATAAATCTTTCCAAAGATCCAAAAGGCGCTCTGTGAATCATTACCGGACGATGTTTTTGATTATCGGCACCTGTATATTCCAATTCAAAACGATCGGGCAAATTGTAATCTACTTGAATAGTACCCAATTGCCATTTCCTACCTAAAGCATCTCTTACCATAAAGTCCAATTTAGGACCATAAAAAGCTGCTTCTCCATAAACTGTTACCGTGGGAAGTTGTTTCTCCAAACAAGCCTCTTGAATGGCGGATTCCGCTTTCTCCCATAATTCATCTGCCCCAATATATTTTTCCCGATTATTAGGATCTCGAAGAGATATCTGCGCTACATACTCCGCAAATCCTAAGGTCTTAAAAATCAATAGAACAATATCTATCACTTTAAGGAATTCTCCTTTTACCTGATCGGGAGTACAGAAAATATGCGCATCATCCTGGGTAAATCCTCTCACCCGGGTAAGTCCATGTAATTCCCCACTTTGTTCGTACCGATAAACCGTACCGAACTCAGAAAAGCGTACGGGCAAATCCCGATAAGAACGGGGTTTAAATTTATATATCTCGCAATGATGCGGACAATTCATCGGTTTTAAGAAAAACTCCTCCCCTTCTTGCGGTGTTTGAATGGGTTGAAAGGAATCTTTCCCATATTTTTCATAATGACCCGAACACACATACAATTCCTTTTTTGCAATGTGCGGCGTAATAACTGGTTCGTATCCTTCTTCTACCTGAACCTTTCTCAAGAACTTCTCTAGCCGTTCCCGCAAAGCAGTTCCTTTGGGTAGCCATAAGGGTAAACCCATTCCTACCTTATCTGAAAAAGCAAATAACTCCATCTGTTGCCCGAGCTTACGATGGTCTCGCTTTTTGGCTTCTTCTAATTTCTCTAAATATTCAGTGAGTTCTTTTTGTTTTGGAAAAGTGATCGCATATAATCGTGTCAACATCTTCCGCTTTTCATCCCCTCTCCAATAAGCTCCGGCAATGTTTAATATTTTAACGGCTTTAATTACAGATGAATCTGGAATATGCGGACCGCGACATAAATCCACAAAATTACCGGAATGATAAAACGTAATGTTTCCATCCTCCAATCCTTCTAATAATTCAAGTTTATATTCATCGCCCTTGACCGTAAAATAAGCAATTGCATCTGCTTTGGATATATCTTCTCTCAAAAAGGTTTCACCAGAACGAGCCAAGGTCATGAATTGATTTTCGATTTTTTCAAGATCATCGGGAGAGATTACCCGATCGCCGAAGTCAATGTCATAATAGAATCCATTTTCGATGGCAGGTCCAATCCCAAATTTTGCTCCGGGATATAAACTTTCCACCGCCTCTGCTAGGATATGTGCGGAAGAATGCCAAAAGGTAGCTTTTCCTTCTAAATCCTTCCAAGTAAATAATTGTACATCAGCATTATTATGAATGGGGCGATTAATTTCCCAAACTTCCCCGTTTACCGATATTGAAAGCACATCCCGCGCTAATCCTTCGCTTATATTTTTGGCAATTTCATGTCCGGTAATTCCTTCTGGAAATTCCCGAACACTTTTATCTGGCAAGGTAATCTGAATCAAAGCAGGTGGATTAAAATAAGTTGTCACAAAGTTACAAATCTTGTTCTTTACTTTTAATTCTATCCTTGAAAACCCCTTGCTTTACATAATTCCTCATGTGGGGATGCGCATATATCCTTATTTTCGTTCTTAAATTATGACCTGCCTTATTCTTTCCTGAAATCGGTTGATGAACCCTGTGCTGAAAAATATTTTGAAATTACTCAGGGGTGGAATGTATTTTTTTCTGCTGCTGATTGTACTTTTTTTAACGGCTTTATATACCCTTAGATTTTCCTTTATTCAAAATCAAATTCGTCCATATGCAGAAGAATTTCTCAGTGAGCAATTAAAAACTAGAGTACAAATTGGACATATTGAACTTGCCCTTTGGGATTATTTAGTAATTAAAGATATTGCCATTTGGGATCAACAATCTCAACCCATGATTCGATTAAAAGAATTAAAACTGAGTTTAATTCGAACCTCCATTCCAGGGTGGTTGAGCGGACAAAAAGAAGGTAAATTAATTCATGTTCGAGAAATAGAACTTACAGAACCGGGATTTTTATTATATCATTTAGATTCTACTGGAGTATTAAATCTGGATTTTCTATTAGGAGAAGACTCAGATTCCAGCACTACCTCTACCTCCTTACCCAAAATAGAAATTGAACAATTATTATTATGGGATGGAAAATTTACCTATTTAGATTCGTTTGGCGACCCAGGCGCATTTCAAGTAAAACAAGGATTAAATTTTAGTCATTTAATATTAGATAGTATTCAAGCGGATTTAACTTTTGCCTTATCGCATTCGGGAGATATAAATGCACAAGTTCGTCAATTATGTACCCGGGATCTATGGTCAGGATTTGTTTTAGATTCTTTTAAAACCCAATTAACTTCCTCTACTCAAATTACAAATCGGGAAATGGAAATTATGGATCCATTTACAAAAACAATAAAAACCGTAGAGTGTTATGAATCCTATCCATTTGTTATATTAGAAAACACTTTAATTAAATCAACAGGAAGCAGAATTGATGCGGATATTCATTTACAAAATGAAACCTTAGCGGATTTAATTGATCCCAATTTAAAGGAAGATTGGCAGGTAACGTTTAGGAATTCACAGGTTCATCCTACCACCCTAAATTATTTCTCCCCTACTCGATTACCCTTTTATGCTGCCGTGTCCTTATTCGGAAAAATAACTGGAGATATTAATCACTTGAAGAGTCAAGCTTTATTATTAGGTATAGGAGAGGATAGTTGGCTTCATACAAAAGTTAGAATAAATGATATTCTTGCGGATAATCCCATGTCATTTGAAATTGGGGTGGATAGTAGTTTTATTAAGATATCAGAAATACAACAGTTAATTGGTTCCGTTAAAATCCCAGAGGAAATAAATCGAATAAAAGAAGTGCGTATAAAAGGAAAATGTACGGGTTTACCTGAAGATTTTGTTGTGTCCACCCGAATTATTACACCAGTTGGAAATCTATCAGCAGATTTATTACACTTACAATTTCCCGAAAATTCCCTAACCTATTCGGGTGCGATTCAAGGAAGAGAAATACAATTAAATTATTTATTAAATCGAAATGATATTTCTTCGCATCTAAATTTTTCCAGTCAGGTGGAAGGAAAAGGTATTTCCTTATCGGAATTAGAAGGTAAAATTGAATTACAAGTGACTAAATCAGATATCAGTGGGTATTCCTTAGATTCCCTAATCACCAAATTAGATTTCTCTCCTTACAAAGTAGTGGGGCCCATGGATATATTAGATACTAAAGGCACTATACATACCCAAGTAGATTTAACCTTTAAACCCGATCATTATGCTGTGGATATTAAGGGAGATATTCAACAAATTAATTTACAAGCCTTAGAACTAACGCAAGATTCCTTATTTGTATCCTCTATTTTAAATATTGATTTAGAAGGCAGTCAATTAAAAGATATAGAAGGAACTATTAGAATATTTGAAACCCAAATTCATCGTAGAGGATTGGATAGTTTATTTTTAGATCCATTAGTTATTCGTGCGGAAAAAGTGGCTGAAAATAAAGAAATCATAAAAATAAAAAGCGATTTATTATCTGCAGAGATTAATCTAGGACAAGGCTACACAGAATCTGTAGAGGTATTCTCCAGATTGGGAAAAGAAGCAATAATGTTTTTTAATAATAAGGATAGTGTCACACAGAAATATTATTCACAGAAAAAAGATTCTATTCAAAATCAATTTGTGGGTATTGAACTATTCTTAGCAGAAATAGATCCTGTATTATCATTTTTAAGAATACCCCTATTAATTTCCAGTGGATCTCAACTTAGTAGTGAAATTAAAACGGGTGCCACCGACCAATGCTCCTTTACCTTTTCAAGTGATTCCTTCAAAGTGGCCAATCAAAAGATTTATAATTGTAATTTATCAGGAGATTTTTTTAAATCGGCTACTACTGGTGATGTATTGGCACAATCCCAAATAACAATAGGTGAAATATTTATTGAGAATCAAGTAAGTTTTCAAAACGTATCTATAGAACCCATTTGGTCGGGAAAAGAAATTGAATTTATGGTTTACGCCGAACAGGATTCGTTCAATAATAAAATCAATATTCAAGGAGTTACCCAATTTAAAAACAATGAAATTGAAATTAATATAACCGACAATAATTCCTCTTTATTTCTAGCGGGTAATTTATGGACTTTTACCGGTAGAAACCGATTTGTATATTATAATTCATCTGGGGATTTATTAATAGATAATTTAAAGATTGATGACAATACTGGGCAATCCCTTCAAGTCTACGGAAGCTTAACCGAAAAAAAAGGGGAAGGATTGGTCATTAAACTTGAAAAAGTAGAATTAAAGACAATTGATCAAATTACAGGATCAGAGCAAGGATTAGAAGGAAAAATTGATGCGCAATTTATGCTCAATGATTTACGCACAACCCCATTTATTCAAGGATATGCCTATGTGCATGAGTTTGGATTTCGAAAATTAAAATATGGAGATATCGGTATGAATGCCGTTTGGCACCAAGAATTAAATTTATTGTCCTTGGATGCCACTTTACAAAAAGATGGAAAGAAACTGTTAGAAATAAGTGGAAATTATAATTTAAATCATAAAACTTCTCCCTTAGATTTTAAACTTGTATCCTATAATTTACCCTTGCAATTAGCGGAACCCTTTATGGAAGGGCAAATCTATGATCTAAAAGGAAGTGTGGAATTAAATGAGTTTACGGCAAAAGGAACCCTCGACAAACCTATTATCACCGGAAATGGATATTTTAAAGATGTTTCTTTTATGGTAGATTATACCAAGACTCGATATAGATTTACTGGCAATATCAGATTTAATGATCGAAATATTAATTTCTTAAATATTAAAATTTATGATGAAAGAAAAGTAGGCGTTACTTCAGAAGAAAACTATGCACAATTACGGGGATATATTTATCATCAAGGATTCAGGGATTTTAAATTTAATATTGAATTAGAGTCTATTCGAAATTTTATGGTATTTAATACTAAAGAAGGAGAGAATAGTTTGTTTTATGGAAAAATGATTATTAAAGATGGGGTTGCTTCTATAGATGGGGATTTAGAAACTATACGATTAACCACCTTTGTGGAAACGGGTGCAGGAACCATCATTAATATTCCCTTGACCGATTATACAGAAAGTTCCTCTTTGGATTATGTTACTTTTTTACAAGAAGGAAAGATTGAGGAAGATATTCGACAGCAATTAAATTTATCCGGATTTGAATTAAAAATAACGGTAAATGCTACGCCGGATGCGGTGTGTAGAATTATATTTGATGAAAGAACGGGTGAAATAATTGAAGCCAGAGGAACCGGAAATATTGAATTAGAAATAACTCCTGATGGAGATTTTACCATGCGGGGAAATTATGAAATAGAAAAAGGGGAATATTTATTTACGCTACAAAATGGCACCATCCAGAAAAAATTCTTTATTGATAAAGGCAGTAGAATCACCTGGACAGGAAATCCTTATGATGCCAACATACAAGTAACTGCTTATTATTTAGTATATGCCAGTGTTGCAGATTTAATGGGTCCTAATTCCGGGGCTACCAATAGAATTCCGGTGAGAGTTCTTTTGAATATGCGGGGTTCCCTTTTAGGGCCTGAAATAACTTTAAATATTGATGCACAAAATTTAAATTCTCAAGCCTCCGCAGAGGTATCCTCAAAACTGAAAGCAATTACTGCAGATCCACAATCCTTAAATCAACAAGTATTTTTTCTATTATTATTTAGTAGATTTTATAATAGCACAGGTTCAGCCGGTGCAACCACCGCTGGAGGCACAGGGGGAGCCAGAGGAGAAAATGGGGTGAATTCATCCTTATCTGAATTATTATCTAATCAATTAAATTATTGGTTATCCCAAAGTTTTGGTAATAATTTAACAGCAAATATTTCTTCTAATCAATTTCAAAATATAACTTTAGCTTTACAGGCACGATTGTTTAATGATCGAATTACGGTAGAAAGAAATGGTGCAATTACTGGAACCAATAATTCAAATGTGACTATCGGAAATATAAATGTGCAGGTGAAATTATTACCTGCAGCCAAACGTGCATTTAGAAGAAGAAAAACAAACCCAAATCCAGGCACCTTAACTTTTGAAATATTTAACCGTGAACAAATTGGACTATCTGGAAACAATGCAGTTTCACAAGGCGCAGGTTTCTTTTATAGGAAAGATTTTAATCACTTTAATGAATTATGGAATCCTCGAAAATATTTAAGCACTGCACCTCCTCCAAAATTCCCTTTGTCCTCCCCTATTGATACTTTACAAAAATGAAAAAAACAACTCTTTTCCTAATTCTTGGAATTTTTATTATTCCTGAATTAATTATCGCGCAAGTAGATACTGCATTCACTTACCATGATAAACAATCTACTGTAGTTCATGAAATGTATTTACAAACCCCACAAGGAATAAAAGAAGGATTTTATCTTTCTTATTATGAAAATGGATTACCTGAAAAAAAAGGAAATTATAAACAAAATTTACGGGAGGGTTTATGGCAAATATTTAATGAAGAAGGAAATATTGCCTTTGAAATAAATTATAAAAATGGTGAAAAAGAAGGAATTACCCGGGAATGGGACGATTCAGCCGTACTATTATCTGAAATTAATTATTCCAAAGGAAAAAAAGAAGGATTAGGAAAGTGGTATGATGAAGAAGGGAAATTAAAATCAGAAGTAAATTATGCTGATGATATTAAAGATGGGAAATTTATTGAATTTTACCCCGAAGGACAACCGCAAATTATTAGCCATTTTTCCAAAGATAAAAAATCAGGAACCTATCAATCCTTAAATAAAGCGGGAGTAATCGTAACCAAAGGGAGTTATTGTGACGATCTTCCCTGTGGAGAATGGGAATTATTTTATGGAGATGGTGCTCCTAAATCTAAAGCAGTTTATACTAATGGAGCCGTAAATGGAAAAGTAGAAGTCTTTGATTCTTTAGGCAATTTATTTAGTACTACCCAATGGGTAAATGGACTTAAATCGGGAATTTATTTCGTTTATCATCCCAATAAAAAAATTAGAGAAACGGGAATATATATAAATAATTATTTAGACAGTATTGTTAGCAGATTTGATTCCAGTGGAAATAAAATCAGTGATTTTACTTACAGAGATGGGAAATTAACCGGTATTTCTAGAAATTATTTTGATAATGGAAAAGTATATGAAGAAATTTCTTTTTTAGGAGGATTAAGAAATGGACCTTACACTAGATATTTTCCTACGGGATTAAAATCGGATGAAGGTTTTTTTGAAGCGGATCGTGCACAAGGGGTTTTTACCTTATATCATGAAAATGGAAATAAAGCCCAAGAAGGAATGTATAAAGATGGAGATGTTACCGGTATCTTAAAGATTTATAATCAAGAAGGACAATTAAGTGGTAAAGGTCCTCTGGAAAGGGAAGTTCAACATGGCGATTGGGAATTTTATTACCCAAGTGGCAAAATCAGAGGAAAAGGGTTCATGGAAAAAGGATACCGAAAAGAAGGTACTTGGAAATGGTTTGATGAACAAGGAAAAGAGATCCCCGAACCAGATGATTTTAAAATAAAAAAATAAAAAATATTATCTTTAGGTCTATGAACCGAATTACCCTTGTTGGGATGTTAGGATTTATCCTGTTGTTTTTACTTCAGGGTAAAGCCTATTCACAAGAATACTTAATTCAAAAATTTTATGCTACCTCATTGGGTACAGATGTTATTTTAAACTGGGAGGTTAAACCCGGGTCAGGAATATCTGAATTTATTATCCAACGAAAAATGAATGGGGAACCAGGTTTTCAAACAGTTACCTCTCTAAATTTTATTTCCAATAAATGGGTTTATGATTATATGGATCAAACCATTTTTAAATCTTCTCCAAAAACCATTCAATACCGATTAACCATTCTTAAACAAGGTGTTCCTTATTATTATGACACCTTTATTACCTTGAATCCAACTTCTGCCCAAAGAACCTGGGGTAGTATTAAGTCTATGTTCCGATAAACTCAACCTTTGAGTTTATTCTGGTTTTTTATTTTTATTGATTAACCCAGTAGGAAATTAAATCCATGTCTGATTCTAATAATAGATATGACCGTCAACTTATATTGCCGGGATGGGGGGAATCAGGACAATTAAAATTATCACAATCGCATATTTGGGTAATTGGTTGTGGAGGATTAGGAGGACCAGGAGCTTTAGCTTTAGCAGCAGCTGGGATTGGGGAATTAACCCTTACCGATCCTGACACGGTTAATCTCAATAATTTACACCGACAGTATTTTTTTTCCCAAGAGGATGTTGGTCAATTGAAAGTTGAAGTCCTGAAACGTAAAATCATAGCGCTCAGGCCTGATATAAAAATCAACATACAACCCTTTAAGTTTATAGGTTCTCCTTTAGAGAGTCGTATTAACTTAATTTTCGATGGGACGGATACCTTTCAAGCCAAAGCGTTGATCAATCAAACCGCCAGAGCATTAAAGATTCCTTGGGTGTACGGTTCAGTATTAGGCTATACCGCAGAAGCGGGGATCTGGGATCCACTTGAAAGGGCTTGTTATACATGTTTATATCCTGACTTTCCTCAGGAGGAATTAACCTGCGACACTGCAGGCGTAGCAGGACCTTTACCTGCAATGATTGGAAATTATATGTCTTGGTTAGGCATTCAATATTTATTAAATCCTGAGGCGCCCAATTTTGGCAAGGTGATCCGATGGGATTTACAAACGAACAGGATACTTCATTTTCAGGTGGAACGAAATACAGTTTGTAATCCGGAATGTGTGAACTGTAAAAGTGTAAGCAAAGATTTGGAAGCAGTTGCTCAAATTTCCTGGACTGAGTTAAAAGCAAAACTTCAAAATCATTCTGCCCCCCCAATATGGGATATTCGTCCTTTTTCCACTGACGAGCTTCCTTTTCCACATGAAAAGAAAGATGTGCAAGAAATAATGGAAATGGAGGATAAAAATTTTCCAGAGCGGGTAATTTTAATTTGTGAACAAGGGAAAATTTCTAATGCTTTGATTTCCCGATTGAAAGCCCCAAAGCCGAGGGGATTTTGTGTGAGTTTAACCGGAGGATGGAATGTAATTCGGCAAGATTTAATTTAGAATGAATTTAAAATAAGACAGTTCCCCCAAATTTTTCATAGGAATGTGAAAAGGAATCCGGTGGGGCTTACTATTTTTGTGATGTACAAGTGAAGTGCTTTATGCAATCCAAACCGGAAATTGAAATAAATCATCAACCCTCTCTAACCTTAACCAGTTTATTCGGAGGAATTGGAGTATTTATGATATTACCGGAGTTTAATCCCTTGTATGATGGAATCCGTTTAGCATCCCGTTGGACCAAGTGGGAAAGAATTTTTGAAATCATTCCTGCATTATCCTTTTTAGGGGATGAAGGAAATCTTGCTTATGGCTTATTAGCTTCTTGTGCGCTAGGAATAATTAGTGCAACCCTAACCAATGTATGGTTTAAACTAAGAAAAAAATAACTTTACATCTTCACTACTTCAATCACATGATTATTGAATTCCTTCGTACCCACCGCATCTTCCTAATCGTTTGGATACTGATGTGCCTTCCGTTTTCCTTGTTGCAGGCGCAGGATGCTGCTCCAGCAGCTTTAAATCAGGAAAATTTAGATTTCATGATGATGGCCCTAAAAGGTTTGCTACTACTAACGGTAGTGCTTGCCTTAAATATCTTAAGGATGGTATTTAATCTTAGAGACAGTGATCCATTTGCAAGAGTAGATTTTAATACCTTAAACGCAAGAATACTTGCCGGATTTGTTTTAGTGGGAATGATCCTAGCACTTTATTACTCTTTCGGTTTAAGAAGTTTATATCTACCCGAATCCGCTTCCGCACATGGAATTAACTTAGATAAAATGTTTAACCTAACCTTATTGGTTACAGGTATTGTGGTTATCATCACTCACTTATTATTGGTTTGGTTTACGTATAATAATCGTTGGAAAGAAAATCGTAAAGCAATTTATTATCCTGACAATAATAAATTAGAGATGATGTGGACTATTGCTCCGGCAATTGTGCTTACTGTATTAGTATTAGATGGAGCCAAAAATTGGAATTCAATCATGTCTCCTCCTCCAGAAGATGCAATTGAAATTGAATTAACTGGAAAACAATTTGCCTGGAATATTCGGTATGCAGGAAGTGATGATAAATTTGGTAAAACAAATTTCAGAATGATTTCTGCAACCAATGAATTAGGCTTTGATTGGAGTGATGATAGTGGTAAAGATGATGTAATGCCAGGCGAAATTTATATGCCAGTGAATCGTCCAGTATTATTAAAGATTAGAGCTAGAGATGTATTACATTCCGTTTATTTACCTCACTTCAGAGTTAAAATGGATGCGGTTCCTGGGATGCCTACTCAATTTTGGTTTACCCCAATTAAGACTACCAAAGAAATGCGTACGATGCTAAAAAATGAAAACTTTAATTACGAACTAGCTTGTACAGAAATATGTGGAAGAGGCCATTTCTCTATGAAGCGTACTGTGGTAGTAGTTACTGAGGCTGAGTACAGAGAATGGTTAAGAAAACAAAAGCCCTATTTTGAACCGGAAGCACCTGCAGCTGTAATACCTGTTAATGCTACTGCTCCGGCACAAGATAGTACTTCACAAGATTCAGCAATTCCAGCTAAACCTGGAAAAGATAAAATAGCAGTAGCTGGAAAGCTTAAAAAATCAACTGTCACACTTTACTCTCATAACTAACCCATAATTCCCTGACATATGTCATCTGAAACACTCGATTTAAGGGAACAGCTAGAAGAGGCGCCCTCCATTGCGCCGGCTGAACATGCCCATACACATCATCATGGTTCTGGTCATGACGAATCGCATGATTCACATTCAGAAGAAGATGAATTACCGGAAGTAAATTTTATCCGGAAATACATTTTCTCTACCGATCACAAAACCATTGCAAAACAATTCCTGATATCCGGAATTATCATGGCAGTAATAGGTTTATTATTGTCAATGTTATTCCGTATTCAATTAGCTTGGCCACAAGAAGATTTAGGAATATTACGCCCTATCTTAGGAAAATGGATTAATGAATCCGGACAATTAGACCCTGAATTTTACTTAGCGATGGTTACCATGCACGGTACCATCATGGTATTTTTCGTATTAACTGCTGGATTAAGTGGGACTTTCTCAAATTTCTTAATACCCCTTCAAGTGGGAGCAAGAGATATGGCCAGTGGATTTATTAATATGTTATCCTATTGGTTCTTTTTTGCATCAGCAGTGATTATGACCTATTCTTTATTTTTAGAAACTGGTCCTGCTGGTGGAGGTTGGGTAATTTATCCTCCCCTATCTGCTTTACCCCAAGCGGTTTCAGGATCTGGCATGGGAATGACCCTATGGTTAATTTCAATGGCTTTATTTATTGTGTCCTCTTTATTAGGAGCCATCAATTACATATCCACGGTATTAAATATGAGAACCAAAGGAATGTCAATGACAAGAATGCCATTAACCATATGGGCATTTTTCGTAACAGCAATCATTGGAACTCTTTCTTTCCCGGTTTTATTTTCCGCAGCCTTATTGTTAGTCTTTGATAGAAGTTTCGGAACCAGTTTTTATTTATCTGATATTTATATCGGAGGAAAAGCTTTGGAAAATCATGGAGGCTCACCCATTCTATTTCAGCATTTATTTTGGTTTTTAGGTCACCCCGAAGTGTATATTGTTTTATTACCTGCCTTAGGGATGACTTCAGAAATTATTTCTACCAATGCTCGTAAGCCTATTTTTGGATATCGGGCAATGATTGGAAGTCTTTTAGGAATTGCATTTTTATCGTTTATCGTTTGGGCGCACCATATGTTTGTTACAGGGATGAATCCATTCCTAGGAACGGTATTTATGTTGTTGACTTTAATTATTGCAGTGCCATCCGCAGTTAAAACATTTAATTATTTGGCAACCTTATGGGGCGGAAATATCCGGTTTACAACTGCCATGTTATTTTCTATCGGATTAGTATCTTTATTTATTACCGGTGGAGTAACGGGAATATTCTTAGGAAATGCAGCTTTAGATATTCCTTTACATGACACTTATTTTGTGACTGCACATTTTCACTTAGTAATGGGATCTGCTTCTGCCTTTGGATTTTTTGCTGGAGTGTATCATTGGTTCCCGAAAATGTTTGGTAAAATGATGAACGAACGTTTAGGATATTTACATTTTTGGTTAACCTTTATTTCTGTTTATCTAGTATTTTTCCCAATGCACTTTATGGGAATGGCAGGTATACCTCGGAGATATTATGCAGCTTCTACTTTTGATTTTACACAAGGATTTACCAATATGAATATTTTTATTACCCTTTCTGCGGTATTAGGATTTACAGGTCAGTTGGTATTTTTATATAATTTCTTTGGAAGTATTTTCAAAGGGAAAAAAGCACCTTTAAACCCATGGAACTCCAATACTTTAGAATGGACTACTCCAGTTAATCCTCAGCATGGAAACTGGGAAGGTCAAATTCCTGCAGTTTACAGATGGCCTTACGATTATAGCAAACCTGGGGTGAATAATGATTATTTACCTCAACATATTCCGGATGGTGCAATACAAGATTGGGATCATGATCCTGCTCATGCTTCTTTATTGTACGATGAAAATGGGAATCGGGTAGCAGATACTCCCGCTGCTCATCATTGATTCAGCGTACCGGTTTAGTGAATCCGGAAATTAATCAATCATTTAAAACAGGGCTATTCCGCAAATTTGGGATAGCCACTGTTTTATCTGTCTATTTTTTAATTTTAGTTGGAGGGATAGTGAGAGGTACTGGTTCGGGGATGGGATGTCCGGATTGGCCTAAATGTTTTGGTCAATGGATTCCACCCACCGAGGTAAATGAATTACCCGCAGACTATCAATCCCGGTTTAGTACAGAAAAAATACAAGTAAGTGAATTTTCAGCTTTCCATACCTGGACAGAATATTTAAATCGGCTATTAGGCGTGATAATTGGAATATTAATATTTATTACCCTGATATTATCTTTCCCCTTACGGAAATATAGAAGTGGTATTTTTTATTTTTCCTTAGCCGGATTTTTATTGGTTGGTTTTCAAGGATGGTTAGGAGCACAAGTAGTAGCCACGGATTTATCTCCCGCAATTATTACTTTACATATGTTATTAGCCTTGGTCATTACCGGTTGTTTAGTAGCTGGGGTTAGTCTGGCTGGTGGCATTTATGGATTATCTCCAATCGCTCCCAATCATAAATATCAAATATGGTGGAAAGCCTGTATGACTTTATCTTTAGTGCAAATTATTTTAGGTACTCAGGTAAGGGAAAATATTGATAACATTGCCATTGAATTAGGAGAAGCTCGTCGTGGGGAATGGATTAATTATTTATCTACCCCCTTTTATATTCATCGAAGCTTATCCATATTATTTATTATTTGTGCTGTTCAATTATTTCGCAGTATCAATAAAACAGAAATATTTAAAGGGTTTAAGGACCTTCCCAAAATTCAATTGTTATTAATATTAATTTCGGTTGCACTTGGAATGATATTAAGTTATGGGGGTATGCCTGCGTTTGCTCAACCCTTACATTTATTAAGTGGTAGTATCTTAAGCGGAATATTAATATACATAGGAATATTAATTTATGTTCGGCCTAAATCCGATTATTCACTGGAGGAGGTAAAATGAATACGAATGTAGCCCTAACCCTACCCCTCTTTCAGAAATTAATTTCTCGAGGGAAAGAATATGCCCAATTAAGTAAACCTACCTTATCGGGTTTAGTTATATTTTCTTCTGTCACGGGATATTTAACTGCTGCAAGCTGGCCCTATTCCTGGTTAAGTATTTTTTGGTTATCGCTGGGTGGATTTGCAATTACTGCCGCATCAAATACTTTAAATCAAATATTGGAAAGGGAATTAGATCCCTTAATGTACCGTACGCGCAATAGACCTTTAGCCGCAGGACGTATCCCGGTTCAAGAGGCGTGGATATTTGCCATAGTAGTAGGAATTGGTGGATTGGCAATATTAGGAATTACTCAAAATTTTCAAGCGTTTTTATTAGGCTTAGTTGCTTTATTATTATATGCATTTGTATATACACCTTTAAAAAGAATTTCTTCTTTTGGGGTGGTAATCGGTGGGATTCCAGGAGCAGTACCTCCCCTATTGGGATATATTGCCTTTACCGATCATATTGGTCCACAAGCCTGGATTTTATTTGCGCTTCAATTTGCTTGGCAGTTTCCGCATTTTTGGGCTATCGCTTGGATTTTACATGAAGATTATTGTCGTGCAGGATTTAAAATGTTGCCCTATGCAGGAGGTAAAAATTCTCGAAATGCTAGCACGATATTGATGTATTCTTTAATCTTAATTCCATTATCGTTATTACCCTATCAATATCATTTGGTAGGAATTCCTGGATTTATTTTAATTTCTTTATCCGGAATTATGATGAGTATATGTGCGTTTTATTTATTCCGGGAGGAAAGTGATAAAGCTGCAAAAAGATTAATGTTTGCCTCCTTTATTTATTTACCGGTAGTTCAATTAGCACTGGTTTTTGATAAATTTTAAGTTATGCAACAAGAGATAAAAATAGAAGAACCCGATTTTAGGATCCATCCTAAAAAAGTGGTGTTGTGGGTTTCGATGGTAAGCATCGTTATGATTTTCGCTGCCTTAAGTTCCGCATTAATGGTTAGACAAGGAGAAGGGAATTGGAATTATTTCAAAATGCCTCCTATGTTTTGGATTACATCAGGACTTATCCTATTAAGTTCTGTAACCATGCAGTGGAGTTTAGTTTCCTTGAAGCGAGAATCTTTTCCCAATTTAGTTACAGGACTGTGGATAACCGCCTTATTAGGTGTAGCATTTTTAGCCGGTCAATTTATTGGTTGGATGGAATTGGTAAATATGGGGGTATTTTTTCGGGATAATCCTTCTAATTCGTTTTTATATATCCTTACCGGATTGCATGGATTGCATTTAATTGGGGGCTTAATAGCTGTAATTTGGGTATTGGTAAAGGCGATATTGTTTAGGTATCGGGCGAATAAAATGTTAGGAGTGGAACTGTGTGCAACCTATTGGCATTTTATGGGGGCTTTGTGGATTTACCTTTTTTTGTTTCTTTTGTATCATTATTCATAACTGATTATACCTGATAAATATGTCATCAGAATCACTTGTTACCGGAATTCAGAATCATGCATGGGCAGGCGGAAAAGAACCCATGAAAGCCAGCTATGGCAAATTAATGATGTGGTTCTTCTTAGTATCGGATGCGTTTACCTTTTCGGGCTTATTGATCGTTTACGGTGCTTTACGTTTTTCAAATCCCTATTGGCCTGATCCGGATCAAGTATTTGCTTCCTTCCCTGCGATGGGGCATATGCACTTACCATTAATGTTTGTGTCACTCATGACCTTTATTTTGATTATGAGCTCGGTAACCATGGTATTAGCAGTAGAGGCTGGTTCTAGAATGGATAAAGCAGCAGTAGAAAAATGGATGCTCTGGACTATTTTAGGAGGGGCAACCTTTTTGGCATGCCAAGCTTGGGAATGGACACACTTAATTGAAGATGGAACTACAATCTGGGGAAATCTTTGGGGACCAGTTTCTGAAAGCGGAGAAAGAACTCCAGGTCCGGTTAATTTTGGCCAATTGTTTTTCTTTATTACTGGATTCCATGGTACACACGTACTTTCTGGGGTGGTAATTAATTTTATTATCTATACTCGGGTTAGAGATGGAGTAATGGAAAGAACAGGTCATTATGAAATGGTTGAAAAAGTTGGACTATACTGGCACTTTGTAGATTTAGTTTGGGTGTTTGTTTTTACCTTCTTTTACTTAGTATAACTTTTTGATTTAATAACGATGGAACATACAATTACTCCCGGAACTGACGCAAAACCCAATACCAAATGGATTTGGAAGGTGTTTTGGATATTACTCGTGGTAACTGCCGTTGAAGTTACTTTGGCCTACACTTGGCCTGAAAGCTTATCAGTTACTTTATTAAATGTGATTTTTATCTCCTTAACAGTATTAAAAGCATTTTATATTGTTTCTGAATTTATGCACTTAGGGCATGAAACAAAATCTTTAATTTGGTCCATATTATTACCGATCGTATTTATTTTATGGTTTGTATTAGCTATGTTAACCGAAGGTAATTGGTGGTTATTTGCAAGAGAACATTTTATTGGATAAGGTGTCAGACAAAAAAACAAAAGTCATATTATTTGTAACCCTAATACTACCAGTGTTGGGGTTACTTTTTTATTATAGTTCTTGTTCTACCCAATATAAACGGTTGGACATATTTGGACCTAAAGAATTAAGTTCAAAGGGAGATACAATTTATCATACCATTGAACCTTTCAAATTTATTTCCCAATCCGGAGATACTATTACCGAGTCCATCACCAAAGGGAAAATATATATTGCTGATTATTTTTTTACTACTTGTAAAACCATTTGTCCTTTGATGTCAAAACATTTAGAAAAGGTGCAAAAGGAATTTGAAAAAGATGATCAGGTAATTATCTTATCTCATACGGTAGATCCCGAAACGGATAGTGTTCCAGTGTTAGCCCAATATGCCAAAGACCATCATGCACAAGCAGGTAAATGGTATTTTCTTACTGGGGATAAACCTGAATTATATGCGCTTGCTAGAAATAGTTATTTTTTATCGGCATTGACCGGAGATGGAGGACCAGAGGATTTTATTCATTCTGAAAAATTAGTGTTGGTAGATAAAGAAAAAAGGATTCGAGGATTTTATGATGGCACCGACACTAAAGATGTGAAACGATTAATTGATGAAATTGAAGTCCTTAAAATTGAATACGGAGATCGTAAATAGGATTCAAATTTCAATTTCAAAGAACTTAACTGTTAACATTAATCGTTATTAAGAAATGAAAGACAAAACCTTGAATTTACTTATCATTATTATTTCGGTAGCGATTCCTTTAGTGGTATTAATTTTATTTTATGTTTCCCCTCCGGATATTAAATTAAATTTTAATATTCATCTTTTACCCCCTTTTCATGCAGCTTTAAATTTCACAACGGCGGTTTTATTAACGGCGGGTTATATATTTATTCGGCAAAAGAAAATTGAATATCATCGTTATTCCATGATGGGTGCATTTATGCTTTCCGCAATATTTCTGATTTCCTATGTAACGTATCATATGTTTACAGAGCCTACTAGATTTGGAGGTGAAGGGGTTATTCGAAGTATTTATTATTTTTTATTGTTGTCGCACATATTACTAGCGGTTGTAATTGTTCCTCTGGTTTTAATTACGCTATCCCGAGCTTGGCAGGAAAAATATACCCTACACAAGAAAATAGCTAAATATACTTTACCCATTTGGCTGTATGTTGCCGTAACAGGTGTTTTGGTTTATATAATGATATCCCCTTATTATGTTTAAAATTGTAGCACTTCGAATTTTATTGGGCATTCATTTGGTAATGGGTGTATCCATAATTCAATTGCCAGCGCAATGTCCTATGTGCAAAGCCTCTGTTGAAGCTAATCTGGCAAATGGAGGAAAAAAAGGAGCAGGATTAAATAAAGGTATTCTTTTTTTATTGGTGATGCCTTACTTAGCTGCCAGCGTTATTGGTTATCGTTATTATCAGCAATATCGGAAACGTAAAAAATATTTAAGTCAACAAAACCTTTCATGAGTAAACTTACCCCAATACCTTCTGTATTTACAGCAATGGTAAAATGTCATTGCCCTAAATGTAGAAATGGGAAAATGTTTTCTTATGCCCCTTATAATTTTTCTCAATTCGGAAATATGAATTCGCATTGCACCCATTGTGGATTTAAATTTGAAATAGAACCTGGATTTTATTGGGGATCCATGTATATATCGTATGCTTTATCAGTCGGAGTTTCCGTAATTGTTTCCATTCTTTTATGGCAATTTGCCGGTAATCCTTCCATTTGGACCTATGGAGGAATTATCGGGCTATTGATTTCCGGAGGAAGCCCGCTAATGTTCCGGTATAGCCGAGTATTAATGTTATATTTATTTGGATCTGTTGATTTTGATCCTAAATTATATTCCCACTAAATTCCCTGAATGGAATAAATTCTCAATTAATTAAAAATCAACTTACCTTTTTAATAGTTGATAAGGTAGAATTTAAAAAATGTTCAGTTGCGTAATTTAAGGTAATCACTAATTTTTTCACCTTTTTCCCAGGCATTTCGAACATCGCATCAGTCATGATGGATTCTAACACTGATCTTAATCCACGTGCACCCAAACCTAATATTTCAGTTTGATTCACAATATATTCTAAGGCATTTTCCTCAAATTGTAATTTTATTCCTTCGAGTTCAAATAAATAAGCATATTGTCGAATAATTGAATTTTTAGGTTCTGTAAGTATTGCCCGTAAAGCGGTATGATCTAAAGGATCCATGTAGGTAATTACGGGAAGGCGACCAATTAATTCTGGAATTAATCCGAAACGTTTTAAATCAATGGGTTGTAAATACCGTAATAAATTTCCCGATTGAATTTCTTCTTTTTCCCGGTTTCGATTAAAGCCAACGGTTTGTAAAGAGAGTCGTTTAGAGATTATTTTTTCCAATCCATCAAATGCTCCACCGCAGATAAACAATATTTGGGAGGTATCAATTTTAATTAATTGTTGATCGGGATGTTTCCTTCCCCCTTTGGGCGGAACATTGGCGATGGTTCCTTCTAATAATTTTAACAAAGCTTGCTGAACCCCTTCCCCACTCACATCTCGGGTAATAGAAGGATTATCGGCTTTTCGCGCAATTTTATCTACTTCATCAATATAGACAATCCCAGTTTCAGCCAGCGCAACATCATAATCTGCTGCTTGTAATAATCGAACTAAAATACTTTCTACATCTTCCCCGACATATCCTGCTTCTGTTAATACAGTTGCATCAGCGATACAAAAAGGAACATTCAGAATTTTTGCAATGGTTTTAGCGAGTAAAGTTTTTCCGGTTCCTGTTGGGCCTGCCAGTAAAATATTGCTCTTATCTAATTCGACAATTTCTTTTTCCTTTTTTTTACTTCCTAAATTATTAGAGGATTTTGCCGATGATTTAGACTTTACATGCCAAATTCTTCTAAAATGATTATAGACGGCAACCGAAAGTATTTTTTTAGCTTCATCCTGACCAATGATATATTGATCTAAATGACTCTTAATTTCTCTTGGGGTTAATAAAAGAACACTACTATCAGCACCTGAAGATTGATCTGCTTGTTCAGCTTCAATTAATTGCCGAGCCTGAGCGACACAATTTTCGCAAATGTGTACCCCATCTATTCCTGCCAATAAAACGGAAACAGCTTCTTTACTACGTCCACAGAAAGAGCAGTGAACGTCAATATTTTTTTCACTCATTCCTATTATTTTTTCAGATCTGCGCGATTGGGTAATACTTCATCAATCAAGCCATATACTTTGGCTTCCTCTGCTTTCATCCAATAATCACGATCTGAATCAGCCCATACTTTTTCATAGGTTTGACCGGAATGTTTCGCTAGAATTTCGTACAATTCTTTTTTCAATTTTTGAATTTCTTCATGTACGATAGCGATATCCGATGCCTGACCTTGCGCACCTCCTAAAGGCTGGTGAATCATTACTCTGGAATGTTGTAAACCCGAACGTTTACCAGCAGCTCCTGCAGCCAATAAAACTGCACCCATAGATGCCGCCATACCTGTACAAATAGTGGCTACATCTGGTTTTACATAATGCATCGTATCATAAATCCCTAAACCAGCATAAACAGATCCCCCAGGAGAATTGATATATACATAAATATCCCTGGAAGCATCCGAAGATTCGAGGAATAAAAGTTGAGCATTTACAATATTGGCAACATAATCATCTATGGCATGACCCAAGAAAATAATTCTGTCCATCATTAACCGAGAAAACACATCCATCACCGCGATATTGAGGGATCTTTCTTCAATGATATTTGGGGTAAGCCCAACAATACCGGTATTTACGGCACTAACATAATCATGCAAAGTATGGCTACTGATCCCCAGGTGCTTTACTGCATATTTGTGAAATTCGTTTGACATCATAATGAGTTCGGGTAAAGGAAAAACAATTTACTTAATTAAAATTTGAAAAGGACAACCGGATAACGATAATCTCAAAGAATATGTTTTACATTCTTTCAAAATCAGTGGCACTAATATGAACTGTTGCAGGAACAATTACAGATTTAAGAAAATCAAACAATTTTTTTTCTTGTACCTCTTCCCAAAGTTTATTCACCATTTCTTTATTGTTCAAATAATATCCCAATAAATTTTCGAGTTGCTCTTCAGGTAAATCACCCATGGAAGCACGAAGCATTTCCACCGCAGAAGCTTTTACATCTTCCTCAGTAGCTTGTGTGTCGGGATAGGTCCGAATTAATTCATCTCTCAACAGTGCATACCTAAGCCCTTTTGCATAAGATTCATAAGCCACTTCAATTTCTTCCGTGGTTAATTTATTTTCGGGTTGTTGAGCCAACCATTTTTTCAAAAAACTATCCGGTAAATCTACCCGATTATGTTCCAATAAATTCCTTTTTAATGCAAACATTAATTGTTTATCAGCATCTTTATTAATGTACTCTTGGATACTGATTTTCAGTTTATCCTTAAATTCATTTTCATTTTCAGGAGTATTTGTTGGATACACCTGTTTAAATAAATTCTCATCAAATTCAGAAGATTCATAATGATTTACTTTTTCAACAGAAAAAATAAATGATTTATCCTTGTATTTATCTGAATATTCATCCGGGTCAACATTTAGGAGCCATCCTCTTTTTTTATCTCCAGACATAAATTTTGCCGGATTAAAGGAAAACTCCTCACCTGTTTTTTTTCCAACTAATATTTCTTTAGCGGAGGGATAATCAAACATTTCAGGGTTGAGGGTAATTTTATGTACCAATCCTTTATCTACTGGATTTCCATTTGCATCTACTTCGGTAATGGTACCAAACAAAGAATCACCAGCAGCTGATTCCTCTGGATTGGTAAGCTTTCCAAAACGATTACGAATCATTAGGATTTCCTTTTCGAGATAGGGTTCATCCACCTCAATTTCATATTCTACAAGATCATAATTTTGTAGATTAAGCGAAACCTGAGGACTCAGACCAATTTCAAATTCAAAGGTATAAGTTAAGGGAGTGTCAAGATCAAAGTCCAGATCAGCTTTGGGAACCGGGATAGGATACCCTAATATTTTTACTTGTTCGCGTTGAAGATATTGATCCAGTTCTTCTTGCAGGGTTTTATTTAATTCATCTAAGATTGCGCCTTTACCATAGAGTTTTTTGATTAAACTCATCGGCACTTTTCCTTCTCTGAACCCTGACATTTTTGCTTTACGGGCATAACTTTTCAAAGTTTTATCTACTCTTTCCGCATAATCATCGGGATGAATTTCGAGGGTTAACAATGCTTCCAAGGAGGAGGTGGCTTGTTGCGTGATGTTCAAGGGATACGGGCAATTAAGGTTATAAAAATCAATTCGGGCATATCACCCATTGGGATAGCGAGCTACGGCATAAAGCTGCCGGGCTACCCTTCCCCGGGTAAATTGCTACCGGAGTAGTACGGATGGAGGGACTCGAACCCCCACGCCTTTCGGCACCAGATCCTAAGTCTGGCGCGGCTACCAATTACGCCACATCCGCAAAAACGTACAAAGATAATAAGTTCGCAGGCATTTGAGACAATAAATTTATAATTACGTTAATCAAATAATGTAAATAACTGTTTGTTAAATATTTCTGTAATCTGTCTTATCTTGCCGAAATCATGGTTCAACTTACCACAGCTCAATTACAAATCGAGCGCAAAGAAATTCTGGCTGCCTATAGAGGTCTGATTAAGTCTTGTCACGATCATACTTCGCCTGAAGACCGAAAATTAATTCGTAAAGCCTTCGAATACAGCCAAGAAATGCATAAGGATGCGCGCAGAAAATCAGGGGAACCCTATATTTTCCATCCTATTGCCGTTGCTAAAATTGTTACCCGAGAAATTGGTTTGGGAACTACTTCCATTATTTGCGCTCTCCTTCATGATGTTGTAGAAGATACTTTTGCCGAAGTAGAAGATATTCGAAGAGAATTTGGAAATACCGTAGCCGAAATAATTGAAGGGCTGACCAAAATTTCAGGGGTCTTTGATCATAAAAGTTCTCAACAAGCTGAGAACTTTAGAAAAATGCTATTAACGCTTTCCGATGACATTCGGGTGGTATTAATTAAACTCGCCGACCGTTTGCATAATATGCGAACTTTAGAGCATATGAAAAGAGAGAAGCAATTAAAAATAGCTTCCGAAACGCATTATTTATATGCTCCCCTAGCCCATCGTTTAGGATTATATAATATTAAAACAGAATTAGAAGATTTATCCTTAAAATATACAGAGCCTAAAGTATTTAAAGAAATAACCCAAAAATTGGCACGATATAAAGATGATAGCAAAAGTTATATTTCGAATTTTATTAAAATCATTAAAGAACCGTTGCAAGTTGCTGACCTAAACTTTGAAATAAAAGGAAGATTTAAATCTGTTTCCTCCATTTATAAAAAGATGAATAAACAAGATATTCCGTTTGAACAAATTTATGATTTGTTTGCCATACGGATTATTTTAAATTCTACCCCAGAAAATGAAAAAGCGGATTGTTGGAGAACTTATTCTTTAATTACTGAAAAATACAAACCCAATATGGAAAGGATGCGGGATTGGATTACCATTCCTAAAACCAATGGATATGAATCTTTGCATATTACGGTGATGGGTCCAAAAGGAAGATGGGTAGAAGTTCAAATCCGTACTCAAAGAATGGATGATCAAGCGGAAAAAGGATATGCTGCACATTGGAAATATAAAGATGGAAAAGAATTTAATGATAAAGCTTTTGAAGTTTGGTTGGGAAGAATTCATGAATTATTAGAAAATCCTCAATTATCGGCTTTAGAATTTGTAGATGAATTTAAATCTAATTTATTTTCAGATGAAGTATATGTATTTACGCCTAAAGGAGATTTAAAAAATTTACCGATTAAATCAACGGTTTTAGATTTTGCCTATGAAATTCATACCCGTGTAGGAAATTCGTGTATTGGCGCTAAAATAAATGGGAAATTAGTCCCTTTAAGTTATGAATTAAAAAATGGAGATCAGATCGAAATAATAACCTCCAGAAAAGAAGAGGTTAAAGAGGAATGGGTAAATTTTGCCCAAACTTCAAAAGCCTTAAATAAAATCAAAGATGCCTTACGAGAGCAGAAAAAAATAATTGCTACCAAAGGAAAAGCTTTATTTGATTGGAAAGCCACGTCATTAGGCATTCATGAGGATCATGAATTTATGAATGTGATATTATCCTATTTTAAAATTCGCAATGTATTTGAATTTTATTATCAATTAGGGGCTCACCGATTGGATATTAAAAAAATACAAGATCTTATTCAATTGAGGAAAGATCAAATAGAAAATAAAACCAAATCGCCCATTAAAGAAGGTACTCGCACAGTTATTGATCCGAAATCATTCGAGGCATTTATTCGGAAAGAACGAGGGGTAGATACGGATATGTTATTAATTGGGGAGGATATGGAACGGATTGATTATAATTTTGCTCCTTGTTGTCAACCCATTCCCGGGGATGAAATTGTAGGTTTTATAATGCCGAAGAAGGGAATCGAAATTCATCAAACCCATTGCAAGGAAGCTGAAAAGCTTATGTCGCATTTTGGTCCTAGCATTGTTAAAACCAAATGGACGGAAGATGCTAATATTACCTTCCTTGCCGGAATTAAAATAATTGGGGAAGATCGGATTGGGATGATGAATAATTTAATTAAGGTTATTTCTGGAATGATGAAAATAAATATTAGAAGTATTACCATTGATACAGAAGATGGGATATATGAAGGAGTTTTTAAAGTTTTCGTACACCATACCGATCAGTTGAATAAATTAATTGATTTATTAAAAAAGGTTAGTGGTGTGTTTTCTGTTACTCGGGTTTAATTATTTCGTATTTATCGTTTTGTGTATAAATATTAAATAAAATCTAGAAAAATTTACTCCAAGGAATAAATAATTAATCCTGTTTTTAATTTCGGTTCTACCCAAGTAGATTTAGGGGGCATAATTGCACCTGAATCTGCTATTCGTTTAAGTTCATCCATTTGCACAGGAAATAATCCAAATGCTGCTGAATATTTCCCTGAATTAACTTGATTTTCTAATTCGTGGATTTCTGAATTTCCGGAAATAAATCCAATTCTTGTATCGGTTTTTAAATCTGAAATTCCTAAAATCGGATTTAAAATATAATGCGTTAATAAATAAGCATCCAATGCATGTACGGGATCACCTTCTTGTACTCTCTCAGGTTTTAAGGTTAATAAATACCATTTCTTATCTACATATAAAGTAAAGGAATGGCGAGCAGGAGGCTGAGCATCGGCTGCAGAAATAGAATCTACCGTAAAATCGTTGGATAGGGCAGCTAAAAATTGTTCAGGGGTTAATCCATTTAAATCGGTAGTTACCCGATGATAGGGTAAAATATTTAATTGAGATTCTGGAAAAAATATTCCTAAATAAAAATTCCAGGGCTCCTCTCCGGTATAATTAGGATTTTGTATTCTTTTAGATTCCCCCAGCAATGCAGATGAGGCTGAACGATGATGACCATCTGCAATATATATGGCGAATAATTCTGAAAAATAATTTGTTAATATTTTAATTTCATTTTCCGAATTCACCATCCAAATTTCATGATGTAAATTACCTTGGGTAACAAAATCATAAATAGGCTTTTGTTGAATTTGGGTAGTCACCCATTTATTAATATCAGAATGATCAGGATAGGCAAATAAAACAGGTTCTGCGTTATAGCCACATACTTCCAGATAGGCACGTAATTTTTCTTCCCTATCGGTAAGCGTAGCTTCATGTACTTTAATAACTCCATTTCGATAATCATCAATACTGGTACAGGCCATTATTCCGACATAGAAATGGTTATCTGATTGCTGACGATAAATATAATAAGCAGGTTTATTATCTCTCAAGAGACGTTGCTCTTGTAAATAAGAATTATATCGTTGTTTAGTTTTTAATAATCGTTCTGGGGATCCGGGTTCAGTAATGATTTTATCCAGGAAATCTGGAAATAAAATTTGAAGAAAAGAATCCGGATTGTTAGATAATTCCTCTTGAATGGCTTGCGCAGATAGGCGATCGGGAGAAGGGCTTACCATACGAGCAACCTTATCCGTAGCAGGACGGATACCAGCAAAGGGACGAATCCGAGCCATTAGGAATGGGATAGATGCGGAGTCAACACCTCTAATAATTTGGCGGCAAGCTCATGACCAATACGCATTTGGGCTTCTTCCGTAGCAGCACCGATATGTGGCGTTAAAGAAATTTTGGGATGAGATAATAAACGGGCATCGGGTTTCGGTTCATTGACAAATACATCAAGGCCAACTTGTGAAATAATCCCCTCATTTAATCCCTGTAATAATGCTTCTTCATTAATTACTCCACCTCTTGCCGTATTAATTAGAATTACTCCTTTTTTCATTTTTGCAATTTCAGGAGAATCAATAATACAACCCCCTGGAACATGAAAAGTAATTACATCTGCCTGAGGTAATACTTCTGATAAAGAAAATGTTTTTAAGGAAATAATTACTGGAGATTTAGTTCCAATAATATCTAAGGTTAAATTTAATTCTGAAATATTCTCATCTACTGGTAGAATTTCCATACCCAACCCCAACCCTATTTTTGCTACCGCTTGACCAATTCTTCCAAAACCTACGATACCTAATTTTTTTCCTTTTAATTCTGTACCTGCACTAAATTGTTTTTTTAGGGAAGCAAAATCGGTATTACCACGGGTTGGCATTTCACGATTTGCCAAAGGTAAAAATCTTACTGCTCCAGTTAGATGTGCAAATACTAATTCAGCCACAGATTGAGAAGAAGCGGCAGGGGTATAAATCACATGTAATCCTTTGTTAATGGCATATTGCACATCAATATTATCCATCCCTACACCACCTCGTGCAATTACTTTAAGACTAGGGCATTTATCAATTATATCCTGACGTACTTGTGTAGCACTTCGTACTGTGAGGGCGATAATATTTTCCTTTTGGATAAATTCCACCAAATCCTCTTGGGGTATTTTTTGGGTTAAAACGGTAATACCTGCAGCAGTTAAAGATTGTTCTGCAGAAGCATCAATTCCATCGTTGGCTAATAATTTAATCACAAGAAAAATAATTAATTAAAAGAGACCTAATTAAAAAAGAAAACAATTAAAATTAAATATCATCCGAATTTTTGTTCGAAGGATTTCATCACCTCCACCAATGTTTTCACTGCATCTAATGGCAATGCATTATACATTGAGGCTCTATACCCCCCAACATCTCTATGACCTGTAATTCCGCTTATACCCGCTTCTTTCCAAAGGGCATTAAACTCATTTTCAAGTTCAGGTTTAGTTAATAAAAAGCAAGCATTCATTTCAGAACGATCTTCGGCTTTAGGTACAGTTGCCACAAACATGGGGTTTCTGTCAATTTCAGCGTATAAACATTCCGATTTTTCTTTATTACGTTGCGCCATCCAAGGTAATCCCCCATTATCTCTTAACCAACGCATGGTTAATAAACAAACATACACCGGAAATACGGGAGGAGTATTATACATGGAATCTCCTTTAATATGAACTTTATAATCCAACATTGCCAACATTTTACGACCCGTTTTTCCGAGGATATCTTCTCTTACTGCCACTAATGTTGCTCCTGCAGGACCCATATTTTTTTGAGCACCAGCATAAATTAATGAAAATTGATTTCCATCAATTGGGCGACTAAAAATATCAGACGACATATCTACCACAATTGGAACTTCCGCTTTAGGGAAGGACTTCATTTGGGTTCCAAAGATGGTATTATTAGAGGTAAGATGAAGATAATCTGCATCTGTTGGAATTTCGTATCCTCTAGGAATGTAACTAAATTTATTATCTTCTGAAGAAGCAATCACCTTAACATTTCCCAATACTTGTGCTTCTTTAATTGCTTTAGTAGCCCAAACGCCGGTATTTACATAAGCGGCAAATCCATCATTCGTTAAAAGATTATAAGGAACCATCGCAAATTGAAGCGAGGCACCACCCCCTAGATAGAGCACTTTCCAGCCTGCAGATAGCCCCAATAATTGAGCAGCCAATTCACGGCTTC
>Ga0214923_10000582_pt1 | contig 54746 bp, 19 predicted proteins | sample LL1510_MetaG_FD_177993 | JGI IMG/M metagenome (GOLD analysis project Ga0214923, IMG submission 177993) | Freshwater microbial communities from Lake Lanier, Atlanta, Georgia, United States - LL-1510 | ecosystem: Environmental > Aquatic > Freshwater > Lake | place: USA: Georgia | collected...
GGGGAGTAATTATTACATTATTAAGAATTAAAATATTTAATATTATATTATTAAATAAGATTAATTTCAAATTATTCATAAGATCTAATACCATAAAATGTTAAATCTGTATTTAAATTTATACATTTTAAAGATTAATATTCATTAATTAAACCTGATAAAAAAGCTAATGGCATACCATGAATATTTGAACTTAGAGATGATTTATTAGTATTTATATCTAAATGAGCATCAATCCAATGAATTCTTGTTTATGGATATACTTATTTCATTCCATGAATACTTCCAATAGCTTATGAATGATCACCTCCAATAACAATAACATAAAAATCATTATTTATTGCTTCATAAACAGTATTAGATAAAATCATATTTTATAACATAACATTATATAAATTATTAGCATTATTTATATATTAATATTCAAAATCATAATCACGATCTATTTTTGACCTTTTTTATATATATTTATTATTTTATTCAATTTAAGATATAGCTTAATTTCTTTATTTTAAAACATTATTATTAATTTATATTTATTAAAACTCAATATATTGATTTTTATATATATATGAATTTTTTATATTATTTAAATTTTTACTATTTTATTTTATATAATTATGTATTATATAAGGTGTAAACTAAACTCCTTATTTTGGTTATCCATCTTTAAATCCAAATCCTATAATTTTTATTTTTCTTTATAAATTATTTATCATTTTTATAGTTTTATCTAAAATAATTCATAATTTAGTTATTTTTACTAAAAATAAATTAATACCGGCATTTATCTATTATAATGATGGATTTTATTATATTGTTAAAAATCCATTTAATGTTTAATCTTAAATATTTTTATTTTTAGAAGTATTTAATACTTAGTATCCATTAATTATACCTTAAGCAAATCCTATAATTTATGAAGAATCAACTAATTATCTTATATATGATTCATTTTATTATATGTCTTATAAAGTAGCTAATTACATATACTTATTTGTATCTTTAATATTAACTATTTCGAAATCAATTAAAGATCCATATAAATTATTAGGTAATTAAATTATATTTTAATCATCCTTTAAATAATTATATAATTTAATAAAACCCCAAAACATAAATACAATAAATAATATTACAAAAATAACAATAAACTAATCTATTATAGCTTTTAAAATTTCATTCATTTATATAATAAATAATAAATAATTATTTTGATAATAAAATAATTATAATAAATGTCTAATAATAATGATAAAAATTAAATGATTATGAAATATGATGAAAAAAAATTAGAAAATTATAATTTATCTAATGAATAAATCTATAATGTTTTACATAAAAATGATTTAACATTATAAATTCATTATTTTATAGTAATGATAGTATTTGGATTATATGTAATATTTGCATTTATTTAATTAATAAATAATAATAATATATCAGATTTTACATCATCATTAATTATTTGTATATTTTTCTATTTTATTGCTATATATCCATAAGAATAAGCGTGTATATATAAAAGTGTTGCTTAATTTGTTAATTAATAATGATTCATATTATTTAATTATATATTATATAAAATTTTTATTTATTTTTTATAATAATATTTTAAGTTAAAATTAATATGATAAATGTAATAAAAAATAATATTTTTAGAAGGAAATATAGGATCTGGAAAAACTACATTATTATAAAGATTATAAGAAAAATATGAAAATATTTAAGTTATTTTAGAACCATTAAATATTTGGTAATAAATGAAAGATGAAAATAATATAAATATTTTAGCTTATAATTTTTAAAATCCTTAAAAATATTCATTAATATTTTAATAATTTGTATTATAATCAATGTTTAATTAATTTGATTTAATAGATAAAAACAAATAAATCATAATTATGGAAAGATCACCATATTCTTCATTTTATATATTTACATAATTATTATTTATTAATAATATAATTAATGAATTATAATTAAAAATATTTGCATATTAATTTAATTCATTAATAGATAAATATTAATTACCATCCATATATTAATTAACAAATAATACATATTAATAAAATATCGATAATTTAAATACTTAATATGATATTATTAATCATTAATAATTATTAAATTAAATGGAAATTTATAATTAATAATATGAAGATTAATATTTAGATATTGAAAAAAATAATATTAATATTTAAAAATCATTACCTTTAAAATAAATATAACGATATTTTATGGATGTTAATAATATTAATAATTATAATAAAGAATAAATGTATTAAACATTAAGTGATTTAATACCTTATAATAATGATATAGAAAATATTAATAATTAATAAAATGAATTTAGATCTAAAATTAAATAATTTAATAATATAGTAAAACAAAATTCTGAAAAAATAATTAATATAAATAATTATAAGATTATATATTTAAATGTATCATTTTAATAATGTTAATCTAGAAATTAAATTAGAAATCGTTAAGAAGATAAAAATATAGATATTAATACTTTTGAATAATTATAAAATTTACATTAAATATTATATAATACAAATACTTTAAATTAAAAATAATAAAAAAATAATAATTTATTATTAAATAATTAAATATTTATATAAGAAAAAAATAAAAATATATTATAAATAGATAGTTAATAAAATTATATAAATGATAATAAAATATTATAATAAATATATGAATAATTAATTGATTTTATAAAGTGAATAATCAAAAATTATCATTAATATCAAAGTTAAATACTGAACTATTATTATTAATATCATTAACTTTATTCTAATTAATTATATTAGCTTTTTAATATTCAGAAACTCTTTTTTCAAAGAAATTAGTTTTACCTTATAATGATATTAAATTCATCCATTCAAATGGATTTTATGAATTATATAATAATGAATATCCTAATTATTATAATAATCTATCTGCAATAAATTATATATATTAAAACATTAATTATGAATTAATTCCAATTAAAGAACAAGGTAATGCTTCTGAAATAAATTATTATTCTATTTCTACAGCTTCTTATACAATTTAATGAACTATTTATTATGATGGTTTATTAATTAAATATTAAAATAATAAACAAGCAAAATCTGTATGAATACCTTCATCTCTTGATATTAATTCATTTGAAAATGTTAATCCCGGCATTAATCCTCTTTTTTTTAACCAGAAAATTGAACAAAAACTACCAGAAAAGAAAATACCTTCAACACATGCAAAAACAATTAATCTTTCGGAAAATGGTTTTTTATTATTAACAAAATCATTAAATTAAGAATTATATATATATTTTAAAGCCCAATCAGCTTTACGTTTAATACTAGGTACTGTTTAAATTGCATCAAATAATTATTATTTTTCTTAATCATCTTTAATATAAGTATCAATTAATTAAGAATAAACTTCTTAATGAATTTATTCAATCATTATTTAAAATCCATAAAATGATCTTGCTTCTGGTATTTAAACATCATTCATAAACATTTAAGATAAATTTTCTGCAACAATTCCATCTGATGTTGCGAAAAAAGCTAATACTAATTTTATAAAATGTTTTTCTTAGTCATTTAATTTTTACCAATCATTTAAATCTTAATATAAATCTATTTCTTCGGATGTCCAAAACATACTCATATGATTTTTATACATATTCCATATATCTTAATATTTAATAGGTAATAATGCAAATCTTTATTGATTATAATTCAATAATGGTTCTATTTCTTAATTATTATTTTATAATTATGATTTCATTTTATTTATATTTACTAACATATTATAAATTTTTATTATTTATTAATTATATCAAAAAAAAATAAATATAAATATAAATAAAAATAAAATAAATCAATTTTATAATTAAACTCTTTAAATATGATTAGAATTAGATTTATTTAAATAATTTAGATATTTATTATTAAATGGATTTTGATTCATAAATTTTTTTATTTTATCTTCATAATCTAAAGAATTTTATTTAATTAATTATAAATGTTCAGCTAAATCATAAACATCTGTATTTAATTAAACAGAAACACCTGATGGAAATTTAATTAATGTATGTTAAATTGGATATTTTTTATTGTAAGATTTTTTATAAACACTTAAAATTAAATTTTTTAAATTATCTGTAATAATATCATTAATACTTTTTTTATTGTAATCTTTATTATTTTTATTCAATTTTAAACATTCAGAAAGTGATATATTTTTGCTAAATATTCTAAAAATTGAAGAGTTTTTAATAATATCATTAGATGCAACAGATTTATTTTTTGAATCAAAAACACTTAATAAATATAAATAAGAATTTGAAGGAATTAATGTTAAATCTTATGAATTCATTAAAAATGTATATAAATTATCTTTATTAAATTAATCTAAAGATACTTAATTATCTTTTAAATGTTAATTAAATTATTATTTTAATTTATTTTATAATTCACATGATAATAAAGGTAATGAACTTTCTTATAAAAAACAAAAATTCCAATCATTATTATACCAAGAAATTTAAAATTATATACCAATAGGTACTTATGATAATTTAATAAATTAATTATCTTAATTATTAATTTCATCTGATTATGAATATTAATTTTCATATTATTCTACTTTTATTTTTATATCTTATTTATCTTAAATAAAACGATCATTTTTTTATTTTTTATAAGATTTATTATCTTATTCGTATTATATAGAAGAATATAATTTTTATTATGATAAAATATAATTACTCATTACTTATACTAAAGAATTTATTTCACAAGAACTAAATTTTTAAGGTTTTGCTCTAAATTAATGAATTATTTCATTTGTTTTTAAACTTATAGTAATATAACTATTTTTATTATTAACAATATACATATATTTTCTCATCTAACGATTTTACATTACTTTATAAGGTAATAAATCTATATCTTTAATTTCGGGAAATTATTCTTAACATTTATATTCTTATGCTTTTTATTTAAATAAATCACTTTATTTTTATAATTAACATTATTCTTAATTATTTTCATTCATAAATTATAAATGAACTAAATCATCTTATCTTGTTACATTTACATATTAAAATTATTCTTTTATAAGTTTATTCATTTTTTCAAATAAATCATTTTCATCATAATAATAAATATATTCTTATGAATTTTTTTATGAATCAGTTTAATAGTTTTCTTAATTGTTAATATCTAATAGATTATTATATTTTTTCAATTTTAATAATACTCTATCAGTTATATTTTTTGCTGTAAATGAAAATTTCTATTACATATTTATTAGTTTTTATATTAATTTTTTTAACTAAATAAACTTATATTTTATTTTATAATAATATACAAATTATACTATAAATAGTTAATAATGTTTAATTGTATTTCTTAATTATAAAAATCTTCTGATTATGTTAGTATTAATAAATCTCTAATTCTCGCATAATATTAATATTAATAAACTAATTAATAATTTTAAAATTTCAATCCAAATAATATTATTGGTCTTTAATTATATAATTCTTATTAATTACCATCTTAATGTTCTTTAGATATGAAATATTTCAAATTTATAACATCTTAATTCTTTTCATTTAATAATGAAAATTTATAATAATAATTATTTAATATTAATAACAATATTTAACAAAATATATAATAAAATTTATAAAAAAATATATAAAAAATAAAAAAAACTAATTAATATTATTAAAATTTAGATATATTATAATAAAATGTTAATTTATAACAAATTATTAAGAATAATAATAAATCAGTATTAAATTGGCATTTTGATAATATTATTATTTAAGGAAGTAATACATTTAAATCTATTAATTATAAATAATTAAATAATCGTATTAATTTAGTTTTATCTACATAATTATAAAATAATAATAATATTAATTTTATTACTGCTAATTAATTTATTTAATAATTAAATGATTTTTAAAATTTGATTCCAAATATTTTTGATTCTTATATATAATAACTTATTATTTAATAATAAAACTTTTATTAATATATTATTAATATATATTCTAAATTATCATTATTATAACCTGAATTTTTATTAAATCAAGATTATTAATATTTTAATAATAATGTATTATCTCATAAATCTTAGAATAAAATTTTAGATCCTATTATTAATATATTTTTATAATTTATTAATAAATCTATTATATGTAATAGTTAATCTGAAATTGATTTTATTATTTAGTTTATTAAGTAATATCGACATTAATATTTATTATTTTGTTAATAAAATATTTTGTTAATTAATTAATTATATCATAAATCACTTAATATTATTAATAATATTAATCATCTTATTAATTAATTAGATACATAAATTATATAATTAAATGAAAATCTTATTAATAATAATGATTAAATATTAATAGATAATTTTAAATAATTATAATTTGATCAATTATTATTAAATTCTTATTTATTATTATCTTATTATGATTATATTAATATATAATAATTATTTATTACTTCTTTATAATTTAAATCAAATTAATAATATATATATAATGAATTTTAAAATGAAATTTCACATTCTTTAACAAATATTTAAATTTTTATAATAGGAGGTAAAAAAATTTATAATTAATATATATAAGAATGTTAATAATTATTTATTACTGATATTATTGATAATTCTATATCTTAATAAATTTTGAAATATTAATAAGAAAATTAATAATTTTAATATATTAATCTTGATTAATCATTTTTAGAATAATTGAAATAATTTGATAATTTATTCATTTCTAAAACATTTAACAATTCTTAAAAGAATTTTAATAATTAATTACAATTTACTATATAATAAAATTAAAAATATAATAACAATAATAATATTATATTTGATTATTATATATAAAAATTACAATAATTTGTTGATAAATTTATATATAAGAAAGAATCATTTAATTCTTAATTAAATAATAAAAATTTATTATATTTATATAAATAACAATATATATAATAGTAAAAATAGTAATAAATAAAAGATCTATAATCTTAAGAACTATAATATATATAATTAATTAATGAAATTAATGAAACTGGTATTTCTTATTTAGATAGAACATAAATTGGTGTTAAAAGCTTATTTTCTAAATAAATGTAATTTGATTTATAATATTCATTTCCTTTATTAACTTGTAAAAAAACATTTTTTAATGGAATTGCTAAAGAATTATTTTGGTTCTTTAGTGGTTCTACTGATGTTAATATATTAAATTAATAAAAAGTTACTATTTGGAATCCTAATACTACTCGATAAGCATTAGATAATTTAGGATTTTATAATTATGAAGAATTTGAAGCTGGTCCTATATATGGTCATTAACTTAAACATTGGGGTGCTAAATATGTTAATTGTAAAACTGATTATACAAATTAGGGAATTAATTAATTATAAAAATTAATAGATGGATTAAGAAATAATCCATATTCTAGAAGACATATTATTAATTATTGGAATGTTTCTGATTTAGATAAATAATGTTTAAATCCTTGTCATGTATTATATATATTCAATGTTAGAGATTAAATTGTTAATGATAAAACTATTTAATTTTTAGATTTAAATTATACATAAAGGTCCGTAGATTCACCTACTGGTTTGCCATACAATATAGCATCTGCTTCCCTACTACTTTGTTTGATAGCTCATCATCTAAATTATTAACGAGGATTTTTAACATGTAATTTATGTAATTGTCATATTTATAATAATTAATAAGATATATTATAAATTTTAAATAATGAATTAAAACCATTCCCTTAATTAATTTTGAAACATAATTAAAATAAAAAATTAGAAGATATTAATATAAATGATATTGAAATTATTAATTATAATAGTAATAAATTTATTAAATTAATTTGTAATCCGTGAATAATTATTATAATTTATTTTATTATGTAATTATGATATTTTCTATAGTTTTTTTAGATAGATAATAACAATGAAATTTTGCAATTATTTGTTATTAAATTTAATTTTATTATAATATTATTATTATATTTATTAAGGAAAAATTTACAATTTTTTTATTACATATATAATATAAATATATTATTTAAATGTTTTATTAAGAAGAATCATTTATTAAGGATAATTTATAATTTTTATAATATTTATGATTTATTTGCTATTTATTTTGGTTTATATTTTAAAATTAATTATTATTTAATTTGACAAGTTATTTAAAATTATAATTTTCATTATATTTTATAGTTATTAATATATTAATTCCTAAAATTTCATTATATTATATATGATTATTTTTTTATTATTTAGTAAGCAAATTTTGTAAATTTATTAAATTTTTATATATAATGTTATTAATGAGTTTATTATATACTTGTTATATAGTATTATTTATTAATGAAATTTTGCTAATTTATTAAATTAATGAATTATCTATATTATTTATTCAGAAAAAATTACTATTTCATTAAAATATAAATATTTTTAAATCTAATCATTATATAAATAAGAATATTATTTATTTTTTTATTTATTAAGTAAATTTAACAAAATTATTTAATTTTATATATATATTATTATAATATAATGAAATATTATTAATTTACATTATATAGTTATTTTTCATATATTTTATGAATATATTATATTATTGTATTGTTATTTAATATATATTATATGATTTATTTTTGTATAATATTAGAAATAATTATCAGATTAAATTAAATCAATTTAATTATTTTATATTGAATATTATATTTATTATATAATATGAATAAATTCATATATTATTATTTTTATATTAGTATTTATTAATATTAATATTTATAAAATATTGCGAAATATGAATATATATGATAAATATGATGAAATAATGCATTATTTTGATTTATTTGTATTATCTACTTATTATTAGTATATTATTATTATATATGAATTTATTAATAAAATTTTACAATTTATTTATATTTTTATAATTTATATATATATATGAATTAAATTATGTTATTATCATATTATATATTATATTATATCTAATTATTATTAATTTTAAAAAAATTATATAAATTTATAATATAATAAAATGAAATAATAATTTTTGTAATCAAATAATAATTAAGATAATATTATTTATAATAGATAGAAATTTTCAAATGTTATTATATCAAATATCGATAAATTAGCTAAAAAATAATATAAATATAAAAAATATTTACAATTACGAATTATTATATCTAATAATGAAAATTCTAATTATATTAATATAACTAATTAAAATAATAATTATAATAATAAACATAATAATATTAATATTAATAAATTAATAAACAATAAACATAAAATTAAAGTATTAGAGTAAATTAATTAATAAAAAACTATTAATGAATATTCTAATTCTAAATATTTTAATTAAAATATAAATAATTATAACAGTTTTATATAAGAAAATTAAAAATATAATAATAATAATAATAAATTAAATAATTTATTGATACCTAAACTATAATAATAATATTATAATAATAATAATAATACAAATAGAAGCAAAAGTGATTTTATTAATAGTTATATTCGAAACAAATAATAAAAATAGAATAATTTTATATTTTAATCGGATATATTAGATAGTAAAAACAATCAAAATAGTTAATAATAATTATCATATTATAATAAATTTAAAATAAATGTTAATATTAATAGAGATAATAATAATCGATTATCTTAATAAACTAGTTACACATCATAATAAACATTATTTTGATAATAAATTTTATTTTTTATATATATTATTACTACATTTATGGAAGATATTATTAAGGATTGCGAAACTATTTTTTTTTATTTAAAGAAATCTTATTAAAAACTAATTAAATAATTTAAAATTTTAAATAATGTAAAATTAACAAAAATTCACTGAAAAATAAGGAATCTAAATCTTAGAAACATATGAATAAGATTATGATTTAATAAATATTCCATAAATTTAATAATAAATTAATAAATAATATTCTAGATTTGCTAAATCTTTTGCAGATTAAAAAAATTATATATTTGATAATTAATACATATATTCTTAAAATACATCAATATTTAATGTTGAATTATTTGCGTAATTACATTTATAATAATAATTAATTATGTTATATATTATAAGTTTATAAGGTGCTTCAATGTTTACAAATATGTTTTAAGGATTATGTAATTCAGTAAAATACTAAAAAATTAATAATGTTAAATATGCTGATTTCTGGTAATTATTTAAATTAAGAAGTAAATAAACAAATGAATTATATAGAGATTATATTGATATTACTATTTAAAATGCTGTATTATTCTCAATTGTATATATGAATGAATCATTTAAATATAATACATAATAAGAAATTTAATCTATGGTTATTAATGATTATTCATAAGTAATCAAAAATCTTTATAATATTCATATTGAAGCTGTTAATAATAAAGAATTTACATAATAACTTATTTAATAAATTGAAGTATCAAATTAAAATAGATTTAGAATTATTCAATCATATTTTAAATTTATTAAATCTTAAAATTCTTATTATAAAGGTCCATCTATTATATATATTCAATCTGATTTATAATAAAATTAAAATTAAAGAGTATGTACATTAACTAATACTAATATACCTATTATATAAGATATTGATAAAATTAATATTAATACATAATATAAAGATTGTATTGAAATACTTATTAAATAAGAATAATAAAAAATTAATAATATATAATAAAAATATTAATTAAATATTTCATAAAATTATTAAATTATTAATTAATAACCAAAACCAATATTATTAAATTATCCATAATCAAATAATATTATCATTAATAAATATTATTAATAATCATATAAAATGATTCCTGCTATTAATCATTTAAATCCATATTATAAATATTAAGTCGGTACTATTATATATGATTTTATTGAATTATTAATTCCATAATAATATGTTCCTAAAATTACAGGAATGTTAATTGATTTAGATATTAATAAAATTAAATAATATTTATCTAATTATTATGTATTAATATTTTAAATTATTAGTGCATATAATCATATTATTAAATTAGAATAAAATCTAATTAAAAAATCTTAATAAACTAGTATTATTAATAATAATAATACATTAAAATAAATAAATACTAATATTATAAAGAATTAAAAAAAATCTAAATTAACTAGTATTATTAATAATAATACATCAAAATAAATAAATACTAATATTATTCGTTCGCGTATAGCGAACTATACACTCTCTAAGAATTAAAAAATATCTAAATTAACAAATAAAAAGTAACAAATTAATTAAAATGACTAATAATGAATAAATTTACATTCATTACTAAATTAAAACTTATTATTAAATTATTAAATTTTTATATTATTTATTATTATATTAAATTATTTACAATTTATTATTAATTAAAACTTATTATTAAATTATTAAATTATTATTAATTATATTATTATTATATTATTATGAAATTATTATATTATTATAAATTATTAGATTATGAATTATTCTATTATTATATATGAAAGAAAATCTGAGTACTTATTCTGAAATGTTTTAAAAGATTTTTTTTTTCTAAAAATAATCATAATTAAATAATACACGGATAAATCCTATTAGAGAGTGTGCGTTAGCTAACGCTAATGCAAAGTCTTTTATTTTTGTATATTACGACTACGTCGTTAGAAGAGGGTTTAAGACCCTCTTATAAATACAAATTCATTTTAATTTTAAATAATATTCCTTTTATCTAAAAGATTTTCTTATATCTAGAAATCAAATAATTTAAAAGGGCTTTAGCCGTGTATTAAAATCAATAAAATAATGAATTATAAATTCATATATAATGTATAATATAAATATTTTTTTATTTTTATTCATTAATAGTAACTAATATATTATATAATAAAATTATAATTTATATGAAATAAAATATAATTGTTATTTATTTTTAGGTATCTATTAATCTTTTTAATATATAATATTCTTATAATTAATATTAATTATTAAATTTATAATTATTATTGTTATTAATAAGAATTTTTAAATTCTTAAATTATTCAAATATATATGAAATATGAATAAATATTAAACTTATTAATAGTTAATGAATTAAAAATATTACAAATATTCATTAACTAGATTAATGAAAATATCTATTTTATTATATGTATTTAATTATTTATTAAATAATGTTTATGAATATATATAAATTAATTAATAATTTAATTTATTATATTATATTATATAGAATTAACAACTTTTACATTATAATTTAAGATTTATTTGTTAATAATTAATATATGATTAATTTTAGATTAAATAATTAGTTTATAACGATTGAATTATTATAACACTAGTCTTAATAAGTTATTAATTATATGAAAATATCTAAAATTTTGTTATAATATTTACAAATTTACTATATAATAAAAACTATAAAATTATATAAATGTTATAATATTATGAATAAATAAATTAAATTTTTATTATGTGAGTTAAATTTTGATTATATTAGAAATTATAATGACTTTAAAACAAAATAAATATTAGCTAAAAATTAAGATACTTAATAAATCAAATAAATATATAATAATATATAATATAATTAAATCTAAATTAATATGAATAAATATTAATAAATATGTAATTATATTTAATTTATAAATATTAGTTAATAAAATAATGATTTGAGATTTTATCAATAATTTGATAATTATCTTTTATTTCTTATATAGATTTATGATTTATTAATTAGTTTAAATATTATATTATTAAGTAATTGTTTGAAAAATTACGAATTATTAAGAAGTGTTTACAAAATTAATCTTACAAATCATAAAATATTAGCAAATAATTAGTAATTCATCTTAATAAAAAATCTTAATAAACAAATAAATTTATAAATAATCTAAAATATTTATAATTCATTTCTATTTAAAAAAAACATATAGAAAACAATAAAATACAATTAAAATGTAAAATTCAAATAGTTTAAATACTTGCTTTGATGTATCATCATTAAAATAATAAAAAGTATAAGATCTTAAATTAATAGCTTCTTAATAATGTATTAAATTCTCTTAATAAATCAAAAAATAATAACTAATTGATTTAATTATTACTAAATAATCATCTAATAATACATAAGAATAATAAAATATTAATATATAAGAAGAATAAAAAAATGATATTAATGATGATATTATTAGTATTAATACCGATAATACATAAATTATTAATAAAGATGATTATATTAATATATAATAATTAATTAATGAAAATGATTAAATTATTGATTTTGATACTAGTATTATTATTAATACTTAAGAATAATCATTAGAATAAATTTTAATTAATATCAAATAATATATCATTATTAATAATTCACTTCCTTCAATATAATCTAATGATTATAATGTTTAATAACTAGCAAAAAATAATAATTTATTGATTAAATCATATAATAAATGTAAAAAATCTAATTTTTAATGTAAAAGAAAACATAATTATTGTATGAAATAAATAATTTCTAATAATAATAAAACTCTTTAGTAAATATTTGAAGAAATTATGAATATCAATTCATAATTATATTATACAAAATAATAAATTTTTGATTAATAATTAATATTAATTTCTGAATATATTAAGACTCATAATATAAAACCATCTTCTTTATCTTAGGATAAAAATGTTAAATAATTAGCTTTATTCTTACGAAATATTAATAATCACTATAATAAATAAACAGGAATTATGAAAATTAAATCTAATAGAGATATTTATTAATCATTTATTCATTAATATAATGATTTATTTATATCTGAATAAGATAAATTTAATATTTAAATATAATAAATTAAAGATTATATTAATATTAATTAATAAATACCTGATATATAATCTGATGATATATAAGTTAAAAAATTAGCATATTTTTTATATCATATGGATAAATTATTTTAATAATCTTAAAAAATATTTATTAACAATTAAAATCGTATTATTTATTAAGAACTTAAATCTTTAATTAATAAATTTTGATTAATTAATCAATTCTTTATAATTTATTTACAAGGACCTAAACAATATCCCTTGTTTATAAGTTTAACATATATATAATGATATTTACAATATAAATACATGCAATTTTTTTCATATACATCTATATATTTATTGCTACACTAAAAGTTTGCCAATTGTAGTTTGCAAATTTTACAATATTTATTTTTTTGCTTTGATCCGAAAAATTTATCTATCAATTTCTGATTTTTAAAATAAGGTGAATAATATGATTCTAATGAACTGTCATCTTGAATTTTTTAAGAGTCAATTGTATAATTAAATATATTTTAATGAGACAGATGATTATTTATTCGACAACTATTTAAAATAATTTTATTACTTATTCCATCAATAGATTTATCTATTTCTATTTTAATATTTTAACTTATGTAATAATTTGAGATATCTACTATTTATAATGTAGATTATTATAAATTAAATTATTATAACTTATCATTATTTTTTAAAATCAATATCTATAAATTATCTAATTTTTTTTAATATTATACACTTTACATTGGATTTAACGACATATCTAGAACTTTTAATTATTTAAAATTATTAGAGTTTATTTCATCATTTAAATTACCAAACAAACGTATTAAATTTTAATTTAAATATAATTATTCAAGTTATTATAAATTTCCAATTTTTATTATTTATTATATCTAATTATTTTTTAAACTTAATAATTTTAATTTATTTAAATCTATTTAATCCAAATTTTAAATTTAATTATAATCTAAATATAATTTTATTAATTTATTATATATATTAAATTAAATTATATCATTGATTTTATTATTTCTTAATTTTAATTTTTCCAAATTTGTTAATTTTTTTTGTTTAAAAAATTGTAACTTATTATCCTAAAGATTTATTTTTTAAAGGTTTTCACATATTAAAACATCATTATGTATTTCTAACATACCATTATTATCTAAAAAAAGATATTTTAATTATTTAAATTCTAAACGATAATCTATTTTATTTATTTGATTATTAGATACAAATAAATATTACAATTCATTTAATCCTGATAATGATTGTATAGAATTTAATTTATTATTTGTTAAATCTAATCTTATTAAATTTTATAATTTTGATAATTACTATATAGATTGTAATTCATTATTTGATAAATCTAATAATTGCAAAGTTATCAAATTATTTAATTAATCATTTATTTTTTATATTTTGTTTTTTGATAATTCTAATCTAGTTAATTTTTTAACATCTAATTACGTTGTAATGTTTTATATATTATTATTTGATATATTTAATTCTTTTAAGTTCGTTAAATAATTAAATTAATCACCTATTTATTATATCTTATTATCTTATAATTCCAAAACTTATAAATCATTAAATTTCAAATTATTATTTATTTGTATTATATTGTTATCATTTAAATATAATGTCTTCACTTTCTTAAATATTTCAATTTATGAAAAATCATATATATTTTTTAATTATATATTTTTTAGTTAAATTCTATCAAATAAATTATAAGGGTTTCCTATTTAACTCTAAATAGATTTTATTTATAATTTTTAAAAATCATATAAATTAAAATTTTTAAATATAGTATCAAAATTTATATTTAATTCGTTACTAATTATATGTTATCTAAGACTTTCCGGATAATAATTATTAATATATTAACAAAATATATTTAATAATTCGTTATTTTAAAAGTAATTATCTAAATTATTTTACTTATATTAAATTTTGTCATTAATTAATAAAAGATTATAATGTTTAATAAAATAAAATTTAGGAATATATAATAAATTAATAATATTTAATTATAATTAAGGTTAATAATTATTTAAATTATCATAATATTAATATTAAGATCTACCATTATATGATATAATCGGATTTGTTTAATTTTTTTCATCATTATTATTCATTTATTTTACATTAAATATTTATTAATTAATAATTTAAATAATAATATTAATAGATATATCATTAATAATTTAATTTTAATTAATAATTTAATTAAAAATTTATTAAGGATAATTAGAATGAGTAGTTTATAATTAGATATATTAATATTCATTTTATTTTATTTAAAACTCTAAATTAGTTAATTATTCTTTAAATGTATATTTCTATATTTTTTTCATTTTATTATTTTAAAAATTAAAATCACTAATAATTATTAATTTATTATTATAATGATAAATTTGATTACTAAGTAGATTATATTTCCAATTCTAATGAATAATCTAAATAATTATTATAAAATGGTTAATTATATTTAATTTTATATTATATAAAATTATTTGGAATAATTTATAAATATAATTAATTTAAAATTATTTATTTTGATTATAACAAAAAATAAGTTAATATAAATAATAAATCATGAATATATGAAACATATTCAATATTATTATTTTCAAAATATTAAATATTATTATTAATAAAAATATTTGTAATAATAATATTATTAGTTTCAATAATATAATATTTTTTATTTACAATACCTAAAGGAAAATAAAATTCGAATATATTATAAATTTACAAAGATTTATTTTCAGTTTTATTAATATTATTTAAAACATTAATATCAGATAAAATATAAATTATTTATTTATTATTAATTTAAAATTAAGAATTTAAATAATTATTAATTTATAATTATTATATAATATCTTAATTAATTGAATTACTATTAATTTAAATTTATTGATTATCATATAATTTACATTTTTTAAATAATTTTTATAAATAATCTTTTTTTTAAGTATTTGGATATTAAGTTTAAAGAATATGTAAATAAATCTAATTAAATTCAATTGTCTAATTAAATAAAGCAATATAATATTATTTATAAATTTAAGTAATACATATAATTGGCATATTTTCATAATATAATAAACAAGAATTATAATTATTTTCCCAGCTATAATTAATATTAATACTACCCATAAGATATTTATATACTTCTAAAGTATATTTAATAAAATCTTTAAAAGATTATATATCTTATACTTCACAATAAATATAGTCTTATAATATCTAATTTTTTGGTTGATGTTATAAAAATGATATATTTTTAATAGGATAATTATTATATGTATAAAATTAATTTATACTTTTAATAGGTTTATCAAAATTTTAAAGAATAAAATATAATTATTTTTATTTTATTGTTATATATTATTACGTAAACATTTTATTATTATATTTATTATAATATTCCTAAAAAATAAAAATAGTTATAATTTAAAATAGTAAATATAAAAGATAAAATGTATACATAATTAATACGTAATGTTGAATAAGATGTAAAAATATTAAATAATAATGTATAAATTAGAGGATTATAAACTCCTACTAATGAAGTATATATAAATGAAATGACACATTTATTAAAAAATTATAATAATATTAACAAAATTACTGATAAATAAAATAGAGATAAAAAGATTAATTCTATATTATCATGGGATTAAGATATTCCTATTAATGTTATTATTAGTGAAAATAATACAGATTTATGGTTAAAATCATTAATTAATAATAATATATAATATAAACATCTATAATTTCCTAAATAATTTAAAAATATTAGTATAAAAAATATTGTAGATTCTGGTGTAAAAGTTATATTAACTAATTATAAAAGATTAAAAGAATTAAAAATATTATTAGGATAAGAAGTTGAAAATGTTAAAATTTCGGATGAATAAGATAATTATAAATTATTAATAAATTCATTATTAAATGATAATCTTGATATATAATTAATTAATGAATTAAGAAATAAAATAAAAATACCATTAAAATGTGAAAAATTATAAATATAAAAATCTTTCTTATAAAATTTATAAATTATTAAAACTCCTATTTTATAAAGAGTTATTCTTGATTATAATGTATTAAAAATGAAAAATTATAAATTTTATGCTAAAATTATTTGGTAATAATTTGATGACAAAAATAGAAATTATTATTAATAGTTTCCATATATATAAATTAATGATTTGTTAGAAATTTAAAATAAAATATATTATTTAATTCCCAATATAAATAATATAATTAATAATATATTTACTAATATCATTAAAAAATAAAATGATATTATAGTTAATGATATTATTTAAAATGAATTTAAAATTTCTAATTAACATTATAATATAAATTAATTTTAAACTGTTAATAATATATAATACAATTAATAAATTTCTTCATATATTAATTATGTTAATAATAATATTTTATTTTATGAAAATAAAATGCTTAATAATATTAAATACGAAATTGATATTTAAATGCATTTATATTTAATATAATTAAAATAATAATTAATTCATATATAAAATTAATAAATGTAACCATTATAAAATTTATAACTAATTATTTAAAAGGATAATTTATTAACTATTAAATAATAATTAATTTTAAATTATATTATTAATTAAAATTTATTTGATTTTTAAAATTTATATAATTAATAATTTAATTAATAATTATCAATATAATAAAATTTAATTATTAATAATATTATTTAAGATATTAATAATTTTACTTTAAATTTTAATAATATAAATTAAAATAATTTATAAAATAATTTATAAAATAATTTATAAAATAATTTATAAAATTTAATTACTATTAATTAACAACATTAATTAGTTGATTATTAAATTATAAAATATAAAGATTAAAATAATTAAAGAAATTTATTATTTTAAGAATCATATTAATATTAATCTGATTAATAACTTATTAGTGATTTTAAAAATATAGAATTATTCAAACCTAATAATATAGATTGTACATAATAATATTATAGATTATTATAATAATAATTTTAAGATTAAGATCGTAAATCATTATAATAATTATAAATTTCACATAAAGAAATTATTTAATAATAAGATAATTGTTGTTAAATTTGTTTTTCTGAAAATGAATAATGTAAAGTTGTATATATGTGTTGTTGTTTTTAAGTTTGTTGTTAATGTTTTTCAAAAGTTTTAAGTAAATGTTCTATATGTAAATAAAAATTATCTAGATAATCTATTAATGGATTTCCTATTATTTTTATTAGTAATTTACAAAGAATTATAATTTAAAATCCTAAAGAAATTTTAATTAATAAATTAAAATAAATAAATTAATATTTATATATTTGTAAAAATATAGATGAATTAATATCTTAAAATAATAATACTTTATTAATAGATTAATAAATATTAAGTAAATATGCATAAAATTATTTTCCAGATTATTAAATATTAGCTAATTCTGTTTATTTATAAACTGTATATTTCAAATTATTCAGTATTTAAAATTTATAATAAGATTAATTATTAAATAAATAAAAATTAATTTTTATAATTGTTTAATAATGATTATTATATTAATTTTATAATATAATAATTATAATTTATATATTAAATTTTTTTTATTATAATTATTATTAATTTTATAAATAAAAATTAAACATAAATTATCATATTTATATAAAAATTCGATTTATAATATTAATTAAATATTAATCATTAAACATTTATTTATTATAAAATTTTTAATCATATTTATATTATTTATATTAAGATATAATTATTTTATTAATTAATTATAATTATTTTATAATAATTTTACAAAAATTTGTATTTTATTTAAATAATTAACAAAAAATTATATAAGAAGATAAATTATGAAATTTAGTATATTATTATTAATTTTAATATTTATTATAAATATATTATAATACTTATTTTATTAATAAAAATAGAATTATAATCATTTATATATTTATTATATTATAATTAACAATAAAATGACATTTATTTATATTATATTTTTATTTTGTAAGATAAAAATCTATATTATTACATAATTTATAATTATATTATTTATAATTATATATAAATTTACTAATTTATTATTAATAAATTTATTAATATTTATAAATTATTATTATAATACAATATTTAAGATATTATTATAAATATTATTATTATCAATTTATTTATTAATGTTATAAGTTCTAAGTTTATTATTTCATTCTAATACATGACTAAAGCCTTTTAAAATTATAAAATTCATAGATATTATGAAATCTATAGAGAGTGTATAGCTAACGAATATAAAAGAATAGTCATTTAAAATAAAAATATATTTGTATACAAAGTCGTTGAATACAAAATAAAAAGACTTTAAATGGTCTTTAGATGAGTATCAATTATAAAATATAAATATTAATAAATTATTAAAATATATTAATATTTATTATATAGAAGTTTTGTAATTAAAACAAATAAATTTTATTTTTAAAAATAAAGTTAGAAATAATTTAAGAAAATAATAAGATTAAATATGTAATAATTATAATGTTTTATGAATTATAAAGACGCTGTTTAAAATAAAAAATGTAATGATTTAATTTTAAGAAATGATAAATATTATGGTAAAAGAGATTTTCATTTAAAATCTATTAATTCTACTATATAAGAAATTTAAAATTCACTAATTAATGAATAATTTTATCATGAAATATTTGGAGAATCAAGTAAAATTTTTGTAGATATTGATATTAAATTAAATGAAGATATATTATATGATGAGTGTATATTAAATATTATTTATGATAATGAATAAATTAATATTAATGATTAAATTGATATTTGCTAACGAGGTGAATTATTAGAAAATTATATTATTCTAATTATATAATATGAAATTATTTATTCATTTCTTAATGATAATTTAAAAATTTATTAATCTTAAAATGTTAATATGTAATAAAAATCTTTAAAAAATTGTATATTATCATAATATAAATAAGATAATCATTTAAATTTTGATTATTATTTATAAAAATTAAGAGAAGAAATTATAGATTTAACAGGTATTTTATAAAATAGTTCTATTAAATAATAAATATTAAATATTTATAATCCTTTAAATTCATTATTTGATAAATATTGTACTAGTCGATTAGAAGATAATTTATATAAAATTTCTTGGCATTTAGTATTTTTACCTTAACATTTTTAAATGAAAATAACAGATTAAAAAATATTCTTTTAAAATATATAATAAAGAGTTAATGAAAAATTAACTATATTATAAGATTATATTGATATTAATTATAATTAAATAGATTAAAATCATAAATTATAAAAAAATTAATTTATTTAGAAGAAAGTTTAAGATCGTTTCATAAATAATATATATAATCCTATAGATTTATAAATTTATAGATAAAATGGATCTATAAGATTATTAGGATCTTGTAAATAATCTAATAAAAATATTTTAATACGTAAATAATTAATATCATAATTAGGTATTAATAATTATGAAGAATCTATATAATTAACTGATTAAATATTTATTTCTATTACTAATGATTTACTTTTAATTGAAATAGTATAAAATAATAAATTATAATCTTATAATAATATGTTTAATAATTTTAATCATTTGTAACTAGCTACGAATTAATAAATAAATAATAATATTGATTAAATATATTAATAAATTATAAATAATTTTTTAGAAAAAAATGAAATGATAAATAGTAATGTATAATATTAATAATATAAATAATTATAATCTTCATATTTATATAAAATTAAAAATAATATTGATAATTGTATGATTTGTAATCGAATTCATTAATCCGAAAATATGTATATAGTTATTAATAATATTAAAATTATATTTGGTTGTTTTAGATCTCCTGATATTAAAATTAAAGAAAATATTTAAAATTATATATAAATTAATTAATAATAAATTTTAAATAATTAAAAAGTAAATGATATCTAAACTATTATATAATAAAATTTTAATAAAAATGTTATATAAAATATTATTATGAATTATGAAAAATCTAATTATTAAGAATTATAAATTAATTTCTTTATTAATAATCCATATATTAATGTTATTAATATTCATAATGAATAAGTTCCCTAATTTCCATATTAATTCAAAAGATTATATATAAAATCACATATGGGAACTGGTAAAACTAAATAATTAATGTAATTTTTAATTATGAAATTTTAAGAAAATTAAGATTTATAAGTTTGTATTTTTAGTTTTAGAATTACATTTGGAAAAGATTTATCTGAAAAAATTAATAATTAGTTATTATAAAATAATATTAAATAATAATTTATATATTATAAAGATGTTATTGGAGCATTAAAATAATAATGTATTATTGTATAAACTGAATCATTAAATAGAATACCTTATACTAATTAAAAATTTGATATTGTGATAATGGATGAATCTGAAAGTATTTATGAATAATTAACTAGTGGATTAAGTGATAAATCTAATGAAAATATTTCTAATTTTGAATCTATTTTAGTTAATTCTAAATAATTAATTTGTATGGATGCCTATCTTAGTAGAAGAACTGTAGATTTAACTGAATCTATTTGTCGAAATTATACTCCATTATTATTAGAATCTAAAGATGAAGTTACATAAAAAATGATTAAATAATACGAAAATTATTTATTTGATTTAAAATAAGTTTATTATATTAATAATTCATATTAAAGAAAAAAGAAATATAAAATATTTTTTGGATATAATTAAGAAAATTTTTGGTTTTAAGAAATATGTAATTCTATTTAAAATAATTAAAAAATTGTAATTCCTTGTAATATTGCTACTAAAGCTGAAATTATATATGATTTATTAATTAATGAATTTCCATAATATTCTAATGAAATTTAAATTTTTACTCAAGATTTTAATAAAAAAATCAAAATTTAAGATTTATAAAATATATAAACTAGTTGGACTAAATATAGAGTTTTAATATATTCACCTACAATATCTGCAGGAATATCTTTTGAATCTATTCATTTTGATTAATTATATGGATTTTATTCTAATAAATCTACTACAATAGAAACATTTATATAAATGTTAGGAAGAGTAAGATAATTATCTTTAAATTAATATAATATTGTTTTTACTAAAACTTATAATGAATAAGTTCCTTTAAATTTAATTGATATACATAATAATAATGTTAAAAGTGTTATGTTAAGTTGTAGTGAATAACCATTATTATCTGTTTATAAATGTGATATATATAGTATTAAATTTTATTATAATATTATATATTAAATTTAATTAAATAATTAATTAACTAAAAATTTATCTATTATGTAACCAATAGATCGTTTTATTTATTTATTAACTAATGAATAAGATATCGAATTTAATAAATAAAATTCTAAATTATCATTTAAAATTAATATTGAATAAATTGGTAAAAATATCAAAAAAAATGAATTATAAAATATTATTGATGTTAATTTAAATTAATTAACTAATAATAATGATTCAATGTAAAATTAAAAGATATTTTTATTATTATAAAAGAAAAAATAATTATTAATTGATTTAAAATTAAATAATAATTAAGAATATTTTCTTTAAAATATTAAAACATAATAAGGTATTAATTCTTGGCTTAAAAAAATTTAATATATAGATTAAAGAATGATCGCTAATTCTAATATTTAGTTAGCAAAAATGAATTAAATTAAATCTGTTATATTATCTTAATCTGTTAATATTAAAGACAATAATTTATAATAATTAGAAACATTATTAAGTATATTAGGATTAAATTAAGATATTATTTCTATTGCTAAATTTTCTAATTGTAATCATTCATTTTAATTAAAAAATTCTACTTCATCTAAAGAATATATATAAACTTTAATATCTTCTAATAATTCTAAAAAATAAACGAAAAATATTGAAATTTCTTATAATTAAAAATGTATATGTATATAATAAGATTTTTAAACTATATATAATATGATTACATTAATATTATTAAATAAATAATTAAAATAAAATTTAATTAACTTTTTAGAAAATACATATATAGATAATAATAAATAAATTATTAATACTTTAAAAAAATTAATAATATCTGATAATATTTAAGATTAATCTTAAAAAATTGTTTATTAATTAATATTATTAATTAATAAAGTTTATGGATTAAATATATAATAGTATAAATCTTAATAAATATATATAATGAAACATAAACATTAATTTGATTAATTTTTATTATAAAAAATTGAATAATTTAATCCATTATTAGAATAAACTATATAATTAAATAATAATTTTTAAAAATAAAAACTTATTTCATAATATAATGCTTTAAGACTTTAAATTAATCATGATAATAATATGTTATTATGTTAATATAAATTTGGTTTTAAAAATGAATAAGAAAATATTTTATTTTAAGAAAAAATTAAAATTGCATTTGAATAATATTTAAAATTTAATTATTATTCTTTATATTATTAATAAGTAGATCTTGAACTCTCTTATAAATGAACTTTTTATATTTTAATTATTAATAAATAAATCTTAAATTTTTATATTTCAATTATTTAAATATTATCTCAAATTGTTATAATTAATATTATTTAATTATTAAGGATAAAATTATTATTATTATTATTAAGGATTAAATTCATTGTTTTTTTATTTATTATAAGTTTATTATATATCATATGGTATATAATTTGATTTTAATTATGTTGTATATAAAGTTTATTTTTATTAAATATAAGATTAATCACTTCTTTAAAAATTTGTTAATTCTTATTAATTATTATAAATATCTTATTCTTTAGGTAAATATCTTATTTTTTGATTATTTAATTTTGGTTTTATTATTGAAGTTATTATTTTTTACATTTTAAACATATCTGGTTCTTATTTTATATATGTTATTGGTTATTTTAATGATAATTCTTAATAATCAATATCATCATAATCTTTAATAGAATTTTATAATAAATTATTAGATAATTAATTATAATTTTAATATTATAATGAATTTAAAAATAATTAATTTGTAATTGCAATATCATCATTTATATCACCTCCATTTTTAATCCACTAAATCATCATATATTACAATGTAAGTATATCCGTTTCTATTTTATTTTGTAATTATTATATATTATTTATATTTATAAATTTATAATATTTTTATTATTATTAAGGAGATAATTATATTAATAATTATTAATTATTTTTTTTGTTTTAATTATTTATAAATGAATTTTTAATATTCATTTCTAAAGGATTTTATATTTATTATTACTAATCTAATACTTATAATTAAGAAAATTTTTATTATTATTATTATTCATATAAACTACTCATTTATAATATATATTATATTATTAAAACATTAATCTATAATTAATACACAACTACATTTTTAAGATATTTTCAACAATTTGAAGTGTTAAAAGTATAAAGAATTTATATTTATTAATTCTTAAGTATAAAAACCATTTTATTAAATGATCTTTAGACGAATATTAATTTATTAATAATTAATTTTTAAATACTTATTTATTAATCATATAATATATATATTTTCTGTTTAATTATATAAAATTTAAATGAGTTAATAAAATATAAAACAAATTGATTGGAAAAGTCAGATTTAAAATTGTAAATAAAAAATGGATGATATATTTAAAGAAGTTGGTAGTAATTAAATTATTATATCCATTATTATTACATCATTTGCAATTATATGTTTTAATGCTTTATCATTAAATAATAAATAACTAATGAAAGGATTTTTATATATGTTTATTATGACATTTATAATATTATCATATTTTAGATGTAGTCTTACATATGAAAATCTTAAAACTGAAGATTTACTTAATACTAATATTAATAAAGAAGGATTTTATAATAAAAAAAATTCTTAAAATCCATTTTAAATATCAAATTTTAAATTATAAGACAATAAATAAAATATCTAATAAACAAATAAAAATGATATATAATCTAATTCTTTTTCGGAATTAGAATACTCATCTAATTTAAAATTTTAAATTTAACCGTTAAATTAAAGAATAAATTAATTCTAAGAAGATTAAACTTATATATTTTGATTATTTATTATTATTATTATATAATAATATCATTAAATTTAACAATTATTTTATATTATTTAATTTTATATTATTAGTAATATCTAAAAATGTAACAAATAATAACTGATGATTTATAAAAATAATTAGAAAATTAATTTAATATAATATTATAATAGTAATTATAATAAGTATTAAGATAAGAATTAATTAATAAAGAATATGATTTAAAATTTAAATAATTTATATAATTAAGTAAATAATAATTAAATTTATAAAATAAAAGTATAATTAGTATTATTAAATAAATGAATAATTTTTGTTAATTAGAATAATTATTAGATTAAAAATCTAAAACATTATGTTAAAAATTTAAAGAATTAAAAACTGATTAATAAAGTATTATTAATTTAATTGATTAATTATAAATAATTAAAAAAATACCATCTTATGGTTTAGATAATTATTAAATAGAATCTGTATTATCCGTTATGTAAAAATCATTTAAAAATACATTAATATTAAAAACTAAAACTAGAGATTTTATGTTTTGTGATGTTTAAGAAAGATTAAAGGAAAATCGTAATTTTTCAAATTAACAATTTAAATAAGCAGCTTAATAAGCATAAAATAGTTTATAATCCGGTAATATTATTTCCGATTTATTAGATTAAAATAAAAGATTTTTATCTTCTGATTTAGGTAAAATTAATTAATAAGTTTTATAAGAATGTATTAATAATAATATTGATAGTATTAGTTGTATTATTAATACTGCTAAATGTATTGATTTAGGAGAACATTGGATTGTTTTATTTATCAGTTTAAAAGATAAAACTATTGAATTATTTGATTCTACAGGATAGTATGATTAAAAATTATCAATAGTTAAATAATTTTGTAATTATTTATTAAATGAAGCAAATAAAATAAGTAATACATAAATATATAAATTTATATATATAAGTAGTGATATGTAAAAATAAGAATTTAATTGTGGTATACATTGTTTATTTTATATATTTGCTAGACTTTTAAATTTAAATCCTTAATAAATTGAAAATGTTTTATATAATGATAAACGTGATTAATTAGTAACTATTTTTTAAAAAGCTATATATGGAGATTGAATTTTATTATTATTAGTAAAAACAATTTAAATGTTAGATAATATAAATTTTAAAAATATTTAATCATAAATTGATATTTTAATACCAAAAGGTATTCTAAATTAATCCCATTACTGTTATTTGAATTCAGCATTATAAATTTTAATTCGATTATATTCTATTAATGAATTTAATTTTAATTAACCTAATTTAAATAATAATAAATCATAAAAATTATTATAATATAAATAATAATTATTAAATAATATAATCACATTTTTAAATAATAGAAGATCTGATAAATCTGATTAAAATTTTAATATTGTTAATTCATTAATTTTTATAGATAAATAATGGGAATAATAAGAAGATTCTATATATATATTTGAATATATTATTAATTCATTTTGGGAATAGTAATTTAATGGTAAAATATTAATATAAAAAAAATGTTAAAATTGTTAACATATTAATTATTAATATATTAATGATCATTATATATATATTAAAAATTTTCATATATAATCTTATGATAATTTATTAAAATCATTTATAGATTAATTTGAATATTAAGATATATGTGATAATTGTTAAAAATAATCATTAATTAAATAAAATAAATAATATATATAAACTCCAAATATATTATTAGTTTTTGTTTAAGAATAATTAAATGAAATTCCGTTATAATTTGATATTCCTACTATTTAATAAATTAATTTATTATCATAAAATATTGATTTAAATGATATAATGATATAATAAAATATATAATAAGAAATTTAAAATAACTAATAATACAATAAATATATTTTAAAAGGAGGATTTATATATTTTAACAATATTAATAATGATATTTATTAATATTAAAAGGGTATGGGTTAATCTGGACATTATACATGTTTTATATTTAATAATGAATAAAAAGATTTTTATTATTGTGATGATAATAATATTATTGAGATTGGTTAAAATGATATATAAAAAATTATTTAAAAAACAAGAATATTTATTTTTGAAAAATAATGAATATCTTATAAATTAATTATTTTTTATTAATAAAATAAAAAAATATTATTAATAAATTTGTTATATATTAATTAATATCAATTTTAAATATTTTCATCTTTACTATCATTTTAAGATTTTTTATTATTAATTTATTCTAATTTTTAATCTACAGAAAGTTCAAATTCTTCCATTTATTTATTAAATTCTTGTCTATCAGATAAAGAACAACTTATTTTAATAATAGCTTTAATATCTTTTAATTTAATTTAATTATGATTATATGTAGTTAGATAAACATCAATTTTATCTGATAATGAAATTAAATATTCTCTTATAATTTTTGAAACTATATTTTTAAATCCATTAGATATTTTAACATCTGTATTTTTATTAAATAATTTTATATTATTATATAATAATTTTGATTCTTCTTCATCTTATTAGAGTTTTTCTAAAAATGAATGAATACATTAAACATGTTTAGACCAAGTTTCACCTAATTCTTCTTCTATTTTTTTAATAAATTCAGGATTTTATTCATTATCAGTTTTTAATTTTAATGTTTTATATGTTTATAAATCTTAGAAAACATCTTTCGTTTCTTATTTAGAACAATTATTTTTTACTCTTAAAAGTTCTTTATCTAAATTACATTTTTAAATTAGATTTTTTACTTTAACAAAATCATTGAATTATGTTGAACTAATTGCTAATGAATATGTAAATTTATTTCTTAAAAGTTACTCCTAAAATTATTTCCATCCGTGTGTTTTTTCTGGATTTTTATGTTTACAAGGTTCACAAGAATTCAAGAAATCTTAAATCATTTTTTCACATAACATATTTATATATAAAATCGATGCTTTACTAAATTTTAGTACTTTTTTTCTCTATTATTTTAAATCTAAATGTAATTATTTTGCTTCTTCAGTTTAAAATTATTTAGTTTTTATTACTTTAGATACTTTAAAAACATTACCATTTTAATCTTTCATTTCTTTTAAAACTTCAGTCTCTACTATTTTACATTAATTATCTTTCATCATTTATCTAAATATTTTATTCATTTCTGTAAATTTTTATCTATTTCCATTAAATTTACTATTTTATTCTAAAAAATTTACTATTTTATTTTAAATTTTTAATCCTTTATGTTGTTCTTTCATAATATCTCCTTGATTTATTTCTACAACTTATTATTCTTCTTATGATATCGTATTATTTTACTAATCATTTTTTGTATCTGACATCTTTTTTAGATTGCTTTTTTAACATATGTATATTAATTATTAATATATATTATTAAGTAATATATTTTCATAATTTAAAAATATATTATAAATATTGATAAATGGATAATTTAAATATATAAATATAGGATCCTAGATTAATTCCTAAATTTTCATTTGAAGGAAGGATTGAATCTTTTAAACCTGGATAATTAATTGCGTATGATGCTGATACTTTAATTGGATGTTTTAAAGTAGAAAATAAATTATGGTAATTTCATTTCAGATTAATTGGATTTGATGCTATTGAAAAAAAAATTAAAAAAACTGATATTTAAACTATTACGTAAGATTAATTATAAATATTAATTTAAAGACGTAATCAGTCTTAATTATTTATAGAAGAAGTATTAAAATATGAAGTATTATTATATATGTAAAATTTTGATAAATATGGAAGAATTTTATGTTATTTAAAAATTGATAATATTAATATTAATGATTTAATTATTAATAAAAATTTAGTTATGACTTATTAAGGAGATACTAAATTAACATTAATATAATAAGTTTAATGGGTTTAAAATAATGATATTTAAGTTTTTGATTAATAATCATATATTAATTTTTATTAATCTTAAATTGATAATCTTTAAAAATAATTAGATTTAGATTAAATTACATTAAAATCTAAATAATCTAAAACATTATAATTATAAGTTAATAAAACTATTTCATTAATTGAATTATTTAATTCTTATTTAAAACTTGATTATTCTAAGATTTAGAATTTATTATTAATATGAATTTTATTTTATATAATTTATAAGTATAAAAATTTAGAATAAAATATAATATAAATATAAGATGGAAAATAATTTTTAAACTTTTGATTTTTAATCATATTATTTTGGACATGGTGGATTTGGAAATATATTTTTAAATTTAAAATCCGATGTAATAGTTAAAAAAATATTTTTAGATAAATAAAAATCTAAAAATATTGATAAATTATAATATAAATAAACTTTGCTAAATGATGAATTAAAATAAGAATATTTATTATATAAATATTTATAAAAAAATATGAATTCTGATTAACTTAAATATATTGTTAATTGTTTAGATATTATAGAAAACGATAACGAAATTTCTATTATTTTTGAAAGAATTGATACTGATACTTCTAAATATTTATCTATTAATAAATTTAATGAATTATAATTATTATAATATTCTTGTTAATGTATATATGGATTATATCTTATACATTAATAAAATATTATTCATTGTGATATTAAACCTAGTAATATTTTATTATAATTTGATACATAATATAACTTTTAAATTAAATATTGTGATTTTGGATTAGCATAATATAAACATATATAAAAACATAAAATCAAAGGTACATCTACATATATTATTCCTGATATATTATGTTCTATTAATCCTTAATCTGTTATATATAATGAAATTTCTGATTAATGGGCTTTAGCTATTTCATTATTAAAAATTTTTAATGATAATTATATTAATTAATTTATTTAAAAACTTAATGAGAAAGATATTCTAAATATATTTTTAGAATTTTAATAAACTATTAATTTATTTTTATTATAAGATATTAATATTATTAATTCTGATATTAATAATACATATTCACATTTTTTTGATTAATATAATCATTTTAATATTAATTTTATTTAATTATTTTAATAATTATAATAGAAAGATTTAAATTTTTATAATCATATTTAATTATATATTTATTTAAAACTCATATCTACTTAAATTTAACCATTTAATTTTTAATTTTATTATTAAATGATTATTTTATTAATTTTATATTAATTAAATATTATATCTTTTAAATTTGTTAATTCTAATTCTTAATATATTTTATAAATTTAAATTGATAAAATTAATTTTATTTAAGACTAATAAATATTAATTGATAATTATATTTAAACTTAATATTTTTAAATTCTTAAAGACATTTTTATTCTTATTATTTCTCATTATTATTATTAAAAAAAATCTAATTAAATATTTTTAGGTATTATTATATTATTATTAAAGGGATAATATAATTTAATATATTAATATATTTTATTATTTTATTAATAATAAAATTTTATTGACTTAATTTTAAATAATTAGTAAACGGAATTTTAATTAATTTTAAATAATTATATTAATAAATATTAATAATCTAAAAATTAATTGTTAATTAATTAAAATATTGATTAAAAATTTTAATTTTTATTTTTACTTTATAATTATTATTTATCATTTAATAATTCTAATATTATTATTTCTTAATAATATATTAATAATTTTTAAATAAAATTACATTCTAATAATATTTCTAATATTTCTAATTTTATTATTTCAAATAATATTGATTTTTTAGTAAAAGATTTACCTATTTTTAAATATTTTAAAATTTAAAATTCTTTAATTATTTTTATTTATCATAATATTTTAACAATACAAAATATTAATAATAATGAAATTATTGTTATTGATAACGATAAAAATTATATTTTCTTTAATTCTTAATTATTTATTGATAAAAATAAAGAATTTGTTACTAAAATTATTAATAAATTTAATTTTAATTTTAAAAATAAAACTAAAATTTTTAGTTATTGGTACGTTAATAATATTTAATAATATTAATAATTTATTTCTGGTGATATTTTATTTTAAAAAAATAATTTGATTAATAATAATTAAAATAACTAAATATAATTTATATTATGTCCCAATAATGGTAAAATTTGTCTTAATCTTAATAATTAGTTAGCTATTTTAATTATTAAATAAAATTATTATACTATTTAACTTAATAAATAATAATAAAAAAATTATTAATGGATGAAAAATATAATACTATGAATCATTTATTAATTTTTATAGATATTATATAATATTCAGAAGTTCCTATTTGTTTTAGTTATTCAATTTCAAATTATAGTTTTTCTTAATTATATTAAGATTAAAATAGAAAATCGTATAATTCTTAATTATAAATTTATCCATATTTAGTTTTTGTTCCATCAATTTATATATTTTATACAATTACTTAATTATAATTTATAGGATCATATTCAAATATTAAATCAATTGATTTATCATCTTCTATTTTTATTATTAAATTTTCAAATTATTAATATTATACATTTACATTATGTTAAATATTTTAATTATTTAATTTTTTGAATCTAATTTCTACAATATTTTCATTAATATTATTGATATCAGCACAATAATAATAATCATTTAATTTTTATAAATATATTTATATATCATCTAAATTATTTTCTTCTTTATTTTATATATAAACTTTTTAATTATTTATTTGATTATCTAACTCATTATATTTATAATTATCAATATTAAGTTTTTCATATTCAATCTATTATATTTTGTAAATGTTATCTTATGCTTATAAAAATAAAATTCTTCCTAATATTTATTCATCTATTAAATTTACTTATAAATTAATTTCATTAATATCAATATTTAAATTATATTTATATTTATTCATATTTTTAAATATAAATTAATACATTTCATCATCTTTTTTAATTTATAATATAATAAAAATATCTTCTTTTTATTTAAATTTTTCTTCATAAAATAATTAAATAGATAAAATATCTTCATAAGGGAAAAGTTAATACGTTATGTCACATTGGGACAGATCAAGTTAATTCATTACATTTGGAACATTATTATAACTATTATATTTTTTTTTATTAGATATATCTATTTAATGAAAATCATTTAATTCTAAAATACCTGATATACTTGAAAAAATTTCATATAATATATTATCATTTCTTTAATTAATCAAATATAATTATATAATATTTAATTTAATAATATCATCAAATTAAAATTAAAATTAAGAACTAGTATTGTTAAATTATATTTTTGGATTTTTTGATTTAAAATATTCTTCTAATTCTTATTTTAAATCATCAGTAGAAGGTTTTAATAAATTTTTAAATTCTTAAATACTAACATATATAATACATTTATTTTTAGATAGTGTTTATATTGTTAATAATTCTATATATAATGATATTTGATCTAAAATTTAATTAGACATATATTATAAATTAATATGACTTGGATCATAAATAAAATCTGTGAGTATAAAACATTAATTTGTTTTTTTATCAGTATTTTTTTTTATTAAATCGTATAAATTTTATTATTATTAATATATAATAAGATTATCATTATCAAAGTTATTTTATAAATAAAAACTCATATTATTTGGTAATTAAATAATAAATAAATTATTTCCTTCTTAATCTTTTCTTTAAATAATAAATCCATATTCATGATAAATACTTTAATTAATTTAATAAATATCTATACTATATTCCGATAAAAAATCAGGATATATTTATTCATTTGGTAATTTTATAGTATAAAATGATGAATATGAAATTAATAAATATTATTAATATTTTTCAGTATTCGATTATTCATATTCAATATTATTTATATCTTTTAAAGTAGAATCTAAAATATTATTATATTTAGTAATAGTACTTTTTTTAATAATTGTAAATTTAAATTATATACATTCTTATTATCCAATAAAAATAATATATAATGGTTTTATTGATAAATTATCAAAATCTTTTTCAATAAATTAATTTATATCACATTTATCAAATTTACAATTTGAGAATTTTTCTAAAAAATCATCATTATTAATTGTTTGATCATATTTATATATAAAATCATTTTTAAGATTAATATTAAAATAATTTTATTCTGAATTTAATAATTATTATAATTATGATTATAATTCTATATTTGATATACTCATTTTAATTATTTAATAAAAAATTATTATAAAAAATATATTTCAATAATGTTAATTTTAATATGATATTAATATTCTATCTATTGGATTTATATATTATAATTATAATAATTAAAAAAATTAATTTTCATTTTAAATATATATATATTTTTTAAATTTATTCAGATTATTATAAATTTAAATTTATTACTTTAATAATTCCTATGATTATATTTTTAATGAATCTTTTGATAATTTTAAACCAATTGATTTTAAATATTTTTATAAAGATAAATTAAATTAGACAGGTCCAGTTGTATATAATTATACAAAAGGAAATTATTAATTATTACAAATATTAATTTCTATAAATATATTATTAAGAGAAAATTATAAAATATAATATTATTTTTTAATTATTTTAAAATTATCTAATTATTTAGAATGTTTATTAATAAATTCTTATAAATTTATAATTGAGTTATCAATAACTATATTAATATTATTTATAATATATAAAAATCTTCTAAAAGATCCTGTAACAATAAATTAATTATTTTATAAATGTACATTATTAATGTCAAATAATTATATTAATTATTATATAGTATTTATTATTTAATTATAATTTTATTAATATTATTAATTATTTAACGATTAATTGATATTTTTTATATTTATAAATTTTGATATGATTAAAAAATTACATTCTTATTATGAAAATAATAAATTATATTATAAATTTTATAAAGATAAATTATTTATATTTTAATAAATAATTGAATTATTAATATTATTAGTATTATATTATTTAAATATATTTTATTCTTTTTACTATTAAAATAAATATATTTTTTGATATAATTCCATTAATTTTATTAATATAAATTTATTTTAATTATTTTAATTATTTTAATTTATAAATAAATAAAATAAAATTTAAAAATCATTTAAAGTAAATGTTATATCATATTAAGTATATGATAATTTTAAAAATTTTTCTATTTTTAAATTTTAATTATAATTAATAAAAATATGTTAATATCTTTATATTAAGACTTTATTAATATAATAATTATTAATTATTTAAAATTTTAAATAGTTTTATAATTATTTCAATAAATAAAATGAATTATTATTTTCTTAATTAATTTCATAAACAATAGGAATATTACTATATAATTATTAATTAAATTTTTAAATAAATGTTTCTTAATATATTAATAATGATTATTAATTATTAATATCAATTAACTATTAATTATTAATAAAAATATTTTTATTTTTATTATTTTAAAATATATTATTGAAATTAAAAGGATTAATAATTTAATATATAAAAGATAAAGATTCTTAAAAATTAGTAAAAATTTATCCATTAAATAATATTTAATGAATATCATTACCAGAAGCATAATTACCTAATTAATCTTACAAATGTATACCTTTAATATTATAATGATTTTTTATTAATAATTTAATTAATAATTAAATTTCTTACAAATTACTACATAATCCAGAAGAATATAAATGTGAAATATCTAAAATTAAATTAAATGGTTTTAAAAGTTTTAAATAATGTTAATTAATAATATTAGATGTATTTTCAATTAATAAAATATCTTAATATAATTTTGGATTATTTTTAATTTCTTTTTATATAATTTTAATTGCTTCAATATTATTAATATGTAAAACATAAAATAAAGCATTAGATTATTAAGCTATTTCACATTCATCTCTTAATAATTTAATTTAAAAGCCTTTTTATAAATTACCTATAAAATAATTACAATGTATAATAAATTATTTTTTATTAAAATTTTACTTAATATAATTAATAATTTTTTATTTTTCCATTTAATTATATACTTAATATGTTTTAGATAATTAAAATTAAACAAATAATTATTTTTGATTTATTAAAAAATCAGTATAATTATTCATAGATTAAAACAACATTTATATCTCAAATTATTTTTTAAGTTAATTAATTATTTTAATTTATTAATAAAGGACATTCAATAGAAGTATTTTCTGGCATTTCAGTTAACTGTATTCTTTAATTTTTATATTCTTATTATTTTAATAAATATTAAGCTTATTCATCATTTTATTAATCATTTTATGATAATTATGTTAAATCAATAGTATTATTTTATTTATTAGATATTAATGAATTTATTTAATTATCATTTATATTTTATTATAAATCTTATTTTTTTTATTGAACACGTTTTTTAATCATATCTTCACCTAATTTCGCATCTTCTTTCATTTATTTTATTAATTTATTTAATATTTAATCATCATCATCTTTAAATGTAGTTTAATCTAATGTATATTCAGAATCTTACAAAATTACCCATTTATTCATATCTGCAATAATCATATCAACTCCAACACAAGATTAATTTTATTATATATATTCATTTGCTTTTTCTACTGAATCAAATGTTTCAAAAATTTAAATTGCCATTTCATATTTTTAATTATATAAATATTTTTTTTTTAAATGATTTTTTATTTATTCTGAATGTTAATCTTCATACCTTTACCATCTTTAAATAAAATCTTATGAAGGATCACCATTTATACCTTTACAGTCTTTTTTATCATCAAATTATAAGAAATATTTAGCAAATTATTCTAAATGTTTCTTAAATTATTTATGTTCAGATTCATTAATATCAGAAATATATTAAATCCAATCATCCTATTCTTTAATTAATTAATTTAAAAATCTTTGCATTGATACAGATTTAAAACATCGTATATAATCGGCTTTCCAATTTGTAACGGATAAAACTACATATTTTTGATTTTCATCTACTGATTTAACTACTTAAGCATATGGATTTAATTTATTTTATATAATTAATAAATCTTATTCTGGTAATTAATCTAAAATTTAAGGATTATTTTATAATAATTCTGTTAATTTTATTTTATCATATTTTTCTAATTCTTAAATATTTTATACTTCTTTTATTTGATTATTCATTTTAATAATCATTTTTAAACAACTTCGATAATTTATTATAAATTAAATTATAAAATATTTTATAATTATTAATCTATATACTAATTTAAAATAATAAAAAAAATATATATGTTTATTTAATAAATCATTAATTATAATATATAAATAAGAAAAAAGTTAGGTTAAATACATATAAAATTATTGAATTATAATAATAAATTAAATATTTTTTATTAATAAATTTATAAGAAAAAATTAATTAAAGTAATAATTAATAAGTAAATTAATAAATAATAAAATAAATATTAATTTTTAATTAGAACATAGTTATATAAAATAGATTGATGGAATATATAATATTATTAATAATATTTTAGCATTTAATTATAATTAATTAATTTGTTTAATAAATAAAAGAAGTATGATATTTTCAGTTAAAACTTATAATAAAAGCATAATTTTAAGATTTAATATAATTTTTAATCATATTTAAAAAATCATAATATAATAATAATAAAATAATGTCAGATTCTGATACATATAGTGATACTATTTAAGATGATAATGAAGATGAATTTAATATTAAGTAAGGAGATATTGATATAGAAGATTAAGATAATTATTTATATAAAGAATATATTATTGTTAAATAAGAAGATAGAGTTACTTCTAATATGATTACTAAATTTGAAATTAGTTAACTTTTAGGTCTAAGAGCTTCATAAATTGAATAAACAGGTATTCATAATGCTGATTTATCTTTATTTAAATATGGATAATTAAATGCTCTTTAAATTGCAACTATTGAATTTTAATAAAAAAAAACACCATTAAAATTGAAAAGAGTTATATAAAATAAATTCATTGAATATTTTGATGTTAATTAAATGATTCTTCCTAAAATAGATTTAATTATTAATGATTGAATCTAATAACAATAATAATTTATAATATATATAATGATTATATATTTTTTTCTTTATTTATATAAAATATTTATAAATATAATAAATTTTATATTAAAAAAAACTATAATAAACATTAAAAATATAATATAAATATGGAAAATAATTAATTTAATTACGAAGATTTATAAAAAGATACAAATGTTATTGATGCTAATACATTTTTAAATAATTTTATTAAATAATATCCTGAATAATAAGAAGAATTATCTAAACCATTATATGATATTGATTTTTAAAAAATTGTTTCATCTATTAATTTAGATTCTGAAAAATAATCGATATAATGGAAATCATTAAGTAAACCTGGAGTTAAATCTGCTATTACTAAATTTTTATTAGAAAAAGGTAATTTATTTGGAATTTCTGATAGATTTAAAGGTATGATATTAATTAAAAATATTTAATCTAAATTTACTACACACGAATTTTCATTTGATGAAGCCAATAAATTATTATTAAAAGAAGATATATAAAAAATTATTGATGAATAATATGATAATAATTTTAAATTAGCTAAATCTATGACTGAAATGTCTATTTCATTTGATGTATGTAGTAGATAAAAAATATTTTAAGATAATTAAACTGTTAATTAATTAAAATCATTAATGTTATTAAAATGGTTAATGAGTGAAACACTTTTACATTAAATTAAATCTGATTTACCCAATGGTTATAAATTAAATAATAATGGATATTTTCACGAAAAATTTGATAGTTATTTATAAGATGATGTTTTTAAACTTACTAGTTTAATTAATTTAGTTCCTTTATAAAAATCAGAAACTTTAAATAATAGTAGTGATAAAAAAAATGATTTTTCTGTTTAAATTGTTAAATATGATGATATTAATTAAAAATTTATTGACGTTAAATCTGAATCTAAAACATTAAATGAATTTTAAAATTAATTAAGAAATAAAAGAATGGATATCGTTGTTCATATTAATAGTAATTGTATTAAAAAATAAGGTAGAGATGTTTGTTTATATCCTAAAATTTAAATCGCTTAAATTATTCTTCATGATTATGTTTAATAATAAAAAAGATAAATCGGAATGAAGTTTAATTTATAATGAATTTTTATATATTTATATATATTTATATTATTTACATCATTATTATATATTTTTTTTTTGTAATAATTCTATTATAATCGAGGATCCTTGTGATATTTATTAAATACTTTCAATATCTGTTTAAATATTTAAAAAGAATTATTCTTATTATTCAACATTAATTAATAAAATTTTATTACATGTTATTATTCTTTCATAATTATCAGTATTATTAAATTAACATTTTGATTCATTTATTACATTTCTTAATGAACTATAAATATATAATTATGTTAATGATTATGTTGTTAATTTATATTAAATATTTATTTATATTGTTATTTTATATATACCTGGTTATAATTTAAATCCTTAATAATACTCTATATTTTATTAATTATTTATAAATTTTATTGATTATATTTATTATTAATACATTTATTATAAATTTATATTATTATTTGATTATGAAGATAATTATAATTAATATGGTTGTAATTATTAATCAAATAATATTATTTATTATAAACCATTAAATTATTAATTTATTGATAAAGATAATTATAAGAAATTATTTTAAGATAATTAAGCTTATGGAACTGGTGAATCATAATTATAATTATAACTAATACTTGTTATTGAATTTCCATTTAAATCTTATTACTATCCTTTAATTTATGCTATTTTTTTTAAATAATTTACTGTTATTAATTCATTATCATTTGCTTTATCTTATTCATAATCATATTATATTGGTTTATTAATTGTTAATAAATCAAAATTTTCATCAATATTATAATTTATACTTAAAATATTATTTTTAGTTATTATTTAATTATTTTAAGGATCATAATAATCATTATTTTCTATTTATTTTTATTCTAATTTAAATGCTTATTAATTTTCTAAATAATACTATATATAATTACTAAAACATTATATTCTTGAATCTTAATCATTTGATTAAATATAATATAATAAATCTTTCGCTTATTATAAATTTATTGCAGATGTAGGATCATTTGAGGGTTTTACATTTAATATCTCATTATTATTCATATTTATATTATTTTATAAATTAGTATATCCATTTATATTACAATTTTATTATATATTTACTGTTTTATTTATATTTATTGATTAATTATTTATTTGAAATTATTCTTATTAATTTACAATAAATTATATTTTATCATTTATTATCATAAATGTATTTATATTATCTTAATTTGGTATTTTATTTATATATTAAATTGGAAAATTGACTTATTTTATTACATTTCCTTATTAATTTAATTATTAATATATCATATTATTTGTATTATCTTCTATTTTAAAATTACCTATTGGTATACCTGTTTTTGATTTTATTATTATTCCAAATTAATTAAATTAAAATTACATATTACCTATTAATTATGCAAATGTATCTATAGTTTCACCATATTTTACTGAATATTAAGTATCGGTTATCATCTTTATATTCATTCTTGTAACTTTTAAAAAATATATACATTTTATTTAATATTTAATTATATTATTTTATTTATTAATAATATATATTATTATTAAATGTCTACTGTTTTAGGTAATACAAATAGTTCTTTATTGATAACACCTAGTGTATTTTCTATTAAAATTAGTAATAACGATGCTATAACTTTAGTTCCTGGATAATCATTTATTAATTTTAATAATTATAAATTATCTAATATTGCTAATCCTACACAAGATAATGATGTATTAAATCGTATTTCTGCTGATAATAGATATACTTAAAATAATGTTCCTTTATAAAATATTACATTAGCTACTGATAATGTTAATCTTAATAATAATTAAATATAAAATCTCGATTAAGGAGTTTTAGCGAAAGATGCTGTTAATATGTCATAATTAGTTTAATATTAATAAGCTATTATGTATTTAAATTCTGATATTACTGCTTTTTCAGCATTTCCATATATAGTTCCTTTTTCATTATTTTACACTCCTACTGCATTAATTAATGGATAAGTCTGGATGCATATGAATACATCTGGAGTTATGACATTTGTTTAAGCTGGTACTTATAAAATTGAATTAAATTTTATTTGTTAATATTCAGCTAGAACCGATAGTCCCGTTACATTAAAATTATAAAAATTTGATAATTCCGATAATATCATTCTTGTTTAAACATATGATAATGTTTAAGTTACTTCTAATAGATCTTTATCATTAAATACTCCAGTTTTAACATAAATTACATAATTTATATAAGTATAATCCGGAGAATCTATCAAATTAATTGTTGATAATTCTAATTCAACTTTAAGTAATATTTCTAATGGATCATCTATTAAAGTTATTGCTGTTTAATTAAATTGATTTAATATTATAATAAATATAAATATAAAAATGTTATAAAAAATCTTTAATTAGATTTATCTTAAATCTTTATAAATATATAATAATATTTATTGTTATACCATATTTGTTATTTCATTTATTATTATTATTATTATATTAATTTGTTATATTTATTTTCATAATAATAATCATTTTTTATATTAATCATTAAAATAAAAAGAATTTTTTGAACATTTAAATTCTTTTAATAATATTATTAATAATCATTAAAAATATTAATAATGTATTAAATTTTAAAATGGTTCTTTATATTTATCTAAATATCATTAATAACTTTTATCACATTAATAATAATTATGTACTAATTATTTAAATTGTAAATATTGTAATCTTAATATTTCTAATAATTAAAATATATTATATAAAAATTAATAAGAGTTTAAAAATTATTCATAAATTATTAATATTTAATTACCTAAATTAATATTATATTGCAGAGGTTTATTAATATATTAATTATATGATAATAATAATTAATTATCTATCATTAATTAAGATGAAAATTTATTTAATAAGTTAATTGAATAATAATATGACGTTTTAATAATATCTGATTAAATATATTAAATTTCTTTTTAAAATTCTAATTTATATATTATGGAATTAATATATTAATATTATTATTATATTTATTAATAATATTAAATTAAAAATATATATTAATAATAATGTTAAAATTATGATTATATTATTAACAATTAAGATTTATCATTTATTGGTTATTCGTGTGGTGGTTTAATATTAACTTAATTTCATTATTTTTTAAAAACATAATATTTTAAAAATTAATCTTAATAAAACTTTAATTTATATTCATCAAAAATAAATTATAATATTTCGTAATAATATTAAATTAATATTGATAAAATTATTATGATTTGTCCATTTTATAAATAATGTATTAAATTTTAATATTTATTATTTGATATTTATGAATATTATTTTACAAATCATCCTTATAAAATTATATTTAAAAATCCATTTAATAATAAATTATTCTATTATTTTAAAGGAGAAACAAATCCTTAATATTTATTTTTAAATTATTTTTCAATTATATAATTTTAAAAATTATTATAATAAAAATCTTAAAATATAACTGATGATAAATATATATTATTAATAGGTTCTAATGATCATATTATTAATAATTAAATTGCTTAAAATATTATTACATAAAAAAAAGGTTAATATATTATTTTAGAAGGTACTCATAATATCATAAAATAACAAAATTTTATTTAATTAATATCATAAATATTTCAATATTAATGAATTAATTTATTATTTTTAATAATAAAATTATCATTTAAGTATATTTGAATATTCTTTCATAGAATTATAAAAATCACAATTTGTTAATATAGTATTTTTACAACATTATTTTTATATTTTTGTATCTTTAATATATTAATATAATAGATTTATATTAGTTTATGGTCTTAAATCTCTATTTTAAATTTTTAATATTATTTTATAAAATGCTTCAAATATATTTTATATTTATTCATTTTTAATTAATTCATTTTATAAATTTATATTTATTTAAATATCTTAATATGGATAAATTTAATTATATTAATTTATTAAATCTTAAATTCCTTTTTATTTATCTAATAACTAAAATAAATATAAATAATTTATTGATGTTTAAATTAAATCTTATATTTATTCAAAATCTTATTTATTAAATTAGATTTATAATTATTCTAATGATTTTTATATTATTTCGTATTTATCTGAAAAATTTAATATTTTTAATAAACTTATTTATTAGAAATAAATACCAATTGGACTTCCACAAAAACATACTACATTCATAAACATATTTATTAATTTCTTATTTTATATATGTTTTTTCTAAATTAATTATTATTTTATTAAGAAATAATCCTTAAATATTCATTATATTAACACGTCTACATTTTAAGGATTTCGTATCTAGTTACGAAAGTATTAAGATAGTAAAGTCTTTTTAATTTTGTATTTAATTATATGAGGGTTTTAAGACCCTCTTCTAAATGTAGTCATTATACAAATATATTTTTACATTCTTAATATTTTACAACTATTTAATAGTGTTGTACATTTCCCCCCATTCATTTCAACACTTCAAATTGTTGAAAAAATCTTAAAAATGTACTCGTTTATTATTTATTTTTTATTTATAAGATGGTCTTAAACCCCTTTTTTAAAGGAGAAATCTCAAATATTTATGATTTATAAGTAATTATTTTAATATTCACTTCTAAAGAAAATATTTCATAATATTATACTTTCATTAACTAAGTTAATAAATAATAGTAAATATTAATGAATAATTAAAGAATTATTATGAAGTATTAACAAAATATATATTTATATAATTATTTATATTAATGTTTTTATTAAGGAGAAATAATCAATTATTAACTTATATATTATTTTTATTATTCAATTATTAATAATTATTTATTTATATATTTTATTATATAATAGATAACAAAAATTTGTAACTATTAATAAAATAATAACTATTTTATTACTATATACTATATATTATTATACTAATGTAATTTTATTTATCAAATCAAATCATTAATAGCTAATGTTTCAAGTAATGAATAAATAATAAATAAAAATAAAGAAGATAATATTAATTCATAAATATTAAATGGTAATAGTGAATTATTATTTGATATTATAGATCTTAAATTACTTCTATAATAATGAGTTTAAGATATATATATAATTAAAAATAATATTATATATTTTTTGAAATTTCTTGATAGTATCATTTAATGTTGATATATTAATATATATTTTTGAATTTTAATTTTATTATAAAAACGATTATTAATATAAAGAATATTAATAAAAGTTAATAAATGGAAAAAGATCATAAAATATAAATATTAAAAGAAAGTTTATAAAAAAATATTTATATTAGAATAGAATTTAAAGATTAAGAAAATCCTTAAATAGAAGGATACTTTAAAAAATTTTATATTCGAGATTAATAAGGTAAAAATATTTATAGAACATTATATTCTGATATCAAATAAATTACAAAAAAAGAAGATGATATTAATATTATGATTACTGATTCTGAATAAGATTAATATAATAATAATGATAAAAAATATGTTAAAATTTAGGGAGCTATTTGTGGATAAATTAAAAATATTTATGCTATCATTCCTAATAATTTAAAACCTTATTTTTATTAATTATATCATGAAAATAAAAATCTTAAAACTTAATTATTAAATTTATAAAATTAAGTTTCTGATATTTAAGAATATATTAATAACAGAAAAAATAAAAGTAAATTATCTAAATGATTTCAATAATTTATTATATATATTGATTTTAAATTATTTTTTATATTATAATTTATATCATAAAATTATAAATCATATAATTTATTATATTATTCTTATATATGATTTATATTACTTAATACTATTAATATATCTGATTCAAAAATATTATTTATATTTATATTTATATAATTTTATTTAATTTATTCTCTATTTATTATTATATTTATTTTTTTCATATCTATTAATTATTAATCTTATTATAAATAATCAATTAATTATTTAAATTATTATTAATAACATATTGGTAAATATTTACATAATTATATCGAAAATACTAAATTTTCAATATTATTTATTTATTTATTTTATAAATTATTTATTAATTTAAATATTTAAAATACAGGATCTTATCGTATTTAATTCATTTTTAAATAATTCATATTTTCATTTTTACAAACAAAACATTTATTATTAGAAAACTAATTATTATTTATTATTATTTTATTTGTTATTAATTTACATTAACATTCGTTACAACATAATGATTAACAACAATCCGTTATTATTTATTTATTAAACCGTTAAACTTTTTATTATATATTTATTTTATTTAATTATTACATACAAATTACACAATTATTATCTTATAATATTTAATTTTTATAACGTTATATTATTATATTTATATGATTTAACATATTTATATTTAATTTATTATATTATTTGTATATAGTATCTAATAATATATATTCATATTAATTTATGAATTATTTTTAATATTTTATTATTTATAATTTATAAGATTATTATTATTTATTATTAATTATTTATTATTAATAAAGATTTATATAATTCATATCAATTATTTTATTTATTTTTGGATAAAATGGTTATGCGTTTATATTTAATTATTTATCATTATCAATTATTTTATTTATTTTTGGATAAAATGGTTATGCATTTATATTTAAATCTTATTAATTATTATCTATTATGTTATTTATATTTAAATCTTATTAATTAATATACCAAATCCAAGTAAATTTACTTTTAATAAATTTTATATTTTTATCTATATTTTAATTTATATATATTATTCTATAAGGTATTTTTCCATAACATTTATATATTTATTTTGGAATTATATCTTAACAATATTAAAATAAATTCAAATGATTTTATTAAATATTATTTAATCCGATTAATGGTAAATTTTTTATTATTTTTATATATTAAATTAATAATTATAATGATTTTGATATTTATTATTAAGTATTTAAATTATAAAATTATAAATATAATGGATTTATTATAATTTCTATTTTTTACATTAAATAATTTTATATAAAATGTTAATATATTTATTAATCATTATTTATTATTACACAATTTATATTATTTAATAATTCTTTATTATTTAAATATTATAAATCATTTAATGAAATAATATTTATAAAACTTTTATTTAAATATTAAAGTTATTTATTTATTTAAAATATTTATGATTAATTACAAATAATAAATGTTTTATCTATTAATTAATTTTAATCATATATTATATAATCATTATTTAATTAGTTTTTTATATATTATAATTAAATTTATGATATATTTTAAAATGATTCGCAAAATTCATTTGTTAATTAATAATCATATAAATTATATTATTAATTTATTTATAAATGTTAATTATTTAATATTTAATTTAAAAATTAATAAAATGAACTATTATTAATATAATATTCTACTTATTATTTTTTTACATTAAATTTTGTTTTATATTAATATTAAATTGTTTATATATTAAATCCAGTATCTATTTCGTTATAAATTTATATTTATTACATTTAATATTATAATTTCTATAATTAAGTTTTTTTATAATAGAAATAATTATTATAAATATAATAAAATGTCAATATTAGTTAATCAAAATATTATTTTATTAGGAATGAAATATTAAAATAAAACTTTATAATATATTATTGATAATATAACATTATTATAATTAAAATCTTAAATTGATAATTAATATGATTAATTTGCTATATAATGTATTATTAATAATGAACTTGTGGCATATATATCAAAAAATACTATTAATAAATAATTATTACATTAAATTTTATAATAATTTAATAATATTTCCTTTTAATTTGATATTATTAATATTTATAATTAATCTATTGTATTAAATTTAAAAATTATTAATAATTCAATTTAATGATTTAAAGTATTACTTTTTTTTATATATATTCATATACTTATTATTGTACGAAAATTATGTATTAATAATAATATTATATTAAATTTCATATAATAAATAAAATATGGATATATAATAATATATAGAAGATAATTGTATTACAAAAATTTCTGAATATAATTAAATTTTGATAAATGTTGAAAGTTTTATAAGATATTTTGAAAAAAGAATGATAGATGAATTATAATTTTGTATTAAAGATTTATGTAGAGGTAATTATAGTTTTGAATATAGTTATCATCTTTCTGAAAATTTATAAGCTAAATTAAAAAATATTCGATTTCATAAAGATTAAATTAATAAAAATATTTAAATATTTTTAAATAGTTTTAATAAAAAATCATTAGAATTACTTATATCTTAAGAGGTTAATATTGAAATTTTTAATATTTTATTTGCAAGTATTAATAAAAAAACTTTTAATTTTTCATCTTAAAATAATTCTTCTTTTAAAAAAGCATCTGAAAAATAATTATAAAAAAATAATAAATTTTAAATATTTTTAATATTTGATGGAATTTTACATTCTTAATAAAAATTATAATAGTAATAATAATAATTTACAAAATAAATTAAATTAAATATTTGGAAATAAATTATTAAATATATTAAAATAGATTAATTAAAATCTAATGATATGACATTTTATTATTTAACACATTTATAATACGATTTTAATAATATTCGTTAAAATATTATATAAACATTTAAAGATTAAATTCATTTGTTAAATAATAAATCATAAATTTTATTAAAAGAATAAATATATATTTTAAAACATTTAAATATTATATATAATGGTAATGGATTAGCTTTTTAATAAATTCGATAAATACTTAAAAATAATTAATAAACATTATATAAAAAAAAAATTTCTAAAATGAATTCTAGTGAAACTTTTTAAAGAATTAGATTATTAATTGCTGATTAAGATAATGATTCTTATTTAAAATATTTATTTTATAATTAATATACTCATTTATATCAAAATTAATAATTTATAAGTGTTTCTAAAATATAATTACTAATTTAAGACATTTTTTAATTTAATTCTAAAAAATTATAAATTATTTCAGATTTATATTCTATTTTTTAATTATAAATTATTACTCCAAATTGTTTATATTTAAGTGATAAATTAGATATTATTTTTATGTATTTATTTTAATAAATGCCTTAAGAATAATAATTATAATTTTCTAATAACAGTATTTATTCTATCATATAATAATTTAATATATTATATGATAATTATTAATAAGATTATGATTAATATATTGAATATTAAAATTATGGTATTAATTTTATTAGTAAAATTTTTAAAATTAATTTTCATTTATATAAAATACCTTAAAGATATTTAATTAAATTATAAGAAAGATCATAATTTTTAAAATTTGAAAATCCTATCATTATTATTATTAATCAATTATTTAATTCAAAATATTATTCTATATACTTTAAATCTCCTATTTTTAATTAATTTTAATCTTAATCTATTATTAATTCCATTAAATAAATTAATTTAACAAATATTGAAAATGATATTCGTAAATATAATCATTAATTTTATTTATCGGATTAATATATTAATCTTTTATTTAATGTTTATAATTTTGATTAATCTATTAATAAAAAATCAAAAAATATTACATTAATATTATAACCATTATTAGAAATTAATACTAATAATAATTTTAAATATTCTAATATAATAAATAAATCATCTATAGATATTACAAATTCTATATTAATTATTATATTATAAGATATTAAATTTAAATTTTTATAATAAAAAGTTTAATTTAATTATAATATAGAATAAATTAAATAATTTAATCCTATTTTAACTTTAAATTCAAACACAGTATTTAATTTTGATAATTTATAATTTATTTGATTTTATATTATATATAATATAAATGTCTAACTAATGTGCTTTATAATCATCGGTTGATTAAATTGGTAATTAAACTAGTAATTTACCTGTAAAAATTTAAAATATTAATGATAATTTAAATAATATTATTATGTAAATTTCTTCTTAAGAAAATATATTTTTAGCTATTATTATTATATTAGTATTAGTTTTTATATTATGTTCTTCTATTATTAGTATATTAATTTATAATATATTTTATAAAAAATGAGTAACTATATATATATAAATAATGAAAATTCATTATTATAAATTATTATAAAGTATCGTGTTTTTATGTAATAAAAGATTACTGACATACTGTTTATTATGTAATAAACACAATATGTAACTCTTAAGTTTATTAATATTAATATAAATTATTTTAATAAATGATTTTAATAAATTAAGAAATTTATGTTTACAATTATGATGAATAATACTAATAATTAATTTGATTAAGTTTTAAGTAGTTTTATTAAAATTAATGATTTTTGATTATTTTATTACTATTTTATTATATAGAAATGTAATAATAATAAAAACAAATAAATATTGTTATTTTAAATGGATGTATTAGATAATCAGATTCATTAATGATGTTATTATCTTCAAAAAAGGAAAGTATTTATTTATTTATATAATAAGATAATAATTTTAAAACAGATTTTTGTATTTCATAATTATAATTATTATAATTTCCTATTTATATATTAGAATTAAATATTTTATAAAAGATTATTAAATAATTATTATATGATTATAAAATTCATATTTTTATATAAGACTTAATTGATAATTTATCTATTATTAATATCATTTAAAATACTATATAATAAAAATAATTATATATATATAACTATTAATTAAATAATTAATATATAACTAATTAAATATTATAGTAATAACAAAATTATTATTAATTAATTATTCATAAATTTAATGATTAATATATTATATATAATATTGATCATTCTAATAGATATAGTAATTTTTATTCTAATAATATTAATAGTATAAGATTATTAATTCCTTAAAGTAAAATTCGTTTAATTCAAAATATTAATAAAATTCATATTTTTAAATCTCTATTATAATAAAAATAAGTTATAAATTGTTAATTTATTAAAACGTAAAAATATCTTAATATATAATAAATAATTGATAATTTTTTAAATATTGATAATCTAACATAAATAAAATTATCTAAAAATTATGAAGATAATAGAAATAAAATTGTTTCATTATAAATTACTAAATTATAAGTTTTATAGTCTTAATAATACGGTAAATCATCTAGTTTTTTATCATCTTTTATCAGTTCAGGATCAATAAGTATATTATAAATAATTTATATAATTACAAGCATTAATAATTCATAATATTTAAAAGTTAAATAAATTTAAAATTTTTCACTTATAGATATATATAATAATAATTAATTTTAAATAGTTAAATAATAAGAAAATTAATTATATAATGATTATATATAATTATTAATTAAAAATTAATAATTTGATAATAAATAAATTTAATTATTATATATAATATAATCTAATAAATAAAAAATTCTTAATAAATATAAAGAAAATATTTTTATTAAGGAATTATTTTGGAATTAATTTTGTTTATCTTATTGTCATTTTAATTAATTATTTATTAATGAAAAAGGAGGTATTTATAAAAGAAAAAGATATTGGTTATCTTATAATTAATCTATTTAAATTTTGGAATAAATAGAAAATTATTAATGTAAATAACCATTAATTAATACATTTATGAAATAATTAAAAACTTAAGGATTTTTATCTAATAGAGCAAGAATGATATTTGCTAATTATTTATCATAATTATCTATTGATTGGAGATTAGCTTCTTAAATCTTTGAAAAATATCTTATTGATTATAATTATGCTTCTAATGTATACAATTGGTAATTTTCTTATAATTTAACCGCTGGATAACCGCATAATTTTAGTATTCCTTTATAGATTTAAAAATAAAAAGAAAATATCAAAATATATATATAATAATTTAATAATGAATAATATAATGATATTTTTATAACTACTAAAAATTAAGAACCATTATAAAAATGATAAATCTATCACATTTTTAATTTATTATTATATACTATTTTATAATCGATTCAAGACATTTTTAATATTTTTCCAATAAATATGAAATATTAAATAAAATGATTTATAAATCATTAATAAACAAATTAAAATATTTATTATATATATTAATAATAATAAATAGAGATAAACTAATTCATTATATAAAATTATTCATTATCATTTAATATATAAATATAAATAGTATTTATAAATTTATAGTTATATTCATTTCGAAAATCTTTAAAATAATTAATTATTTAATAATCATAAATAAATAAATATATTTATTTACAAAAATATTTGAAATATTATATTATTATTATATTTATATTTAATGACATTAGACATTAAAATCGTTAAGTCTAGAAGAGTGAGTTTAAACTATTATTAAAAAAACAGAAGAAAAAGAGGAATAGTAAGTAACGATTAATTTAACTAATCAAAGACTTAAAGCAGAAAAAATATTCAAATCTTAATAATGTTCCAAATAATATTAAATAAAATTAACATCAATAATATTAATTGAAATTATATAATTTATTAATTTATTTACTTTATTAAATTTATTAAATTAAATTATCAAAAAATATATATAATTATATATGTGTTTTCCATATCATATACTTATGTTAGAAAAAATCGCACAATATAATAACTATTTTTATCTGGATATATATATTAAGTAAATTTATATATTATATAATTATATGGTTTATTTCTTACATAAATTATACTATTATATTAAATAATTCATTATTTGAATTAATCTTTCTTATATTGTATATATATATTATCTTTTTTTTATCTAACTATTTATGATTTGAAAAATATGTATAAATACTTGAATATGAAAAGTGTATTATCATATGAATAATATTAATAAATTTAATTATGTTTTACGTATTTTTAGATTATCATAGAATATTATGATGAAATATTATTATTGATATAGTACTTATATAAATAAGAATTGATATTATATGAAATAGAAGTATTTTGAATATTAAATGTTTAATTTATTAACATCTTTTATTTGAAATTGTTAAATATTATCACGATTTTTTTCTTAAAAATGTTATAAGTATTAAAATCCATTTATAAATATATATACATATAGATACAATTCATAAATTAAAACTTTATGCTAATAAAATAATAGTTAATTATAAATTACAATAAATTTCGATCATTTATTATCTATAATTATTTCAATACTCATAATTCATATATAAAATAGTCAATTATATATTTAATATATAATGTAAATATGTAAATATTTTTATATTTAACATTACATTAATACAATTTATTTGCTTTTTATTCATATAATTATATCTATATATAAAGTTGAATATATCTGATTTACTTTTTAGATTATATTTCAAAAATCATTAGAATATATAATTTGTAAATTATATCGTAACTCATTAATAATTATTAATATATAATATATTTTTAATAATTCATACTATATATTATAAAATATTTTACATATTAATTCTATATTATATAACTTAGAAAAATCGCAATATTCATATATATAATATATTCAATCATTTTTATTGAATATATTTATGAAATTATTATAAGAATGTACTTAATTTTAATATTATATTTATTTAATTATCTTCAATATCTTATATATAAATAAAATATTAAATATTTTTTAAAATTAATTAAATTATTAATATTATTACAAATAATATTTCTTATATTTAATAAATTTAAATATAGTTTTTAAGATGTATTTAATATATAATTACTAAATATAAATAAAAAATTATATTTTAACAAATTATATATAATATAAAATGCCTAAAAATAATGGAGAGATATCTGTAAAGTATTTACATTTAGATAAAAGTAAATTTAATTCATTATTAATAAAAGTATAAATACATTCTAATGAATAACATATTAAAGTGTTAAAATGTTTATAAATAAATAATACATCTTAAGACAAAATGAGTTTAGGAACATTAATTTAAACAAGTTGTGCATTAGTATTATTAAATAGTATTAATGAAAATTTAATAATGTTATAAAATAGTAAAAATTAATTATGTTAAATGAGTTTTGTTTTTGAAGAATAATATTTAAATATTAATATTTAATTACCTAATTAAGGAGCTGCTTTTAATGGAGTTTATAATATATTAAAATAAGTATTAACTGATAATTTAATTAATTAAGTTTTTAAAATAATTGTATAAACACATAGAGAATATAAGGAAAAAAAATAAGATATTATTTCTTATGCTTCTAATGTTTTTAAAACTATTTAATTATATGTTAATGCAAAATAAGAATAAAATAAATTAGTTAAATAAATTTAAAATTTAAAATTATGTTATAATATAACTAATTAACCAATTGTATAATTGGGAGCTTAAGTAATTGATGATTAATATGTTTATATTAGTAATTATAATAAATAAAAATCTTAATTATTAACTACATTAACAATTGCATTTTTAAAAATAGCTAATATAGATTGTTTTGTTAAAAATAATAGTATTTTTGTTAATAAATAATATTTATAAAAAGAAAAATTAAAACCTATTAAAAAAGTATTAAAATCTAGAATTTAAAAATTATATAAATATGCATTAATTGTTGAATAAAATAAAAATGATAAACCTAAAAATTCATAATTTTAAGAAATATTTAATTTTATTAATACATAGTCTCCTATTCATATTGGATAAGAAGAATTAATTATTAAATCTTCTTAATTATCAAATATTTTATAAGAAATTGATAATTTTATGAATTCTTTTAAAGCTTGATTTTATTAATTATAAATATATAATATAAATGTAAGGAATAATAAAATGGTTAGCTTAATAATAATATACTAGTATTAATACTAATATTAACAAATTATAATATTTTGATTTATTTTAAGATAGATTTTTTATTAATATATATGAATTAACTTAATCTATTACTAATTTTTATTAATAATTACCTTCTAATGGTAGTATTCTTTAATAATTACCTTGTAAATTATGTTTATGTCCTTAAGGTTATATAGTATCATAAATAGTATTTAGAAAAAAAATAAATATAAATTAATAATGTTAATAATAATTAAATTTAGGGAATTATTAATATGCTAATTAATTAATTAATCCTTAAGATTTAGGTAATTTAGAATTATTAGGTATTTTTATTTAATAAACTGATACTAAATAAAATTAAACATAAATATTTATACCACATTTATAATATAATTATTCTTTAATTACATTAATGACTAAAATATATTAAGTAAATACTTTAATACCTAATACATTTATTTTATATGATTCCAATTAAATTATATTTACATAATAAGGACCATTTAATAAAATACCTACAAGTATTAATTATATGGATTAATAAATACCTAATTTTTCATTAGTTTAAGGATAAATATTTGATTAATATTTAATAGGAGTACTT
>Ga0214923_10000583_pt1 | contig 54722 bp, 51 predicted proteins | sample LL1510_MetaG_FD_177993 | JGI IMG/M metagenome (GOLD analysis project Ga0214923, IMG submission 177993) | Freshwater microbial communities from Lake Lanier, Atlanta, Georgia, United States - LL-1510 | ecosystem: Environmental > Aquatic > Freshwater > Lake | place: USA: Georgia | collected...
GCATGAATTTCCGTTTTGGTATGACCTCGTCGGCCACATTAGAGATACCACACTCAGCATGCCGATCTTTCCAGCGAGCGCGACAAAAATGTCCGGAATGATTACAATGGCAAATAATCATATCGAATCGGATCAAGTGATGCATTTGGGGAATCATCCAGAGACGCCGATTCACCTGATCAAGTCAATGGTCGACACCGGGATCATCGATTCGGAGGGCCATATTTATGCGACGATTCATTCCGTCGGCGAGCTAAAGAATCGCCTTCCCAATCGCTTCAAAGGTGTCGCGCCGAGACTATTCCCACTGCTTAACCATCCCAATACCCGGCTATCGATTCATAGTTTAAAATGTCAGATTGCTAATTCACCGATTGTGGCTACGGGATATTTAACTTTCGACCCAAATACCATCCATGTATCACTCGCCTCTAAAACGCTCGATGTAGCCACAATTAAATCCCTATTTCCTGCCACTCGAGCCTGGAAAATCACAGGAAATGGGCCAGTGTTACTCACTATTTCAGGCGCCATGACATCGCCAACGGTATCAGGCGATTATACACCCATTACAGCCAAAGCCTATGGATTCCCAGTCGCTGATCTGGCGTTAAGTTTTCGCTATTTTGATCACTCGTTGAACCTAAACACATCCAAAGGGACCATCTATTCTGGTCCAATTCAACTAGCATGTTCAGCCAATTTCTCAACCATAATCCCGACCATCGAAGCAGAATTCATTTCCCGTCAGATGGATACCACCCGCCTCACATCGTCTCTCACTGGCCGCGCGTCGACACGAGTTCATATCAGTGGCCCCACTAAAAAATTAGCGCTCATGGGCGAATTGATGTCCGACTCAACGATCGGATGGATGAATCAAACCATTACCCACGCATCGGTACAAGGGTGGATTCTTGATGCGACTAACCTACTTCTTGAAAAAGGAACTCTATCGATTAATCAATCCAGCCAACCGATTAATTTTTTTGGAATCATTCGAAATTGGACCTCCGCCGAATTTGCATACTCTGGGGCATCAATTGTTTTTCGCGACATCGAAATCGGAGGCAACGGCTACGGGATCGGAACCGTTTCGGGCAAACTATCGGCGATTCTGACGGACGATTTCTGGGCCAATCCCAGGAGCACTTTAGTGGTGACGGCCAACGGCACACTTGAGAATCCAAGCATATATCGCCAAGTGTTTGATCGTGTTTTATTCGATATTACGCTGGAACCATCGATCACACGCATCCGCCAACTTGACCTGATAACCGGCGGCGGGGCGCTTTCTGGATCTGGCATAATTGAAGGAAAAATACCGAGGCACCTATTTATAACGGCATCAAATTTTGGAGTGTCGGAGAATAGCATATTTCAAAAAATCATCCCTAATTCAATGAAACCGTTTGCCGGAATATTATCCGGGAGTGCCATTGTTGAATCTAAAGTTCCAAAATCGATCAGTTTAAACTACAGCACCATCGCGGCTTCGGGAAATATCCGCCTCACACAGGGTGAAATTCGAGGTCAAAGCTTTGATCACCTCTTGATGGTCGGTACCTGGGACGGGGAGGCATTTACTGTCGAAAATTCTATTTTTAAAAAGAATAATTCGCTCATTTCCATATCCGGTCGGATTTCTTCCGACACCCGAATGGACCTCACTATATCCGATGGCACCACGGTTAATTTGAGTGACTTCTCACAAACCATCACCCCGATAATGGGAAAGCTATCAGGAACTGGAAGTGTATCCGGTTCTATTCAAGGGTACCCGGACAATCCCAACATTATGCTTTTTTTAAAGATGAACCCATTAGAAATTGGGACGGTAAAAATACAGTCTGTGGTTGGGGGAATCGGAATTATCAACGGAAAATTGACCGCATCGCGATTAACTATTTGTCCCCGTGAGGGTCAAATCGACATCGATGGATATTTTGAACTCAGCCAACTGAATTCACCCAAAAATCCGCCACTAAATTACGCCGTCAGCTTAACCGTAACACCGATGAGACTCGAATTTTTAGTGGATTTAATCGAAGGGATCCGTTTTGAATGGATGAGTCGAGTGGGCAATACGCCCCCGGCGACTGAACTCCAAATTTCTGCCGCTAATATTACGAGCGATTCACCCAAAAACACCAAGCGCATACTGGTCGATGACTCGTTTAACCAGGCCGTACCGATTCTATATTCGCTAGGGAGTAAGCATTCAATCAAAACCCTTCAGATCGTCGACGAGTTAATCGCGGCGAACACCATCACTCATGATCTCGGCATTTCCGACAGTGTAAGCGGACTGTTTTCCGCCAAAATTGACGCCCGATCACGACCGAATTTACCCCCCGAAATTTCGGCCGACATCCATTGCGAAGATGCAACTATTTCATTTTTACATGGAAAAGAAATAAGCGTAGGGATTAGTTCGAAAGCCAATGAACTTACCTACACCTTTCGAGTTCGAGACGGCGACATGGGCGGCTCAAGCTTTGATTTACTACAAAGTACTGGCACTTACGATACCAATGGATACTTGTCGATCGAGACGACCGACATCATGACACAACGGAACAAAAGCCACTCTATATTGTCCGGGAAATTCCCGATTTCCGCATACTGGAATCCCGATCATGTCGGCCACCCAATGAATTTGCTTTTTACCTGGAAAGGCGATGACGTCAATATGTTGTCCCTGGTAATCCCCCATATTAAACAGATTAAAAATGAGGGCACAATCGCCCTTCGAATGGAGGGGCCACTTGATACGCCCACGCTCTCTACTGAACGGGTTTCCCTGGTCAATGCGAGTATTCTACTCAATGATCAAATGAGTCCGATAACCTCACCGCTAGAAATCATCAGCGGCACGTTTGCGATAAAAAATAACAAAGCAACCATCTCGGATATCCGCTTTAAATGGCGGGGCGTAGATACCTTGCGATTAGGAAGTTCCAACCCCGATACTGATGAGATGCTGGTCAGAGGTTCCGTGACCATTGATCACTTTAGCCTCCTAAACCCCGATACAGCCATTCTGGGCATGAACCTCGCGTTCAATGATGCAACTATTGCCGTAAATTTCCCTCAAATATATCAAGGGCTTGTTGAGATCCACCAACTCACCATTAACGGGCCTTACAAAATCCCAATCTCTCGCCACGAAAAGTCGTTGCAAAAGGACATATCCGGAACCGAACGTGAAACAGGCCCATTAATCAGTGCTACCGTTCACTTTTCTGAGGGCGAACTATCGATGCCAACGATCGGAGAACGTAATATTCGTCCCAATTTCACACTGGATATTAAAGGTTTTATAAAAAAGAATATCAGTTTGGTCGGAAGTGTTATTGGCGAGAACTTGTTGGCCGGTTTTGCAAATCGATTTGATTTATCGATCGCTGAGACCATTTCACCAGTAGTTATTTCTGGGACACTCAATTCACCAAAAATACAAAACTCGATCACCGTATCAACCGGTTTTATCACCGCGATTAATCGCCAATTTGAAATATTGTCAATCGATCGACAACGAGAATATTACCGAAACAATCAATACAAAATACATAACAATACCGTTGCGTTCCAAACGGATTATTCATCGACCAAAAGTCGCCTAATTCCTCAACTAAATGTTACCGCTCTTGCAGTGATGGATCCATTGGAAGTGGCATCGTCGAACCTATCAGCCGACACAGATTTGACTAAATATACTCATGTGCTGATCACAATTGCAGGATCGGCGTATAGCTTAGACGGCTTTCAATTTGACAAATATTTATCCTCGAGCTCAGAAGCAAGTAATCGACTGGAGTTTCGGGGGAGCTATCGATTATCAAACGGTGGGGATGCCTCCGAGATCGCTAAAATTCTTGCTCCCGAATTACTCGCAAATACGGGATCCGGATCCCAAGCCAACAGCCGCATTCTCACCCAATTGGGGACCGGCGCCGTAAACTATATTTCACAGGTAGCCCTCAGAGGTGTCCAACGAAATCTAGCACAAAACATTGGACTAGATGACATTCAAATCAATTACAACCTAGGCGATGCATTATTTAAAACTGATTCCAATAAAGCCGTTGGCGTCAGTCTCGGAAAATCCTTATTTTCAAACCAGCTTTACGTAAAAGCACGTACGAATGTCAATTTAGAACGCCAGAAATCGGGTAACACCTTGCAACTATCCGATATTGAGCTCACGTATTATTTAGAAAAAAACCTTTCGTTAAACTATGCCAACTTTATTGACTCAGTCGGTGATTCAAAAAACCGATATAACATCAAATACTCCTATGATTTTTAGGGTTTTCGTCTGTGTCTGGATCATGATGGCCATCGGAAACTATTCGGATGTATTCGCATCTAGCGAGGGAAGAATCGAGTCGATCGAAATAGTCGGAACCACGCCCTCCACAGCCGCCGAAATACCTGGTCCCGATGCTATGTCGTCAAAAGTCGGTCAAAAATTACAAGATTCCTCACTCCAGCATGATATACAAAGTCTGTATCGAACGGGGTATTTCAAACGAGTCGAAGCCCTACCCAATCGCGTTCCGGACCGTGGCTTTCAGTTACGATTTGTATGTGAAGAATATCCGACAATTAACGCGATTATTATTTCCGGAAACGTTTCAATTTCATCAAATATATTATTGGACAATTCCCCATTACGAGTGGGGGACGTATTGAATACTAGAAAAACAGCCCAGTTGATCGACCAAATCGAGTCGACCTACCGAGCTCGAGGGTTTGACCTGGCGCGAGTCGTACAAAGTATTCTGGTTACTGACCGAATCGTATTGATCTATGTCTCGGAGGGAACCATTAGTGAGATTGACATCGACGGTATTCCGACCAAATTAAAACCCGTTATATTGCGGGAGATAAAATCACACCCGGGTGGATACTTTAATACGGCGCAGCTTCGATCCGACCGTGAACGAATTCTGAAATTAGGTTACTTTTCCGATGTCGATCCGCCACGCTTAGACGAATCCTCCGAGCAAGGTCGAGTCAAAGTTATCTTTGGTACTCGTCCTCGAAAAATCAATATTCTGGATGCCGGGTTAGAATACTATGAGCAAACGGGGCAACAGCCATTAACCGGGTTTGTGAGAACCGATTTCCACCATCTACTCATACCCAGCGATGTCATTAGTCTAAAACTACAAGGCGCTTGGCACGATTCAGGGGCATATCTTCAGGGGTACGCGGCACGCTATACTCAACCCTGGTTACTTAATCAATGGCCGATATCAATATCGCTTGGCGGATGGTCAGAGGTAATCAACGAATTTTTGACAAAAGACCGCAACAATTCCAACCGACTGTCATTTTCAAATCGACGGGTCGGCGTCGACTTAGGAGTCAGATATCCCTTGTCGAATTTACTCTCACTTGGAAGCGTTGCTAAAGTTGAAGATGTCTTCCCAGACTCAACTAGCCAAATCGATCCTTACAAATTGAGATCCATCGGATGTAATTTAGAATTTACAACCGTATCGAACGTGGCAAACCCTCGGAATGGGGTCTATTCCCTGGCCTCGTATGAAATAGGGGGGAAAATAGGAGGCCTTTCCCTCGGGGGTCTCGTGTTTACCCGATGGGTCACTACCTTGGCTGGGTTTATCGAAATAGCCTCGTCTGACGTCTTAGCCACCCGAGTAGTGGCTGGCTGCTTTACACCCGAACCAACGAACGGATTCACATTCGAAAACGAAGGATTTGATCTCGGTGGATCAAATACGATCCGTGGATATAAAGAGTCATTCCCAATATTTGTCGGTAACAAAGAGCTATTAATGAATATCGAGTGGCGCCATGATTTCACCCCCACGTTTCAGGGCGTTGTATTTTGGGATACCGGACGAGCGTTTTCAACCGGATGGTCAACTAGTTTCAATGGATTCTTAAGCGGCTGGGGAGTGGGGCTGCGTGCATTTACCCCAATTGGCCCCTTGCGAATCGATTTGGCGCTTGGGGAATCATACATTATTCATTTTGGGCTCGGCCAAACGTTTTAAACGGCTTAGATAACGGGGGGCACCCAAATCGAATAAATTCGTTCCGAGGTTGCCTCTTTTCGATATGAAAAAAACAAGTCATTTCGACACGAAGTACAGTGCCCAACGTCGACTAATTGATAGTTATTCGGCCCCAACACGTCGTTGATTTGGCGAATATTTTCAGACACAAGGTCGAAATGGGTATCGGTATCCCAATCAATTTGATAACACAGGTTACAAATGCAAGGGCCGAACCAAATGTGAAAGCGGCCCGACTCGGTAATACGTCGACAAAGTTCACTCAGAACGATCTGGGTAATGTTACCTAATGTACCGCGACGACCGGCGTGAATTGCAGCTCGCCATCCCGATGAATGGGAGATAAAAATTGGCAGACAATCCGCCGTTCGCACCACTAAAACGCAATTCGAATCAGTGATTAACGCATCAACCCGACGATAATTGTGAGTTCCGGCCGTCGAATCAACTAATGCCCACTCATTGGAATGGGTTTGCTCCATAAACGCCACTGGCAATTTAGCAGTATTCGACGATTCAAGCGCGTCATGGAGTTGGCTGTACCGTGTTGTGAGTACTACACCTGAAAACGGATTCACATCCTCTCCAGTCAAATGCATATCATTACGTTTCCCATGTCGCTCAAATACTCCTATTAACCCGCCAAAACGGATGAATATCTATTTCCAGGCAATTGTTGAATCCATCCTTTAAGCTCAAAAATCGTCAAAACGGAAAGTACAATAGGAACGGAGATCCCAGACACTGCAACTAAATCATCGATTGTTTTTGGCGACACCGATACCTGATCCCAAATTGCCCGTTCATGATCAGTCATCGCGGACAGATCAACCATATCTTGGGCAGCCGGTGACCGGCTGGGAGTTCGTGCCCGAGGTACTTTGGGAAGATACGCATACTCGTTTAATATATCCGCCACTTGGGTCACACACAAAGCACCCTGCCGGATTAACTGATTACACCCGGCAGACGCGACCGAATCAATGGGACCCGGCACCACAAATAATTCCCGATTCTGAGAAATAGCATGACTGGCGGTACTCAGCGCCCCGCTCTTTAGCTGTGCTTCTACGACAACGACTCCCCGAGACATTGCACTAATCAATCGATTACGTTGGGGAAAATGATACGGCTGACTCAGTGCCCCGGGGGGATACTCCGACATAATCGCACCATCCTCACAAATTCGCTCGGCAAGGCCCATATTATCGGCAGGATAAATGCGATCGATCGCCGTCCCTAAAATGGCCACTGTAGTGGCCTGTTGGGCTAACGCCGTTCGATGCACCACGGTGTCAATTCCCACAGCCAGCCCCGACACAATTCCAAAATAGGGACATAGCCCCATCGTTATTTCCGCAGCAATTCGCTGACCGTAGTCCGTCATCGCCCGGGTTCCAACTACAGACATCCAGTCTTTGGAAAAAATATCTGTGCGCCCTTTGACGTAAATTACCACCGGTGCGTCATTGAGTTCGCGCATCAATATTGGATAGTGTGGGGAATTAAGATCTAAAACCATTACCCCTAACGTATCCAGGCGATTTTGTAGCCGATCAATATTTAAAGCGTCCCATCGCCGCTTGACCACAGGCTGATATTTACCCTGGATTTCATTAATCAACATACCCTTCGCGCTGGTCAATTCGGCTACCGATTCAAATACATCATAATACTGCCGTGATCGACGGGGCGAATCATAGAACAAACTATTTAATGCCAATGCAAGTTCACGCTTCAATTTGACCCACCCCCCTTTTTTAATCCGTCATCGCTCTCAATGGTCTACCCTTCCAGGGCCAGCACCCGTTCTTTGACTCGCTGATCAACGGCAACAATATCCTCTATCGAGCCGGGTTCGAAATGATCAAAATCATTAACCATGTTGTCAACTATTTTATAAATATCTAAATATGATACTTTATTGGACAAAAACAGTCCAACCGCCGCTTCGTTTGCGGCATTCATCACAGCGGCGACCGTTTTTCCTGCCTGTCCACACGAGTAGGCTAACGTTAACATGGGAAAACGTTCAGTATCTGGCGCACAAAAATGCAACCCCGATAGCTGGGTAAGATCGAGTCGATGACTTAGTGCTGGCCATTTCCTGGGATAAGTTAACGCATATTGAATGGGCGACTTCATATCAGGCGTCCCCAATTGAGCAATGACAGTACCATCTACAACCTCAATAAAACTATGGACGATGCTTTCAGGATGAATAACCACATCTATTTTAGAAAACGGCGTATTGAATAGAAAATGCGCTTCAATCACTTCCAATCCTTTATTCATTAACGTTGAAGAATCGATCGAAATCTTGGCTCCCATTGACCATTTGGGGTGCTTTAACGCATCCTCCGGTGTAATCCGATCAAACGTGCCGGCCGGCCGGTTCAAAAAGGGCCCTCCAGATGCGGTCAGAATCAGCCGAGATACATCATTCATCGATTCATTTACACTCGCCAAACACTGTTTCAGCGCCGCGTGTTCAGAATCAACGGGAATAATGGGCACATTCCCCTCTGTCGCCGCAGCCATTATCAGTGTACCCGCCGAGACGAGTACTTCCTTACAGGCCAAAGCAATCGGGATTTTCCGACGAATGATGGCCATGGTGGCCGACAGTGCCGCTGTTCCCACCACCGCCACAACCCACATATCCACATCAACCGCATCGACAATATCCACCAAAGCATTACGGCCAGATATAACACTCGATCCAATGCGTTGCTCTAATGTCTTCGCCGCATCGGGGTTGGTCAATGCCACACATTCCGGCATAAACTGCCTAAATTGCTCCGCAACACGGTCGACCGATGAATGAGCCGCTATCGCAACAACCTTAAACTGGGACGAATATGCGGACACTACTTCGAGAGTTTGCTCCCCCACTGAACCTGTACATCCGAGAATCCCAATACGTTTCATCCGTTGAACAAATAAAACGCTAACGGAGCGATGAATAATGTACTATCAGCCCGATCGTACACTCCACCGTGGCCGGGCAACAAGGTTGACGAATCTTTCACGCCAAAATGGCGCTTGTACAGCGACTCATGTAAATCCCCAATTTGGGATACAAACGCGACCCCAATGGCGACGAGGGAGTAATATAGAAACGGCAAATGGACATCCCAGAATCGGGCCAACAACGCCATGTAAACCCATGCGACTCCCAATCCAAATAATAGTCCGATCAGGGATCCTTCGAGGGTTTTATTGGGGCTGACCTGAGACAGCTGCGTCCGACCGATCCATCGCCCACCCAGTAGTGCCATTGAATCCGATGCCCAGACAACTAATAAGCAAAACAGCAAATTAATAAGTCCATTATTTCCGGCTCTAATCAAAAAAATATACGTGAAGGTAAACAATATAAAGAAAACTATTCGAGCCGTAGCCAGGATATTTGACTGGGGGACCCAAATCCGTTTTCTGCTCAATTCGGCGAAGACTCCTCCCAAAATTGCCAGAGCCACGACGCGAACCAAAGGACTTCCCCAAAATAAAAAATGGTGATCGAAATAAGTCCCTACGATTCCCAGACTGATGAGGAAATACCCGCTCCATTCAAACGGTCGAACGCCTCGTTTTTTTAACATATAAAACATTTCGTACGCCGCTGCGATTGATATGATCCATACCCAAATCAGCAAGGCCAAGCCTCCAAAATTAACCACCACAGCCGCGATAGCCAGCAATACCAATGCGGTGATAGCCCGTTTTATCACGCCGTGACGCCTCCGAATCGCCGCTCCCGAGCCTGAAATTTTTTGATGACGTCGAAAAGGTCGGTTTCGCTAAAATCCGGCCACAATTTTTCAAGGAAGAAAAATTCAGCGTAAGCACTCTGCCACAGTAGAAAATTGCTTATTCGGGTATCTCCACCCGTTCGTATTACGATATCCGGATCCGGGATTCCCGCCGTATACAACGAATCGGACACTAACGCTTCATCTATCACCAGCGACTCTCCCGACCGAACCCGAAGGGCCAACTTCTCCATGGCGTGGACTAATTCACGACGTGAGCCATAATTAATAAGCAAATTGAATTGCATCAATGTGTTCGATGCCGTTAATTCTTCTGATTTATCAATTTGATCCCGCAACTCCTGGCTTAATCCGGACAGATCTCCAACCGCTTTCATTCGGACATTTCTCGCGTGAAGCTTGGGAGTCTCTTTTGCGAACATTTCCTTCATAAATCCCATCAAAAAACTAACTTCCTCAGGCGATCGCTTCCAGTTTTCTGTCGAAAACACATATACCGACAAAAATTTCACCCCAACATCCCCACACGCTTTGATCGTCGATCGAAGGCTTTCCGCACCTTGCCGATGTCCCATTATTCGTGGCATCAAGCGCTTTTTTGCCCATCGGCCATTCCCATCCATCACAATTGCAACATGAGCAGGAACCGACTCCGGATTGATACCCAGTGTTTTGGCGAAGGCAATTTGATCGTCGGTCGTGCCTGACATTACACCGTCATAATTTCGGCCTCTTTGTCCTTGGCAAGAGAATCCAAAATTCCGATATAATGATCTGTAGTTTTTTGAGCGTCATCCTGTTTTTTCTTCGCCTCGTCTTCACTCACAGACTTATCTTTTTCTTGAGCCTTAATCGAATCAACAAAATCACGGCGAATGTTTCGAACTGACACTTTGGCATCTTCAACCGCTTTTTTGACTTGTTTAACCAAATCCTTTCGTCGATCTTCAGTTAGTTCGGGCAGTCGTAATCGGATAATGGTCCCATCGGTCTGAGGTTGCAATCCCAAATCAGATGTCATAATGGCACGCTCGACATCCTTGACGCCTCCTTTGTCAAACACATTCAACATAATGACCCGTGGCTCAGGAACACTGATGGCCGCGACTTGCTTCACTGGCACCATCGAGCCGTAATAGGACACCGTTAATCGATTTAACAACTCAGGACTGGCACGACCGGTTCGAAACCCTGCCAACGTTGCCTTCAGTGATTCTACTGATTTTTCCATACGCGACTTCAATTCCGACATATTATTTCCCTCCAATGGTTGTGCCGATTTTTTCACCGGACAAAATTTTATGAATGTTGCCTCGCTCTTTCAAACTAAATACCAAGATGGGGATTTGATTATCCATACTCAATGACAACGCGGTCGTGTCCATCACTTTCAGGCGCTTGTTTAGCACATCGATATGCGGGAGGGAGTCAAATTTCGAGGCGTCAGGATTATGGACGGGATCCTCGGTGTAAACCCCGTCGACTTTTGTGGCTTTTAAAATCGCATCCGCCCGAATTTCAGCCGCTCGTAAGGCCGCCGTTGTATCGGTCGTAAAATAGGGATTACCTGTTCCCCCCGCAAATATAACAATTCGGCCCTTCTCGAAGTGCCGTATGGCCCGTCGCAGAATAAAAGGCTCCGCCACTTCGCGCATCTCAATGGCGGTCTGAACCCGAGAATCAACCCCGACTTTGGTCAAGGCATCCTGTAGGGCCAACGCGTTCATCACAGTGGCAAGCATGCCGGTGTAATCCGCTGTGACACGATCCATTCCGCGTGCCGCTCCGGCAATTCCTCGGAATATATTCCCTCCCCCAATAACGATTCCAATTTGAACACCAAGCGAATGACCGGCCTTAATCTCATTCGCGATATCGACCAAGAATTGAGGATCGATACCGTACTCACGATCGCCTTTGAAGGCTTCGCCACTCATTTTTAACAGAACGCGTTTGAAGGGGGGATTTTGTGTATTCATAATGGCGGCAGTGTATCAATTCGAGCGGGGTTTGCCAACGCGCACCCAGGGTGGGTATCATGACAAAAATGACTCATTCATTAATTGTCGTTGGTTTTTTTACCACAGTAATACATCTCACCGAATCACTCGCGTATTCCATGCGTTTAGCTGGGGTGCGAACGCGACAAATCGCCGTATCTCTCTCGTTTGTCACGAGCACATTATTAATCTCGCGCCTGTCCAATATGTTTCAGGCACCATTACTCGGCACAATGGTCGACTCCACCGTGATGATGCCTCACGCGAACGCAATCCATATTTTGGAAATGCAATTTCGATGGATAATTTTGTGCGGATTCCTCGGGTCATTTCTAGGATTTGCATTGACACCGACCATGGTCCAAGTGTTTGCAATAGGAATTACAAAATTTTCGATTTCGGGATCCGTCCCCCGATTAGCCATCAGTTTTTTTTCTCCGCGTCGACTTTTAAAATTTATCAAGATGCTTCGAGTACCGTCCGTCGCAAGTCTACACACCATTTCCGTCAAGCGGTTGCCAAAAACTCCGTTAATTCTTAATGCGATTGTGACCTCAGTGTACACAATCGGGGTGCTATGCTCGCTGTTAGCCGGCGCAATGTTGCCGGAATTTCGGTCGACAGCCAATCAGTTGTCGGGGATTGTCAACGGGATAGCAACGATACTTTTTACCTTGTTCGTTGATCCCGCCGGTGCCCGAGTAACCGACCAAGCGATCCACGGGATTCGGCCAGAAGCCGACGTTAGGTCCACTGTCTTTTTCTTGCAATTTGGGCGGTTATTTGGAACGTTAGTTTTATCTCAAGTATTGCTAATGCCGTTTACTCACTACATCCTTTGGGTCACACGAATTCTTGCCAGGTGGGCAATGTAGTGTAATGGATCACTCCGAATATCTCCGACTTGTTGACCGCCTAAACCACTATTCAACCGCCTACTACACCCTCAACCAAAGTCCGATTTCGGACGAGGAATTTGACCGACTGATTCGAGCGGTCGAATCGTTCGAATCTACACATCCGCTGCTGATTGCCCACGACTCCCCGACCCAGCGAGTCGGCGCCCCCACGCATGCTCAATTTTCAGAATTCGTTCACCCCATCCCGCTAAAATCCCTATCCAATTGCATGTCTCAAATCGAACTCCAAGCGTTTATTGACCGGATCGAAAAGATAACGGGAGTTCCCGAAATCGATTTTACGTTGGAACCCAAAATGGATGGACTTGCCATTGCCGTCCACTATAAAAATGGAGTACTGAGTATTGCCGCCACTCGGGGTAATGGAACCCAAGGGGAGATTGTCACACAAAATGTGCGAACCATTCGCAGCCTCCCCAAAACGCTGTCGAAGCCAATTACGATTGAAGTGCGCGGCGAAGTGATTATGCGTCGAAGTATTTTTGAACGCCATCGTGGGGAATATGCCAATCCCCGAAATATGGCGAGTGGATCGTTACGCCAATTGGACCCGGCAATTACAGCATCTCGACACCTTGATTTTTTTGCCTACCAAGCGATTGGGATCGATATCGACTCCCAATTTGAGAGACTGAATCACCTGAAGAGTCTGGGATTCCAAGTTCCCCCGGACCGAGACATCGGTCGAGGCATGGATTGGATTACAACCGGTATTTCCCGAATGAATACGCTACGTCATGATTATGATTGGGATACGGATGGGGTGGTTGTCAAAGTTGATTCATTGGCTTACCAAAACGAGATAGGCAGCACCTCGAAAGCGCCTCGCTGGGCGATAGCGTATAAATTTCCGAGTACACATGCCGTGACCACGTTAGAAGATATTACCTGGCAAGTCGGACGGACGGGGGTACTTACCCCAGTAGCGACATTGACCCCTGTGCGTGTCGGAGGGGTATTAATTCGTCGGGCGACATTACACAACGTTGAAGACATCGAGCGCAAAGGTGTATTCATTGGGGATCTTGTTTCAGTCCATCGTGCGGGAGACGTGATCCCCGAAGTCATCGCAAGCGTTAGCCGATCCGACACCAGCCTGCCGGTCGTTATTCCAACACTGTGCCCGGCATGTGGAACACCGCTAGTGAACTCGAGCACCGAAGTCGCGATCCGATGTCCCAACGACAACTGTACGGCTCAAATTGGCGCACGAATACAGCATTTCGTCAGTCGAGATGCGATGTCAGTGGACGGACTCGGCGACACGTTAATCGAGCAATTGGTCACAAATGGATTCGTGAGATCGTTTGCTGACCTGTACCGCTTATCTGCATCCGAATGGAAAGCCGTTGACCGAATGGGGGAAAAATCCGTCGAAAACATACGTAACGCTCTCGATGGTAGCAAACACAATTCATTGTCACGATTTATTTTTTCGCTGGGGATTCCGTTTGTCGGCAAGGCAACCGCCGCCCGTTTAGCACACCATTATGTCACGATCGATGCATTTTTAAGCACCAACACCAGCGATCTTCTCAGTATCGATGACATCGGAGAAAAGGTCGCCGAAGCAATCCTGCAGTACATTTACAGCCCGTTGAAACGACAATGGATTGACGATCTCCTGGCCTGTGGCGTTCAACCAACGCCCGTTCAAACAGTATCCGGGCGCTTTTCAGGAATGTCATTTTTAATCACAGGCACCCTATCAAAAGCCCGCCATGATATCGAAGCCGAGATTAAATCAGAGGGGGGAATTATCCTCACCTCCGTCTCGGCAAAATTAAACGTGTTAGTCGTCGGCGAGTCCGCCGGGAGTAAACTTGACAAGGTCCGCTCACTGAATTCAAGTGGAAAATCGAATATTCAGATCGTTGACGAGGCCGAGCTCGGCAGATTGACGGGTAGCCAAGGCGCTGCTCTGGATAGTTTGAACAGACCTAGCCCCCGCCACCCATAAACTGGATTAACTCCACCCGATCGCCGGTTGAAACGCGAGTACTATTGAAATCATCCGCCCGGAAGAGTTGTCCATTGACCTCAGCAATGAGTCCCTTTGATACAATTCCAATGGACGCCACAACAGACGATATCGTGAGATCGTCTCCGGGAAACTCCTGCAGCCGTCCATTAACGGTTAAAACTACCATTGCGACCGAGTAACCAACTACGCCCCCCCGCCGCCTAATGAAGCGGTTGCATCCGATCGATCGGCCAGAAAGTAAACCATGCGGTCCCCTCTAAATTGGCACGGGGGACAAAGCCCCATATCCGGCTATCCGCGGAGTTGGCGCGATTATCCCCCATCATAAAGAAATGATTGGGTGGGACTGTTACTGGATCTTGAAAGTCATAATCGTACTGGATATTGACCCCAGGAAAGGAGATTTCTTGACCGTTAATGTAGACAATTCCTTTACGAACCTCGATGGTCTCTCCGGGTAACGCAATCAGGCGCTTCACATAATCGCGGTCATCAACCACCGACTTAAACACGACGATGTCCCCCCGTTGGGGCTCACGAAATCTAAATACCATTCGATTTACCAATAATCGATCCCCGACCTTCAACGTCGGCACCATTGACGTCGTCGGAACTACCGATACCATTACGATAAAATGACGGATCAGCAAGGCAAAAATCAACGCAAAACTGATCGATTCAATGCCCTCGACAACCCAATATTTCAAGACACTTTGCGATTTAATCTGAGCCTTAAAGTTGATCCAGCGGGCCTTATAGTCGTGGTATTGTTTAAACATCTCATTATAGTACAGCCTGATCGGCTATATTGGCTATGGTAACGCCAGTTTGTCCCAATACAATTTACATATTACACTGGAGCCAGAGGCATGTCCGTAAGCCACTACTGACGTCGCCCCTCCTTAACGAAATAGTTCAATTCGAACCCACTACCATCGGAGCGCATGTGCAATGATTTCACTGACCCAACAGATCCATCACTATCATTTTTTAATATTGCCCGTCATCGCAATTGTGGGCGTGACCGCTATCGGAATTATCGCTGATCGATCGATTACGCATCGTATTCGTCGATTCGCTCAAAAAACTAGTTGGAAAGGTAGCGATACACTGATCAAAGCACTATCCGGGGCGCCAAGTCTCCTGGGCTTACTCCTTGGATTTCGTACGGCTGTTGAATGGGCGCCAGTCACTGCATCTCAAGCGACGTTGTTAAACGAAGTGATTGTCTCAGCGACAATCGCATTTGTTACGTGGGTCACGGAGCGATCGTTAAGTGCGCTGTTAGAGGCCTACAACACGCATCAAAAATCACTTTTTGCGACGACAACCATCTTCAATAATATTATCAAAATTACTGTCTATATTCTTGGGGGACTCGCATTACTACATTCCCTTGGCATTTCCATCGCGCCAATGATTACCGCATTGGGTATTGGGGGGTTGGCCGTCGCTCTTGCACTCAAAGACACGCTTTCAAATTTGTTTTCAGGAATTCAAGTCATCGCATCTCAACAATTAAAAATGGGTGACTATATAAAATTAGGGTCGGGTGAAGAAGGCTACATTGTGGATATTACGTGGCGTAATACAACAATTCGAGCGTTGAGTAATAGTGTTATTGTAGTGCCAAATTCGACGGTGGCCTCAGCCGTAATCACAAATTTTGGCCGAACTCAAAAAGACCTATCGTTTTCAGTCCCAATCACGATTGATTTTAGCAGTGACCTTAACCATGTCGAATCCGTGGTCAAAGGCGTTATTGCCGAGATGCAGACTGAATTCACAAAAAAAATGCCGACGGTTGAACCGGTGATTCGTTACACCGGATTTACAGACTCGGGCATCACATTTAATGCCAATCTTAAAGTGTCGGAATTCGAATTCCAATTTGAGGTTCGACACGAGTTCATCAAACGATTGCACAAGGCGCTGGGAAACGAGCATATACACATTCCATTTCCAACAAGGGAAATTGTACAAAAAACCTCACTACCGACTCCTAGCACCGACGATTAGAATGATTCAGAACGGAATTACAATGGGATCCAGCCCAACTCAATCACGGGCTGATCAGACATCATTGATGCCAACATCTGAGCATTATCAAGTTCCACAACGCCAGGATTAGGCGTCACCGGAGTAATCACCAATCCTAGGATCGTAATATGTCTCTGGCGGAGGGCTTCGAGTGTAAGCGACGTGTGATTCAAGGTCCCCAATCCATTCGATGTCACCAAAATAACCGGTAAGTTCCAATCAACGACCCATTCAATTAACGTCTCAGAGCGTGTAATCGGCACGCAAATCCCGCCACTCGTTTCGGACATAACAATATGAGTCTGTTGCCAGGCGGTAAACATCTCACGACATCGAGATTTGTCTATGGGGACACCTTCAGCTTCAGCCGCTAAATGGGGTGAGGCCGCCAACCGAAATGAGTATCCTACCCGTTCACCATCAGGGAGGGCATGAGCACGGCAATGACGCGCCGCGACACGTTCGTGAATATCAACATCCGTTTCACCGTCAACAGCACCGGTCTGAATCCATTTCAACGACACTGCCGAATGTCCGTCTCGCCGAAGGGCTCCAAGCAGCGCTCCGGTTGCAACTGATTTCCCGACATCGGTTCCGGTACCCACAATCACCACATGACGATGAAAGATGATCCGCCCGAGGAGCTGAGTTAACTGCGGTAACATGAAAAATAGTGCACTTGATAGGTCGCCCATATATCGCGATGACGAGCACGATAGGCGGATTCAACATCTCGGATTAAGCGTTGAGTCCACAATGTGCCGGGCAAGCCATCGCCACGCGTCCCAGAATGACGAATATTTCTCAATAAATCGACCACGGAATCAAACCGTTGCCGAAACAGGTCTTGATCACATGTTACCGACTGGGAAGATGATTCTAACGACGAAAAAATAGCATCCCATGTCGAAAAATGCCCGGCAGCCAAGAGGACGTCTCGTCCGATGACTGTCGAAATGGCTAAGCGAAGTTCAGTAAATGTTTCAGGCCCAAAGCTACTGAAAACAACCTGTCCGCCAGGTCGCAATCGATCCAAAATTCCGGGCAGTGCTGAGGGAAGGTCATCAAACCAGTGCAAGGATGCATTTGCAACAATGAGGTCGAATGGCCCTTCGGGCAAACTTGTCTGCGCATCACCCAGCACAAAATGAACATTGGGGGCCAAGACCCGCCGAGCGGCCACCTCTATCATGGCCTCCGAAATATCAATTGCTGTCACCTGTGACTTGGGAAATGTGGCCCCCAACCAGGCCGTATGACGCCCCGTACCACATCCGATATCCAAAATAGCCAGCGGATTTTCAAGAGTCACTAATGACGCCAAACGATGGAATACCCGTGACTGCACAATCGAATAGCAATCGTAGGTCTTTGCGGCCGACGAAAACCCCTGTCGAACCACCAGCTTACCGCATGGATTCAGGCATCAGTGCATTAGTTAGAATCTGTTCCACTAGGTCGTCGAATTCAATTCCTGCACATCGCGCCTGCGCTGGCAAATCTGAAGTATCAGTCATCCCAGGGATCGTATTAATTTCTAATACAAGCGGGCCCCGAGTGGGATGAATAATCATATCCGTTCGAGAGGCTCCCCGACAGCCAATGATAGTATGTGCTCGCACGGCAATATGTTGAGCAGCTAGAGTCAAATCAGTCGACACGTTCGCGGGTAACTCAAACCGGGTTTTCCCTTCGGTGTATTTGGCGTCATAATCATAAAACCGATTGGATGGGTTTAATCCCAACAACGGTAATGCCGTCGGCCCATCCCTGCCGTCTAAAACACTGGCGGTGATTTCGACCCCCTCAATTAATTCCTCGACAATACATAACCCATACGTACCGACCAAACGATTCGATATTTCATGATACTGTTCAGGTGTATCGGCAATCTCGATCCCTAAACTCGAGCCTTCATTTATTGGCTTAATGATCACCGGCAGGGGTAAGTTCAATGGGACGCACACATCCTTAGACAGGATGTAATATCTCGGGGTAGGAATCTGGTTAGTTTCAAGGATCCACTTCGTCAATATCTTGTTCATGCCTAACACGGATGCCGACACCGGGGAACCGGTAAATGGAATTTTCATTGACTGGAGTACCGCCTGAATTCCACCATCCTCCCCCATCGGTCCGTGAAGTGCTAAAAACGCCACATCGACGGTCCATTGACTGGGTGGCACAACGGCAGGATCAATCTCAGTGACGGCGTATCCACGTCGTCGCAAGGCCTCCGCAACATTTTTTCCCGATCGAAGACTAACCGAACGTTCCCCCGAGAAGCCACCACAAAAAACGCCAACCCGTAGTGTCATGATAGTAACTTAACCTCCATTTCTAATTGAATACCCGAGTCATTCTGAACAATCGATTGAATATCATGAAGCACCTCGATCGTTTCAAAATATGTGGCCCCACCCCGATTAACCAGAAAGTTTGCATGGGACGCGGACACCTCAACACGATTCCACACCTTGCCTTTGAGTCCAGCCGCTTCTATGCATTGTGCAGCAAAAGCACCCTCCGGATTTTTAAAAATACTGCCAAAGGTCTTGTCCTTCAAAGGCTGCTTTTGGGCCCGTTCCCGAATTCGGGCCAGCATCCTCAATTTGACGTCGTCTGGATCGGCTGGCTCCAACCGTAATTCCGCCGCACACACCATCCATTTTTGGCGTGAGAAGATACTTTTACGGTATCCAAACTGCGCGTCATCCGGAGTAATCCAGCGGACACCACCCGATTGATCGACGATCTGAATCGCTGAAATAAAGTCCGATACACTCCGCCCCCAACAGCCAAAATTCATCGCAACCATCCCCCCCAATGACGCGGGCACGCCGGCCGCAAATTCGAGGCCGGCCAAACCATGTCGAACCGCAAACTCCTGAATGCGATTCATCGTCATTCCAGCCCCCAATCGAACCGTCGAACCGTTAATTTCCTCCTGAACTGCGTCATGATTCAACCGGATCACGGTCTGAACGGATGCATCGGGATTGATTAAGCTATTCGATCCACGCCCTAAAATATGAAATGACTCCGGATCAGAATCCGACATGAACGCCGCCACTTCAGCAATAGATTCAAAGTCGATGACCCGAGGGAATACCCCGTCGTTCTGAAATGTCGTGAGCTGGGATAACGGAACCTGTTCCCTAATGAGAATGATTTTCCCTTTCAACTGGATCGGATTGCGATGACTTGAGCTGAGCGACAATTTCTTTCCCTACCGTTGAAATATCGCCAGCCCCCATGGTTATTACTACATCATTACTATTTAACATCGGTATTAATTTGGCAGCAATCATACTTTTATTCGCTACAAAATACGCATTTTCGAATCCGTTAGCTCGCATTTTCTCGACAATCACTTTTCCTGAAATACCTTTTATTTTCTGCTCATTTGCGGAATATACTTCAGTAATGACAACAATCGACGCGGCGTCAAATGCCGTCGGAAATACTTCCAATAAGTCCCGTGTCCGCGTATAGCGATGGGGTTGGAAGATACATATAATACGGCGATTTAAGCTACGCTTCGCCCCATCAAGTGTTACACGAATTTCAGTCGGATGATGCCCATAGTCATCGTACACAGAAATACCATTGACCTCTCCAACAAGCTGATATCGTCGTTTAGTGCCGGTAAAATTAAATAAGCTCTTTTTGATCGTATCAATACTAATACCCTCGCTCAACGCCACACTAATAGCGGCTAACGCGTTGTATACGTTGTGCACACCATGCACTTGCAGATATACCTCCCCGACCGATTCACCATTTACCTGTAATGAAAAATGAGTACCTTCCGGTGAAAACTGAAGATCAACGGCCATCACGGGCGCCAATGTTTGTATACCAAATCGTTTAACGCGATCGAAGGGAAACGCCGCGGCAATAGTACATAATGCATCGTCATCCGCGTTCACAACCATATACCCATTGCGGTCAACGATACCCGACATGAACTGGGTAAAGTGATCCACCACGTTTTCCCACGTTTTGTAATAATCCATATGCTCGGGTTCCAAATTTGTAAATACACCAATCGACGGTGCCAAATGTAAAAAGGATCCGTCACTTTCATCCGATTCCGCCACAAAATAATCCGTTTTTCCTAATACCGCATTGGAGCCATAATCGTTGAGATCAGCGCCCACTAAAAACGTTGGCTTGACCCCGGCGAACTCCAGCACCCGGGTCACCATCGACGAGGTTGTGGTTTTCCCATGGGTACCACATACGGACACCTTGTGAGAAAATTCATTCATCAGCAATCCCAACATCTGTGCACGATGTAAGATCGGCATTTTTTCTTTGACGGCATCGGCATATTCAGGGTTGTCATGCGAAATTGCGGTCGATACCACCAGAACATCCGCCAATCGCAAATTAGATTCAGAATGGCCATAGTAAATCGTCGCCCCATAATCTTTGAGGCGTATGGTACTAATGGACTCCTTGAGATCAGAGCCCGACACTTTGTAACCCATTTCTAACAATATGCGGGCCACAGCACTCATGCCACTCCCACCGATCCCAACAAAATGTATTCGCTTATTTTTACTTAACTGCATAGTCAAAATTTAACACAACTCCGATCATTTCCTGAGATTCATTTACTAACTGTTCACTAAACGCCGTATGGATATACTGGATTGCCCCCACGCCTAACCGTAATTCAGTGCCGATTGAATATCGATTCACATCACCAGCCGCAATTGACCCACAAATACTAAATTCCGTGGCCAACGGTATCGCGACCGATGACAGAACAGTTTGAGGAGATATCGACACGGTGATATCACACCAATTCGGACGATATTCCAGCCCGATAAATGGCGACCCAACGGTGGATTCACTGACACGACTACTCCAGACCAAGGATGTCTGAATCGGTCGCCGCCAATACGTATTCATCCAGGCATCGGGGGCCCACTGATACCGAATTCCGAATCCCGCGGCCACCTGAGTCGCGGATGCCGTCGCAATTGATTTTTGGACCAGATCCGCATTCAGTCCAATATCGATTCCATCGACGGGCGAAAACGCTATACAAACGGATCCTTGCTGAATGGTATCCGAAAATAACCCTGCTTCTTCGACACGCGTGGTTGAACTATTTCGCTGGGTACGTGTTAACGTATCATTTCCAAATCGATAATACCCGATACTAACGGCCACATCATCTATTTTGCCGACAACGCCCCCCGACAGCTGCTGGTAATCGAGGCCGTCTTGAGATCCATCGATCCGAATCGACAGATCCCGTTTGGCCAATCGAAGTTGGGTCGGATTTTGAAACATCCCAGAAAATACTCCCGTATCCCAAGTATCTGGATATACACTTCCACGATCGGGCAAAAACACAGGCGTACTCGCTTGGATCGATGACGCAGTGACCATCCCAAGACACGCAATGGCCAGTAGAATTTTACAGTGATCGAATATCATCTATCTTAACCCATCCAATCGTTCCCGAATTCAACGTCACTTTCGTCCATCGATTGAACGATGTACCCATATTCAGTTGGATTCCCTCCGCAATTGGCATAATAGCGGGTGATTGCGAGCTTGGGGACACCCTCAGCATTGTGGCGCGAATTACTATTGCTCGCGGGCAAACGGAATCCCATACAAGCAACCCTGTCGGTATCGACATACCAACCCAGATCATTACGGCCAGTTTCAGACGGCGACTACCCAATTTGTCGTACATCCATGCCATCGTCGTTATCCCCAAAATCAGTGTCACAAGCAACCAAGCGACCAGCACTTCTCCGACTGAAAATAAACGCAAGGTTTCCATCAAGTCTTGTCCAATTGACGGGTAATCACCCCCGCGATTTACCTGGTGGCGAGCGGCATCTAAATTTTTTCGAATATCTGGATCTCGCGGAGACCTATGACGCGCCCGTTCCAAAAACCAAACAGCTTCCCCCAACCGATTGTCTTGTAGATACAGAGTCCCAATATTATACAGGATAATGGGGTGATCGGGATGAGTGTCGAGTTGGTGCACTTGAGTTCGAATTTCCGCCGAAATGGGGAGTTCTGCCCGAAGCCCCGACCCGCTCATTGCCGACGGGGCCGTCACCCCGACGAACAGGATAGCCATTACAGTCGCTACGATACGATTGACCGTCATAATGAGGAGTCTCCAAACGGGCGAATAACAGTTAACCATTCAATGGTCTCTTGTATTTTATGCCGAGCTTCAGGAATTGTTGGGAGTTCGGGTTGATAGACTAGGGCCTCCATGTCAGACCACCATCGGACGGTATGTGCGACCATCATATCGTTGAATCCCAGACGATGAAGAGTGTCACCCAGAGCCATGCCTGACAATCCATCCAAGGACTGACCGACAAGATCTGATAGCGCCGATCGACCCACTTTAAATAATTGGTCAACCGTATCGGCGTTAATCGATTTCTCAAGGTGTTCGATGGTGCGTATTGCCCGATCGCATGCGACGCGACGGCGGCGGGACGCTCCCCAATGGAGCTCACGCCAGCGACCAAACCCGATCAAACCTACGGCAAGGAAACATAGAACATTCCCCGCAGCCAGTACACCAATTAACCAACGCGCAACGTCCACACCTCCATCCGTGTCATTGACACGGCGTACCGGCGACGTTGGCCGACGGTTGGCACGATCCAACAGCTGGCTTCCACTGGTACCTTGCGCAACTTTAAGCATCACGGCCCGAGACTGAATGGTGACATAGGCCTGACGTTTAATTGAAAAAGCAACTAATGTCACCGGAGGGATTCGAATTTCCCCACTCACTTGAGGAATAGCGGTGACTACGATCTTTCGAACCTGGCGATTGGCGGTATCGACCGTCGCCACGCTTGTCTTGGATAACGTCACCCCATCTACTTTGGGAATCACCGCCCCCAACACTGATTCCAAATTCCCCGTACCTGAGACATAAAACTCAATTGCCACCGGACTAAATTGTGTCCCATTGAGTTGGATCGTAGGTGCGATAATTTGAAAATCACCGACCGCCCCATCGAATCCAGCTGGCGCCGGGGAAGGAAGTGGATCGACTTGGATCTCAACAGGTGTCGCAGTTTTAACAATTACATCCCCATACGGCGGATTCGGTTTATACGACAGGGACGCATTTTGGATTAATAGTTTGCCAGGTTGTGACGCGTACAAAATACGTTTGACGGCATCCGACCCATACATCACCTGCCCATTGATCAGTGTTTTTTTAGGCTTTTTATCCGGAATTTCTACGTTTGAAAAGAAGCCCTGATACGATGCTTCCCGAACAGTGGGGGGGTGTTTAAACATCGATTGCCGATAGACTCGGAGCCTGTAGATGATGGGCTGACCGACTTTGACTTTTTGGGATGACACTTCGGATCGCAATATCACCTCCGTGCCTATCAAATCGCCACTGGCGTGGGCATCTGACGAAATTTCCACAACCACGGCATTCGATTTGATTACTTTTTTACCGACGGTGACAGCCACAGGGTCTAGCCGCGCGCTTCCCTCACGCGAGGCGGTCAACGTCATTACACGTGTTTTTGTTATCTGCATGGTGCCATTCACCAATTTATAGGATGTCTCTTCTTTAGATGGTCCCACCTTAAAATAATTAAATTGTGGCAACTGCAACGGGGGCATGGCCGCTAAATCGGGCCCTGTAACGGTTAATCGATATTCCAGGGTTTCACCGACTCGGACTGACGATGGTTTTACAGCAACGGCCACTCGAATCGGGTCTGCGAACACACTGCCGCACACTATACCGATACTCATCCCAATACCGATTATTAGACGCATTATCACCAATCCTTCTCCACTCGATTCTGTTTGGGAGGGGACGTATGTCGCCGCTGCTGTCGGGATTCTCGCTCTCGCTGATCCAAGGAGCTCAGGGTTGGGGACGGATCCGCAGGCAACGGCGGTGGCGATGGGGGCGGTGGACTATCGCTGGACCGGCTCAGGTTCTGTGCAAGCTCTAAATTTGTTTTCGATTGCTGATCATTGGGGCGAACCAGCAGGCATTTTCGATACCAATTGACCGCCGCGTCCCCATGATTAGTTTTAAAGGCTATATTACCGAGATTGTACCAAATGTCCGGAAGCTGTGACTTGGGAACACGTTTCAAAAGACCTTCATAAATTGTGCGGGCATTACTATACTGCCCATTAGAATAGTATGCATCCGCCATGCGACGTTGAATAATCGGGTTACCAGGATCATCAGCTAAAAGTTTTTCAAACACAGCAACGGCATCCTTCACTCGACCGTCGCTTTCAAGATTTGTTCCCTTTTGAAATGTCCAATACTGAGCCACGGATTCCCCATACACCATTGACGCCCCACCGAGCGACCCAGTAATCACGAAGAAAATGGCAAGTCGGACAATTATTTTAACCATAGTTTAATTCCCGTTGATGCCATGACTTCGAGCAGCAAACATATCAATCCAATCAGTGCAAATCCGATATATCGATCATGATATCGAGGCGTAAGGTAAGCGGTATAGTCGACGGTTGAACCCTTGCCCAACAACACTGTCAATCGAGGCGCGGCATTTTGTCCCGGTCTGACTCGAATATACTGACCACCAGTCAGTGCCGCAATTTCACGAAGAGGCCCTTCGTTAAGTCGCGTCAGAATGGGTCTATTGGTCGTATCGAGGCGAACAGCTGTGATCGACCCGCTGTCGTCACTTATTGGAATCTCGGCGCCATTCGATGATCCAATACCGACAGTGTGAATGATTATCCCCGCATCTTTAGCGTCACGTGCGGCGGACCGAAAATTTCCCTCAAAATTTTCGCCATCTGAAAAAATAACCACGGTTTTTCGGCCAGGAATTTTTTTGTAGGACTCGATTGCTTGGCGAATCGCAGCGGCTAAATTGGTTCCTGGAATCGGCAAATGATTGGCTTGAATTTCATCAACAAACAATTTAACGGCCGCCGAATCAATCGTTAATGGGCATTCGACCGCCGAAGTCCCCTCGAAGGTAATGAGCCCGACACGATCATTCGACAACTCGTTAATGAGGGCATTGATATCTTGTTTTGCAAACTCCAATCGCCCCCCATCAAAATCGCGGGCCATCATACTTTGGGAGGTATCTAATGCAATAAACAGGGTCTGCCCCTGCCCCTTAAGCGATTCATATTCCACCCCGTACTGCGGCCGGAGTATCGCTAATCCAAGGCAGAAAATAGCCCCAATCACTAGCCACTCGGAGCGACGTTGTTTAATAAAATCGATTCCCCAGACCACTTTGTCCCAAAGTGAGGATGAAATCCATAAATTCATGGTCGTCATTCGATGACGACGGGCGGCAATCACGCCAATAGCCAGCACCGGAATTACGATAAGAATCGGAACCCACTCCATCCGTGCCCAAATCATGGATTCACCCGCCATACGACTAACGTTAAGGCTAAATCGATGACCAAACCAACGAATGCAAGCATCAATAGAAATGGGAAAATATCAATCGTTCGGTACGATGTATGCATTTTTGCGGGACTCTTTTCAAGCGAATCAATCGATTTATAAATCGACTCCAGCGATCGAGTATCTGTCGCTCGGAAATAACGTCCGCCAGTGGTCTTCGAAATTGATTTCAACGTTGATTCATCAATTTCCGTCATCACCAATGATCCATCCTCGTTTTTCTCGTAACTTTTATTGTTCTTTTCATCGACCACAGGGATCGGTGCCCCGCCAAGTTTCCCAATACCAATACAATACACCTTGATACCTAATCGTCGCGCAATTTCAGCCGCAGCGTCCGGCAAAATCCCGCCGGCGTTATTAACCCCATCGGTAATCAGAATCACTAGTTTTGTTTTCGCCGTGCTGTGCGTCAACCGATTCACCGCAGACGCTAATCCGAGTCCCAATGCCGTATCTTGTCCAGCCTGACCAAGCTCAATTTTACTGATCAGATCCGTTAATACCGGCTGATCTAAGGTCAGCGGACACTGGGTAAGCGCGTAAGTGCCAAACACAACCATACCGATACGATCATTCGACCGTCGCAGGACAAAATCCTTGGCCACGGTCTTGGCCGCACTCAATCGATTTTCAGGGGCGAAATCTTCCGCGGCCATACTCCCCGAAACGTCCATAGCAATAACTATATCAACTCCAGGTTCGGAAAGGTCGGTGAGGGGTTGGTGCCACTGGGGTCGTAGGATCGCCATCACGATCACGCCAATGATCATCCATCGCAGCCAGGGTCGAATAATCCTCCAACGACTCGAGGGACGATGGCTTAGGTCGGTAAAGGACGCCAGATCAGGAATTGGAATCGCCCGAACCCCACCGTCTTTTCTCTGGAGCCATCGCCAAAATACCCAGGCCACCGCAGGAATCAATACTAACGCCCAACTATTCGCTATGGTCATTGGGCTCCGTTTCAATGGCTGGCGTTAATGCCATAATCACTGATCGAATTTTTTCCACTGCTGCGGACGGCTCAGCCGCCGAGGGTTCATATTTTGCAAATTTGGCTAAGTCACACAAGTTCAAGACCCGAATAATCCGTTCGATCCAGTGGCTATCGATCCGCTTTCCCAAGGCGACCTCTAATTCAAAAGTGGTCATTTCCGACGCTGAAATAGTGAATCGTTGCTCGAGGTACCGTCGAACAATATCCGAAAGATGGGTAAAAAATAACACGATCGAGTAGTCGGACTGAAGCAACATATCTAACGAGTCGGTCGCACATTGTTCTGGGGTTCTAAAATCGATGACAGGCACTTCCTCTAGTTCGGGCTGATTCGATCGTCGACGAATCAGTGCCCAAATGATGCCCCCAGAGAGAGCCGCCCCAACCGCCACACCTATCGCAACAATAGCCCCAAATGGGATCGGTAATCCATCGCCCCGTTTGATTCCCTGCAACTGATTCGACGTTGCCGACAATACCGATTCCACGGTGATCACTACCTCGGGCACTACGCATGTCCCAGGGTGTCCATTGTCAACATAGTCAATGGTGCGTTCCGGTATCGTTATTGTCCCGGTGGCAAACGGGCTGACAACTGCCTTGGACGAAAATACGGTCACATCGCCAACTGAGTTCCTGGATTTGGCGAAGGACACAACCACCCAGGGCGTTTTGAACGCTGAATCAGAGATCTTTTTAATTGTGACCGACGAATTGTACGTCACACGTAGCTCATAGGTTAGCTGATCGCCGATGGTCGCCGTTGTTCGGCTTATAATCTGTCCAGCTGAAATTGGGGGATTCACTGGCGATGCCATGACATGAACAGCGGCCACGATACTTACGAGTACAGCGAGGGCATTCCGAGCGTTCAAAATCGTCCCCTCGCTGTAAAAAAGCGCACCAACGAATCGACGTAGGACTTTCCAACTTCGACATTAATCGGAATTAAATTGTATTTTTGAAATAACTTAGTGAGCTGGATATGGCGGGCATTTCGCCGAGAAATTATTTCATTACGTACTGTTGAATCACTGGTATTTATTATTACCGTCTGGCCAGTTTCTGGATCGACGCCCTGTATCAATCCGGATTCGGGAATCCGAGCTTCGCCCGGGTCTTGAACCACAATCGGGACGACATCGTATTGCGCCGACGCCAATGCCAGTGCGTTCTCGTACCCCGAATCAATAAAATCGGAAATCAAAAACACAATCGCGGAACGACGTTGAAACCGCAGTAAATACCGTAAAACAGTATCAATGGAGGTGCGACGTGATCGGGGTTCAATCGCAAGTACGTCCCGGACCAACCGCAGGACATGGCTTCGCCCTTTTTTCACAGGAATAAGCGCTTCAATTTCATCAGTAAAGAGTAATGCCCCCACCCGATCGTTATTCGATAATGCTGACAGACCAAGTATTGCTGTTAGCTCGGCAATTACCTCTCGCTTTGTAAACGTTGTGGTTCCAAACTGGCCAGACCCACTTAAATCCGCGAGGATAACAACGGTCAATTCCCGCTCTTCGTTAAAAAGCTTAATATGAGGTTTCCCCGCTTTAGCCGTTACATTCCAATCGATTTGGCGGACATCGTCACCGATTGCATATTCGCGAACTTCCGCAAAATTAAGCCCTTGGCCCTTGAATGCAGAATGATACTCACCAGCCACCATCGAGTTAACGACGCGGCTAGCCCGAATCTCAATACGCCGGATAGCGGCTACTATCTCCGATGGAATCATTGTGCCAACGAACTAAGGAACCCTAACCTCGGCAAAAATTCGATCAATAATCATCTCAGACGTCACTCCTTCAGCGTCGGCTTCAAATGAGGGAATTACTCGGTGACGGAGCACATCTTTTGCAACCGCCTTAATATCCTCCGGCGTTACATACCCCCTTCGTTTGATAAACGCATGGGCGCGCGCAGCCATAATCATCGACAACGAGGCCCTCGGGGATGCTCCGTAGTGAATCAGTGATGCCAGTGATTCTAAATTATACGATTGCGGCGTCCGAGTCGCAGAGATAATATCAAGCACGTAGTCTTTAATTTTATCATCCACATAGATTTTCGATACGACTTGACGCGCCCGGAGTATATCCTCGGCGCCTGCGACAGGCTGGACTGTAGGCAATGTCCCCGAGGTCATTCGATCAATAATGAGTCGTTCGTCGGCTTTACTGGGATAGGTCACCTTTAATTTCATTAGAAACCGATCCACTTGGGCCTCCGGAAGCGTGTAGGTACCTTCTTGGTCCACTGGATTCTGGGTCGCCAGCACAAGAAACGGCTCCGCCAGAGAGTACGTTGTGTCCCCAATGGTGACTTGCCGTTCCTGCATCGCCTCCAGTAGCGCCGACTGGACTTTAGCCGGGGCTCGATTTATTTCATCCGCAAGCACTAAATTAGCAAAAATAGGGCCTAACTTGGGTACAAATTTACCAGAAGCTTGATCAAATATAAGGGTCCCTATTACATCAGCTGGCAAAAGATCTGGAGTAAATTGAATCCTTTTAAACTCTACCGAAAAGACCTGGGAAAGTGTCTTAATAGCTAATGTTTTCGCCAACCCAGGAACCCCTTCTAACAACAAATGCCCACCGGATATCACACCGATCAGCAGGCGCTCCATAACGTACGATTGGCCGACGATGACCTGTGAAGCTTCATTTAGTACACGATCCACAAACCGGGATTCGGTCTCCACTAACTGGTTGATCTTTGTTAATACCTCACTCATAGTACCCGCCTATAATAACGATGCGGTGTCCGCATCAGCCGCATCATCCACTTCGGTCACCGCGATGACTTCGTCACTGTTATCTAACTTAATAATTTTGACGCCTTGGGAATCTCGTTTTTGAACTGAAATACTGGCTATTTTCTGGCGACATAACGTGCCATCCTTGGTGACAAGCATCACTTCATTGTCGCGTTGAGCGATAATGGCATCAGTAACATAATCACCCTTAACAGTTTTCCTAAATCGAAGGCATCGAACACCGATTCCACCGCGACCTTGGCCACGAAACTCGCCCACTTTGATATTTTTTCCGTATCCCATTCGGGTCACAATCAGTAGATGGAGATTCATTTCCTCATGATCGATAACATCCATGGACACCAGTCGATCATCAGGCTTAATTTTAATACCCCGAACCCCTCGAGTGGCACGGGCCATCGGACGGATTTGTTCCTCATCAAACCGAATGACCATTCCGTTGTGAGTCACTAACACCACATCTTTAGCACCATTGGTTCGTTTTACCCAATTTAATTTGTCCCCCTCATCTAAATTAATTGCAATAATGGGTCGATTTTTAAAATGAATAAACTCGCGTAACGCCGATTTCTTAACCGTCCCATTACCCGTCGCCATGAGCAAGTATTCATCGGTCTCAAAGCTATCGACCGGAATGGTTGCGGTAATGACCTCATCCGACTCTAAATTCAGGAAATGCGCAATCGAAACACCCTTGGATTGCTTCGACGCTTCGGGTACCTGGTACGCTTTGATTTTGAATGCACGGCCCGTATTCGAGAAACATAGTAAATAATCATGGGTACTCGTGACATAGATGTTATCGATACTATCCTCATCGCGCGTCGTCATGCTGTTCACTCCACGGCCACCGCGAAGCTGACTACGAAACATCGACACCGGCATGCGCTTAACGAATCCTTTTTTCGAAAATAATACCGCCACTTTTTCTTCGGGAATCAGATCCTCTAAATCCATATCCCCAACAGACTCCCCAATGACGGTGCGTCGTGCGTCGCCAAATTTTTCTTTTATTTCAATATGCTCGTGCTTGATAATCTGATAGACCCGACTCTCGCTGCCTAAAATATCTTTAAGGTCGGCAATTTTGACCAAAATATCGGTATACTCTGATTCGATTTTTTCGCGCTCGAGCCCAGTTAATCGCTGAAGACGCATATCCAAAATGGCGATCGCTTGAATCTCGGTTAATCCAAATTGAGCAATCAATCCCGCCCGGGCTTCTTCACCATTCGCCGAACCACGAATGAGTGCAATAACCGCATCAAGATTTTGGAGAGCGATTCGAAACCCTTCCAATAGGTGCAATCGCTCCTGAGCCTTGCGCAGATCGAACTGGGTACGACGAACGACAACTTCTTTCCGATGCGCCACGTAGTGGGTCAGAATTTCTTTCAAAGTCAACGTTCGTGGAATGCCATTAACTAAGGCTACCATATTGATCCCAAAGCTATTTTGAAGCGCGGTGTGTTTGTACAGTTGATTAAGCACCACCTCCGGAGAGGCATCACGTTTCAATTCGATATAGATTCGCATGCCTTTTCGGTCAGATTCATCACGCAAATCTGAAATATCGGGAATCTTTTTTTCCTGGACTAACTCAGCAATTTTTATGATCAAATTCGCCTTGTTAATTTGATACGGAATTTCGTGAACGATAATGGCCGTTTTACCTTTTTTCTTCGATTCCTCGATGGTGGTTCGACTTCGAATCAACACGGAGCCACGTCCAGTCGCATAGGCTTGAGCAATCCCGTCGGTGCCACAAATAATGGCGCCTGTTGGGAAATCGGGCCCCTTGATATGGGTCATTAACTCAGGCAGTTCAATTAACGGATTGTCAATTAATGCACAAATCCCTTCCACAAGCTCATTGAGGTTATGGGGCGGAATGTTAGTCGCCATACCCACGGCAATCCCAGCCGTTCCATTGAGCAATAGCGTAGGAATCCGAGACGGAAGCACGCGAGGCTCTTCCAACGATTCATCGAAATTCGGTGCAAAATCGACTGTTTCTTTATCGATATCTTCAAGCAGGGTCATGCTTATTCGAGACATTCGAGCTTCGGTATAACGCATTGCCGCCGCGTTGTCCCCGTCAATCGATCCGTAATTTCCTTGGCCATCAATCAATGGATAGCGCACCGAAAAATCTTGTGCCAAACGCACCAAGGCATCGTATACAGCACTGTCACCGTGGGGATGATATCGACCGAGAACATCGCCAACGATACGCGCACACTTTTTGTATGGACGTCCGGCGGTGTATCCGCTGTCGTACATTGAGTACAAAATTCGGCGATGAACAGGCTTCAATCCATCCCGAACATCCGGCAACGCGCGGCCAACGATTACAGACATTGCATACTCAAGATACGAGCTCTTCATTTCATCGTTAATATTTATTAACGCGACGTTGCCGGAGTTACTCGGAGATACCTCCGCTTCAGGGGTCAATTCTGCTTCACCAAATAATGAAGGGGTTTGTTCATCGCTCATGTCGATTATTCTCCTTAAATATCAATCCAACGCACAGTCTTGGCGTACCGTTCAATAAATTCTTTTCTAGGGTCAACTTTGCTTCCCATTAATATCGAGAAAATCTCATCGGCGGCTTCACCATCTTCTAAAGTCACCTGCAGCAAGGTACGAGTACTTGGATCCATCGTCGTTTCCCACAGTTGATCCGGATTCATTTCACCCAAGCCTTTGTATCGCTGAATCGTCACATTATCGCGATTAATTTCAGCTAACACTTCCTCGAGCTGTTTATCGTTGTACGCATAGCGTTTTGTACTGCCTTTTTTAACCAGATATAACGGAGGCTGAGCAATATATAATGCTCCGGCTTCGATCAATTCGCGTGCATGACGGAAGAAAAAGGTGAGTAATAAGGTTCGAATGTGAGCCCCATCCACGTCGGCGTCGGTCATAATAATAATTTTGTGATAACGGAGCTTTGCCAATACGAGAGCGGGATCCTGAGGATCGGCAGTTGCCACGTCGTCCGCGTCCAAATCATAAGTGGTTTCACGAAGTCCTGAGACGGCTTCGGGACCAATCGCGGTAATCAAATTACGAATTTCTTCGTTAGCCAGAATCTTATCGAGACGTGCTTTTTCGACATTCAACACCTTTCCTCGCAACGGTAAAATCGCCTGATAGTTTCGGTCGCGGCCCTGCTTCGCAGAACCACCGGCAGAATCTCCTTCGACCAAGAACATTTCACAATTGGCCGGATCACGATCTGAACAATCCGCCAGCTTTCCGGGCAACGTCGTGCTTTCCAATGTACTTTTACGACGTGCTAATTCTTGCGCTTTCCGCGTTGCTTCACGCACTCGCTGAGCAATTAACGCTTTATTGATAATGGCTTTTGCGACTTTTGGATTGGTTTCTACAAAATTAGAGAGCCCTTCGTCCACCATCGAATCAACAATACCTTTGACCTCAGAGTTTCCTAACTTGGTCTTGGTTTGTCCTTCAAACTGAGGATTCCGCAATTTAACACTGATGACTGAGGACAATCCTTCGCGCAAATCGTTCCCCGTTAGAAGATCACTTTTATCCTTGATCAACTCATATTTCCGAGCAAAATTATTCATGACTCGGGTTAAAGCGGTTCGGAAACCGGCGACGTGGGTCCCACCTTCTTTAGTTCGAATATTATTCGCAAACGACACCACTTGTTCATCGTAATAATCATTCACGTATTGGATGGCAATTTCGACTTCGTATGTATCCCGTTCATTTTTAAGATATATCGGCGGGGTAAACAATGCTTCTTTATTTTCGTTCATGTGTTCGACATATGAAATGATCCCGCCGTCGAATCGGTACGTGGCGTCGATCAGAGCCTCATCATCACGAAGATCACGAAATCGAATCGAGACCCCTTTGTTTAAAAATGCCAATTCACGCAGCCGGTGATCAATCACGTCGGCCGAAAAATCAACCTCATCAAAAATCGTCGCATCGGGCTTGAATGACACGATCGTACCGCGGAGACCCGTATCGTCAGACCGAGTCTCCCCAATAAGATTTTTGGGCACGCCCCGATAATAGGTCTGGACATAATATTTACCGTCCCGACGGACTTCGACTTTCAGCCAATCCGCTAGGGCATTAACAACAGATACTCCCACCCCGTGCAATCCCCCTGAAATCTTATATCCTTTACCTTCGAATTTCCCTCCCGCATGAAGGGTAGTCATCACCACCTCAACCGCTGGAATACCTTTCTCTTTATGAATATCAATCGGAATACCCCGGCCGTTGTCGGTCACGGTTACGATATTGTCTTTATCGATGATGACGTCAACATGATCGCAATAGCCGGCCATTGCCTCGTCAATCGCGTTATCCACAACCTCAAAAATCAAATGATTCAAACCGGCCTTACTTGTGGATCCAATGTACATCCCTGGGCGCTTTCGAACCGCCTCTAAACCTTCGAGTACTTTAATATCATCAGCTACGTAATTTTGGGTCATTCTTCAAACTCCTCGATTGCGGTCTTTCACTTTGAACCATCGCTTCAATTTCAATATTACTTTGGGGCCCCACACCCGCAAGAAGCGGATATCAAAAGTGGATCAGTGTAGCACAGACGTGGAGTTATTGGCTAATACCATCCATTTAGATATACCCCCCCACATGCAAAATGAGATATGCTATACCTGAATGAAATTTCAAGCCATCTGGACAGCCGCGACATCCATCTTAACTCTCGGTTCATTTATTCCGTACTACCGATCGATTATCGCAGGTACCACCATTCCCCATGTGTTTTCGTGGACAATTTGGTCGATTACGACCATTTTGGCCGCCGCCGCCCAGTGGGCGGGAGGCGCCGGTCCCGGAGCTTACCCCACCCTTTTCGCCGGCATTCTGACTATCGGCGTAGGAATATGCGCGTTATTTCAGCGGAACAACGTCCCCGTTGCATCCAGTGACGTGTGGGCATTTCTTGGGGCATTGTCGGCCATCCCAATCTGGGGACTGACCCAAAACCCATTGTGGGCAAGCCTGTCGTTGTCGGTGGCCGATGCCATCGCCTTCTGGCCGACCATCCATAAATGCTGGTCAGCCCCCCACTCAGAACCGGTGAGTATGTACCTAATTTTATTTTGTCGAAATGGGGCATCGTTCTTTTCGCTCAGTGAGCGCAACCTTACGACCGTACTATTTCCAGCTACGATGAACCTCATGATTGTCGTGTTGTTGGTCGTGATCGAATGGCGAGGGCGAGCAGCAACCGTGAAAAGTTAAGGGAAAATCGTCCGAATGTGATACCGTTTGGCTTTCGCATACAATGTGCTGCGCGATATTCCCAATGCTTTGGCAACCGCGGCAACGTTACCGTTTTTGAGTGTCAGTGCGGATTCGATCGCCTGTTTTTCCATCGTCGCCAACGTTAGGATTTGATTTGGTTCGGACACCGGCGCATGGAGGGCATGGGGCGAATTGGCATAACTCGCCGGGCTCATGGTCAAAATTTCAGAGGTTACCGGTCGACCTTGGGCCAATAAACACGCACGCTTCATGAGATTTTCAAGCTCCCGAACATTACCCGGCCATAAATGGTCACGCATCCATCGCTCGGCATCCAGTGTAAATCCGCCAAATGGGACTAAAAATTCACGTGACGCTCGGGCAATACACGTGTGGGCCAGACCAAGTATATCATCGCCGCGTACACGCAACGGTGGAATTGTGATGGGATAAACATTTAATCGATAGAACAGATCCTCCCTAAACCGGCCCTCAGCCACCTCCGATTCGAGATTCCGATGTGTAGCCGCAACGATTCGAACATCTACTTTTACTGGCTGGTTAGACCCAATTTTCTGAACTTCATTATTTTGCAAAATCCTCAATAATTTAACCTGAGCATCCAATGGGAGATCGCCGATTTCATCCAAAAATAATGTGCCCGTGTCAGCCTGCTCAAATCGCCCCATGCGAGCAACGTCCGCCCCAGTAAATGCTCCCTTTTCGTATCCAAACAATTCCGCCTCGACCAAATCCCGAGGAATTGCGCCGCAATTAACTACGACAAACGGTCCATCAGATCGGCGACTTTGATGGTGAATGATTTGTGCCACCCGTTCCTTCCCGACCCCGGTCTCACCGCACAGGAGTACCGGCACAGTGGTATCCACTATCAGCTGCGTGGCCTTCAATACCGATTGCATCGGCGCACTGTTGGCTACCCAATCACCATCCTGGGCATTCTGTTGCAAATAGCTGATATGAGCTGATTGGCGCTGGATTAGCTGGGATTGCTCTTGAGAATACATTTCAAATGTCAGCATTCCCAGTATGTCGAGTATTCGATTGACCCGATCAAACGTTGAGTCCCCCTCGCCACCGGATCCCTCCCATGACGAGACCGCCGATTTCAATGATAGCAATAGCTTGGCGGTGTCTCGAAGCGGAATACTCTGCTGTGACTGATGGGTCAAAATACTATGCCACAGTTTTAATATTGGCTGCATTGCCTGGGTATCAACTACGGGCAAATCGCTTGATGCCGCCAACTGAGAAATGGATGTAAATAAAAACTGCCCTTCCTCTCGGATCACATCGAGCGACAACGATGTCGCATCAGCTACTTCAGGATGCGCATTCATGTGGGACGCCCACAATGTCTCCAGTCGATTATTAAGATTCGAGCTGTACATCTCAGTCATGAGGTTGACGCAACTCCCAAATCTTAATCATTAATAATACTGAATACACTAAGTTGAGGCATGCCAAAATGGTACCCCTCTCCCCGTCTTTACGTCCTTTAAAGTGAAACAGCGTCTGAGTAAACATCCCAATTGACCGCGACAAAATGGCTATCGCACTGGTTTTAAAGGCTGGGTCGCTGGCCCGATCAGCCGCTTCAATGCTGGTGTAATGATTAATTTTCGCCATATAACTCGATAGATCCCGGCAGGTATGGTGAATGATATGGACGTCATGGTCCGAATCTAATCGACCGACGATGCCGTCAACCTCAATCGATTCGTGAACCCGCTGCGCCGCCATATGCGCCATCCCGACACGGGCGAGTCGAAGCGGGGCATCGTCCCCCCATCCGGAATATTTTACCCAACTCCCCAGAAGCATATTGCGTCGGGGAATCCGAAGCCCCGTCCAATCCGGAGGGCAGTCATTCTCAAGCCACCGAGCTACTGCGGGACTCAGTCGCTCGTCGGCATCCAAAAACAGGACCCACTCCGTCATCACCTGAGTTAATGCAAACGCGCGAATGTCCCGAAAATTGGTAAATTGACGATGGATCACCGTCGCCCCCATCTGCTCACTTAATACGGGCGTAGAATCAGTCGAGCCGGTGTCGATGACGTATCGATTTGGGAACGCCGCGCACGAGACCAAGCAGTCACCAATTTGATCCGCTTCGTTTTTAGCAATCACCACCACGCTGATATCCGATAATTGAGGCATAGGTCACCGATTATAAAATGCAATCACAGATTCAATAAACCGTTCGGTAGAAAACCACCGTTGAAATCGTCGAAACCCAGCCGCGCCCAACTGATAGCGGCGATCGGGATTCAGGACCAACTGACGGATGGCATCGGCGATCGGATGGACGGTTTTACACGGGACAAGTATTCCCGTCTCACCGTCCACCACCGTTTCTAAAAACCCTCCCGTCGCCGTTGCAATTACCGGTTTCTCGCACGCCATCGCTTCAATCGCTACAAGCCCAAATGGTTCATAATCGGATGGACACACCACGATATCCAGGTGGCGAACGATTCGAAAAGGATGAGACTGATATCCAGTAAATGTAACACGATCGGTCAGCTGATACCGCCGACACAGTTCACGAAGCTCGGATTCAAGACCCGCATAATCACCGTGAAAGGCACCCATAATGATAAGATGAATATTAAGATCCGAAAGCTCGCCCAACGCTTGAAGCAGATAACGGTGTCCTTTCCAATTATCAATCCGCCCGGTAATCCCCAGAATGATTGTATCGTCACTGATTCCCCAGGCTCCCAAAACAGATTTACGATCAGCGTCCGAATCGATAGGTACCGCTGTTCCGTTATGAATCACCTCAATCGCGTTGGAATTCATCCCATGAGCCACCAAAGTCGTTTTAATGGCATGCGAGACAGCGATCACTCGATTGCGTGGAAAGGTAGCGTTGATCAATCGAATATCGCCTAAGCGATGGTCAAAATCGGCCCAATGCACCACCGATCGGATTCGAAACATAGCCCCTAAAATAACGGGAACATACATACAAAAAATTGAGTTCGAATGAATAATATCGGGTTTAAAACGACGGACTTTAAACCATAATCGTATTGCATTAACCATCACTCGAACAATTTGCCCAGATTTTAGCTCGGTCGCCGAATACACTATCGTGGGTACCCCCAACACGGACAGTTCATCGATCAACCGTCCATTGGGAGGCAAAATCACCATTGATTTGATCCCGCGAACGTTTAATTCTCGAATCATGGTCATCAGATTTCGTTCGGCCCCACCAAAATCAGCCGTTGGACTCACCCAGAGTACGCGGGAAACTGGACGGAAACTCATCGCACTAGATTAGCAGTCGGGACATCCGGAAAAATATTTAGATGGTCAATGGTTGCCAAGGCTATTTTACGCCATATCGGTATTGCAACGGTCGCACCGTAAATACTTTTAGACGGCGAATCAACAATAACGAGCATCAACACCTCTGGCTTATCCGCCGGAAAAAAACCGATGAATGATGCAATGTATCGGCCGGGTTCATACCCGAAGCCCCCCTGCCTCACCTTTTGGGCGGTACCCGTTTTTCCGCCGATACTATACCCCGGAATTTTTGCGCCGACCGCGGTACCTGTTCCAACCGTATCTTTGAGTACAGCCACTACCTCTTTCGCTGTTGCAGCACTAATAATTTGGCCCTCGGAAGTAATCGGAACCGCATCAACTGACAAATCTTTTTTTCGGGTAAACTTCCATACAATCCGTGGTTTTACCTTTTCGCCATGGTTCACAATTGGCTGCACGGCTGCAATCATTTGAATTGGTGTAACAGCGACCCCTTGGCCAAATGAAATCATCGCGATATCCGGTTCGGTCCATCGCTTCACATCGTTCAATATCCCCCGTGACTCCGCAGGAAGTTCGATCTCTGTTCGCTTTCCGAATCCGAATTTCGTAATGTAATCAAAAAACTTTTTTTGACCCAATTTGAGGGCCAGCAACGACGTTCCGACGTTCAATGATTTTTCCACAATTTCGCCAACGGTTCGACTATCCGTTTCTCCAGCCTCACGACCATGCGCCTCACGAATAGTCCGTCCGCCAATGGTCAAGGTCGCTGGAACCGATAGCACGCTTCGAGTCGTCACAATATTTTCTTCCAAAACACCGGCCAACACGACAAGCTTGAATACGGAGCCAGGCTCATAAACATCCGTGACGTTACTATTTTTTCGAATCGCATCCGAACTATCTCGCCAATTATTTGAGTCAAATCCCGGATAATCGGCCAATGCCAAAATATCGCCTGTCCGGGGATCCATAATAATGACCTGCCCCCCTTCAGCGCCATTTTCGATCACGCCCTCGCGCAAATATTTCTGCGCGATATACTGCAAGTAGCTATCGATTGTGGTGGTAATATTGGCCCCTTCAAATGGGTCACGCGTTTCCTTTTTTCCGCTAACCAACCGATATCCACTCGGATCCCCTTCGAGGGTGATTTTCCCGGGATTTCCTTTAAGTATCTGATCAAATTTATACTCGATTCCTCCCAACCCTTGATTATCAATCCCAACGAACCCCAGCACATGCGCCGACAAATCTTGTTGGGGATATACTCGAATATCTTCTTGAACAAAATTGAGCCCCTGGATATTCAATGTGGCGAGCCTTTGATACATCCCATCATCTAATTTTCGTTTGATCCAAACAAATGCACCGTTATTATTGATTAAATAAAATACGCGGTCTTCCGTCTGCCCAGTGATGGCGGACACAGTACGTGCAAATTGTCGTTTATTCTCGATTTGGGTGGGAATGGCATACGCGGAATGAACCGGGGTTGAAAACGCGAGGGGCACTCCATTCCGATCGTAGATTTCGCCTCGATTGGGAAAAATCGTAAACACCTTGGACACCTGACTTCGTGATTTTTTGATATAAAAATCATACTCAATAACCTGCATGATAAATAGCCGAGCAATTAATACGGTAACAAACCCCCATAACAGGAGTTGCAAGACTCTAAGGCGTGGGCTGATCGAAAACATTGGGTTTATCTTTTTCTTTGATGTACATCAATTTTTCGGGAGGGCTCATTCCGAGTTCCGAGGTGGCTTTTTCATCGACCACTTCAACACGGGTCGCACGTAATAAGTGGAGTTTTAACAACTGATTTTCGTCACGTACGTTTTTTATTTGAATCTGAAGTTTTTGAACCGCTTCGTTAATTGGAATCGACTGAATGTTAATCGCTAATCCCAGCACAGCAATGATCGCAATAAGTGTGTAGGCAGATATATAAAACGTTAATCGGGCCTTCGGCATGCTCATTGGTTTAGTGTATCAAAATATGGCTTAAGTGCGGCAATAAAATAAAGAGATCCAGTAATCAGAAGCTCGTTGCCAAATGACGGCATCCGTGTGACGTCGTTCCAGAGGTTAACCGTGCCCTTCCAGATCGATTGAAAATAATTAATCGAATGCCATCGATCCGGATCCGGGCAAAAAATAGTTAAGCACGATACCGTTTGCGGCAACTGTCGAACACAATCCGCCGCCGATTTGGTCGTTAACATTCCCAACCACACCGTGTCTGGCGTAATCTCCTCATTTTTCAACGCAATAAACCCATGAATATTATGGGCACCATCGACCGTAATCAATTGACGTCCCAACCGCCACTGATTAAATCGACCCCAAATTTGGGCCCCTGCCATACCCGACTGCGCGACGCTCGAATCATATCTTCCCCCTAAGGCCCACCGCACCACAGAATCGGCCAAAGCGGCATTTTGTCGCTGATACTTTGCGGACATTCGATACCGGTCGGGAATGTTATTCCAGGGCTCAACCACTGTCATTACCGTATTATTCTGAGTAGCGACGGACATTAGAATCTCGGCAACCTCAGAGGTCTGCTGGGCTGTAAATACGGGGATACCGGGTTTGATAATCCCAGCCTTTTCGGAGGCAATAGCATCAATCGTCGCACCAAGAATATCACTATGATCCATTCCAATTGGCGTGATTACGGAGGCGATCGGCCGGACAACATTAGTGGCATCCAATCGCCCCCCCAGACCCGTTTCGTAAATGATAAAATCGGGGCGATTTAGGTTAAAATATAAAAATGACAGAAGGGTCAACAGCTCGAATTCCGACCATTGTGCAATTGGCATTTCGACAACAACACGATGGAAGCATTCCAAAAACATGTCCTCGGAGATCGGTTGGCCATCGATACATATTCGCTCGCGATAGCAACGAATATGGGGCGAGGTGTAGGTCCCAACGGAATACCCGTGGGCGCGCAAGGCCGCCGCAATAAACGTCGTCGTGGATCCCTTACCATTTGTCCCCGCCACATGAATGACTGGCGGAAGCATTAGGTGCGGGTTACCCAATCGATCAAGCGGCGTTACAAACCGATCAAGAGAATAATGAACACCCCGCCGGATCGAGGCTAATTTTAGCGTCTCAATTGCGTCCGAGAAATGGCTCACGTCAAAATAGCGCCACCATCGGCTACGATGAGTTGCCCAACGATCATATCCGCAAGGCCGGATACTAGGAACCGAACAATTCCAGCTACCTCGTCAGGAGAAATTAATCGTCCCATCGGGGTCTGACGTAGGGCTTTCGCGATCGATTCATCGGCTCCCGGAACGGCCAGTAACGACTTGGTCGGCGACAACCCAGGCATCACACCATTGACCACGATTCCCTTTGGGGCCAATTCTACGGCAAGCGAGCGCGTTAAGGCTTCAACGGCACCCTTTGCGGGCCCTACCACACCATATCCCGGAAGAATGCGGCGATGCCCATAGCTTGAAATAACTACCATATGCCCCCCATGTGTCATTAATGGGGCCGAATGCAACGCGAGTAAGAGTAAGGCCTTAGCCGTTGCATCCATTGTCATATCCCAATATTTCGATTTTGACTCTAAAATTTTCCCTGGAATACCAAACGATGCATTTGAAACCAAAATATCTAATCGGTTGAATTCAGACTTAATTTGCTCGAGCATCGCGACAATCTTTTCCTCGTTAGCCATGTCTGCTCGAATCGCCACCGCCCGTCCACCCGATGCAAGAATGTCGTCGACAGTTTCAGCGGCTTCACTCATGCTGCGACGGTAATTGACCACGACGGTCGCACCATCGGCCGCCAATCGACGAGCAATCGCTCGCCCAAACCCACGAGACGCGCCTGTGACAAGGGCTACTTTACCGTTTAATGGTGACATCATTATTTTTGACCTCCTTATACTCTGGATTCACGATGAGTCCTTGAAGCACAATTAACCCACTGATTGTATCACGAACAGCCACGACGAAGGGGCGATTTAAAAGAATCGCACAACTGGGCAATTTGTCGTTGTCACCGCCGCCGAGGGACGATGGTTTTCCGCGCTCGTTGACATCAAACCCAATATATTGGATCCAATCGGAGACGGCAAAACTGTCCCCGATAATTGGGAACTCTGCCCGATCCATGACTGTCGCCCTGATATCGGATCGAATTTTACGCAATCGGCTCGAACATCCAGAAAAAATCGAGAATTTCGGCATAACAACGTTTACATTTGCGTCATAGAACGGAACGGGCGGCTGTTCGACCCAATCAATGACGCTCGAATCCCACCGTCGGGGCATCACCAATACCATTTCAAAACGCCCATCGCCATACGGCAAGACGACCGCTTGAACGGTAGGGGTCTCGGCGTATTGATATTTAGCCCGATTGATCATAAATGGCGTTCGCTTTACTGAGCCGTCTGGCAACATAAAGAACCGATCGTCTGACTTTGAAGGCGAAAATCCGTTACTCCATTCACCCCGAAATAGTAGGCCATCCACGACGACCACAGAATTGGTAGACGACGTCAGCCAAGCGACATCTTTAAATGATCGATCCAGATGAGTTTGACTCCATTTTTGGAATTTAATCGGGCTATCGCGCCCACCAATTGCACCCTGAAAGGTTTCGACATCAAAATAGTCGTTCACTAGCTTCTCATATCCATCAGACACCGACTTTTGCTTTGATGCCCACACGGATACGGCGGTCTTCATGGTCACATCACTGGTGGAATCATTCAGCACCGAATGCAAAAGCGCGACCCCTCGAAGGAAATCGGATGTTCGGATTTTAGACATACCGAGGGGCGCATAAATATCCGACTTCATTCGTTGCGATCCGCCCGCACTGATCACGCCAACGGCAACTAAAGAACTGGGGGCTGAAACCATGAGGTTACGAGTCGAATATTCGACAAAACCTTGCCGACAAAACGTGCTCGCCAAGTAATTTGATTTGTCGATTAACTGGTCAATAACAGCGCCAACCACGGCATGGGGTATGAACCAGCTAGCCAAAACCAACAGTACAATCCCTTTAGACACACGCTTCATCCCCGACAAGCTACCGCTGACCGCCCCGAATAATTTCGTCGAGGGCATCTGCACCATAGGTTTCCTGAAAAAATGCAATATCAGGGATATACGGAAGGGCCTCCAAAAATGGCCGTGCATACTCAAAACCCTTGTACCTCAATGCTAATTGAAGGCGATATTTAAACCGAGGATCCGCTGTTCCCAAGGTAAAAAATATTACGGTAAATACATGCTGTTCGGTGCGAGACAGCGCCTCAATGATGGTATTAACTTCGTGCTCATCGTTCGTGTCTCTTAGTACGATTAGAAGGAAATCAAGGGCCCAAATCGACGATGGGGCGCCCATTATGAGTAGCAACGCCCGCCGAACTTTGGAATGGGGGATCGTTGGGAATATCGGCGGCAACATTTTTAAGACGTCATCGTTACATGTTGCGAGTAGTACGGCGGCCCGCATCGCCACTCGAATGGTGTCAGAGCGTATGCAGTCAATCGTGAAATTGACATCGTCATCACTCAATTCCCCAAAGCGACTTTGTCGCATGCCGATAATTTCGAGCCGGTATTCTACCGGCAAATAGGCAATATCCCCCCCATTGATCAACCCGTCGATTCGATCATACTGAGAGTGATCCAAATCGTCGGGAGATAAGTTGTTATCCAAGATACTTCGTTAGTTCAGATTCGAAGGCTCCCTGGGGCCTATAACCGACAAAACGTGTCACTTCTTCACCATTTTTGAATAAGATACAGCAGGGGATCCCACTGATTTCATAATTACTGGCCGTGGCTTGGTTTTCATCCGTATCTAATTTGACCACTTTTAACTTATCGGCAAATGCGACGGAAAGGCCGTCTATCACCGGCGCAAGCATTCGGCAGGGACCGCACCACTCGGCCCAAAAATCAACCAAGACTGGTGTCTCAGACTGAAGCACGACACTATCAAAATTAGAATCATTTACAGCTATTGTTCCCATATTAGTCTCCTTTCGTACTGAATCCTCAGTATAGCTTCGGTCATCGACGGATCCAATATTTTTTTACACGTTAAACAAAAATTCCACGACATCGCCATCCTGCATGATGTACTCTTTTCCCTCCTGCCGCACCAGGCCCTTCTCCTTCGCAGCTTTCCATCCCCCGAACTCCACAAATTCCGCGTAGCCAATAATATTGGCCCGAATAAACCCTTTTTCAAAATCGGTATGGATTACTCCGGCTGCCTTCGGTGCCGTATCGCCAACGCGAATCGTCCAGGCTCGGGTTTCTTTAACTCCGGTAGTAAGGTATGTTTGAAGTCCTAGCAAACTAAAACTCGCCCTAGACAGTAAATCTAGCCCCGATTCCTTAATCCCAAGCTCCGCTAAAAACTGATCTTTTTCGTCAGCATCCAGCTCAGCTAGCTCGGATTCTAATTTGGCACAAATAATAATACAGCCCGCATTCGTGGCCGCCGCATGCGCCTTCAACTTTTGGACGGATGGTAGCGCATCGGGATCAGCAATCGATGACTCATCGACATTGCCAACATAAACAATCGGTTTTCCTGTAAGAAACTGATACTGCCGCAACAGCACCTCATCGTCACCGTCACAATGCAGTGTTCGAACGGGGTTGTTTCTCCCCAATTCGTCGACGACTTTTCGTAGAAAATCGTATTTTTTCACTTCTTCTTTTTGATTGGTTCGGATCCGTTTTTGCTGGTTCTCTAACGCTTTTTGAGCCACTTCCAAGTCGGCAAGAATAAGTTCCAATTCAATGGTCTCAATATCTCGGATGGGATCAACACCTCCGTGGACATGAATGATGTTATCGTCATCAAAACATCGCACCACATGTGCAATTGCCGACGTTTCACGAATGTTGGCCAAAAATTTATTACCTAAACCTTCCCCCTGAGCGGCCCCTTTTACCAACCCTGCGATATCGACAAACTCAATGGTCGCATTAATAATTTTCTCGGTGCCGCTAATTTCAGCCAATTTTCCAAGCCGATAATCTGGCACGGGAACAATCCCAGAGTTAGGCTCAATCGTGCAAAACGGATAATTTTGCGCGTCGACACCGGAATTAGTGATCGCGTTAAAAAGAGTTGACTTACCGACATTCGGCAACCCAACGATACCAACTGATAATGTCATGCCCTTAGTCCTGCTGCTCGTCTAATGTCTGAATATCCACTCGATCAGACTCCGATTCGGACACAGAGTCAGAGTCACGCGCCCCACCATCTGAAAATTCATCATCCTCGTCATCAATGCGTTGCGCCAACAATACATCCGTATCGGTGGCATATTCTGGAAAAAACTTTAAAAACGTGGGGAGATCAAGAAATGGTTCACCAATATTGCTAATATACGAATATCGTCGCCACACACGATCGAAAAACTTCGAAATGAGTACCGTATCATAGGACTTTAACAGATCAAGCATTTGCCCAATTTTTGTCACACGATTCAAAATTATCTGAGTTTTTAACGAGTAATCCGAATTGAGTTCGTCGATCAGCCGATCGTACAGCTCACGTACTTTCTGCCCCGAAATCAATATATCGAATTCGTGAATTCGAGACGATGCCGGCTCAAAAATTATAAAGGTCTGAAATCGATGCGCGATATCAGGCGTCAAAATGACTGGGCGATTCAGATTCATAGATCAAATATCCTCCTAAAGTAAACCGAGATGGGGGTGTTGCGACATGCGATGGCAATACAAGCACCACCCATCGTGTCAAACCTTTTTCTCAGCGTAGTGCACGTTACAACAGTCCCGAAAGTAAGAATTATAGCGCATTCGAAGCCCCAGACAACGGGTACCGTAATCGCAATTTGCCAATATAGCGAGTCTGAGTTAATTTTTCGGGTATGAAGTCAACTATTTCGATTGGGATATTAGGATTCGGCAATGTCGGGGCTGGCGTCGTCCAACTATTAAATGAAAATCGAGATTTAATCGAGCGGCGAACCTCGAAATCGATCTGTGTCAAAACGATTGTTGTTCGCGATCCGAAAAAATATCGCCACCTCGATTGTGGAAACGCCGTCCTCACCACCGATGCGATCGCAATGATTCACGACCCGGCCATCGACGTTATCGTCGAGGTCATTGGCGGCGAAAACCCCGCCTTCGAGTACATTTGCGAGGCGCTCAAGCTCGGCAAATATGTCGTGACTGCAAATAAGGAAGTCATATCAAAACATAAGAAACGATTTTTTGAGTTAGCCAAAGCTCATGATTCCGATATCTATTATGAAGCGGCTGTCGGCGGTGGCATCCCATTGATTCGGACTCTGAAAGTCGGGTTGGCCGCTAATCGAATCGAAAGTCTGCATGGGATATTAAACGGCACGACCAACTATATTTTGACCAAGCTTAATGACGAAGGTAAGGAATTCGGAGATGTGGTAGCCGATGCCCAAGCAAAAGGATTCGCCGAGGCCGACCCGTCGATGGACGTTTCAGGTTTAGACACCGCCTATAAACTAAGTATATTGGCCTCCGTTGCGTTCAAGGCCGACATTCCGGTGTCAGAGATCCCGTATGAAGGAATTGAATCCATCGCGCTTCGAGATATGCAGCTGGCAGCCGAACTTGGCTACACCATCAAATTACTGGCGTCCGGCAAACAGTTGTCGAACGGGAAGCTGTCCTTTAAGGTGTGCCCAACCATGATCCCCCGTCACCACCCACTCGCGGGTGTTCGAAACGAATTTAATGCCGTATTTATCGTTGGAAATGCCGTTGGAGAATCAATGCTATCGGGTCGAGGAGCCGGCAGTTCGCCAACCGGATCAGCGATAGTATCCGATATAATCGATATTGCATTTGATTCTCATCGAACAAGTCTCCGAAATTTGGAATATGCGTTTGACAAAGTCAGTTTGGCGCATGAATCCGAGTTAAAATCACAATTTTTTGTTCGATTGCTGGCCAGTGACGCGCCAGGAACACTTGCAACTATAGCCACGATACTTGCCCACCATCAGGTGAGCATATCAAAAATCATGCAGAAACCCTGCACCAACCACGTGGCTGAAATTGTTTTTATTACCCATTCCGTGGCCGAAGACTCGATGTCCAGCGCATTAATTGGCCTTGAAACAGACTCAGTCGTGCAAGAGATCGTAACTAAATTACGGGTTGGCCTAGATGAAGGCGATCCCGTATAATCCACCCGGCGTACTTTAAGGGGAAATCGGAGCACCCGATATCCAATTGTTAAGGACTACAGATGGCTTTACGCAAAACACATGAAAAGGCACGTATTGTTCAATTCGCAGATGACGGACGTACACTTCCTGACGGCAGCAAAATAATTTACGCGGAAAACGATGAAAAAATTGTCCTCTACCACAAGCACCCGCTTGAGAGAGGCACTTCATACGTTTACGATCGAAAATCAGGTCGAATCACCGTTAATGGTAAAGAGGGTACCAATAACGACAAGAAATTAATGATTAAACTTGGAGGTTACATGCTCGACAATGTACACGACTATGAATTAGTCACCGTTTCCGTCACACAGAAAGGCCAGCCCGGATGAGCCTCGAGGTCTCAGGCATCGTCCCTCATGGCCAAGCTCACCGCATCGGAACAGCCCCCACTTCAGGAAATAGGTTAGGCGCCATTAAAATCGTTCTGGACGCGCTAAACATTCGAGGCCCGGTCACGCTGACAAAAACGCCCGGTGTCCACCTCAATCAATCCATCGCCGATACGCTCCATTCCATTCAACTACTTCAACCCAATTCACTTCAATCCGAGGCAATACGCACCTTAGGATTTTCAAATTCGGTTCTTACACTGGTGACCGCCGACGAAGATAATCGTCGAAAAATTAAGGCCCGACTTGGAGAAGTCGCTCACTCGGTACTTGACCCGTCGATTGTCTCAAACCTCGAGAAAGTGTTTGGTGCACCGTTTGACGAGGTAATGGTAGATGACAATGGCGCGTTAATCGTGTTGAATGGGACAAAGGAAATTGAGAAATCACTAGTAGAGGAGTAATGGATGACTACTACCACAGAGAAAATACTGTACTGTATACACGGGATGATCAGCATCACTTGCAATTTATGCAAAGACAAAACCGAGGAAAAAATTACCGAGGAACATAACTTTGTGAAAGAAGATCGCTCCAAAAGTTTGATGTATGATTACCAAGACATCGAGTTGCCAAACGCCGAAAATATCGAAGATCTCGATTTCGATATGGACGACATGTCATCATAACTTTCTCCGATCACTCGCTGGGGGGAGAGTGGTCATTCGCTGCAGCTTGTCCCCGGCGCACTCTTTCCTGTACACTAGAGAACCTGCCGAAAATCGGGGCGTAGCGCAGCCCGGTAGCGCACCTGTTTTGGGAACAGGTGGTCGCTGGTTCGAATCCAGTCGCCCCGACCATTTATTACCGGCAAGCATACCATTCGTCCGGTTTCAACTTTGGGCAACAGGCCCGTTCGTTTTTAGGGAGTGAGACGGCAGTATGCCCCCAGCCTTTGACACAAACACACTGGCCCCACTATTCATTACCGATGGATTAGATCATCATGCGGCCGTTGATCGCTATCGAAAACGACGGCAGTTTTTATTTCGCCACTTAGAGCATCCACTACTGATTGTTGGGCCCACATTCGGACCTGGGGGCAATTACCCATGGGCACACATTCATCGAACGATTTACCAAGATCCCTACCTGCTTTATTTATCTGGCGTAAACCAACCAAACACAGCGTTATTTCTTGATCCCTCGGAACAAAAATGTACGTTATTTGTTCCGAAAAAAAATCCAAAATTGGAATTCTGGGAAGGTCGTCAATTCGGATCCGTTGATCCAATGGCCATCGATGACACGATCGGTATTACCGGAGTCGATGAGGTCGCCGATCGTCACCAGATGGGACGCGCAATACTGTCTGCACTCGGAACCCGTGAAACACTCGGGCTCATCTGGAACACCGCCAACGGAAAACGACGAAATGATAACGCGTGGGCGGACATTCGACCCATTGTCACATCAATCAAACAGCGCCGCCCCTCACTAACCATTCAAAACATGGCATCACTGATGTGGACTCAGCGACTCGTGATGGACGACGTCGATATCACCAATCTTGAAATTGCGAATCAAAAATCTGCGTCGGCTTACCTGACATTACTCAGCTCGCTGCAGTCCTGCGAGACCGAACACGACGCCCGATGTCATCTTGAATCCAAACTACATTGGCACAGCGAATTTGGAACCAGTTTTCCGTCGATTATTGCCCAGGGTCACAATGCCGCCATCCTACATTACACAAAAAATAACGAGTGCTTAGTACCTGAATCCCTGTTACTCACCGATTTCGGGGTAAGATGGCACTCGGTACACTCCGACATCACTCGGGTCGCTCCAATTTCGGGACGCTACTCACCGCTACAACGACTACTCATTGACATCACACTGGAGGCACAGGAAGTCGTCGAAAAATGGGCGGCGCCCGGCGTGTCCATTCATGAACTGAACAGAGAATGTTGGAATATTATTCAACAGCGGCTTGACTCAGAAATTATTAAACGCGGCGGGAGCGTCCGATTGCCATACACCGGATCTCCCCACAATGTCAGCCACTTGCTCGGCCACCAAGTCCATGACGGTGATCCCAGTCGAGAATACCGAACACGTCCTCTGGAAAGTGGTAACGTCATATCCAATGAGCCCGGAATTTACGGGGAGTTTGAATTAAACATTGGGGGCGTGCGATACAGAGAAACACTTGGGATCCGAATCGAAGACGATCTATTGATCACCCCTACCGGCTGCCGAAATCTGACAACCACCGTTAAAGATCCCGACCGGATTGCGGCACTGGTGACCGGCAATGCCTAAGACCCACGACTCATTTCCCCGCTTTATTGATTGGTTGGGAACCCATCATCCATACTGGAATCGGCTCGACCTCAACGGCCCACTCGATCCAGTGATGGTCAGCCCGGCAATCGTATCACTTCCACATCAATGGCTCGATGAGTTTAAACAAGGCTGCCAATATATTTATGACGCCACTCGGGGACCCCACACGGACTGCGAATCGATGTTTACAAGTTTTGACTTTCATATCACACCCGAGGGCCCTCGATTAATCGAAATTAACACTAACGCTGCCGGGGCACTGCTTGTCGATGCGCTCGAACGTTTCAATCAAATCGACTCCCCGTTACCACCGTTCATTCCAGCCATTCGTCAAATGTTTGAAACCGTATTTGCTGAGGGCCATCGAATTGCAATTGTTGATGAAGACCCCCACACTCAGAAAACTCGATTTGAGTTTAAAATGGTGGCTGGGCTATTGGAATCCTGGGGATGGAATGTTCGAATTTGCGCCCCCGACACGCTGAATTGGAACGGACAGTCTCTCACAGACTGCGCCGGGCATCGGTTCGACGGAATATATAATCGAAGCTGCGATTTTGAACTTCAATCCCCTATATCCCAGTCATTAAAAATAGCCTTCGAACAGGGTTTCAGGATATCTCCCCATCCAGATGAATATCGCCGAATCGCCGACAAACGGAAATTGGGCGAATTCGCAACGATGGATCATCGGTTGATTAAACAGTGGATTCCGCCAATAATTGAGGTTGCATCATGCGATCGTGACTGGCTGTGGAGTCACCGAAAAGGGTTGTTTTTCAAACCAATCGGATCGTATGGATCCAAGGCGGCTTACAAGGGGGATCGCATCTCGCGCAAAACATTTGAATCGCTGTGGAGCCAGCCCATGATCGCCCAGCAATATGCGCCACCGGCCACCACCCTCGTCAATGATGTCGAATTCAAATATGACATTCGAGTCTACACATTCGCAGGCAAAATCCAACTGGTAGGTGCCCGACTATTTCAAGGGCAAGTCATGAATTTTAAAATTCAGGGCGGCGGGTTTGCGCCAATTCATTGGGTATAGTCGAGGCTAAGGTGAGTACCTTATAATCAAACGATGCTGCCACTCACCGAATTAATTCAATTAACCTATGAGGAAGACATCCCAGGGGGTGATATCACCTCGGAACTTACCGTTCCAGTCGACACCCCAGCTGACGCACGAATCATTACTAAAGCCGAGGGGGTTTTTTTTGGCACATCTGTTATCCGAGAATGCATCCGTCACGTCGACCCCACGATCCACTGCAGCCTAGACGTCGCTGACGGCGACCGGATTACCCCCAATACTCGGTTAATGACATTACACGGACGGATGCGAAGCTTATTAAAATTCGAACGCGTGGCATTAAATTTTTTACAACGTTTATGTGGCGTCGCGTCGAGTACACGTGCCTATGTGGATGCGCTTGGAAACGCCAACATCCAGGTGTTGGATACGCGTAAAACAACGCCATTGTTACGTGAGCTTGAGAAACAAGCTATCGTAGCCGGAGGAGGGGCTAACCATCGATTTGGATTATCGGATATGGTACTGATCAAAGAAAACCATTTACTCTCGATGCAAACAGCTGGCTGCCTACATGAATTGGAATCACGGTTGATTGATTTCAAATCCCGACACCCTAACATCCCGATCGAAATCGAAATCGAAACACTATCTCAAATTGATCAACTCCCGCTTCATCACGCCGATATTGTGATGTTTGATAACTTTCCATTTGAACTCATCTCCGTGGGTGCGGAACGGCTATCTCGGCGTGCACCTACCGCCAAAATTGAGATATCGGGCAATATTACACTCGACACGATTTCTCGCTATCGTCACTCGCCAATCCATCGGATATCTGTTGGGTCCCTGACTCATTCAGTTAAAGCGCTCGATCTCAGCATGAGATTATCATCAACAGGAGTATAAAATGCTAAATTTCAACGAAATCACTCCCTATAATGATATGGATTTCCATGAACTCATCACCGAATGTAAAGCATGCCGGAAATGTGATCTGCGGGCGGGCTGCAATCAGGTGGTAGTCGGTCACGGACCGGTTCCAAGTCACCTAATGATTATCGGAGAAGGTCCAGGTGAACAGGAAGATATCCAGGGCATTCCATTCGTCGGAAAGGCCGGACAGTTGTTAACGAAAATTTTGGAGTCCGTGGGGATAAATCGGGAAACCGATGCGTATATTACGAACACCGTCAAATGCCGTCCTCCCCAAAACCGAACACCTCTTGGTTCTGAAATGGATGCCTGCCGACCCTATTTAATCCGGCAAATACAACTGGTGAAACCCAAAATACTGGTATTGTTGGGCAGCCCTGCGTTGAAAACTATCCTCGAAACAAATCTCCCAATCAGTCAAGTTCGGGGACAATGGGTAACGGCAATGGTCGATTACATGGACTCCCCGTTATATATTATGCCGATGTTCCACCCATCCTACCTACTTCGGAATGCAAGCCGTGAAAAGGGTAGCCCTAAATGGTTAACCTGGCAGGATGCCCAAGAAGTAAAACAGGCGTTGTCGTTCTACTCCGACAGCAGCAACTAGACTCAATTCAGATCAGCCCCGATGTGCAGGGATAATCACAAACACATCGTTAAAATTGAGTCCGTGGAATCGCGAACACTGGCGGTATTTGGCGCGAAATACCGGAGGCGTTGCGGCGCTACCAGGGGGGCCTGCGTCAGCTGGGCTTAATTAGGTAACGAGCTACTCGTCGGTGCCAAGGTATTCGCAGTGGCAGCCATATTCGGACTGGGTACTTTAGTCGTCAGGTTGCGAGTCACACCGAATAGAATCAACTTAGACTCTGCAATTTCTCCGACACATTTGGCGAGGACACTCCCATCCGGACCAATGAGCATCACCAACGGTTTACCGTCGACAAATCCCCAGCGTCGCCCGTATTTATTGCCCCAGTCAAGAAGCCGGGGACGTTTTGATTTGATCGCCATTCGAACCATTGGCGCAAACATTTCGGGAACGCCTCCCAGTTCAGCCACCGCAACAAAATTAGTCTGAGCGCCCAACGAGTTAAATAAGGTATTCCCCCAGGCCTGTGCCTGCGTGGCCGCCTCCCGATCAGAAACGATCACAACGGTATTCCGCGACGTGGGAAAATCGATTTTTTGAAGTACATTACGATGGTCATATAAGGCGAACGACTCGATATGGTCGACGGCAACAATGGGTATCAGTTGGATAGCCAATACGAGTGTGAGCAGGATGCGCCATACGGGACGCGCCGCTCTGATCATGACATGGCCGGGCTCATTGGAATTCCAAGAATCATTGAAGGCGCGCCAAAAAAAATAGTTCAATTTCACGCTGAACGGTTTTAAATAACGACAATTTTTTATCCATCGGATCGACAAGCACACTATATGCACGCACCCAATTACCCACAATCACGTCGGTCAGCAGTTGGTCGCCCACGACAATACTCCGCCTGAGACTAATTTGGCGCTGCCGAGCGACTTTTCTAATGGAATGGGGAAACGGCTTCATCGCACGAAATACCCCATCCACATCGACTTGATTGCAAATTCGCTCAATCCGATAGTGGCGACGGTTATTGGATAAAATAACCACCGAATATCCCAACGATTTGGCGGCCAGTACCCAGTTCTGAGTATTAAGGCTTACATCACGATCCTCGGCGCCCAACAATGTATTATCAACATCCAACCAAATGGCGTTGTATCCAGAGTGACTGAGACTTTCGAGTGGGATGTCAAAGAGTGAGCGACATACTAAATTTGGAGTAAGAAGGGACCGCAGTAATCGTCGCTGACTAAAATAAATCATGGCAGGGCATTTAATTTTTGGGTTAAATTCCGAATTGCCCGATCTTTGAGACAAAACGACGACGAATTAGTAATTAACTGAGCCGTCGAGGAAAAAATCGTATCAATAATCGACAAGTGGTTCTCTTCCAGTGTTTTTCCGGTGGCCGTCAAATCAACTATGACGTCCGATAGACCCGTCACTGGGGCTAATTCGATAGCGCCGTACAACTTGATAATACGGGCTTTGACACCCAGACGCTGAAAATACGCCTCGGTCGCATTGGGGTACTTAGTGGCCACACGAATATCATGAAACAAGGAATCAAAGGGACGGTCATTAGCCCCC
>Ga0214923_10000584_pt1 | contig 54713 bp, 85 predicted proteins | sample LL1510_MetaG_FD_177993 | JGI IMG/M metagenome (GOLD analysis project Ga0214923, IMG submission 177993) | Freshwater microbial communities from Lake Lanier, Atlanta, Georgia, United States - LL-1510 | ecosystem: Environmental > Aquatic > Freshwater > Lake | place: USA: Georgia | collected...
ACTCATTGAGTTCTTTTTTAATCTTACATTTAACGCATATTTTCATGCAGCACCTTGACTTTAACAAACTATCCTGTATACTTACCATACACCGACTATACCCACAAAACCGACATTTTAAGGAGGCCAGATGAATAAAATGACATGGCTTGATCTTTACAATTATCTTCATGCCCAAGCTAATGGTCTTGATAACTTTGGTAGATTTGACTGGAATAGCCCAGTAATGATCCATGATGCTTCAACAGGAGAAGAATTGAGTTGTGATACTTGGGTAATTTCGAACCATATAGGCAATAACAGAACGGTATTGGCTACAAATATCGAAAGCATTTTTGCAGAAAACAATGGAGCTAATCCTTGATGAATGAACTAGAGATAGAGAGCCTCCTTTTTAAGCAGATTGAGAAGCCGAAGCACTATTTAATGACACGCATTATCAATGTATATGAAAACAGATACCGTATTAATATTTATATTCAAATCGAAGAAGAAGGATTGATCAAGAAAAGAATCAGTTCAAGTCATTTTTGTCATTACTTTCCCGGCAAACTTGAAATTATTCCAGAGCGAGATAAAAAAGATGAAAACAAACGAAAAGCCAGTTAAAGGAACTAAAGGGTTTATACTATACTCCCCATTCCGAACTGTTCCATTTTTTAGGGTTTATAATGAAGATAAAACCTTTATTGATTATGAGATAAATTGCGAAGAACTGGAAGTAGAACTTATTAGCGATTGGAATTCTTTTTATTCTTTTTCTGATGACTCCAATACTTTAGACTGGTCTAGCAAAGCATTAGGTAGACGAAATGAAAACAGAACTGAGTGATAAATTAATAAAAAAATATCCAACTCAATTTAAAAATCTCAAATATATTGAGTGCGGTGATGGCTGGTATGATCTTTTAGACAAACTATGTGATACTATTCAGAATAGACTAGATTCTAATCTTAGACAAGGAAAAGATATAGATTTTTTCTGGTGGTCACAAATTAAAGAAAAGTTTGGCGGATTAAGAGCTTATTGTTATGGTGCAGATGAGTATATGAGAGGGACCATAGGTATGGCAGAAACTATTAGCTACTCTATATGCGAATATAGTGGAGAAAAGGGAATACTGCGTAAACAAAGAAAACTAGATAGTGGGGAAATTATTCCGGCTTGGATCAAAACACTATCAGATAAAGAGGCAGAAAAGGAAGGTTATCTCTGAAAATTCTTAAAGAGCCCCGCTTGACAATGCCGATAACTATGGTATGCTTAGGCTATCACAGATGACTACTCACAGGAGAAATAATAATGGCTAAGGGTCAAAAGTCTTGTCCTAATTGTTCAGAAGTTACTGGTCCCAGAGCTTATGTATGTAAGGCTTGTGGATATATTTATGCATTTAAGCCTAAAAGTAAAGAAGCTAAGAATACCAAAATTATTAGGGATTTTCATTGGATGGACTTAGTAAAGGGTGATAGAATTAGGGTTGGCGGAGGTCCGTATTTTGTTAGTAAAGGAGAGTTCATACCTATGGGGTATAGAGGTAGATTTCGCGTAGAAGGAGTTGATGACAAAGGTATTCTAGCATACGGTCTTGATAAAAACCAAGGATTTTGCCACATTTATATGGGTCCAGATATGCAGAATAAAGAGACGGGGGTATGGAAGATCAAGCATAAATTGCTCAAACTGAAACCTAAAGAGGTTGCGACATGATAAATTCTCTAGATGAAAAGAAAGATCAATTAAATCTTCTACTAGAGTATAAAGATAATATTAAATCTAGTATAGAGCAGATAAGAAATATTATTCAGCAAAGTTTTCCAGAGGAATACGATATCGCATATCAGCACTGGATTCCTCAAATACTCACCGCTCTTGATAAGTATGAAAAATGGCTCCCAAGAGGGGATCAGACAATGCAAAAAACTATTGATAGGCTAAATGATAAATTTACAGATAAAAGCGGCCAAACTCTAAAAAGATTCCTATAATTTGGGGTATTAAAATGTCTGAAGATAATGTGTACTCAATTACCGACTTGGATGGATATGCTATTCATATCAGAGATTCAGTAGCAAAGTCTTTTAAGCAAGACTACTCCGAAAATCTTGACGAATATATTTCTTTGGATCAAATCAAACATATTGTTGCTGGCTACAGTTTAGGCTATGACGAAAATAGTAACTATCTCATTAATGAGGAAGTATTTAATGATATTTTCGATGATGTGAGAGAAGTTTTCTTTGGGGTTGGTTTGGCTAAACTGGCATCTAAAGGTTTGCTTGAATGTGCTTGGGATGATAATCTCAATGAAATGGTATTCTGGTTAAATGATAATGATGCAGAAAAACTCACAAATAACCGAACTGCAAGTAGAGATTGATTCCATTAGAGAATATATATCTACTGATCTTTGTAGAAAGTGTGAGGAAATGTCTATAAGACTTAAAGAGTGCGAAAGACTACTTAACAACATTCAACAAGAAGAATATAATCAGTGAGAAGCATACATCCACTTATATTAATTATCATCGGATTATTGATGGTATCTATAGGATTAAATATTTGTCTCTTAGAAAGCAATAAGAAATTGGTCTACAGACTGCAAAAATTAGAGGCAGGACCAGCAAGAGGATTATTCATAGAAAACAATGAGACTATGAAACCACAACTATCTGATGAGGAAATTAACGAATTAATCAAACAGATGCTAAAACAAATGATTAATGATACGATAACCTAACAATAGGGGGGCGTAAAGGTATCGATTGGATATGGAAAGTTATGTTAGCAAGTAGTGGTTGATCGACCGGCCACTTTAAAAGTCGATTAAACGCTTTAACTGGCGAAACACAGTTAGCCCTCGCTGCTTAATTAAGCGGTGACGATTTTAGGGAGCAATGAAGGTAGCGCCCGAAAAATCGACGTAAAATCCTTCGGCTGCTAGAATGGTCAACGGGTTCTAGCCTGAGACTAGTTGATACGGAAAGATAAATGTTGTTTGTTCTTTAGTCTTTCCTAAAACTTATGAACAAAATAAACTTGTAGAAAATGTAATTAGAAATATCACAAGACGGCAGTTCGACTCTGCCCGCCTCCATTAAATACTTGCTCATCTCCATTTTTGGTATATTATAGATTACCAATTACGGAGATAATAATGATTACGAAAACAAAAATAATATGTGCTTTATGTGGTAATGAATCAGAAAAACCAGCAGCAGAAATAAACAAACAAAGGAAAAAAGGAAGAAGTAAATTTTATTGCAGTCGTAAATGCGCTGGTAAAACTAAAAATAATCTAAAACATCTATCAAAATTTAAAAACAATTTTGTAGATACAAAATATATAAGACAAAGAGATAAATATGCTGGTTTTAGATGGTATATGAAAGTAATCAAGAAAAGCTCTAAAAAAAGAAATCATTCATACGATGTTGATATTAAATATTTAGAAACGCTCTGGAAACAACAAGAAGGTATCTGCCCATTTACAAAACAAAAACTTGTGTTAAAAAAATATAGCGACGATAATACCTCGACACCATATTCTGCATCTATTGACCGCATAGATAATAATAAAGGTTATCTCAAGGGCAATGTTCGTTTTGTTGCCCTTATGTTTAACTATGCTAGAAACAGATTCTCAGAAGATAATGTTATAGAATTTTGTAAACAAGTAGCATCTAATGTCTCGTAAAATTTGTTCATATTGTGGTAAACGTAAGAACAAGGGAAGTTTTCCTAAGCATAGTATGTACAAAGATAAGCTGGATAGCAGATGTAGGAAGTGTGTGAAAAAACAATCAAAAGTTAGGACTAAACTACATAAAAAAGCACCACCAAAACCAGAAGTTTGTGAGTGTTGTAAAAAAGTCCCATATAAATGGGCGCTAGATCATGATCATGACGATAATAGTTTTAGGGGTTGGGTCTGTGAAAGTTGTAATACTGGAATAGGCAAACTAGGAGATGATTTTCAGAGTATTGTGAACGCTATGAATTATTTTCTTTCAAGACCAAATCGCAAATAGTCGATACTTGACAAGAGGACTACCCTATGGTAGAATTTTGGAAAACACAGGAGAAATTAGAAATGTCGTTTGAGCATCTGTCGGGTTTTGTTCGTGATTTGAAAGCTACTAGCAGTACAATTGATAAGGTCAATATTATTGAGGACTATACTTCCTCTAATGATGATGGAGCTAAGTTTATCAAAAAGATTTTGCTCTACACATACCATCCGTTGTGGCAATATAATGTCACTAGCGATAATCTCAAAAAGAAAAGTTCACTTGTTGCTAGAGGAAATAACCATAAAACTATTTTTAGCTTGCTTGACGCTCTAAAGAACAGAGAAATTACGGGACATGATGCTATTGCCGCCGTTAATTCATTCATTGAGCATCACTCAGAATATGAAGAATTGATTCACTGTATTATCGACAAGGATTTGAAAACCCGTGCTGGGGATAAGATTATAAATAAGGCTATTCCAGATCATATTCCAGAGTTTAGTGTTGCTCTGGCAGATAAGTACGATCCAAATATTGTAGATTGGAAAGATGGTTGGTATGTTAGTAGGAAGATCGATGGCTGTGTTGATTATCATACTTTAGTAGAGTTCGACAATGGAGATATACTAAGTATTGGGTTTGTTGTAGAAAATAAAATTAATGGAAATATAAAGTCTTACAACCATAAAACTGGTCAAATTGAGTATAAACCCATTCTAAATCATATGCAAAATTTAGAAGATATTTCTGAAAAGCCATCAACACAATGGTATGAAATTGTACTAGAAAATGGTCAAAGTCTAAAAATTACGGGAAATGATACTGTTTATCTACCCGAATTGAAATGCTACCGTAGGGTTGATGAACTTAATGGTGATGAAAAAATTCTATTCCATAAGTAATGTCCATCAAATTTTCTTCTTATTGGTGTAATCTATACTAATAAGGAGATTGTTATGAAATGCGAATATTGTCACAAAGCAGGATTTAAAAAATTAAAAAACTTATATGGACATCAAGCAAAGTGTGCAAAATATATAGATTATATTTCTAAATATAGAAATAATATACTTACTAAAAAATATCTTAATTTAAACATTACTAAATTAAACAGACCGTGTTATCAGCTAGAATTAGAATTAAACGATCCACAAATTAAAACTAAACATATTATTGCTAGATGTAAAGAACTTGGAATAAAAACTCAAAGTCTAAAAGAAGCAGCAAATAATAGTAAAACAAAAGAAAAACGCGAAGAGTTTAATCTCAAAAAATATGGCTATAAAAATAATTTTCAATCTAAAACAACAAAAAAAACACTACAAAGAAAATATGGCAAAAATATTACTAATGTTTTTCAATTAGATCAAGTTAAACAAAAAAGTAAAAAGACACTACAAGATAGGTACGGTATTACTAATCCAGTAAATCATCCAAATTTTAGAAGAAATGTTGGTAATATATCTTGGCAACACAAGTCGATAGAAACGATATTAGATAAATACAATATTAAATACGATAGTGAAAATAAAAATGGAATAGATTTTACTAAATACAATAAAACACTAAAAAGAATCTATAATCCTAGACCAGATATTATTTTACATGACTTTAAAATAATTATAGAAATTTATGGCGATTATTATCATGCCAACCCTAAAAAATATAAACCAAATGATATATTGGTTACATGGGCTGGAGAAATAAAAGCAAAAGACATATGGAGTAAAGACAAAGCAAGGGTGCGTCACTTGCAAAGTTTTGGTTACAAGGTATACTGTATTTGGGGATCAGAGATACGAGGAAATAGGAATAAAGTAGAGAAAAAATTATGCAAACTGTTAAAATTAAAAGTATCACAAGAATAGATAGCAGAGATAAATACGAACTAGAAGTTGCAGATAATGCCAATTTTTTTGCTAATGGTATACTCAAACATAATTGTAGATGTATCGCTATTATTGATAATACTGGCGAAACTACTTTTTACTCCCGCACGGGAAAAGAATTCGATACTCTTGGTGTTATTGCTGGCGGCATTAAAAGCCTTGGCGTATCTAACGTAGTTTTTGATGGAGAACTTTGTCTTGTAGACGACGATGGTAATGAAGATTTTCAAGGAATTATGAAACAACTCAAAAAGAAGGATCATACAATTACTAATCCTTCATATAAGATTTTTGATATGATTAGTCATGATGAATTCTATACCAAAAAAGGCGAATCTAACAAGACTTATTCTCATAGACTTAATAATCTCAAGGAAACTATGAAGAATAATACTTGCCCTTGTCTTACCGTGCTTGAACAGGACAGGATTAAAGATGACGATCATTTTGCCGAATGGGTAGCCAAAGCAAACGAAAATTCTTGGGAGGGTTTGATGCTAAGAGCAGATGAACCTTACAAGGGAAAACGTAGTAAGGATTTACTAAAGTATAAAAGCTTTAGCGATGACGAATACGAAGTAGTTGATATTGAGATGGGTCCATTTCGATATGTCAAGAATGGTGCAGAGTGTGAGGAAACTATGCTTTCCTGTGTAACTATTATGCACAAGGATCATGCTGTTCGTGTTGGTTCTGGATTTAGCATTGAACAAAGACAGGACTTTTACAAGCATCCCAAAAAGATTCTTGGTAAGATTATTTTGGTTCAATACTTTGCTGAAAGCAAGAACCAAGATGGGGGTCTTAGCCTTCGCTTTCCCACATTTAAATATCTCTACGGAGATAAAAGAGATGTCTAAACCTTGAATTCACGCCAAAAATTTGGGAATACTACTACAAAATAGACGACGCTGTAGTAGAATAAATGCTAGTTTGGCTCAAGTAACAGGTCTTGACAAGACGATACTGTTAGTGTACAATCGGACTACACACTTTGGAGGACACTATGGACGCTGTTTTGGATACAAAGAAAGAAAAGAAGGTAGCATACTCTCGCTCAAAGGCTGATGAGTTTTTTTTATCATTTCCTAAAGATAAAATTGTTTCATATAAGGAGTATTGGGAAAGTGTACGACCACAGAATACCGCTGATATTTTCAGGCGTTACCTCTTTGCTTACTGCTCTGTTCATACTACTTGGAAGGGTAATTGTTCCGGTTATCAGGCCATTAAAAATTTTGATGAGTGGATTGATGATCAAGAAAAACTGAGAGAGAAACTCGCCAACTCAGGCGTCGGATTGCACAATAATCGTACAAAGTATATTTGGAATTTTAGTCAGCAATTTTGGCACAATCCAAAAGACTTTTATCTTACGACCAAAAAGTATCATATTAAAAAGCGAGATAGTATCGTAAATAAAATTATGGGTCTTGGTATGGCTAAGGTTAGTTTTGCTCTCGAAATGATACATCCTAATGAGTGTCGTACACTTTGTCTTGACGTACATATGCTTCGTCTATATAATATGGAGCATCTTACTTACACCAAGAGTAAAGAAGGCATTTCTAAATATAAAAGAGCAGAGCAACATTGGATGGTTAATTGCGGCAAGAACAAGGTTCCTTCATATATTGCTCGCTCTATCTATTGGGACGCACTACAAAAGAAGGAAGATAGTAGGTACTGGAGTTTTGTTTTGGAGAATTAAATGAGTCAAAACGGCAAAGGTTCTCGTACTCGACCTAAGAGTGTTGATTACAAAACTTGGGCAAAAAACTATAACAAAATTTTCGGAAAAAAAAGACAGCAAGACGCAAAAAAATTCAAGTCTGGCAGTTGACAACGCCGATGATATGAGGTATACTAAGGAAAACAACGCGAGGTTGTATCGGTCATGTGACCGAGCCAAGTGTTGAGTTAAATTGGTTAATGTTTGGAGGTTTATTATGGCTGAAGTTACTACTACTGATAAGCAGACCCGTGTTCGTTGCAGTGACGATCAGTTCCTTGAGGCGGTTTTTTCTAGCAAGACTTATGCTGAGATTGCTAGTAAGACTGGTCAGAAGATTGCTAGTACGATGGCTCGTTATGCTCGTACCAAGGCTGCTCTGGCCAAGAAGGGTGTTGATCTTCCTGCGATGGAAAGGGCAAAGCCTGTTCGTAGCGTCGATAATGTCGAAGCTATGGCTGAGACAGTTCGCCGTCTCAAGGCGGCTCATCTCAACGGTTGATTTAAACCAAAGTATCCCTGCTACTCAAACTAAACTATGAGGCTACAACAACAAATAATCAACCTCAAGTCAATAGTTTGGTAGTTAGGGGTATCATGCCGGGGTGGTGAAATTGGCGAAACACAGGGGACTTAAAATCCCCCACATTAGAAACGCTGCGGGTTCGAATCCCGCCCCCGGCACTATGTAGGATAAATGGTAGATATTTTCATCATTGGTTTTGCATGATTGAAGAGTATGAAAATTGGGAAGACAGTATAAGAAGAACCTTTATAGAGCTTACTGATTATATGAATAAGACTTCTGATCCTATTGAATTTGCCATAGAATTTGCGTGGGCAAACGGTTGTGATATTTTCACTATTAACAATGCTAAAGATCAACTGAAAAAACTAAAAGAACTTGGGGATTTGCAGAAATCAATTAATGGCCCGGTAGCCTATGCTCAAGTAAATGATAACGGAGACTTATACGATTTAAGACTTCAAAATAATCCTTATAATGATCAAGATAAAATCGTCCCTCTCTACAGGATAGATCATGAGTAATACATTATGTAATGGCCTGATTAAGAATAATAATCCAAAATCTCCAATAGAGTATTTTGAATTGGTAACGGTTAGAGAATTTTCCGACTACGAAGGGGGAACATTCATCGACCAAATAACAAGTGCTGAACAATTTCTAGATACTGAAGAGGAAGCCTTGGATGAACCGTTTTACCAAATTTACGGTAAAAGATATGAGTATGATGACAGGTATCAAACTATTTTTCTTGGTGAGTTCTATTCTTTAGATAAAGCCAAAGAATTTCTCTACAATCTTACTGGCGAAGTTCCAGGCATTATCTCTTATTAATATGGTTAATACTAAATATAAGATTGATTTATATTCAGATTTTGATCAAGGAGGGTATTGTGCTTTATATAGCATAAATGGTCATTCCAATAAAGCTTTCAAAGAATTTATCTCTAAAAGTAGAGCAGAATATGCCAGAAAAATTCAAATTAAATTAAGCAGATATAATCTTGCACCAAAAGTTTTTTCTAAACTCTGTAAATTGAAATATGAAACATTATTTCCTACCCAAAAAAGCGGTTGGGGTTATATTACAGAAAAAGCATTACCGGCTAATCATACAAAAAACACTATGATATTGTTGCAAGATTTGGTGGAAAAAATAGAAATTAAAACCAAATTAAAATTTTGGGATTGTCATTGGCATAATATAGGATTTGTAAAAAGAGGAAAATATAAAAAATTAGTATGTATTGATACTGGTGAAGAAAGTTTTTCTGGCTATAGTAATGCTTGGGGAAATCCAGATCCCGGCCCAAAATGTTCTTATTGTAAAACTTATGATTGTAAATGTGAGGAATAAAATGCCATATATTAAAGAAGATAGAAGAAAAGTCTTAGATGTTGCAATTGATCAAATAGTGCTAAAAATCAAGCAGAATCTTGATGTTAGTGATAGTCTTTTTGAAAAGGATAATATTACCAATGAAGAATACCTAGATATAGTGGGAGATATTAATTATTGTTTTTCTAGAATTACATCAAAATTGATGGGTGAAACATCTTATGGTAAGATAGCGATGATTACCGGTGTATTAGAGAATATCAAGCAAGAATTTTATCGTCGAGTAGCATCACCATACGAAGATAAAAAGATTATACAGAATGGGGATATAAAAGAATATAGAAAAATATGATGGAGTAAATACTATGTCAAAAAGTATAGATGATCTTTATAAGGAAATAAATAGGCTATCAAAAGATATCGAGAATCTAGATAAACAGGTATCCTCTGATATAGCAGAAATTAAGAAGTTCTTCAAAACTTTTGACAAAAAACTATCTCTTGTATTATCTAAAATCCAAGAATTTGAAGTTATTATGGACGCTGCTGAGATTATCGAAGAACATATGGAAGAAGAAGAGGAAAAATATAATACAGAATGGAATCCATATGATGATGAAGATTATATCGCCGAAGATTATGAGGGCTATGACGAGGATGAGGATAATGAGTGATGGCTAGTTTAGCCATAATAGTATCTATAATAGTTTTGCTAACTATATTCATTGGTCCATTAACATATATACTTGCTAGATTAAATGCTCCAAATATTATTGTATATATTATGTCGGCCATATGTTTTTTTGCTGGTATAAATTTTTGTTTGTTAGCCATACCAGTATGGTATTTAGGCTTAATACCAATCTATTTCGGATATATTAGCATAGCGAGGACAAGGAAAAAAGAAATTCAAGGTTGACAGACCCATTTGTCGATGGTATACTGGGTCTATCACAGGCTAGATAACGACACTCTTGGAGAAAAACAATGAAGTTGGCAGATAGGACAGTAGAAATTCATTCGGTTGGTGTTCAGAGTGCTAATCAGTTTAGCATCGCACAAACTAGTAAAATGTTTAAAATCCTTTCGGATTCTCTTTATTCCGATAAGGTTATGGCAGTTATTCGTGAATTGAGTACCAATGCGTATGATGCTCATATTGCCGCAGAAAACAAGAATCCGTTTAAAGTGACCCTGCCCACACAGGCTGTTCCTTCTTTTACTGTGCGTGACTACGGCACTGGTCTTAGTCAGGCAGATATGGAGGAACTGTATACAACTTACGGTGCAAGCAATAAGAATACCAGTAATGATTTTGTTGGCTGTCTTGGTCTTGGATCTAAGAGTCCATTTGCATATACTAAGAGCTTTACAACCATTTCTTATTACAATGGTAAAAAGTTGACTTATATCGCCGCTATGGACGAAGGTGGTGTGCCTAGTCTTAATATGGTCAGCATCACTGACACTAAAGAACCAAATGGTCTAGAGATTAGTTTTGCTGTTAAGCAAAGCGATTTTTGGGAGTTTACTCAAAAGAGCAAGAGAATCTATCACTATTTTAGACTCAAGCCTATTATCGAAGGTGGTGTTTGTAATACTATCAATGATGGTTCTTATTCTCATCACAATGTTGTGATCGAAGGTAAGGGCTGGAAGATTGGTCGAATTAGTGAGGATAACAATAAGTATCCTAGCCGACACAATAATGTTGATAGTGGTATTGTGGCTATCATGGGCAATATTGCATACCCTGTTGACTCTAGTAAAATTGTTGGCGAAGAAAAGCCAGATCAGCCTAATCATATTCAAGCTTGGAATAGAGCCTTCCGAAAGGCAGACGTTGATAATTGGAAGAATCTTGTTAGAGAGATTCTTAATCAAGGTCTGTATCTGGAAATCCAATTTGGCATTGGCGAATTGGAAATGGATGTTAGTCGTGAAGGTTTACAGTATACTAAGCAAGTTATTAAGACCCTGCGTGATCGTACTCAGGATATTTATTTGCAACTCAAGCAGGATATGACAGATAAACTTGCTGGGGCAACCAATCTGATTGATGCATATCAGACTTATTATAATCTTAGTGATCTTGCTGGAGGCTGGACTGCTGGCGCATCATGGACCGATAAGGATGGTAAGGTACATGATTTGACAAGCGGCAAAGACCTTGAGTATAAATTCAAGAAAACTAAGCAGCTTTACGTTATCAATTTTAGAACAGCAGGCTATCGTAGTCGTCGTATGGTTTATCTGACCGATAAGATTCACCACGAAACCATGCAAGGCGTTCCTCAATACTATTGGACCGGAGCTAAAAAGTCTGGGAAGATGGTCTTTTTCCGTTGCGATATTAAGGGTGCGGACACAGCAAAGAAGATTGCTACAAGATATTGCAATCAAAATGATTGTTTTGCCTATTTGATGATTGACAGCGATACTCCAGAAGATTCTACTGAGGGTTTTGACGATCTGATTAAAGATATCGGTGGAGAATCTAATATTGTATTGATCTCTGAATATAAGAGTCTACTAAGTAATGGTCCGCGTAAGCAAAGTTCCCGTGATCCATTAGGTACTGTTAGTAGAGACAATATCTTTTTGATTCATGGAAATTTGTCTAGTGCTAAAAAGCTGTCTGGTAATCTTATGAATGATGCTATGTATCTTCAAGAGATAGGAAATCAAGAAGAAAGAGATGAAGTATTGGATCAAGATGAGATTGTGTATATTCCTATTCTCAGATATGCTTCGGTAGAAGGATTTCCTAATGTATGTGATATTGTGAATATGGCTAATGAAGAAGTTAATAAGGATTTAATCAAGAATTTGTATGGAGATACTAATGTATATGCAATTAAGGATGGTTATGCTAAGACCTTAATCAAGCAAGGATACAATCTTGTTAGCTTTAACGATTTCATCAAGTCTAAGCTAGAAGTTGTGTACGAAAAGAAATTTAAGGATGTTTCTGTGTATAATGGGTTGGTTGAATACGCAAAAGAAGAGTACAATAAGGCGGATCCAAACTCATATTCATATGGGAGAAATGCTATAGATAGACAGTTTCTATGGCATATGCTGAACATTTTTGGTCTGGATTATACACAGAATATTTCTGACACTAAGGTTGTAGACCTAATTGATAAGTGTATGATTATGGAATTCTTTGCAGAGACTATTCATAGGCATAAGTTTGACATTACGAAGTTTAAGCAGTCTGACTACTTTGCTCATATGACTAAGATTCTGAGTAAGATCGGGATTAATGGTATAAACAGTAATGAGATTCGTGATGCCAATGTATCTTATCTTCAACTGAATCATTGGATTAAGAAACTTTATCCGGAAGATACTTCTATCCATAAGACTATTAAGCCTGATGGTTCTTTAAAAGATAAACTGGTCAAAATCGAAGAATTGCGAAAGAGTGTTAAAGAAGCACTTGACAACCAACCGATGTTGAAGTATATTGTTTGTAGTCATGAGGTCGGCGGAAACTTGAGAGAACTTACAAATGATAATCCGCTGTCATCATTTAGAAATAGTTATTATCATGGACATAATACTTGGAATTACAAGATGAATGATACGGAGTCATTCAAGAAAATAGCTGGAAAAATGGTTCTTTGAGTTTTAATTTCACAGGAGAAAGATTATGAGCGTTCCTTTTATGTGGGTTGATGGCAATCTTACGCTGATCCTTAATAACAAGGCTCATCAAGTTTTGCCGGATCATATCAACTATAAGTTGATTATGGAAAAGTTGTCAACGGCTACTGAAGATGAGCTAATTGAACTTGTTGATATTCAGAAGGCTGTGGCTAGTTTTAGTCAGGGTCTTGTCGAGATCAAGAACGGTAAGGTGTTTTATGAGGGAGAAGAAGTTCATGGGGCTATCAGTAAGCGTATTCTAGAATTTATGAGCAAGGGTCTGCCATTTGAGCCTCTTGTTAATTTTCTGAATAATCTCATGGAAAATCCAAGTATGCAGAGCCAGAAGGAACTGTATGATTTCTTGGAGCATCAGTATCTTCCAATTACTGAGGATGGTCATTTTCTTGCATATAAAGCTGTGCGTGGAGATTACATGGATAAGTATGCTGGAAAGTTTCGCAACAAAGTTGGCGATGTTTGCAAGATGACTAGGGCAAAGGTTGATGATGATCGTGGTCGTGGATGTTCAAATGGACTTCATGCCGGCGCTCTTAATTATGTTGCTGGATATGGTAGTCTGGATGCTGGTGATAAGATTGTAATTGTAAAGATCAATCCCAAAGATGTTGTCAGCGTTCCGACAGATTGTAATTGTGAAAAGCTTCGCACTTGCGAATATACTGTGGTTGGCGAATATCAAGGTGAACTCCTTAAGCCATTGTATAAGAGTGAGTTTAGTGAAGATGAGTATCATGATGATGAAGATGACGATATCAATGATTATGATGAAAGCTATTGGGATCAGTTTGATGACTACGAGGATGAGGATGAAGATATTCGTGCTACGGCTGAAGATGATGACTATGATCCCGATGAGGAATATTATAACTGAAAAGTAATGGAGTAGTCTGGGACTAGAGAGATTCAGCGATGATCTCTTGGGGTTCGATTCCCCAACTCCCTTTATCAATAACTTGAGAAGATTAACTGCTTTTGGATAGGATGTTCTTATCCCCAGATAGTCTAGAATATTCACAGTAAATGTAACGGTGGAAAAATGAGAAATGCTTCAAATGGCTTTAGCGATGTTCTTGGTTTTAATCCTTTCGATAAGAACATTAATCAGTTTGATCATAGCAATATTAGAGATTCTTTTTTGAATTCTTTTAAGCAAAGTCACATCTTTGTTTATAATGGTAATCCTCGTAAGAAGATTAGTAGTATGAATCATACTAATGTTCTTGCCGAAGCTATTCATGCTAATGTAAATAATCATTCTGATGCTTACTTCTATGTCAATGGTGGTCGCAAGCTTTATGCTATCAAGCAATTTACTTGCTGTTTTTGTGATATGGATGCTGGTAGAAATGATGACGGAACTTATTTTAAGCCCAGCATTGTTATGCAACACAAAAAGAAGTTTCTGAAGAAAATCAATGAGTTTCCTGTTAAGCCTAGTTGGGTAGTAGATACTCGTAATGGATATCAGTGCTACTGGATTTTTGATGATCCTAGTAGAAAGATTGTGGGCCATAACAAGACCTTCTGGAATGGTCTACAAAAGAAGCTCGTAAATTACTTTGATGGTGATCCACGAGCTATTAAGCCCAATCAGATTTACCGTGTTCCTTATACTTGGTGGCGTAAAGAGTGGGAAAAGAAGGCTCCGTATTTTACAAGTCTACTTCCCGGTAGCACTGGTCAACCAATTAATGTTGCTGATCTAAAGTCTGCTCTTACTGGTCAACCGGCTACTCTACAGATTATTCCTGAGAAGTGTAGTGATGAGTGGTATAAGGGTTATGCTAAGGCGTATAAGCAGTCAGATGTTACTGGGGTTCCAGTATCAGTTAGTGTTGCTGCTGATATTCTTAATCAGATGACCTATACTAACAGCACAGAAGATCTTAATAATCAGAAGGTTGTTTATTTCCAGAACACTAAAGCCTATAAAACTTATGGTGATCCTATGCCGGCCCATCCAGTTGATGACGATGCTCTGGTAGACGATGAGAATGACTCTGATGACTCACAGGATGCTCTGCCTGACGAGGATATAAACCTTGATGGTCAGCAGACCAAACTTTTAAAGAACGTCGTGGAGTTCCTTAATCAAGTCTCAACGCCGCTCTACTTTAGCAACAACAGGTTTCTCTCTAATGCTGCTAAAGATCTTGCCTCTCAAATTAGTGACAAATTCTGTATAGGGTGAACCATGCATGAGGATTATGAAGATGATGATAATAATGATGATTATGATCATAGTCAGCAAGATCATGAGAGTCAGTATAAACATCACTTCAAGTTTGATCCCAATGCGTGGGATGCTTGGGGGAAAATGCTATATGATGCTCTAAATGATATAGTTGAATATCCGTCGAACGTGTGGTATATTGGGTACAAGCCGGTCGAAGGTTTTCCTAAAAAGTCGTTTCCTGTGAATAGTTACTTCTCCAATACTGGCAAGAATAAACCCTTCCAGTATTTGGGGAATAACTACCAGAATCAACCTATTTGGAAAACTAAGTATTTCATTCATAATAAACTAGCAACTGACTATATTAACCATATTAAGAGTCATGCTGTTCACTTTGTATTGCAGCCTCATTACTATAAAGGATTGTTCGATATAATGAACTAATACAATATGTCAAAAGAAATATTTATCATAGATGATCTAGATAGATTTGTAGAATGTACTAGAGTGCTGATATACCAGAATTTCGGTTCGGATACTAAACAAGAAATAATGGAGCTTAGTTTCGATATATCAGATTTAGATACTGCCGAGATTGAAGAATTGGATTCTGTTTTATCTCAGACAGAATGTTTGGCTATGGCAAAGGATTATCTAAAAGTTCAAAAACATAAAACAAAATCTGAGGTAAGATATCTAATATCTAACCAAGACTATATGAAAATGATAGAATGTTTCAATAGTCGAATGGTTAGCAATATGCTAAATAATCTGGTAAATAAAGGTATTCTCGAAACAGCATACGATGCTGATTGTAATGACTTTATCTTTTGGGCAAAAGACGATGAACAAACAAACAGATCAAATAATCAAAAACCAGAAACCGACTGAACTAGATGTACATCTGAAATACAGATGTCCAAAATGCGAAAAGTATCATTGGCTGTCTTTGAGAGAAGTACAGACCAAAGGATTTATCATTGTTTGCGATTGTAATACTATTATTAGACCCAGGCTTATTAATGATATCAAGATCAAGTATATCACTAAGCCAAGACCTAAACCTGTAGACCCTATAGAAATAGAAGTGGTCTTACCAGAACAGTCTGCACCAGAAACCCAAGAAACTATTGTTGTACCAGAGGTAAAAAAACCAGAGATTCTTATTCCTCCAGAAGATTTTCTTAATCAGTCGATAGGGGTTTTGCAGGCATACGGGTTTACTAATACCGAAGCAAAAGATCTAATACATAAAACATATCAGAATCATAATAATTGTACTATTCCCGAATTCATTAAATTTTGTCTCAAAAATATTTCTTTGGAAGGAGTGTCGAATAATGGCTAGTCTTGTTAGACCATCAAAATTTGAAGATATCATTGGTCAGGGTAGTGTTGTTGATAGACTACGGATTATTGTTAGTGGATGTAAAATGACAGAATCTGTTATGCCTCATGTTTTAATTGACGGACCTCCGGGTCTTGGTAAAACAACTATTGCAAGTGCTATTGCTAATGAGCTTGGTGTTAATCTGTATACTATCAATGCTGCTAATGTTCGGAGTGTAAAAAATCTACTTCCATATCTTATGGGTATTGAGCCAAGATCGGTCCTCTTTATAGATGAGATTCACAGACTACCTAAGATTGTAGAGGAGTTTTTATATCCTGTAATGGAAGATTTTGTTTTGAATATTGTATTAGAGAGCAAGCCTGAACAAATTGATCTTCCGTTATTTACATTGGTTGGGGCGACCACAAGCGGGGGCAGTTTAAGCCAGCCATTCTATGATCGGTTTGCAATCAAAGAGCATTTGTCATTTTATAACGACACTGACTTAGCTAAACTAGCAGAGTTGAACGCAAAAAAGCTCGGACTAAACATTTCTAGTGAGGCTCTAATCGAAATAGCTAAAAGAAGCAAAGGTACTCCTCGTATTCTTAATGCTAGATTGCAATGGTATAAGAGCTTTGTAAGCTATCATAATAATGATAGCGTGTCTGTGAATGATATTTTTATGAGTCAGGGAATTGACGATAAGGGACTCGATATCTATGATAGAATGTATTTAGACGTTCTAAGAAAGAATAAGATGAGTCCTCTCGGACTTAAAAGTATATCATCCTTGACTGGCATTGCTATGGAAACTATTGAAAATAGCGTTGAGCCATTTCTAATCAGAATGGGCTATGCTGTCAGGACTCCGAAAGGAAGGGTAATAGGTAATGTTTAAGATATTCGGATTCGGTATACTTAGATATGCCACCAGATCTCCAAAATGGAGTAAGGTTCGTAAGGAGTTTTTAAAAACTAATCAGAGATGTGCTGCTTGTGGTTCAGATACAGACCTTGAGGTGCATCATATTATTCCTGTCCATATAAATCCAGAGCTAGAATTAAACTCAGATAATTTTATTACATTATGTGGAAGATCTTGTCATCTTCTAATGGGTCATTTGATGGATTTTAGAAGCTGGAATCCTAGTGTTGTAGAGGATTCTGCTAGGATTAACTTAAGTATTCAAAATAGACCGTATAAAAAATAACAATAATTATAGAAAAATTTATATGGGTACAATGATTAAATATGATTTAGGTAATGTAAAAGCATATTTCACAACATGTGAATGTCAAACAGAACTATTATATATAGAATATGATGATAGGCTGAAAATAGCAGATGTGGCTTTATACGAGCATAGAGCATATTTGACAGGCAGAATGTCTTTCTGGCAGAGGCTGCGATATTGTTGGAAAATATTATGTACTGGCAGACCGTATTCTGATCAGCTATCTTTAGGCTCTAAATCTCTCAAAGAATTAAAGGTGTTCCTCTCTTCTCTAAACCTATAAATTGGGTGTATTATAACTAAGTCTTTTGTGATATAATAATCCATTTATTACTAGGAGTTATTATGGGTAAAAACATTAATGGATATCTAGGTGACGAATTGATCAATAAAATTAAGCACCTTACAAAAGCTCTTAGTCAGGCAGAACTAATTATAAGTTCTCTAGAAGAAGAAAATAATAGATTATCACATGCTTTAATGTCTATAGCCTCAGATAATAACTCTACTATAGATAGTGAAAAATGGGACCATCATACTTGTATAACTTAAAGGAGCTGTTATGTTAGAAGAACTATTGCCGATTCTTGGATTAAAGCAAACATTAATTCTACTAGGCTTTAATCCTGCCACAATAGAAGATTTACTTAACAATACAACTGTTAAGCAGTAAAATTATTTTCGCTATAACTCAAAACAGAAATCAGTTCTAATGAATAGAAGGCATTTTTTAAGTCACTTAGGTGCAAGTTCTGTTGCCGCATCAACAGTTCTAGATTTTACAACCAGTATAGCAGCGAATGCCTCGTCAATGAAAAAGCAGTCTAAGTCAGTCATTTTGCTATGGATGGGTGGCGGTCCAAGCACCATAGACCTGTGGGATTTAAAGCCAGGAACCCCAACGGGAGGCCAGTTTAAACCTATCAGCACAAGTGCTGATGGTATACAAATATGCGAACATCTTCCAATGATCGCTAAACAAATGCATCATTTAAATATTGTTCGTAGTATGAGTACAAGAGAAGCAGATCATACTAGGGGTAGATATTATATGCATACCGGCTATGTTCCAACACCAACAGTAGATCATCCTAGTTATGGTAGTGTTGTATCTCATGAGTTAATTCAAACCATTCCAGATCTAGAGATTCCAGCATTTGTCAGTGTTGGTGGTGGTAGTGTAGGTCCAGGTTTTCTCGGTACGACATATGCTCCCTTTGTTGTAGATAGCAATGGAAATATTAGAGATCTGAACGGCGGAATAGAACAACAGAGAATGATAGACAGGCTATCCATGCTACAGACTATTGAGGACAATTTTATTTCTCAACGTAGGGGTAGCGTGGCGAGTGAACACAAAAAAGTAGTAGAAAAAACAGTAAAACTTATGACAAGTAAACAAATGGATGCTTTCAAGGTATCCAAAGAACCTCAAGCCATCCGTGATAGGTATGGTAATACTGGATTCGGTAGAGGATGCTTAATGGCACGAAGGTTAGTAGAAATTGGTGTTCCTTTTATTGAGGTCGATCTAGGAGGCTGGGACAACCACGCAGATATTTTTCCAACACTACAAAATCAAAAACTTCCAGACTTAGATAAGGCAATGAGTGCATTGGTAGAAGATCTAAATAGTAGAGGGCTATTGGACTCTACAGCAATTATCTGGATGGGAGAGTTTGGAAGAACTCCTAATATCAATGGTAATGCTGGGAGAGATCACTGGGCAAGAAGTTGGAGTGTGGTAGTTGGTGGTGCTGGATTCAATAAGGGTCTTGTGGTTGGTGAAACAAATAGCGATGGCAAGGAAGTTGTATCAGAACCCTATAGTTCTCAAGATCTAATGGCTAGTGTACTAAAATCTGTGGGCATATCTCTAGAAACAACATTCACATCAAAAAATGGGCGTCCAATGAAAATTGCAAATTCTGGACGAGTAATCAAAGAACTATTCTAGGAGAGACTCTATGATAAGTATCCGCAAGATACTATCGTCTGAATGGTTAGAGTCTTTAAGCATAACTACTCTTATTTATGCTATAGTTTTTTTAATTTTATCATTGGTATCAATATCAGTTCCGCCCGTAAAAAATGATATCCTAATTTTAGAATCATCTATTATAGATACTAAAATATTAGAAGAAAATATACAAACAGATGAGATCAATACATTTGATCAAGCTATAACAATAGTCAGACCTCCATCTGAGTCTATGATATTTTTATCTAAAGATATTGAAACTATTAATATTTCTATAGATCCTTTAGATACGAATGAAACTTCAAAAGATATTTCTATATCATCTCTATTAGATATAGAGAATATAAATCAACCAATTAATATAGGTTCATCTATTAGTAATAATGTGAACATTGGTGGAGTAATGGATAGATTAACTATTGAAATTATAAACAATACACAAAGTCGTAATTTGAACGTTATATGGGTATTTGATGCTTCAATCAGTTTATCTAAACAGCGATTAGATATTTCTAATAGATTTCAAAAAATTTTGAATGAGATTAGTTATAATGCTAAAACTAATAGTATAAAGCATACGATAGTTTCTTTCGGTTCATCATATTCTATTTTAGTTGAGCAATCATCAGGCGATATAGGTCAATTAACAAATGCTATTAACAATATAAAACTAGATGAATCAGGTATCGAAAATATATATTCGACAATAGAGAAACTATGTCAGAAGTATCATACAAGTAAAAACATGATTATTGTATTTACGGATGAGGTTGGTGATGATATTTCTTTTTTAGACAAGGCTTGCTTTGAAGCAAGACGTAAAGGCACAAGTGTTTATGTTGTGGGGCCACCGGCACCATTTGGGTTATCTAAAATACAATTCAAATATGTTGATCCCGATCCAAAATACGATCAGAATGAAAAATGGGTAGAAATTAATCAGGGGCCAGAGACATTATTTAAAATGACTCTTGATTTACATAGTCTAGAGGTAGATAAGTCTGGTATTGATAGCGGTTTTGGGCCTTATGGATTAAATAAATTGTGCGTGGACACTGGTGGGGTTTATTTTTCAGTGCATCCTAATAGGGATCAGAATATAGTATCTAAAAAACAAATACAGCCCTTGGCATCATATATATCTATATTTTTTGATGAGTCTATTATGAAACAATACTCCCCAGATTATAGGAGTCCTTTGGCTCAACAAAAAGAACTAGAAAACAATAAAATAAAACAAGCTCTTTTACGAGCATGTCAAATACCTATACATATTGTTTATGATCAACAAATGAATTTTACTGTTTTTAATGAAGGTCAGTTTGCTGAACAATTAAATGAGGCTCAAAAATTTTCTGCTAGAATAGAACCCAAGTTAGATCAGATTTATTCCATATTGAAAGATGTTGAAGCATATGCAAAGAATCTTACAGACAAAAGATGGAAGGCTAGTTATAGTCTGGCAATGGGTCGGATCCTAGCCACAAAATGTAGAATAGAATTATACAATGCAATGTTGGCAGAAGCAAAGTCTGGACTAAAGAAAACCAAAAAAGAAAATAATATCTGGACTATAGAATATGATCAAGAGTTTTTTGCAAAAAACAGTCAGCTACAAAAATACCATGATAGTGCTATAAAATACCTAAAATATGTAATTGATGAGTTTCCAGGAACACCTTGGGCCTATGTAGGAAAAGCCGAATTGGACTCTCCGATGGGGTATAAATGGGTAGAAGGATATAAAGAACCACCAAAAATGAATACTGGTGGAGGAAATAACAATAATAATCCACCGAAAGATGATACTAAAAAGAAAATAGAATATAAACCCCAACGTAACACAGATAAGATCTAAATGTTAAGGTATTATCATGAGAAGTTTTTTGTGTTTTCTATTTTTATGTGGATCTATTTTAGCATCTGAAAATGATATTCAGTTTTTTGAAGATAATATTAGACCGGTATTATCTCAACAGTGTTATTCTTGTCATTCGTCCACTATAAAAGATACAAAAGGCGGTCTGTCCCTAGATTTTAAAGAAGGGCTACTCAAAGGCGGAGATAGTGGTCCAGCCATTATTCCTGGCAAGCCAGATGAGAGTCTGTTAATCAGGGCTCTGCAACATAATGATATGCAGATGCCACCGGATAAAAAACTACCAGATAACATTATTGATAATTTTAAAGTTTGGATACAAAATGGTGCCGCAGATCCTAGAAGCTTATCAAATAAAATGGAGCAAGCCAAGAGCTATTGGTCGTATTCTCCAATAGATGTAGTGCCTGGGAATATTAATACAATCATTCTAGAAGCTTTAGTTAAGAATCAACTAACTCCTGTGCAAAAAGCTAATGATTATATTTTAATTAGAAGAATATACTTTGATCTTATAGGATTACCTCCAAAACCTCAAGATATTATTGAATATATTAATAATGAAGATCCTAATAAGTATAGTTATTTACTAGATAAGTTGTTGTTAGATCCTAGATTTGGCGAAAAATGGGGAAGGCATTGGCTTGATATTGCTAGATACGCTGAGTCAACAGGCAAAGATCAGAATATAGTTTATCCGTATGCATGGAAATATAGAAATTATGTAATAGATAGCTATAACAAAGACCAGCCCTTTGATTTATTCATTATAGAGCAAATAGCTGGAGATCTTCTTCCTTATACAAATTATGAGGAATATAATGAGCACCTTACTGCCACAGGATTTCTTGCTGTAGGTACTAAAAATCTAACGGAAAATCCTAAACAGTATAAAGCTGATTTGATAGATGAACAAATTGATGCTGTTACTAGAGGATTTTTAGGCATAACATTGTCCTGTGCTAGATGTCATGATCATAAATTTGATCCATTCACACAAAAAGATTATTATGCTATTTATGGTATCTTTCAAAATACTATAACTTTAGATGGTGTTGACAGAGGTAATAATAATATTGGATATGATGGTAGTCTGGGCTATCTAGTGGACTCTTTATCTTTATCGATATTTAATAATAATAAACAATTATGGAATACATTATCAGATATAAGAAATATTAACAGGAAAATAGGTTCTATTAGATCATATAATCCAAATCTAAATGAGAATGATAAAAAACAAGTTACAGCAGAGCTTGAGAAGTTGGACAAAGAGCTAGGAGAAAAATTTAGCTCTATACAATCTGCTAATATCATTGAGACCATGTTAAAACTAATTTTTGTTCCTAATCCCGTGATGTGTGTAAAGGATGTATCTGAACCAGCTAATGCTAAAATTATGTTGAGAGGAGATGTTAATAAATTAGGAGATGAAGTCCCAAGAAATATTCCAACAATTTTTCAAACCGCTACAAGTATAGCCGCTTCTGGTACTAGTGGAAGAATGGAATTATCAACATGGATATCAGATAAAAACAATCCTCTAACATATAGAGTACATGTAAATAGGATATGGAAAATTTTATTTGATACTGGTATTGTAGATAGTTTTGATAATTTTGGTAATCTTGGAGGAGAGCCTAAAAATAATGATCTGCTAGATTATCTTGCTAAAAAATTTATAGAATACAATTATTCTAATAAAAAAATAATTAAGGAAATAATGTTAAGCGATGCATATACTAGGTCTTCGGATTTCAATAAGGATAACTATTTAAAGGATGCAGATAATGTAAGTTTATGGCGAATGAATGAAAAAAGATTACAAGCTGAGTATATAAGAGATTCTCTATTCTTTATCTCTAATGAACTACAGTCAGCTAAAGTAGACCACACATGGACATTCAATAACGATAAAAGAAGGATAGATGGAAAAATTAATACAGAAATAGCTATTTCAAAATATAGAAGCGTATATCTACCATCACCAAGAGATATGGACATCGAGTCATTGGATATTTTTGATAGACCAGATAATAATTTACTTGCTGCTGAAAGAGATGTTACAACAGTACCAACTCAAGCATTATATTTAATGAATAATAATCAAATATTATCTCATTGTGATGTAATGAATAAACATCTTTTAGAATCTCATAAAGAATTATCAGATGCAGAAAAAATTAATTATTTGTTTCTAACATATCTAAGTAGACAACCAACAGAAAAAGAAAGTTTGATCATACAAAATTACATTAATGAGCATCCAGATAAAAATAAAGTTTATTCAGAAATCGTTCATTTATTAATACTAACAGCAGAATTCAGAGAAATTAAATAAGGAGTTGATTATGTTAAATAGAAGAAGTATGTTACAAAACACATCTTGTGGTTTTGGATATCTAGCTCTGAGTAGCCTGCTGTCTCAATATTCTAATGGTATGACTAATCATTTTCCATCTAGAGCAAAAAGAGTAATCTTCCTTTATATGAATGGTGGCCCATCTCATGTTGATACTTTTGATTATAAACCATCATTAGAAACAAAAAATGAAACAGAAGATCCTACCGACAAAAATAGAAAATTAATGATTAATCAAGCTAAGTTTAGTCCATGTGGTACTAGTGGTCTAATGATAAGTGACTTTTTTCCAGAGTTACAGAAACATGCAGATAGCTTATGTCTAATTAATGGCGCTCATTGTGAAACCGGCAATCACGAACAAGCCAGATCATTGTTGCACACTGGGAATTTTCAGTTTGTAAGACCGAGTATGGGCTCATGGTTGGTTTATGGATTGGGCAGTGAGAACAAGGAGCTTCCGGGATTTATTACTATCAATGCAACAATAGGAGCCAACGAGTATGGTAGTGCATTTTTACCAGCTATTTTCCAAGGAACATCTATTAATTCAGGAAATATAAAAAATGCTATTCCAAACCTATCTAATAGTAGAATGTCATTGGATCAACAAAGAAAACATCTCAATATATTAAATGAAATTAATACTATGAAATTAGCTAATGATCAGGTGAACAGTAGACTTGAGGGAATTATTGAATCATATGAATTAGCATTTAAGATGCAAACGGCAGTCCCTTCTGTCATGGATATTACTAAGGAAAATCAAACGACTCTTGATAATTATGGTATAGGTCAGAAGCAGACTGATGCATTTGGTAAGCAATGCTTAATGGCTCGGAAATGTGCGGAGGCAGGAGTAAGATTTATAGAAGTGGGTATAGGTACTTGGGATTTTCATACTGATATACAAAAAAATATGGTAGAAAAATGCAAAGCCGTAGACAAACCTATAGCTGCTTTAATTTCTGATCTTAAAAGCAAAGGTATGCTTGAGGAGACACTAATAGTATGGGCAGGAGAATTCGGAAGAACTCCTGGTAGGCAGCAAAATGCAAACGGACGAGATCATAATCATCAAGGTTTTAGTATGTGGCTGTGTGGTGGTGGTGTAAAAGGTGGCATAAGGTATGGTGCAACAGATGAGTTTGGTCATAAAGCTATAGAAAATAAAATGGATATGCATGATTTACATGCTACTATATTATATCTAATGGGAATTGATCATACTCGTTTGACATATAGGTATAGTGGAAGAGATTTTAGATTAACAGATGTATATGGCAATATTCATCAAGGAGTAATATCATAATGAGTAAACTTGTTAAATGTAAAGATAGAATGATTTTTGGAGTTTGCTGCGGTATAGGTAATAGTATAGGTGTAGATGTTTCGCTAGTCAGGATTGGTTTTATTTTGGGAGCAATATTTACTGGTAGTCTTTTATTTTGGTTATATTTATTAATGGCTATTGTCATGCCATCTGATAATTCGTAATTTGATCAATCTCTGTGGTTTAGAATCATTGGCTGGATGATCGAGGTTTAGTTTTATGAGTCACACCGGGGGTCGTGGGCCATTGTGAATGATTTTAGAACCATGTGTCGCGGGTGTATACTCACTGGCGGACTGTGCTAAACCCGAGAGGCAAATTATGAATAAAATGTTGCTTATTTTATTGATATTTTTATTCTGTTTTCCTGTACAAGGATATGATAAGTTTCAAAAATTTACTAGGAAATATTATATCAAATATACTGCGGATACCAGAAGTAGAACAATATCTGTCGGTTTAAATTTAGTAGAATTGAAAAAATATAAAAGTATTCAACCAGATAGTTTAATATATAATCAAATTATGTCCTATTCTGAGGACGAGCCGTTTGGAGATAGTCATGGAAGATCTACCAATGCGCATGAAACAGTACATGGAATAAATAATAAATTAAGAAATAGATATAAAATTATACTAAAAAAAAATGTTAATGGTTTTTATGCTGGTGAAGGTCATGGCATTATTGTAGAAAATCCCCCAATAACAATTCGAGATATTATTCCATATATTCCTAATGTGGTTAGGGGATATAGATTTCAATTATATTTTTATGAACAATTAGGAGCATGGAATGATGTACCAACTTATCCTATGGATGAATGGACATCATATATAGCGGGGGCCGAAACCGCTGTTGATGATCATAAAAATAAAATAGACACTGAAAAAGCGGACAGTGTTTCTGGATCTCTTGAATTTAGTATATATTGTACAGCTTTAGCTATGGCCGTAAAAGATAAGTGTCCAGATTTTTGGGAAAACAATAAACAGTTTAGGTATGCTATCAAGTATTTTTTGATTAAATCTGAAAGAGTATTCTTCGACGGAAATGAATTGTTTCCATCAAGTAAACAAGAGAATTTACTGCTAATGCTTAGAGAGCACGAGCATACAGCACCAATGAGGAAGTTTCTATTAGAAGAATTTGAAGGTATTTTTGTAGATTAATAATATTAATTTAATTTTGAATGGGGTATTGATAAGTATATTCAAGGAGATGAATTATATGAAAAAATCCCATTTATTGTTGATACTATTAATTTTTTTAGGATTTTATATTCATAATTCTTCTCAAGCAGGACTTATAGATCCAAATACTCCGGATACACAATACATAGAATATGCTAGAAATTTTCACTATGTTGGTAGAATATATGGAGAAACCTTAGATAATCAAAAATATTTTGGATCATGTGTAGCTATTAATGACAGTGTCATTATCACAGCGGCGCACATTGCAACAGAGATAAAAACAGCTAATGTATCTATTAATGGTAAACAAATAGAAATTATAGAATGGATAATTCATAAAGATTTTCATAAAGATAAATTAGGTTTAAATGATATTGCTATTTGTCTTACAAAAGAAAAAATAAATTTAGATTGGTATCCAGAATTATATCAAGATAAAAATGAAATCAATAAAATATGTTGCTTAGCTGGATTTGGTGCTTATGGTACATTTGGAAGTGGACCAATTAAAAGTGATGGTCAAAGAAGGGCTGGATCGAATATTATAGACTATACAGAATTAGGGGTATTAATTTGCAATCCATCAACAGATAGTAAAAAAACATCCTTAGAGTTTTTTATTTGTCCTGGAGATAGTGGTGGGGGATTGTTTATTGATAACAAATTAGCTGGTATACATTCATATGTTATTAGATTCAAGCCAACTAATAGGCAAGAAAGCGCTCATACTAGAATTAGCGATCATGTTGATTGGATAAATAATAACACGAATATTCTTATTAATAGAGGTAAATAGTTATGGTATGGAAAAAATTATTTGGTAAAAAAATAGGATTACTTCCTTATATCAGAGAAGATATAAGTTCTTTATCAACTACTTCACCTCAAACATATGGATGGGAATTACAGAAATTTAATATTCCTGCGTTATGGTCTAAAAGTCAGGGCGAAGGAGTAGTAGTAGCAGTAGTAGATACTGGCTGCGATATTATGCACGATGATCTCAAGGATAATATGTTAGTCGGAAAAAACTTTGTGAATAGTGGTCATGCACCGCTAGATGCCGTTGGTCACGGATCACACGTTGCGTCAACAATTGCGGCATCAAATAATGGCATAGGTATGGTGGGCGTGGCTCCGAAATCTAAAATTTTACCAGTTAAGTGTTTGGGGGATGATGGTAGTGGTAATATGTACGATATAGCAAATGGTATACGCTGGGCAGCAGATCAAAAAGCTGATTTTATTACTATGAGTTTAGGTAGTCCTGGTCCAGCTAAACCAATTAATGATGCAATTATATATGCTGTTAGTAAAGGATCAGTAATATTTTGCGCAGCAGGGAACAATGGTCCTGGTACAGATATTATGTATCCGGCAAAATATGATAATACTATAGCTATTGGTGCCATAGACGAAAATCTAGAAAGAACGTCATTTACATGTAGTGGAGATACCTTAGACTTTCTTGCTCCAGGATATAATATATTAGGATGTGTTCCTGGTAATAGATATGCATTAATGAGTGGTACAAGTATGAGCAATCCATTTGCTGTTGGATGTGCAGCATTAATATTATCTTACTATAGAAAAATGAATAAAACTATCCCGCAAACGTCAGATGACTATATTAATATCCTAAAACAGGGAGCTATCTCTTTACGAGATCCGATATATGCAAATCAAAAAAGATATCAGGGGTATGGTATTATAAATTTAGCGAGTATTTTATGAATTTTGATTATAATATTAGTATTACTATATTAACTCATATTTTATGCACTTTACTGGGTATTATATGTACATATTTAATACTATCTAAAAATCAAAGTCAAGTTATAGAATACAGAGCAGTAGAAACTAAATCTGTCTCATCTTCTGGATTATCGGAAAATACCAAAAAAAATCTGAAAAAAATAGAAATAGATTCGAGTACTGTGGTTGTTAATGATATGGATAATAAATATACAAAATTATTTGATAATATGGGATCAGAATCTATTCAAAAAGATAATATATTAGAAGTAGTAAATAAACTAGCTCAACTTAAAAAAAATGGAGACTAATCATGGCTAAAGGTTTAGACGTAGGCACATCATTTATTGTTCTGGGTTATCAAGACACTGCTGATGACTCATGTAACTTAATGAAATATATTGATTTTAGAGATGCTTTTTATGTAGTTAAGCCAAATAATATAATTTCTCAAAATATGATGGAGAAAGGTTTAGTAGGTAAGGTATTTGTTAAAGATGAGGATGGTTCTTTTATAATATTGGGTCAAGATGCTATAGATAAAGCATTAGAAAGAAATGAGTCAGCCAATAGACCAATGTATCGAGGTATTATTTCAGCTAAGGAGAAGGATGCTAGGAAAGTATTATCATTTATTATAAGTCAAGTAGTGGGCAATCCATCTTATGCTGATGAAAAAATAGTTTACTGTGTTCCGGCTCAGCCAATAGATCAAGATAATAATGATTTTGACGTTGGTTATCACGAAGATGTAGTTAATACTATCCTAAGTAAAATGAATTATAAACACATAAGATCGATTAATGAAGCTGAGGCTCTATGTTATTCTGAATTGGCTGAAAGTAACTATACTGGAATAGGTTTATCATGGGGCGCTGGTATGGTAAATACATGTATAATGTTAAATGGTGAACCTATATCTGTATTTTCTACAACTAAATCTGGTGATTGGATTGATAGAATGGCTGCCGCAGCAACAGGAGAAACCGATGGTATAGTACAAGCAGAAAAAGAGAGTGGTAATTTTACAATAGGTCAACCCAATGATAATCCTGTCTTATCTGCTGTATCCGCCTATTATGAGAGATTGATTGACTATACTACTAAACATTTGACCATAGCACTTAGTGAACATAAATTATTGTCTAAATTTAGAAAACCATTGGACATTGTGTTCGGCGGAGGAACATCTCAAGCAAAAGGCTTTCAAGAAGTTTTTGCAAGAAAGTTGATAGAGAATGACTTTCCGGTTAAGGTAAATAAGGTTTTCCAGGCTAAAGATCCTCTTCATGCTGTTGCTAGAGGTTGCTATATTGCTGCTAAAATATTATGAATATAAATTTTGGAGGTTCTTTACATCATAATTTTGATGATAGTGAATATTTAAATTATGCTAAGGATATGCCTATAGCAAAAATTTTGATCGGTCATAAATTCTGTAGCGGAGTAGTGCTTAATAGCTCCACTATTTTAACTATTAAACATGCTATAGAATATTATACTAATATTGATGTATATTATAATGATATAGAACTAAGTATTCAAGATATTATTTATCATAGAAAAGAAGACTTATCTATTATTAAGTTAGCATCTAGTATAGGTTGTTCAAGACTAGATTTTTATGATGATGTTACATTGATAGGAAAAGAGTGTTCTATTGGTGGATATGGATTAAAATATGAAACAAAACATAAAAGATCTTACACTCCTGATTTACAAAAAAGAGCTGGCAAAAACATTATTACATGGGAAACAGACAGTTACTTTGAATGTCAAATGGATATAAATGGAACAGATCTAGAGTTCATACCGACTATAGGGGATAGTGGCGGTCCTGTATTTATAGAGAACAGGCTGGCTGGTCTGAATAAATACGTAAAGTCTTCAGATGGTATAGCTGATAGTAGCTATGGAGATGTCTCAGGACATGTAAAGTTGACCAAGTATAAAGAATGGATAAAAGCAAATCTATGAATTAAGAGATTCTAAAATCTTGTAGAAACTCTTATTTTTTGATAGCATTTCAGCTTCTTTTCCATCAAATAGATTTGCTACATTACTTTCATGCCACCATAAATCAAAAAATTCTGCTATAAAATCTTCAGAATAATTATAGTACAAAGCTGTAAGAATTTGTTCTTCACTATACAGTTCTTTGCATGAGTCTAATAATTGAGTTAGTAGATCAATAAATAAATTACAAACTTTTTGAACTATTGATTTTTTTCCGCCAAAAAATCCTCCTATAATATGATGATCAGCGCAATAATTATTATAGAATGGCTGTGGTATAGTATGACTCCAAAAAAAGTCAGTATTGTTTTTAGCTATAACAAAAAACTTATCATTAGTTTTATGTTTTAAGTTATAGAGAAATCTATTATTAAATAGTGGAGAATTGAAGTATTTATCATAATATGTTGGACCATCTATATTTAGATATTTATCTGGTATAAGTCCAGAGTATGATAATCCAGCATCAAACCAGTAAACATATTCAGTCTCATTAGTTGGTAGATTTTGCATTAACCAAAAAATTTTCATATATTGAAGTTCAAAACATCTAAATGATTGTTTAATTTCTTCAATATTTTTGAGTTTGTCTATTTTATCTTTATGTGGCGTAGTTGCTAGATCTTGATATATGATAGAATATTGTACTTCTGGTTGTATATTATCTTTTAAAAATGTTTCTACTCTGGATGTATCATTAGTATATATAACAAATCTAGCTTCACTCATTCTCATTAGAGTTTTAAGACTAGATAAATAATGCGTTTCTCTAGAAAGCCTGCCTCCGTAGGTAGTCCCATAGAGATTATTATATATTGCTGTTACAATAGTTGTCATTAGACTTTTAGTGTAATACGCCTTCGATGATCTGACACCATCCTTTACTTACACTATGAGGCCAAACAACCCATTTTTTTGGTATAGTCTTAGTCTGGAATTCTCGCCATACCTTGCAATAGCCGTCTGGATCATTTTTCATTCTGGCTATTTCATCTGGAGTAGCATCTTGTCTATATAGATCATTTTCATTCTCATCCTTAAATACAACACACCAAAAATCATAATCTTCTTCTGGTACTTGAGCATATCCAATATCAATACAGTGTTTAAAAATATTAAGTAATGAATCCTGCCATTGGAATTCTGGTACAGGTGGATTGGGAGGTTCTTTGTGGTCTAATGTATATTGCTGTATAGCTCTATCAGCAAAACTCATTCCAGCATATCTTTCATAATCCTTTAGAGTTCTTTCGGTACCAAATCCATACATCCCCATATCTACTTGCTCTTCCCCATCCATACCGAATAATTGTCTATTTAATTTATGGCATTTATTATTTTTCTCAACCCACTGCTTGTCATCATCCCATTGTTTTGATCGTCCTTTTCTGGTATATTCATGCCAGCAAACTACCTTGTGTGGGTGATACAGGTCATATCCGTGGGTGTATGCTCTTGCTGCAATACTGATTTCTTCACCATGAAAGTAGTAGTCTGGATTATGTTGTACCTCTTTAGAAAATTGACCTAAAGTAAAACAAAAATGAGCACTATAAAATCTAGCTCTCATTGGTCTATCTTTAGAATCAAAACTATCAAAAGATGCTGGTAAGAAAAATACAGCGCCTTCTGGTATGAATCGATCAAAATTCATTTTCCATGGTTCTTGGACTCTAGCAGTAGGATCATTGTCCGGATCAAAACTAGGAATATAACCTGTTAGTAATGGTTTCTTCACTCCTGTTTTTTGCAAATCTTTTATCATGCCTATCAGAGCAGAGTCCCAGCCGGGGGCAAATCTATGATGACTATCTATTTGTAGAGTATATGTTTCATTTTCATATAATTGCTGCACAGCATTTCTAGCCCAGCAAACACCTTTTGCATCTAGATAATTAATATCTATAATTCTAAATCTATTATCGTTTTTATACTCATCTAGATTGTCCCACTCATCACTGGCACAATGTTGCCAAGCTATTCCTATTCTGAGATTTTCTGGATGATCAGCTTTTTCAATCATATCCTTTAATGTAGGATTAAGCTGAGGGTCTCTATATGATGCAATTTGTACAAATATAGTATTTGGTGGCGTGTTACTTTTTTTATTTATTTTTCTTTTTTTGCTGGTCATGTTTCTACCTGATTAAGATTAATTATTTTTCTTGAACTATAATTTTGTTCGACAAAAGACATATCATCTGGCCCTGGATCCAATACAAAGATTGGTTGATTTTCACTATTGATATTTTTTTTCAGATATATTCCATAATCGTATCTTAAACAATATAATATGAAATCAGGATACATATCTAAGAATTTTTTGTTTGATAAATCATTCTGGATATGTGTTTCATAATTATTACCCATAACAGCACCCTGATGAGCATGAAATGGGATAGCTATTATAATATCATTAATATGTTTCAGTTTTTCTAATACAATTAATGAATCACGATATGTCATATGCTCAACAACATCGCCAAGAATTGCTAATCCATAGTCTTGTAAATATAATTCTGAATTTATGATATTATGATCATACACACTTCTATATTTATCTTTTAAATGATACCCATCTATATAAGGAGAATAGATTTCTACAGCATCAATATTATCATATCCTAATGGTCTAAGTAAAATAGAGTACGTACCCATGCCAGCCCCTATATCAATAATATTTGTAGATTTATCTATATATTTTGTGATATATTCTATCGTCTGGGGTTTAAAAATTGGAGTACTAGTTGGCATTATTTTCCTTTCTGTCGTCCTTACCATAGAAATAAACTCTATTATGGGTGATAGGACTGCATAATAGTATGGCTGGACGCACTTCTTTTGCTCTTGTTAATGTATAGATATGACTCATCCATGTTTGTTCATAAGGATATTGCCACTTAGTATCAAGAAACATTTTTTTATTTCCTTCTTGAGTAACTATTTGTGGCCAGTTTGAATAGTAAATTTCTCCTTCAGCATATGGTATTTTTTCGTATGACTTGATGCAAGTAAATTTTGTTAGTGGCTTCTTGTTAAGGTTACCGAAATATTCTTCTTTTCTTGGACTAGGAACGTTATGCCAACTCCATTGATCTCCGTTATGGCCATAAAATTCACTAAATGTTAGTTTTAAAATATCATAATACTCTTTATTCATTAACTTAATGATATTAGCATAAAAATTTGGTACAAATTTACTAAAACCGAATGGACAAGTTATATTCATTAAATCCAATAACATATCATCCTCGAAAAACATCATGTATTTTGCACCAGATTCGGAAAAGTGTTCTGCGGCAAATTGTCTTGCTCCGCAGACACCCATATTACCATTTTTTACTTGAGTAAACTCATTTCTTTCAGCTAAAAGATCGTACTGTGGCATCAATGTTTCTTCAGTACTATTATTAATTAATATAACTTTAGTCTCTGATAAAAATCTATTATCATAAGTTTCGAATGAACTAATTAATAATTTTAGTTGTTCTGGAGTATTAAAAGTATTGATATATAAAATAACATCATTATTTTTATAAGCTTTTGGTGGCTGATGAACTTTAGTATCATAATTTTTTAAATGCTCAAAAAATGTTCCTAGTAAACCATTATCCTCAATCATTTCTATATCAAATAAATCAGGATCTATATAACTCATTAGGGTAAAGATACTTTCTTCGGTACCCATAAATCCACTATTTAAAGTATCCTGTAATAATCTATAGTATAAATCATTAACTTGAGATATAGTATCTACATGACCACCAAACAATCCTCCTCTAGCAACCCTATTAACATTGGTTTTTGCTAATCTATTCATTTCAGAAAGGCTGAAACCATGTATTTCTGTTGTTGTCTCATAAGGAAAACATACAAAAAGAAATTTATCGGTAATATGTCTTAATTTTGGTACAATTTTATCATGACTAAAATAACCTGGATGTATAGTATTAGTTATTCCTCCATCTATCCAAAAATAATACTGATCACCGAAAGGGTTATAGCATTTTGCGTTATGCAGAAGGAACATTTTACTCATAACCATAGGATTATAATACTCTAATGAGGCTTGAGTACTATCTTTTAGCCATCCTACCTGATTAAGCCATTCTGGATTAGTTCGTATTTTTTGAACTTGGTCGAAGAATGGGAAAAATGATCCAGAAAAGTTTGATTTTGGGTGATGATAAACTTTAGTATTCGATCTATCCCTGATTCCCCATACTATATTCTCTATGGATGGATCTATGAATATGCACATATTGGTATCTTTAGCAGACTCCAATAGCTGCTTGAATTTGTCGATATAGTGGCTAAAAGATCTATTCCATCCCTCAGCAGCGGAATCTCGGTTAAGATCCCAGATACCTGTAACCAGGGTCACGTCTTGCATGAATATATTCTTAAGTATTAAGTTAATCTCACCGGCCCTGCATAATAATTAGATATTACATGTACTTTTGTCAAGAATACGTTTTTTTGTACTTACCACTTGACAACATACTGCCCGTGGTCGATAATAAACTATCTAACCGTGAACTTGGCGAAAATCATGTTTGACGATAATAAAAAAGAAAATAGAAGAAAACATCTAAATAATAACAAGAAGAAAGATTCTTCAAAGAAAAAACTAAGGCATAACGATGATGATTTTGCCCCAAAGAAAAACAGCATAAGATATCATAAAAATGATGCTCGTGCTGATGAAATTTGGGAAGAATGGCAAAATTCATTAGATCAAGACTAAAATGTCAGATAACAATATCTCCTTAGTATTTCCAGTGATGAACAGAACCCATGTGCTTGTTCAGTCTGTACCTACATGGTTGCAGAGCGAACTAGTCGATGAGGTGGTTATAGTTGATTGGTCATCAAATATACCGATATATGAAGACCCGTTAACTCAATCTATCGTGTCAGACCCCAGAGTAAGAATAGTTAGAATAGACAACGAGCCATTTTTTCTAAATCCATCTTTTTCTATCAATGTTGGAGTAGTAAAATCAACACATCCACATATTCTCAAACTCGATATAGACTATCAATTAATAGATATAAAATTCATGAGTTTGATTAAAAAGTTGCTGCCTAAATTAAATGATGGTTTTTTTATCACGGATTTTGCCTATTTGGAAGATCTGATATCTATGATGGGATTTGTTTTTTTCCATAAGAAACATTTTGAGATGGTTGGTGGATATAACGAAATTTTTAGAGGATGGGGATACGAGGACATTCATATGTACAATAAGCTATCTCAAGTGTGTCAAAAATATATTATTAGCAATTTGACAAAATTTATATTCCATATACCTCACGATGATGTCTTGCGTAACGAGAACCATATTGACAAATACATCGCTATAGTGGATAATGAACGAAAGAACAGAGAGAGAAGCATGGCAGAACCCCCTCCAATGTCACAATACAAAACCACAAAAATCTTAGTAGAAAATGACATCATCAAATATGAGATTATGGAACGATTAAAATGACAACATTATTTATACGAATTTGTACTTTTATCAAGTCTTTATATTTTCATATAGGCGCAGGACTACCAAAAAGCACTCAGGATGAAATCAATGATAGATATCTAATATGTATAGGTTGTGACCAATTTAATGCCAAAAAATCAGAATGTTATATTTGTGGTTGTAATATAAACCAAAAGAAAGTGTTTCTAAATAAACTAGCTTGGGCTGATCAAGAATGTCCAATAGGAAAATGGAAAAAAGTAAATAGAGGAGTATAAAATGCCATATATTCAAAATAATAAAGATCTCCCATATACATTATATCAGAATGAAGATATTTTTAGTAACACTTTATCCTTGGTAAAGTTAGACCAAACAGGATGCTCTGTTGTAATACCTCATGTGTGCAACAATATTAATCTTTTTGGTGCTGGTTTTGCTGAGGCTATTGGCAATAGATATCCAGAAGTTAAGGCTAATTATCACTTATTAGGTAATTCTTTTCTTAGAAATAATCTAGGGTATGTTCAATTTATTGAAATATATAATAATCAGAAATATGGACATAAACTAATTGTAGCAAACATGATTGCTCAAAATGGTATCAAGAAGCAAAATAACAATAGACCATTAAATTATATCGCATTAGCTAAGTCTATGCATGGAGTATCATTGTACATCAAGAGTATGCAGGCAAAGAACAGAGACTACTCTTCTAAATGGAGTATTCATTGCCCAAAGTTTGGATCTGGACTTGCTGGTGGCAACTGGAATTTTATTTCCGATATGATTAGCGATGCATGGAAAGATTTCTCTGTCTTTGTATACCAACATAAAACACCATGACCAACAATGATTTTAAAAAGTTTTTGAGCTGGATTAAAAATAGACTAGTCTACAAATATGGCGAGTCTGATCCAGAGATAATCACAGCTATAAACTGCTTGATCAATAATCATTATTTTGTTCTTAATCATTTATTACCAGAAAAAGATCTTATTGCTTTATGTAGAAAATACTACGCAGATTTCGATTACGAAAGAGATGAGGAAAGTTTTTTAGATATAGGATACACAGACAAACAAAGAGAAAATCTGAAAAATTTTGTGCAAAATATTGGAAAAGACCTTTTGGAGATATACACATCATGATTCTTAGCTTGGCATTTATTATAGCAATTATCATTGGTATTTGTGATAGTATTTATACTAGAAATGAAATACATCGGGGAAGACTTCCTGGTGTGAAAGAATCCAAAAATATTGTAGATTACATGTTAGGTCATAATGAATAGATTAAATCATCAAAGAGTTTATTTAGCTGGCGCTATGGATCGAGTAGCAGATAGAGGTCACGGATGGAGAGACAAGATTACTCCATTCTTAGAATCTCTTGGTGTGGTGGTATTTAATCCCATCAAGAAACCTTCGAGTATAGGAGCAGAAGATGAAGCTACGCATAAGTATAAAACTAAACTTAAACTAGATGAAAAATATGATGAACTTGCAGCTCTAATGAAATCTATTAGATCTGTAGACTTACGACTAGTTGATATTAGTGATTTTTTAATCGTTAATTTAGATCTGGATGTTCATCCATGTGGTACTTATGAAGAAATTTTCTGGGCAAACCGACAGAAGAAACCTATTATTATACATATGGTTCAAGGAAAACAAAAAGCACCAGACTGGATATTCGGTACCATACCGCATAAAATGATTTTTTCTTCATGGGACCAGATAGAAGAATATCTCTACTATATAGATACTGCAACCTCAATAGAATCCCATAACAGATGGTATTTTTTTAATATATGAAAACACTAAGTATAAGCTTAACGTGTTGTAGACGACCAGAATATTTGCAACAAGTTTTAGATGCGATATCTAAAGCAGATAAATCTGATATAGATATTAAACTTTTTACTAGCGTGGATAAGATAGATCCAAAGGTTGTAGAAATAGCTTCGTCCTACCAATCTGTCAATATAGGATATCTTAATATTAATGATCCTCCTATTGGCTGTAATCAAAATACTAAAAGAGCCATACAAATAGCCCATCAAAGCGGACACTCTCCATATATTCTTCATTTGGAAGATGACACCGTTCCTACGCTAGATTGTTTTCAATTTTTCATGTATGCATTTGAAAAATATTCCGAAGACCCCAGAACTATTAGTATTGGTGGATATAATAAAACAGAAGATATGGAAGATGAAAAAATATACGGTACTTTCAGTGAGCCATTTTTTAGCGCCTGGGGTTGTGGATTTTGGTCGCATAAACTAGATATCATATATAATAATTGGACTCCATCCAAAATTAATGGTGGAGTCTCGTGGGATTCTCATTTATCGGATATTCTATTTGAGAAACAAAAATATCTACAAGTTAGACCAACAATATCTAGGATTCAAAATATAGGAGCAGAAAAAGGAACCTGGGTCATGGATTCTATGTGGCACTACTATAATCATAGATCTCCATTTTTATCAAACGATTTTACAGGTAATATAGATTGGAAAAATTATGCAGAAAATAATTAATGAGACTAAATTAAACTTTGATGATGTGCTAATTGTTCCTCAAAGATCAACACTCACTAGTAGATCAGAGATTAATCTAGAAAGAACATTTCAGTTCTATCATAGTCCAAGATCATGGACGGGCATACCCATAATGTGTGCCAATATGAGCTTTTGCTCATTTGAGATGGCAAAACAGTTAGCAAACCATAAGATGATCGCTTGCCTACATAAGTACCATTCTGTACAAGATTTACTAGCATACTTTTCTGCTAATCCACAAAATATAGACTATACATTTGTATCTATAGGATATAAAAAGAGCGATTTAAATCATTTGTTAGAATTAAAAAACTCATTACATAAACAGCCAAACATTTGTATAGATGTGCCAAATGGTCATATGGATGCATTTGTTAAATATTGTCACAAAGTTAGAGAAAATTTCCCAGACTCAATTATTATTGCTGGTAATGTGACTAATACTTCTTCTACTCAAGAATTACTAATCTATGGCGGCGTAGATATCGTTAAAGCAGGTATAGGCGGAGGTTCTGTCTGCACAACAAGATTTTTGACAGGCTGCGGTATACCTCAATTGTCGTGTTGTTTAGAAAACTCATATGTTGCCCACGGTCTTCAAAATGGACCAAAGAGACTAGGACTAATATGCTCTGATGGTGGCCACAAAACAGTTGGTGATGTATGCAAAGCATTATGTGCAGGAAGTGATTTTGTAATGCTTGGAGGATACTTTGCTGGTAGCGATCCGTGTGAAGGAGAGTGGGAACTTGGTGGTGATTATTCAATAGAAATCGGATCCGATAAAAAAACTAAGGGTAGATTTACATACTACGGCATGAGTACCCATCATGCCCAAGATATATTTGAAGATGGGAAAAAAAATTATAGGGCTTCGGAAGGCACCAAAATAACTGTTCCATATAAAGGATCATTAGATGATATTGTTCAAGAATTACTTGGAGGAATAAGATCTTGTTGCTGTTATATAGGAGCATCTCATATCAAACATATGATTAAATGTGGTCAATTTTGTAGAGTAAATAAAATACATAACAATACTAATCCTGTACTGGGGGTCTAATGAATATTAATTTTTATAGTCCAATCGGATATACTGGCTACGGAGTAGCTGGCATGAATTTCTTACGTTGTCTTTCCGAGAATAACGAAGTTGCTCTATTCCCCATAGGGCAGATGCATCCAGAATCACAAGAGGACTCAGCCTTCTGTTTTAAAGGATTTGAAAGACAAGACACTTTTGATCCAGAAGCGCCATGTTTAAAGATTTGGCATCAATTTGATATGGGTAGTAAGATTGGCAGAGGTAAATTTTTTGGCTTTCCTTTCTTTGAACTTACTTTACTTAATAAAAAAGAAATTCATCATTTAAATACTGTAGATGAGGTAATAGTCACATGTGATTGGGCTAAAGAGATTTTGGAATCAAACGGCATAAAAAAGAAAATTAGCATTGTTCCTCTAGGTGTTAATACTAAAATTTTTGATCATACTATTAAGTCAGCTCTTAAAAAAGAAGACAAATTTATTTTCATGAATGTTGGAAAATGGGAAGTTCGTAAAGGTCATGATCTACTAGTACATTGGTTTAATGATATTTTTACAGAGAAAGATGATGTTGAGCTTTGGATAGAAGCTTCATCGAGCGAGTATGCTTTTGCACAGGAAGAACTCAATAAATGGCATAAACTATATAGCGAATCTAAGCTAGGAAATAAAATTAAGATTTTTCCTAGACTTAATACTCAAGCAGAAATAGCCCAATTAATGAGCTATGCAGACTGCGGTATCTTTCCAACCAAAGCTGAGGGATGGAATCTAGAATTATTAGAAATGATGGCTATGAATAAGCCAGTTATAACAACCAACTACTCTGCCCATAAAGCTTTCTGCACCAAAGACAATGCTATGCTTGTGGATATTGATGAATTAGAGGATGCAAACGATAATAAATATTTCCATGGTTTTGGTAAATGGGCTAAATTTGGAGATAAACAAGTTAAACAGTTCAAAGACTATATGATGTATGCATATAAAAATCGTCTAAATACTAATCCAAATGGACTAAAAACGGCTACAAAATTTAGTTGGGAAAATGCTACTTCGATATTGATAGAGTGTATATCTAAGTAAAGGAGATACTCTATCATGCCATTACCAAATCAAAATCCAGGGGAAAATAATAAAAAATTTGTTTCTCGCTGTATGCAAAGCGAGAAAATGAAGAAAGAATTCCCTAATAATCAACAAAGAGTAGCGATCTGTATCAATCAATCAAAAGGCCAAACTCTTTTATCCCAAGTGTGCGATAATATCGAAAACAATTTGTATGGTTATACAGAAGAATTAACCGAGGCTAATACGGTAATTCCAGATATATCCGATTATATTGATTTTGGAGAAACAACAGAAGAGATAGAACTACAAGTAGCTGTATACAAGTATAAAGATCCAGTAACACAAGAAGTATACATGTTTAATTATCCTGGAGTTCATAAAAAGAATGATAGGAAATTAGTCTTAATGGCAGAAGCATCTGAATACCAAGGAAGAAAAGTTACTCTAAATAAACCCTTTAGAACACCAGACGGTCCCAAAAAATTTAGTGTTTACGTTAAAAACGAAAAGGGTAATGTAGTCAAAGTGAATTTTGGTGACCCAAATATGAAAATTAAGAAAAATATTCCTGAGCGTCGTAAAAGCTTTAGAGCTAGACATAATTGTGACAATCCTGGTCCAAAATGGAAAGCTCGTTACTGGTCCTGCAAGGCATGGTAATATATGATAAAACATAATATTAATGAATTACTTAGTAAGTATGGAGATCTTAAAATGAACGAGAAGACAGAGGCACAGCAAGTGCAGGGCTATTCTAGTGATGCTGTAATTGAATTGCTCAAAAAATCACTCAATATACACTGGCAACAAACCACAGCACTAACAGCACAATCAGTTCATCTAGAACGATGGGGATATAAAAAGTTAGCAGCTATTCTTAGAGAGGACGCAGAAGAAGAACATCAACATGCAGCTGCAAATATTCAAAGACTTGAATTTTTCGATGTTGACTATCAGCCTTTGACAGTAAGTCCTCCATCTTGGACAAGGCACGATATACTTGCTATGATCAACTACAATCTAGCATCTGTGAGAGAAGCGTCTGAAGCAGAGAGAGCGACCATTACTGCTGCAAGAGCGGTTGGAGATGAATTAACGGCAAATATGATGATTCCTTTACTAGAAGGAAGTGAAAAAGGTATTCAGCTATACGAAAGCTATCTAAAATTGATTGAACAAATGGGACTTGATAATTTCTTAACATTACAAGTTTAATAATTTATGAATCTAACAAGATATTTACAAAGTCAAAAGTTAGATTCTTTACAGTACGAGACTGTATATTTAGAGCATCCTGTTCCAGATATTATTAATTTTGACTGGAAAAGTATTCTACCAGCTCCTCCACCAAATAGTAGTAAATCTACATATAAAGAATTGCTTTATGTAATAGATAGGGCTTCTAAAAGAACATCATTGGATGTAGAACTAATTCATAAAATAGATCAAAATGTTGATCCATTTTTTATAGAAATGCTTGATCAGTTAAATTTATCATATCCAGAATCAATAGTTTCAGAAATATATACTATTATTAAACCTATATTATCTAATCTTAAAGGTATATGGAATAGACCAAGACCATTACAATTAGCCAAATTTTATGGATTAAACTTACCAATTATAATAACAGATACGATCCATACAGCATCATATCCGTCTGGACACACGGTGTATGCTAATTTAGTAGCAGGGATTATAAAGATTTTATATCCGAATATTTCACATAAGTCTCTAGATAAAGTAGTGGATCAAACAGCACTAGCCAGAATACAACAGGGAGTTCATTATCCGTCAGATAATCAAGCTTCGTTAATTTTATCCAATTTTTTAGTTAACAAACTTAAACCTATTATTTTAAAAAGAGATTACTATGGAAAGATTTCATAAATTACTAGAGGGCATTACCGAGGCAGTTCAGAAAACATACAAGGATCAGAAGAAACCTGATAAGCCAATCAAGGCTGATGAAGGAGATTTTCTACAAGTAGAAGATACTGAAGTAGAAACTCCTGAAATGGAAATGATGGAATACAAGAAAGACTTTTTTGATATGAGTGTTGGATCACTACGAGCCATATCTACACATGCACAACACATTCTAGAGTCTCTAGAAAATCCATCTGTTGCAGAAAACTTGACAGAGAGCTGGCTACAGGGTAAAATCGCCATTACCGAGGACTACATGAGAACAATCCACGATTTTGTCATGTTCGTGTCCGAGGCTGTCGATAATGAAAAGGGCGTCAGTGAGACAAAAAGACCTGGACTATGGGAAAATATCCGCAAAAAGAAAGAGCGAGAAGGTAAAAATTACCGTCCTGCAAAACGCGGAGACAAAGATAGACCAGACCCTGAACAGTGGAAAGATTTGACGAAGTAGATTATAATTAGGACTTTTAACACAAGGACTTTCAATGGACCAAGAATTTGATGATCTGTCTATATATCTAAATTTAGCTAAAAAAACCATCTCGAAATTTTCAGCAAAATACCACTCGTCTTTACGAAACGAGATGTTAAAGAATGAGGATGCTATATCCGATGTTGCATCAGCTATTATGTATGCTGATTGGAAATGGGATAAAAATAGAGTTGGTAAATCAGGAATGGTTAAAAGTAAGTATGCTTATAGAAATCAGTGCGCTATATGGGCGATACAAACATATATAACTAAAAAGTATAAGATTAAGAATAAGAAGCTATCTATAGATGAGTCTATGAATGATGAAAATTTAACGCATGCTTCTTTGCTTGAATGTAAATCGGAACCAGACCCTCTGGATTATCTGATAGATCAAGAAAATCAAGAGTTGATTCATACCCATATACATGCTATTATTAATAGTAACATCCTTAATGACAAACAGCGTGAACAGCTCAAAATGTATTATTTCAATAATATGACCTTGAACGAAATTGGTAAAGAATTCAATGTTACTAGAGAAGCTGTTAGACAAAATATAAAGAAGGCTATTTCATTAATACAAGCAATAGCATGACCAAAATTAATTTATACTTATTATCTATTGATCTCAAAGAAGCTATAGAATATATTGTATCTACTAGCTTAGTAGAGGTAAAGGTTCCGTCATCTATCAATGATATTTCTAAATCAATAGAAGATAATATTAATGAATTATCTTTAGGTGTTATTAAAGCTAATCCCGAATGGCTTAAGTATAAAATAGTCAATGTGGTAAACGAAAAAGACAGTACAGAATTATGGTATTTTGCTAGAATTCCCTATGAGTATAAATATATGATTAATAAAAACTATCATATGATAAAACTATCCGCATCTGAAGATAATAGAATTTTGAGATTAAAATATTACCTATGATTAAATATCTAGTTACAATACTTTATAGATGGCTTGTTGAAGAAAAGAACAAATCAGAAAAATCTATACCAGAAACAGAATCTCATAATGATATTGTATGTGGATTATCTTGTATATATCATGTTAATAAAACAGTATCCATAGATATTATTCTTAATCAGATACTAAAATTTGAAGACGAACAAGCGGAACAGTTTTCTCAATTTTTGTATCATATAACACAACCATCATTTAGACAAACCATTCTTGATAATATAAAGACTCATTCTGAAACGCCAGAAGAAGTTCTTTTTTACCAGAATATTATTTTTAATATAGCAATGATGGAACTCAATAAAAAAAATAAAGACCAATCATACAGAAAAGATACAGAGCCCGTCATACGTCCTCTGGCAGTTTTTCATGCATCAAACTGAGGAAAAACATAGTATGCCAAGCGCACCACTGATAGTATGGGAAAAATGGGTTGATCCTCTTGGTCTAGAACAAGAAGAATCTTTTGTAAATGAATTCTTTGACGAAGAAAATGAAGAAGATGAAAATATTTTACCAGACAATATTATTGATGGTTCCGAAGATTCAAAAAAACCCCCAAAACATATTAGGGTTTTATCAACACCAATGGGACTAATACCACTAGACCAGACTATTTCAGCCGGTAAAATTTTTAACTTTTGGACGGGATATACGAACTTTAATATTACCAAATCTGTTGCTCATATTATAGAAAAAACCAACGGTGTAGAAACTTTGGACATCTTTACAAGATATAGATTTCGTATTGGTGTTGGCAAGTTATTCGAAGACGGAGATGTAATGAGAGAAATTAATTCTAGAGTTTATGAGCATCTATCATGACAATTCAAAAAAACCCAGCACACGACGATCTATACTATATTCATGCCCACGGTATAGATGTTCAAAATAGAGAAATATACTTGCATTCATGTTTAGATGGTGAAGAAGAAGCTGGGGTCGATTATAGATCTGCAATAGCTTTTGAAAAAAATCTTCGATATTTATGCATGATTAGTAAAGAACCCATACTCATACACATGCACCTTCCCGGTGGAGACTGGGAAGATTGTATGGCTATCTATGATGCTATACAAACATGTAAAGTAAAGACAACAATATTAGCATATGGAAAAGTACAATCTGCTAGTAGCGTTATTTTACAGGCTCCTAATCATAGAATTATAATGCCTAATATTAATGTATTAATTCATTACGGATCAATTAGTCTAGACAGCGAACACAGCAAGGCCGCTTCTAATCATGTTCAATGGAATGAAAGAGAATGTGAAAAAATGGTAAATATTTTTGTTGATAGATGTATCAATAGTCCATTAGCAGAAGAAAAAAACTGGAAAAAAGTTATGGTCAAAAAACATATAGTTTCTCAGCTAGCTAATAGGTGCGATTGGATTCTAACAGCAGAAGAGGCGGTGTATTATGGATTTGCGGACGCTATATTGGGTGAGTCCAAATATCCTAGCATACAAAGTCTTAAAAAATAATGTATATAGAATACTCATATTTTGATGTATCATCTAATGATGTAGAAACTAAACAAAATGTAACGCAAGCAATTAAGCTGGGCGTGAAATGTATTTCTGTATTGCCTATGTATGTTAAGAATATTAAGGCAGATTGCGAGCAGGCCCGTATTCCTATAGCTTGTCCTATAGATTATCCTTTAGGTCTGTTAGACCTTAAAAGTCGTATATATGCTACAGAGTATATTTTTAAAAACGGAGCAGATATAGCAGATGTGGTGGTTCCATCGCATACTCTATGTCATAGGAAGTATGACAGATTTAGAGAAGATATTAGAGCTATTACCAATTTAGCTATAGAACATAACAAAAAAGTACGTTATTTTTTAGAATATCGTATATACTCATATGATTTATTATACAAAATGGCTCAAATACTTCTGGAATTCGGAGTTTCAGATTGCTTTCCTTCCACTGGATACATGTTAGATGATATTAATGATAATATTATTGCAGCAGCTATGATTAATAAAAAAACAGATAAGATTAATATTATAATCAATGGCAATATATGGAATACCAAACAAGTTGCTCTAATTAATAAAAGCCAAATATATGGAATTAGAGTCAATTCTACAAATGCCGTATCTATACTGATGGAAAAAACTAAAAATATCACCGAATAGGTGTATAAGGACAATGATACGTATCGTCAATTCTTTCAACATAAGCGGAGAATTATAATGGCCACAAAACAAATCGATGGAACAACAAACGTCACAGCAACGAGCACGGTAAATAATGGTGGTGTTGCCAAAAATATCGGATCCTCAGCAAATCTACTAACCAATTCAACACTAGGTCGAGATAATGTTGGAGTTTTCGGCTCAAAAGTTCTCGACAATAGCACAGCAGATAAGGCTGTATCAGCAGGCACATTTGCATACAATAACCAAAGTCCAGTAGCAAAAAGATTAACAACAAGACTATCAGGTGTTAGTAATACTGTTCTACGCAGCGGTGCAGCTCAACCTGATCTAGTTAAGAGTGTTCATAAGATTTTAGTTAAGAATGGTGGAGGCAATCTTGTTGCCGGTATTAGAACTCGTAGAGTAGCCACAGCTATTCGTGCAGGCAACTATAACATCTATACAGGTCTCTTTTCGGCTGCTCCAACTGTTGCTGTTGATGAATTTGGTGCGGATGATGCTGCTAATGTTAGCAGAAGCAATCAGGGCTCACTATTCTATAAGACAGGCGCAAAGAATCCAGTTACAGATTCTTATGATAGTAAAACCGCCTAATTTTTATAGTTTATTTATTTCTAAAGATAAGCTGGCAGCAATATTGTTGTCAGCTTATTTTATTATTTTGTACAGTAATAAATATGCTATTGAATAATGGTGTAAAATAGAGTATTCTTTTACCTACTCTTTTAAAAGGTCTATCTACTATGTCAGAAACAATTATTAATTTTTGGCAGGGATTAGCCACAACCTCCATAGGTATTATAGCAACGATGGCTGGATTTTGGGTTATGATTGGTCGCAATATGGCTACTAAAACAGAAGTAGCTCACATGATAGAAACCCAAAGTCCATATTCTCAGGATAGACAATTTATTATGGAAAGATTAGCTAGCAATAAAGAAAACCAAGCAGCATTTGCTATGGCTTTGCAACGCAATACAGAAGTTATGAACGAACTAAAAATTCAAATAGCAACACTGGGCAAAACTTTAGAAGCACTAGAAGATAGAATAGAAAGGTAAAAACTATGGCAGCAGATATTGTCAAGGCTATCACAGCCAATCCAATTAAAAATGGTACATTAATTTTATCTGTAACTCGTACAGGATTGTACGATAAAGCAGATAATCATGTAAAAAATACTCCAGCTATTGGTAGTATAGAAACTAAATATGATAATAGATTTGATGATCCTAGCTACTACTATGGTACATAACGGAAAACCGTCTGGATCCCAAAATGCTTCTACTAAAGAGGATGGCTCGTATGCTTTGAACGGGGCAACTATAGGTGTTACTAAAAGTAGAAATGCAGGAGCAACATATACTATACCATCTGAAAATGAATGGTATAAAACTGCTTACTATAAAGGAGGAGCAAATACAGACTATTGGTCATATGCTACACAAAATAATACTGCTCCTACATGCGTAGTTGCTGATGCGGAAGGAGATGTCCTGAAATAACGTCATATTCTTGTGTATAATACAATATATCTTAAAAGGTGTATATGCATTGGAGATAAATTATTATGAAAATTAAACCAGGTTATAAAACAAGTGAATTTTGGTTTACTCTTGTTAGCTTTATATTTAGCGGTTTATATTTACTCGGACTAATAGGAGATATGTCACAGAAAGAAGATTTGATTAGAGATGTTAGTCATGGTGTAGAGAGTATCATTTTAATTAGTGGACAATTAGCAATCTTATGGAAATATATTAATAGTAGAAAAGAAATAAAAAAGAACTGGAATCCTAATCCAGAAATAGTTACTGTTGAAGAAACAAAAGAAGAGTCAGTAGCCGATCCTGTAGTAGAAGAACAACCCGTACCCAAACCCAAGAGATCTAAAAATGGAAAACGTAAAACAAATAGTAGCAGTGGAAGTAGAAAAACTAATAAGTCAAGCAAAAAGCTCCCTGAACGAAGTTAAAGTTGTTGCTATAGCTCAAGCATGGAAAATTTTACAATTAGCAATAGCTAGTACTATTCAAGTTATAGAAAATACTGCTACCGATTTAACTGGTAAAGATAAAAAAACTATTGCTATGGAATTATTATCTAAATTCTACGATAGTGTTTTTGTTATAGTTGACATCCCCTTTGTACCACACCTAGTTGAACCTATTATACATAAGTATGTCAAGTCGTTCTTGATGATACTTGTTAGTTCAACAATAGATGCTATGGTCACAACTTTTCGTAATACCGGAGTATTCGTTGATCCTAATGTCAAGGTTAATGTTTTTGTAGATGTTAAACCAAAAGTCTCAGACAAATAAGTGAGGATAAGATGAATTTTACAGAAAATTTTCAAGAGTTTAGTAGCAAACTGAGTACAACGGATTTAGCTCTGTATGCTGGTGTCGGATTAGCACTATGGGTAATGTTTAAGGATAAGCTAAGCCCAGTACAACAATTATTGGCTGGAATTATTGATAAGCTTAAACAGTTAGTTCCGGTAGCTACTTCCGTAACATTACCAACAGTTGATGTGCCAAAGGTTGATCCAGTCACATTACCAAAAACAGTTGGAGATAGTAGCGAAGACGATGTATTTTTTAAACTAGTAGTATCATGGAAACAAACGAGAGACCTTGCAGAAAGAAGCGGATGTACTGAAGCTATCAAAGTAGCAGATCAAATGTTTCCATTCTTAAGTCCAAATGTTTGCTCTAAAAAAGAGGATAAGGTCACATGAAAAATAATAATTTTTTACTTGTTCTAGCAGGACTACTAATATTTATTGGACTAAATAAATTTGATCTATCAGTATTCAATATATTTCCCAATAAACCAACTGTATTAGTCGATGTTCTAGAGTTACCAGCACCCACCGATGAGACTTTACTCAAAGAAGCTACTGACGTAGCTAATCTTGTTAAGGAACAGATGCCAAAAGTTGATGCAAGAAGGCTCAGAGATCTTATTCTTGATATTCGCAAATTAGTAGAATTAGATGGAGAAGATCAAGTTATCACAAATACAGAAGAGATTCGTCAAGCTAATAGCCTAGCAGGCATTATGTTACGTATGGATATCAAGGGCAAGTACGCCAATCTTGCTAAAGAATGTCAAGAAATTATAGTTGGCGCTATTGGTGATGATCAAATTGTACTCACGCCAGCTTTAAGAGCAAAAGCCTTGTCTGGTTTTGATGCTTTAGCATGGGCACTTAATGAGGGCAGTAAATAATGGCGCGATATACCCCAAAAGAACTATATGATAATTATCGTCAAGGTTTTAGTGGATGCATATGGGAACAGCATGTATATGACTATTTGATGGAAACTTCTAAATATCCATTGTTTGGCGATGCTAGCAAAAGAATAACTAATTCTGGTAAAGGCAAATTGTCAACACCGTATAAAAGCGTATTAAAATTTGATAAAAATCCATATAATGAGAGACAAACCACAGGAGATTGTGTGTCCCATGGAACACGAAATGCTTGTGATGTTTCTAGAGCTGTAGAAATAGATGTTGGTAATGAAAGAGAAGATTGGATAGCTAGAGGTGCTACAGAAGCTATTTATGGTTATCGCGGCTTTGCTGGTCAAGGTATGAGTTGTGCAAGAGCTGCTGAGTTTGTTAGTAAGATTGGGGGAATTGTTGTTAGAAAAAACTATCCAGGAGCAGCAGATTTTAGTAAATACAATGGTAATCTAGGAGCAGGATGGGGCGGTAGAGGTTTACCGGATAAGGTATTAGATTTAGCTAATGATCATCAAATTAAAACAGCATCATTAATTAGAACAGTAGAAGAAGCTCGTGATGCTTTAGCTAATGGTTATGGTTTAGCGGTATGCTCTAATTATGGATTTAGTAGTACTAGAGACAAAAAAGGATTCGCTAGACAGTCTGGATCATGGGCTCATTGCATGGCTTGGATAGCCTGTGACGATACTAATGGAGAACCAGCATTTCTTGTTCAAAATAGTTGGGGTAAGTGGAATGATGGAGGACATCCAGATTGGGGTCCTATTCCAGATGGATCATTTTTGATTCGTGCTGATGTGGCTGCTGGTATGTTATCTCAGAATGGCTCATATGCCTTTAGTGGTTTCGATGGCTTCCCATTACAGAAGCTACCCACATACGGCTTTGATGACTATCTGTAGTTTGTAAATATAGTCAAGGATGAATTGGTGTATTATATTTTATCCTAATATAAGGACTATTTTTATGAAATTAATTGATAGAATTGCCTTAAATAGAGCTATTAAATTAGTGCTTGATTTTATCTTAGCTGTCCTAAAAATTTTTGCCAAAGCAACCCCAGATACTAAACCTAGTGTTCCTGTTACTCCTAAACCTAGGAAAAAACCTCTTAAAGACTTGGTAGATAATATCCTACCATGGAGAAAAAAATGAATAAACTTTACTTGGGTTTATTATGTGTAAGTCTATTATTCACAAATACAAACTATTACGGGTCAACTACTGCGCCAGTTACAATTGCTGGAGCAATAATAAAAGCAAAACATGTTCAAGAGGTAACTAAAAAATATAAAAGAAAAGATTGTCCTGTATGTAAGGGCAAAGGATGGTATATGAGTGGTGATGGAATAAAAAAAATAGATTGTTCCTACTGCGAACCGTCTTCAACTAATACTTCGGTCGAGACTACTAGGCCAACTATCTCATCTCCTGCTATGTCAACCGCTACTGATTGTGTTGATGGTCAATGTCCCCCCAAATCAAATAAAATAATAATAAGAAGATAAAATGAAAGATAGTGAAAAATTAAAAGAAATAGCTATTAAAATTTTAAATCAATCCTCTGTACCCAAAGAAGAGAATCACGGTTTTGCTATAATTACTATCTTAATGATTATCAGTATAACCCTAACATGCATTAGAGTATTACAGGAATGTAATAAAAATAAATTAAATACAGTAAGCACAGCACAAGATAAATATCGTTTATATGGTGATGAAATAAAGTTATATAGTAAACAACGTGGCTGGTTTACAAAAATGAGAATTAAGAAAATTTTACGCAGAGAAATGGATAAGGAAGACTACAATAAATACTCATTATCTATTTTATCAGCATTGTTAAATACAGGAGAAATTCTCACGGATGATGAAATAGTCACTTTAGTGGAGGCAGCCAATGTTTAGTTTATTAGTATGGTGTGTATATGGTATTTTTGTAGGCAGTATAGCTAAAAGCATTGTTCCGGGAGAAGAAAATTTTGGATTCCTAAAAACAGTAGCATTAGGAATAGCGGGATCTTATATGGGTGGAGCAATATGTTATATACTAGGTCAATATTCCAGTCTTGAACCGGCTGGTCTTTTTATGGGTGTTACAGGATCTGTTATAGCAATTATTCTATATAATAAAGTTATGGAAAAACATTAGAGAACAGACTTGATAGTCTGTCTACACAACATTAGTATAATGGTCTCACCACCATAACTATACTGTGTTTTTATGAAATATCTTGAGGAATTAAATCCCGGTGATGGTATTCAGCTTAATGATGAATACTTTGTTGTAACTGGTGATTATAAAGCAGATGGGCAAAGAATGTGTGTATCATTAACCACAGGATTTTGTAGATACCTGAAGGGAGATACTATCATAATATCTAGTCCTTTATATACTTTAGATAAAGAAATGAATATTATTCCTATCAAACCTACGGAAAAAACAACTGAGCATAATGGCTAAAAAAATTCTTATTACTGGTGCCGCTGGTTTTCTCGGATCCCATTTAGTAGAAGAGACCCTCGTTAATACAGGGTGGGATATAGTTGCTTTATGTAGAATGACATACGTTGGAGATATGAAAAGAATAGTAGATAGTTTGCATGTACAAAAACATGCTGATAGAATTAAACTAATTTTTCATGATTTAAAATTCGATATACCTTCTCATGTTATTGATGAAATCGGAGAAGTAGATTACATCGCCCATATTGCTGCTAACAGCCATGTTGATCGAAGTATACTTTATCCAAAACAATTTTTTGAAGATAATGTGATGGGTACAGTTAATCTTCTTGAATGGTATAGACAGTATTCCCCAAAGGCTCTTTTTATTAATTATCTTACTGACGAAGTATTCGGACCCGCACCAGAAAATTATGATTTTTTAGAAGACGATAGATGGAGGCCAAGTAATCCGTATAGTGCTAGTAAAGCTGGCCAAGGAGCAGCTGGTATCAGTTATCATATAACATACAAGCTACCAATTATAACTACATATACTATGAATCTTTTTGGAGAAAGACAAAATAAAGAGAAGCTTGTTGCAAAAAGTATTCATAATATATTATCTAATCAACCAATCAAAATTCATGCCAAACTAGATAGCTATGGCAATGTTGAGTATGTTGGTCAAAGACATTGGCTACATGGTAGAAATGCCGCAAATGCAACATTGTTTTTATTTAATCACGGTAAACCAGGAGAACATTACAATGTAGTTGGTGATGTAGAAATGCATAATGATGATTTAGTAAGAAAAATAGGACAATTAATGAATAAAGAGCCGAAAATAGAATATATAGATTTTACATACGCTAGACCTGGACATGATCTTAGATACAGTTTAAATGGAAGTAAACTACAAAATATGGGATGGAAATCGCCAGTAGATTTTGACACCTCATTACACCGTACTATAAACTGGATAATCAATAATAAAAATACAATCATCTAATATAGTTGATTGCGTTACTGTTCAATATCAACCATTCTATGATGACAGAGGGATATTCTGCGAGCTTTTTAAAGAGTCTAACCTTCCTTGGTTTAAACCCGCTCAATCCAACTATAGTTTTTCTAAAAAAGGAGTTCTCAGAGGCTTGCATCGTACGCCATATGCAAAACTGGTTACATGCATCTATGGTTCGGTTTTTGATGTTTGTGTGGACCTGAGAGAAAACAGCAAAACATATAAGCACCATTTCTCAACCACGCTTTCCGAAACTAATCATATGGCTTTATATATACCTCCTTATTGTGGTCATGGATTTTTAGCTACAATAGATAGTATTGTAGTTTATTATCAAGACAAAGAATATGACAATAAAACAGATGATACATATTGCTACGCTAATTTTAATATAATGTGGCCAATGCAACCCCAAGTACTATCCTCTAAAGACATGTCCCTCTGTGAGTCTCCAGATGACAAATTGTTAGAGAAATAAAAATAAGCAAAAAAAGAAATAATTTAGATGCATTATTTATCTCATTTATTAAAAAGTTACAATTTTTCTAATAAAAACTTAGATTATTTGAGCACAAAAACATTTGAAGACCTTTTATTAAAACATGGGTTAACAAAGTGTTTTCCTCCGAGTTTGGCAATATATGATGTTGTAGACAATATTGTTTTATGCCGTAACTTAAATAACATACACCCAGCTGTTAAATTAAGAGCGATAACATATGTAGATTACATAAATAGATTAATAAACAAATTTTGTATTAATTTCCCTTCCAATTCATCTTTTATTATCGACATATCCGACGGTTGTTCTCACAGATCAATTTTAGAAGAAATACCAACCGTTTGTCTGTCTGCATCTGTTCCAAACACAAAAACTATACCAGCGTTGCCCTTTAGTGATGTTCATTATTTGTTACCTCAGTATAAAGAAAAATTTTTAGGCATTGTTTATGATTCTGATTTTCATAAAAAAAAGAATATCTTGTCTTGGAGGGGAAATGCTTGTCCAACATTAGATCCATATATACCAACAGGTTCATCAAAATGGATAAATAGTAGAATAGATTTCTGTAAAAGATATTTTAATCATCCCAAAATGGATATTGGCTTTTCTAGATTTGGAGAACCAAATACTACATGGCAAATTCCATACCTTAAATTTAAAAAACCAAAATTAAGTACTCAACAAATGAGCAAATCTAAAATTATTGCAAATATAACAGGAATAGCATCTAGTTATGATGCCCCTTTTTGGATTATGCAGAGCGGTTCTGTGATGTTATGGATTATCCAGAACGAATTTGAGTTGGCAAGAGATAATAGTCCTCTTTGGATAATGTGGTATTATGATTTATTAGAACCATATATTCATTATATTCCGTCAACTATAGATAAAGTAGAAGAAAATATAGAATGGTGTTTTGCTCATCCAGACGAATGTAAAAAAATAACTGTTCAAGCTAGAAATATCTGTTCACATATATTGTCTATTTGGGACGAATCTAATGCCATGATTCTAAAATGTATAATAGACAATTCTTTAATAGCAGGCCTCTAATTTAGAACTGGAAAATTTTAATGTCTTTACTGGAAATAATACTTTTTATATTATAAGCTGCCTAGTGCAACTATTGGTTAGGGAACAGATCCTCTTAATGACAAATCATATGAAACTTTTTAATAAGTATAACAGTATTATTAATTCTATCTAATAAGGACGCCAATGTCTGTAACTAAAGTATTATTTATAGGCAACTGCCAATCTGCTGCTATAGCAAATATGCTTAATCTCAACAAAGACTTTTTTGACGTATCTCT
>Ga0214923_10000585_pt1 | contig 54443 bp, 48 predicted proteins | sample LL1510_MetaG_FD_177993 | JGI IMG/M metagenome (GOLD analysis project Ga0214923, IMG submission 177993) | Freshwater microbial communities from Lake Lanier, Atlanta, Georgia, United States - LL-1510 | ecosystem: Environmental > Aquatic > Freshwater > Lake | place: USA: Georgia | collected...
TAATACTTTTTAAAAACTTTCTAGTGTATAAAAGTAAAAATTTTAAGATGTTCTAGATGTAATAGTAACTAGAATAATACTTTTTAAAAACTTTCTAGTGTATAAAAGTAAAAATTTTAAGATGTTCTAGATGTAATAGTAACTAGAATAATACTTTTTAAAAACTTTCTAGTGTATAAAAGTAAAAATTTTAAGATGTTCTAGATGTAATAGTAACTAGAATAATACTTTTTAAAAACTTTCTAGTGTATAAAAGTAAAAATTTTAAGATGTTCCAGATGTAATAGTAACTAGAATAATACTTTTTAAAAACTTTCTAGTGTATAAAAGTAAAAATTTTAAGATGTTCTAGTTACTGTTAGTTTTAGAAATATTATATAGATATTACATTTTTTTCTTTATAAACAATAAGAAAACTGTAATAAATATGACCAGTGAAGAAAAACCAACTCCAACAATAATAAAAATTCAAAAGAATGATATCGGATTTATTAATTATAAACCTGAAAAGATACCTGATTATGATAAAATTATGAGTGTAGCTGGAAAATCAGCTTTTAAATCAAGTGAATTATCAAAAAATAGGAAAAAATATAATGATTTGATGAATATTTTGCAAAAATTTGTAGAAAAAGTTAATGATATTATTAATAATGATATGGACTTTGTGAATAATGTTTTTGAATATAATCCAAATAATAAAAAACATCAAAAAATATTCGATAAATTAAAAAATGTACATAAAAATCAAGTGAAATGTGAAGACAAAAAAGTAATAACATCTGGATTTTTCTCATCTACTTTTGAAACTGACGAAATTAAAAATATTACTGATGTTATAAACAATATTACAAAAGCAATTGATAATTGCTTCAGAGTTTTAAATGACATTGCACAAGATTATGCAAAATCAGCATCATATACTGGACAATCTATATTAAAAACTAGTGGATTAGATGAGGCACAATTGAAACCACAATATTCAACATCTCCAAACCCTCAAGGTTCTTCGGCAGATCGAGGAACATTTCCGGGTGCATACTATGGTGGATCTAAATCTAATAAAAGAAGACATAAACATAGTTCAAAAAAATTGAATTTGAGAACATCAAAGAAATTAAAGAAATAAACAAAATATGTCTTCATGGGCTCAAATAGCATCTAAAAATGCTAAACCTTCAAATGTATCTCAAATAGTATCACCTCAAGTACTACCACCTCAAGTATCACCTCAAGTACCATCTCAAGTACCACTACCTCAAGCATCACCTCAAGTACCATCTCAAGAGAAACAAGTTTATTCAGAAACTTCAACAAAAAAGAAGTTTGTGAAACCGAAACCAGCAGAGAAAGAGAAACCGAAGCCAGTGGAAAAACAAAATAAGAGTAAGGTAGATGTTCTAGTACCTGGAAACATTAATAAAGGTGTATATTTGGTTGATATTGGATCAAATTTGACATCACCAAAGTTTTCTGGTGATGTTGATAATGTAATTAAGAGGGCAAAAACAGTAGGTGTCAAAAAGCAAATTATTACTGGTTGTACAGTCAAAGAAAGTCAACATGCTTTGAAAATTGCTTCGCGATACCCAGGTGAAATTTATTCAACCGCTGGTATACACCCTCATTATGCTAATGAATACACACCAGAATGTATTAAAGACCTTACGGAGCTAGCATCACATCCTGAAGTTGTGGCGATAGGTGAAACTGGGTTGGATTTTTTCAGAAATATCTCGACACCAGAAAAACAACGAGAATCCTTTAAAGCACATCTGGAATTAGCATTTAGACTTAATAAACCATTATTTCTACATCAACGAGATGCTCATTCAGAGTTTATGGATGTTTTCCAAGAAGTCATGACAGAACTAAAACTAAGTTGGACAGATTTACCACCAATAGTTGTTCATTGTTTTACTGGAAAATCAAAAGAATTAGTTGAATATATTAAAGTCGGATTTTATATCGGTATTACTGGGTTTATTGGTATTAAAGGACGTGGAGATCAATTGTTAAATTTCTTGGCTCACAAAGTACCACTCGAAAAACTAATGATTGAAACTGATGCACCTTATATGAAACCAAACAATGCACCTAAATTAGCATCTGGTCATAATGAACCGTGTAATTTACCATATGTCGCTGAAATCATAGCACCATTATACGATATAACCGAAGAAGAATTTTGGAGTATTACTACCAAAAATGCTGAAAAATTCTTTAATATTTAAGTTTCAGTTAAATTATTATTAAAGTAATGAGTTAAAATATTAATAAAAGGTATTATTAAATATTTTTATTATTTTTTTGTGGTGCGTCTAGTAGTTTTTGGTTGTGTGTGTGTTTTTTTATTTTTCCCTAATGTAATATTGGAAGTGTTAGAAGTTTTACTAGAACGTGTTTTAATCTTACTTTTCTTACTGACTTGTTTTTTTACTTTTTTAACTTTCTTTTTATATAATGCAGGAAGTGTTTGACCATTTCTTTCGATTAATTCACCAACTGGTTTAGTTCTACCAGCTTTCATAATATTATCATTATAAATATATCTTTTTTGTCCAGGAGCAACATTCATCTCATAGTAATATTTAACCCCCTTAATTTTAAATTCTCCCATCGCTATTTTAACATGATGTTCCTGATGTTCCTCTACCAAACCAACTGTATCCATAATACCAGGAGCTGATAAATAATCATCTCTGTTTTTACTATCATAATCAAGACATTTATATGGATCATCAACATTAAAGTTTGAAGCCGCGTGAATATTACAGTCAAATGCTGTTTCCTTAATAATTTTGAGTAATACGTTAATAACATTACGTTTTCTTTCAGAAATGATATAAAGAGATTCGTCTGAAGTGACAATTTGACCTCTTTTTTGTAAGCCGTCATTAAATCTAGCAACATCACTTCTCAGGTTAGGATTTCTTAATAATCTAAGTTGTTCTGGTGAATAAGTAGCAATATAAACATATACTTCAACATTACGATCAGCAGGTGGTAATGTCAAGTGAGATCCAGTTCTTACAGCACGACCTACAACTTGATCAATTAAAACTGGTTGCCAATAAGGTTCCATAACATGTACTTGACGGACATTGAATAAAGAAATACCTTCGGCACCTGTTTTGGTTGTCAAAAATATTTTGGCAATTTTACCGCGTTTGTTCAATTCTTCACCAAATTGTTTCTTTATTTGTTTTTTAAGCAATTGACAACTCGAAGGCAAAAGATCCAATTCGTTATTAAATACCTTAATGAGGATATCTCTCTTCTCTTTATCTTTAATTTCTCCTGCCCATATGATATATTTAAATTTATGATCATCACTAGGTTTATTATCTAATACCCAATTGCCATCAACTTTTTTAATTTCAAAATTAGTATATTTACCAGTTGCTTCAAGAGCTATACAAAAAGTATTAAGACCAATTAAAGTAATAAATTGACTATATACGAATACATTACCTGGACTTCTCTCAATATTTTCAATCATTTTAAGATATTTAGGCGAATGTTTGGCGAGAGATCCATTTTCAATACCTAAATATTTTTCTTTATCTTGTTCAAGTGCTTTTAGATATGTTTTTTTGAGGATCATATCTAATTTAGCGATTTTTTGTTGGTTTTCTTCACTTTCCATATCACTTTCTAGGACGCTTAAATCTTCATCAACTTTATCTAGAATAGTTCCGTTTTCTTTATCATATGGTGATCCTAATTCTTCTGGAAATGCAAATGTACAATGCATACGTGAAAAGATACGATAACTAGTTTTAATTTTATCGGCATCCCGTCCAGGTTTCTTCATCATACTTTTGTTTTTTTCTATTTCTTTGTTTCTCATAGTTTGATATTGGTGAGATTGTAAATCACTCATTTCAACAAACACTTTTTCAACTTTAGTCACTTCAGGCATTAGATTTTTTACAGCAGGATCATAAAAAGATGTCAATCCCATAATTCTGTTACGAATAATATCCGTCTTCTTCAATCTATTTAAATCCCGATTGTAAAATAAAGCATCAAAATCTTTCTGATCATTCGGTAAAGCAGTATTAATATCCTTTGAAGCTATAACTTGATATCCAAGTCCAATCAATTGTTTTTTAACAAGATCTTGAAAACGTTCTCCATTGAGAACTCTTCCAGGTTGATGTATAATACCTTTTCCATTAGGATCATTAATATAATTATCTGGATTTTGGGTAACTTTGACTAATTTTTGACTGGCTTGTATAATAATTTGGTCAATATAGATGTTTCTTTTTAGTGTCGAGTGAACTAGTTTCCAGTTCACTTCATCTTCTAGACTAATGACACGATATGAATATGTTGTAATGGGGCCTCTGAGGATATTAAAAATTTTAGCGGATTCAAATACATCATTGATTAATGGTGTACCAGTTAAAAATATTATTTTGGAGTTTTTTGCGGCCATTAGATGTTTTTCAAATTGTACACCGGTTTTAGAACCAGTTGCAATACCATTGATTAAATTGTGAACTTCATCAAAAATTAAGATTTTATTATCAAAGGGGTATTTACCATCTTGTTCTAACTTTTGTAAAAGTCTGGTGTCATCTAAATGCTTAAATTTAAATCTTTTGTCCAGTATTGCGTTGATTTGGTAATCCAATTTAGATTGTTGCATAGGAGATAATGTATTATAATTGGGTTCATCATTAGAATAATCAATTATAAAAGCACCATTATTACGATTAATAACTTCTGCAGGAATTTGATAATCTTGGGTTGCTAGTTTACGTTCATATGGAGAATAACATTCCATAAATACCCAATGATTTTGATTGCGAACCATGTCCATACCGCAATCTTTAACATTTTTAATAAAGTTACCTTCCAAAGAAGCTTTAGAAAAAACCCATACTTCTTTCTTTGGATCAACAATAGTTTTAGATATGGCAATAGCGGCACAAGTTTTACCAACACCTAAACCGTGATATAATAAGAGACCTCTGTAAGGACTTTGATCTGATATGAAATCTCTAACTAGTTTTTGTTGAACGAATAGATCCATTTTAATAGGTTGTGATTCAGATTTATTTTGTTTTTGACGATCAGCTGAATATGTTTGAAATGTATCTATGACCCAATTAAAAAAAGTCTTTCTGGTTGATAATTCCCATACTTTGGGGATAACTCTTTTTTCAGCTAACGGTTGATATTTTTCTGCAGTATGTTGATCTAAAATTTTAACTATTTTAAGTTTACTAGAACGTTTATTTTCACTAGTACTTTTATTTGCCGACATTTTATTATATTTAAAGAAGATTTTTTACTTTAAAATATTAAACCTAAATATAAAAATTAAAAAATATTTTTAACTGGAATCAAGAACGTTTGGTATTTTTTTTAGTTCTTTTTGATTTATGTCTATACCCACCTTTTCCGGTTTTTCGGTCAAAAAACCTTAAAAAACTTTTGAGTGAAGATTGTGGACTTTCAAGTTTGCTAGTTTGAGGTTGTATTTTTCTAGGAGGAAGTTCAGGTGGACCAAACTGAGTACCTCGATGCTGATTATCATCTAGTTTTGGTTTTGGTTTGACTACTTGTGCATACAATTGTGGTTGTGTGCCCAACTGTTCTTGCGTGATACTAGTAGTATGATTGAGTTCTGCATAAGTAACATTATTATTTTTTTTTATTTCTATTGGTAAAAATAATACATACCCCAACACCCAATATAATAATTTACATGATATTTTAATATATTGACCATCGTCTGAAAATTTGAACAATTCTTTTGGATATGTTTGAATATGTGAATGATCTGGGTATGGGTCATCTTTTTTAATATGTATATTAAAATCAATATCATTGCCAATAAGTAATGAAATAACTTCGATACTCGAATGCGAGTTTGTTGTCAATCTAAACCCCTGCAATTCTGATGTATTATTTGTAGTATCTAAATTATATGTAAAAGTTTTATTATTTTGAAGATCTTTTAGATCCATCGCAATAAAATCTAGATTTTTTTGATCAGTTTCGGATAATGAATAAATATAATTTAGTCTATCAGTCATATTGTTGGGTACGGACACCACCACTTGTTCGCCATTTGATCTTCTTGGTGCATTATATGTGAATTTATCACCACTATCAACATATTTCATATTTATATTTTTTTTTTCAATATCATAGTGATGAATATAATTACTTTTATAAGGATATTTGATTAAACATGCAACACATTGGATAGTTTTACCGTTCGCATTATTTTCATTTTTTGGTATTTTGTAATAGGCATCTGGATTATCTAAAATAGTTTTGATTTCTGTAATAGACATTTATTTTAGTTACTAGAAAAAAATTGAATTACATGCAAAGGTTTTTGAAAATAACAATCAAATGATTAATTACGAAAATGTTATGGAATACCTAAACTCAATAAATGATAATATCAAGGATATGATTATGTTCACTCTTATTTTTGGTTTAGTTGATAAATTTTTAATACCTAGAAAATCTAGATGGTTCTCATTGCATACTATCTCTAATATGCTAACAACTTATTATTCTTTTCCAGATTTAATTTTAGCATGGACGAACCCATTTGGATCAATTAAATCAATTAATTCAATGAATTGGAGACCATTAAATATTACAGTCACTTTGCATTTTTATCACATGATATTCTTCAATAATTTACATACAATTGATTGGATTCACCATATAGTTATGATGTATGTAGCCCTCTATATGTATTTATTTCCTGTAGGTGCATCAATAAATGCCGTAATATTCTTTGTTAATGGTTTGCCAGGTTGTATAGATTACTTTCTATTAGCCTTAGTTAAACATGAGAAAATACATCCAAATACTGAGAAAATTATTAATGTATATCTTAATAATTGGATAAGATCACCTGGGTTATTAATTAGTAATTATGTATCTCTTCTAATTATTGGTTATAATTTAGATAAATTTACAGTACCAGCGATAATACCACCATTTATACCTGGTCATTATGTTATTGATAATATATTATTATTATTAATACCAATTGCATTATATTGGAACTCTCAATATTTTAATCAAAGAGTTTTATTAAATTTTAGTCAAAAAGTAACTGAATAATTATTAAGATATATATTAAATAGTAATGGTAACATAACTTAATTCTTTCGGTTGTACGTTTGGATAATGAGTTTTGATGAAGGTTGCTAGTGTTTTCCCACTTTTTTCTTTACCATAATTATTTATAAAATGGTCTCTAGGTGTATATTTATCCATATTTTTCAATAATTTATCAATAGCTGGTTCAACATCATGTTCATTATTAAAAAATTCACCAGTTTCTTGAGTAACATACTTCCATCCACCAACAATATTATAATTTACGAGAAGTCTCAAATTATAACACATCGCTTCTACAATTACTCTAGGAGATGCATCAGAAATATTAGGTACAAATAAAAATTTAGCTTTTTGTAGTTCTTTTTGAAATTCATGATATTTTAGGAAAGGTAGAACTTTAACAATCCCATTACATTTATTAGTAAATTTACAATTTTGACGTCCTATTAAACATCCCTTTAACCCATATTTTTCACACATTATTTCTAAACATTTTTTAGCTAAAGTCCAATTGCGATTATAAGATTGCCATCCAGGTTCACATTTATCATTATCCTTCAAACAAACATAAATGAAATCATATTCCTTTTTGATTGTTTGATCAGGTTTGTGAGTTTGATAATCTTTTAAATCTGATTCACTTAATAACAGTCTAGGTATATTAGGTCTCAAATATGCATCTGGATTTCTAAAACAATGTAACCATGTTGTTACCATTGATTGGTAATCATGTTTTTTTTCTTCATGATATCTATTTTCATATGGATTAGTTAATTTACTTGGAAATTCAGAATAACTGGAAATACCCATAAAACTTATATTTGGTATATTTTTATATTTTATATATAATTTTTCATGTTCTTCATTCCTAAATGGCGCAGATATTAAAATAATATTGAGTTTTTTACCATTCTGATCAAAGAGATTTTTAAAAGGGAAGGAAACTGTTGGAACTGTTACTGAATTATTCTCGAATGTTTCTATTGACCTATTATTATATGATAAATTAAGATGAATGTAATACAGAAATACACAAAAAAAAGTTATCAATACATATAACAATTTAGAATTCTTCATATTTAACTTTAATCAAAGAAAATGTTAAAAATAAAATATTAAAAACAAGATATTAAAAACAAGATATTTTATAGATTTGCATAACGCGGATGTTTGGTTTTTATACATTTTACAATGTTTATAAAAGGTTTTGATTTAGCTTTATAAAGGATTTGCTGGCAAAAATGATCTTCATTTTCTATTAAACTATTTTCAATCAACAATTGAAGTAAATCCCATTTTTCATCCTTAATGTCTTTATAAAAGGCATTATGTGAATACTTAATCCCTTTTTCTAATGATTTTTGTATAATAATATCAATAATTTCTTTAGAAGTACTCTCATCTAACGCAATATTTAATAAATATTTATGTTGATTATATGATTCATTATAATTGATACCAATATTAATATCAAGTTCATTCACTAAATATTTGAATAATTCAACATTTTTTTTCTGGATTGCCCTCATGATAACATAATCAGTATTGTATCTTGCCGCATTCGGATTCATCCCCATACTGACTAATCTTTTAAAATTTTCTAATGATATATCAGTACATATATCAACAAAATCATTATCATTTAATTTGTGTCCTTTGCTAATAAAGTGATTAATTATTTTGTTTGAGTTGTTCATTAAAGCATATTTTAATATTTCATCATGTTTTATATTTGAATTATTATATCCGTTTAATACTTTATCTAAATCATCATTCTTAATAAATGAAATTATTAAGTCTTTATCTATTTTAGCTTTAAGGTAATCAAAGTGTTTGGGTATTGGAATATTATTAACGGTTAAATATTGATGAATTTTTAATGCTGACCACAATCCAGGTTGCATACTATTACCTATTTTAACATTATGTTGGCATGGATAACTTTGTCGGCACAATCCAGACATTTGGAAAAGAACATTATGCCCTTTATCAACAAATCTATACCAAGACCCCATCATATTATCTGTTAAATCATCCCATATTACCCAATCCCCAGACTCATATGTTTCAATTATTTTAGTTTTACCCAAAATATTATGAACACTTGAAGCCACATTTGAAGCTACACTTGAAGATACATCTGGAGTATCTAAAGTATCTAAAGTATCTCGGGCATCTTGGGCATCTGGAGTATCTGGAGCATCTGGAGTATCTGGAGCATCTGGAGTATCTGAAACATCTGGAGTATCTGAAACATCTGGAGTATCTTGAGTATCTGAAAAAGTAAAATGATTATTTGGTGATGGAATATTATTTGTAGCTAAATATTTACAAATTCTAGAATTGTACCACAATTGCGATTCTGAGTCGTTACCAATTTTAACTTTGTGTTGACATGGATAACTTTCATAACATACATCTGATATTTGAAAAAGTATTTTTCCATTTTCATCAATAAATCTATTCCAGTTTCCAGAATTATTATCTTTATACATATTCCAGCATCCGGATTTTTTCGATTTCTTAAAAATATTAAACATTATAATTAACTATATAGTTGATTATCAATTATAATCTTAAATTTTTTGAAATTAAAAACTAAAAAAAATAAATGTTATGTAAAATTAAGTTAAAATTATAATGGGTTATTATAGCAATTAGAATTTATGTATTTCGTTTCTAGGGATATCATCTAACCCGTGATCAATAATGTAAACAACGATCATAAACATGAATAAACCGATAGCGGAAAGCATGTGCCAAATATCGTGATAATCAAAATAATTAAAGAGTACACATGGTTTATTAAGTAAATTAGAATCATGATGTGACAATGATTTATTAGACACTGATTTACTAAAGAATAATAATGAAGCAACAATAATTGCAAAGTCAATGAATAAAAGTACCATGACATACCATTTAATAGGTTCTCTATAATATATTTTACAAACAATATAGTACATGAAGTATATAAGCATATTGATTACAAATAAAGCGAGCAACCAATCAGTAAAGTCTATAGCGTGTTGTGCTGTTGCGTAAATCAACATAATTATATTATAAAGATTTATCAAGATTATTACTATTAATTTGGGATATTGGTATGGATTCATATGTCTAAAAGCATGTAAAATTTTGCTAGGTAATTCGCGATCCAGTGGCCAATTAGAACTATAATATATATTAATACTTGAGAGGAATAGTATGTATAGTATTAGGATGTAGATGAAGATCCAAAAAACTACTTCGAGTCCGGTGACTAAACCTGCTAATGATAATGTGTTTGCGAGAATAATTAGCCACATGAAACCGTATGTTTTGAAAGCACCTGGAATTTTGTCTTGGTGTCTTTTTTGATAAAGTGATAAAAATACTAAAGCGGCTCCGATAAACATAAAAGTAGTATCAAATTGAAAATTTAATTTTGATGGACAAATATGATAAATGGCTGATGAAAAACCTTCCAAAATTAAAACAATACCTATTGAATAATATAAAGAGTTATCCTTGTGTAACCCTCTATTGTCGTCAGTTGTTGGTGATGTAAATTTAATAATAATTAGGAAGATAATACCTAGAAGGACATAGAAAACGTTTGAAATAACATTGTTAAATGATTTAATGTGACCTAATGGGTGTTGGCATTTAAGATTAAAATAACAGAGATCATTTCCATATTCTTCTTGGTAATATACAAATTGAAGAGATGAATGTAAATAATATAACCCAACTATAATTAAAAGACTCCAATATGATTTTTGTTTATCTCGAATAGGTACGAAAACTTGTAGTTCTTCTTCTTGCATTCTATTTTGAATACTTTTTATGTATATCATATTAGGATGATCAATTTTTTTTGGATTTGACTGGTGTGTTTGAGATTCAACATAAAAAAAATTGATTACTATTATATAGAATAAATTTATTACTCAATTACTCAATTATTCTGTTTATGGACAGCATTATATTTTCAAATCAAAAATTAAATCAATCTAGTTATAATATTAGTCTAGATGTTACACCCAAAGTAAAAAATTCGGGTAGACAATCGAAGAAAAGTGTTGAAGAAACACATATGAAAGATGAAGACAATTCTGATGAAAAAAAAATTAATCCTTATAATTTTAATAATCGCTTTATAAAAAAAAGTGAAATTGAAAATATTTTAAGACGATATGGGATATTTCAGACAATTCATAATTTGTCTTTATATCAACAAGCTTTTACACATGATTCATATTGTTGGGATCATGCAAATCAAATAATGAATCGTGATTCAGTTCAAATTGTAGATAAACCAGAAGGTTCTATAGAATTACAAGATGCATCATATCAAAGATTAGAATTTTTAGGAGATCGTGTAATAAATTTAATAATATCTTTATATTTATTTCAAAGATATCCAACACAAAATGAAGGGTTTTTAACTAAAATATATTCCAAAATAGTTGATTGTAAAGGACTAGCCAAACTGGCTCGAAAAGTAAATTTTGGTCAATATTTATTAGTATCAAGACATTTAGATGAAAAAAACAATGCTAGAGATAAAGATAATATTTTAGAAGATTCATTCGAAGCTTTTATTGGGGCATTATTTTATGATTTTAACACTAAATTAAATGGATTTGGTTATTTAACTAGTTCAGAATTCAATTCTGGTCCAGGTTTTCAGATTTGTCAAAAATTTATTTTAAATTTAATTGAAGATGAAGAAACAGGTATTGATTTTGTTGAATTAATCAGTAAAGATTCCAATTATAAACAAATGATTAATACTTATTTTCAAAAATTTAACATCAAAGCAAAATACCAAACAACTCGCAATGAAAATATTTATATTATGGAAAACGGTCAAATTATATTTGGATCAGAAGTAGAAGATCCTCCAACTGATTTTGCATTTACTGATCGCATATGGTGGATACAATTAAAAGATAATACTGGTAAAATATATTCTGATAGTGTTGGTCGTGATAAACAACAAACTGAACAATTGGCAGCTAGAAAAGCTCTATTATCTTTAGGAAGATTGGAAACCCGTCAAGATCATGATTTTGATGATCCAGAATTAGATAAATGGTTAGTTGTTTTCAATGAGAAACTAAATAATGGTGTCATCAAACATATATATTTGTCAGAAGAAACCTCAAATGATTAAATAAATATTTTAAGGCTTTTTGATATTGCCACTAATACTAAAAATTGAATGTTTTTTATTTTTTTTTAATATTTTAATAATTACTATGTCAACTCCAGAACAAAGTAAACCAGATCCTAAAGGATCGCAACCTGAACCTCCAAAAGGTTCTCAAGAAAAAAAAAAGTTAGTACTCAACCAGAACGTACTTTCCAACTTGCGAGAACGTCAAGCTCAGAGAACTTCAAGAGCTTCTAGTGCTTCTAGTGCTTCTGACATGCAAAGCATTTTTAGAGTATCTATGGCATTAAGTGCTTCTAGTGCTTCTAGTGCTTCTAGTGCTTCTAGTGCTTCAAGTTCTTCCAGTGCTTCTAGTGCTTCTAGTGCTTCTAGTGCTGCTCCTCGTCGACTTCCACCGAGGATTGTTCTTCGAAACACAGCACAAAACCAAACACCGAACCAAACACCGAACCGAGCACAGAATCAAGCACAAGGACCTCTCCGCGGTAATGTTTCAGAATTCCCTTTTCGGTATGGAGAGTATGCTAAGTTACCTTTTGAGAAGCTTGAATTTACTGAATTTAATATAGACCGTTCATCACAGTCTTTGTGGAGAAAAAAGGATAAGAAACCATTCACAAGAGCATCTCTTAAAACTGTTGAAAGTATGCTCATGGTTAGTATGTTGTTTGAGAATGAAAATACGTGTTTTGTGGTGCCGGTTGGTACTATTTTCAATCATCCGTACCCGCATCTCCCTGACATGGTCATTGACAATCATGATTTGAGATACTCCGCGAGAACGATTATTTCAGATGTTGCAAACATCAAATGTAAGCAACCGAATTTAAATATTGATGAGTTTTTCCTACATCGTTTTATCAAAGACATGGAAGAGGCTTGTAGGTTTATTAAAGATATGAAAGAGACTTATAGTTTTAGAGGTATGGAAGAGTCTCAAAAGATTGCTGAAAAGATGATTACACAATTTACGTTGCGTCCTGACAAAATTCATTGCACTTCAAGCGGAAAGTTTAAGTTTAGTCCAGACGTTCCTTATGAAGAGACTCATATGGACACAGAAAGTTACAGATACGTGCCTCCAGAGGCTTTGCGCGGAGATATTAACGTCTTGGATGGATTTGAAAAAAAAATTGTGTGGGGACTTGGAATGATTTTGCGTGAGTTTTGTTGTGGTGAATATCCATTCGAAACTAGTCAATCTGTCTTCGTAGAACTACAACATATTGTCGAGAATAGACCTTTCCCAATCCCGGAAGGTTTGCCGTACTCACCAGAAATGCACACAATTCTAAACTGGTGTCTTGAGAAGGATCCAGCACGGAGACCATCATTTAAAAATATTATGGAACTTTTGGACAAAACACAATTAAAGTGTCCTAAAAATGTTTCATATCGCCAGGGCAAAAATAGAGAAATCTGTTTAGTCACTTTGTTATGTGTGATGAAAGCTAATCTCTATTTGCCCCCTGAAATCTGGGAAATTATATTTTCCGAGTTTTTGTTCCCAGGTGATACAATGTACACATGGCTCAATTCAGCCAAATGTTCTGTGGAATAAACAAAAACTTTAACACCTAAACTAAAACATGTACATAGATTAAATTAATAAAAAAATTTAAATTTTTTATAGATTGCTTTATTACTTGATGATCCGATTTCCCATTTGATTTCCCATAATTAACATTAAATTCTCAAGGTATTATATTAATGAATATCACCCATTTTTATCTTACATTATTAATACTAAATGTAATATAAGTATCGACACATGGTCTATTGTGATATTCATATGAATATACAATATTTATATTATTGACATGTGGCGGTTTTGGAGACTGATAATTCATTTGTTGATGACCTATTTGGCTTGGATAAGTATTGATAGCCATATTAGTAGGACATTTTTTACCTTTTGAATATTCTGTATTTTTTTTTATTTTTTTGTTTTGATTATTCCCATTATAATAATTCTGATTATAAGAATTCTGATTATAAGACTTCTGATTATTACCATATGATTTACTCTTTTTATAAGAGCAATTAGAGTAATTATTAAAATTTCTTAAATCATTGGAATGATTTGATGGGGGAACAACAACAACATTTAAATTTAGACTCATCAAGTAATTAAGCATTTTTTATAGTCTTTCAAAAAGCAATTCAATTTTTTTTTTGAAAGGTCCGGTTAACCCTTAAGAAAAATGAAACTTATAATAGTATCTCATGATGTTAATATTATTAATACCTCCAATACATAATTTTGTTTTTGTAGATTTCAAAAATTTTCGAACGAAAATAATAAATTCAAGATTTAATAGTTATGTCAGAAATTAATATATGTTAAAAATCTACAGTGACAGTTTCATTGATTAATAAAGTATGTTATTAATTTTAAAATTAAAAAAGTAATGTCCAAAGACTTACGAAATAAGCACAAATAATATCTGTATCTTATATGAAAATTTCCTACATTAATCAGTTATAAACGTGGAAATATAAAAAGAATCATATGATTCATAATACATACTAGAAAACAAAATTTTAATATTAAACGCAATCTAAATTTATTAATATTATTAATAATATTAATAGGTATTAATGGAGTTTCTCGAGGGTATTAAAAAAAATTGATTATTGTGTGAGTGTAATATTAAATTTATAACTGTTTAAATGCAAGGATTAAAACGTATTGCGGCTTTCAAAAAAGCTAAATTTATTCAACGTAAAAAGAATTTGGAAAAGAAGAAACTAGAAGCTGAAAAAGAATTAAATAATGAAAGACAATCAAATGATAGTTTATCATCAATGGATGATGAAGAACAAATTGATCTGGTAACAAAATTGGTTAATAACAGATATTTAATAATTAAATTTTTAGGTCGAGGAAGTTATTCTAAAGTATGGATGGCTTATGATTTTTCTGATAAAAGATATGTAGCACTTAAGATTTTTAATCCAGAAGATTACGATGATTCTCTAGATGAAATTGAAATTATGAAAACATTAGGAAATAATAACCAATATATCGTTAAAATGTATGATCATTTTGATTATTATGTTGAAGATTATAAATATAAACAACGATGTATTGTATATGAATTTTTAGGTACTTGTTTGCTAGACCTTTTATCTCCATTTACTAATCAATTATCTATTGAAAATATTAAACATATTGTTCGTAAAATGTTAATCGCGATGAATAATTATTATGAGAAAGGTATTATTCATAATGATGTTAAACTGGAAAATATGATGACTAGATGTTTTTCAAAGGAATTAAAAAAATATATTGAATGGTTTAGTGGATTAAACGTTGATCAAGAATATAATAATTTAGTATTGAAAGAATTACCAGATAATTTTCAGAATTTATCTGATGAAAAAAAGAAAAAATTACGTCGTAAAATTAAGCACAGAGTTCTACCAAATTATATAGAAACACTAAAAGATTCCATTTTAACATATATAGTTGATCCTGAGTTGAATACTGGTGAAGATACATCACAAGAATTATTATCAAATCTTGTAGTAATTTTTAATGATTTTGGTAATTCTTGTAGTGTTGATAATATGTATGATGATAACATACAACATCGTGCATATCGTCCTCCAGAAAATGTAATTGGTAATGGTTTTTGCCAAAAATCTGATGTGTGGAGTCTAGGATGCATTATTTATGAAATTATTACTGATAGAGTTCTTTTTAATGTTGTCGGAAATCGCGATATAGATAGGGATAGAAACCATTTATCTCTAATGTATCAATTTATTGGTGTAATGCCAGAAAATATGACAAATGAATGTGGGAAATCATCTGAACTATTTGGTCGTGAATCTAGAATTCTCTATGTTGATGAAGTTTCATATTCTGGACTAGAAAATGAAATTAAACAATACAGACAAGACCTATCAGACACTCAAATAAATGAAATATGTGATTTCTTAAGGCTTTTACTTAGATATGATCCATCTGAGAGATTATCCCCAAATGAACTTTTACAACAAAAATGGCTAAAAGAAAATTGTGATACCGCATTACATACAATTATGGCATCATAAAATCTTATACTGGAAATCTTATACTAAGAACCTTATTATTTTGGTACATTATTATTTTTTATTACATTGGATGTGACACCAGTATTACCACCATTATTTACTCTAGTATTACCACCATTATTTACTCTAGTATTACCTCCAGTATTACTACCAGTATTTACTCTAGTATTACCTCCAGTATTCACACTAGTATTAACTCCAGTATTACCACTATTATTTACTCTAGTATTGCCACTAGTATTAACTCCAGTATTACCACCATTATTTACTCTTGGATTAGCTCCAGGATTAGCACCAGTATTTACTATGGGATTAACACCAGTATTACCATTAATATTACCACCATTCGTGAGATTACCATTTGCATTAGTTCTGGGACCGGTATCATTAACACCTTTAGTAACAAAATAATTATTTAGGATGTCATTACGGATAATGTATTTAGTTATTTGGATTGATAAAATAATAAAAAGTATTAAGGTAATAAAAACTAGTATTCCTTTAATTTTTTCTTGATATTGTTGAAATAATTGAGACCAATAACTACTTTGCAAACTAGATGGGGTTTCTAGATTATCTTTATTTTTCCAAGATGGTGTTCCGACAATAGATTTGGTTTGCTCTTGATCCAATTTAACTTTTTTGTTTTTAGGTTTTTCTTCAAAAACTTTTACCCAATCACCAGGTATACGGTAAATAATACGATCATCCATTTGAGGTATTGGACGTCTTATATTTTCCCCTAGTTTAACTACTATATTATGATTTAATGTTTTTAAAATTGTTGTTCCAGCGTTTGTTGGATGATTAAAAATTATCCAGGTCCATCCAGTAGAACAAGGTGGATGTGGTAAAGATCCTTCATAAACTACACAAGTTCTATCTTCTGGGATTAAACTTACAATGTTCCAGTCAGGAGAAACTGATATTTCCTTTTCAATAAATGTATCATTTGTAGGTGCTTGATTTATAAATTGACTCAAGAATTCCACTGAAGAACCATAATCAGGTCCTATTTCTAAAAAAATAGCTAGAACAACGCCTGAATCACATTGACGATCTGTGCAATGATATAAATCTATTTCCGCACGAAAATGTTCACCATCAACTGCATGCAAACTGGGTACATGTATTTTAGCATGACTTAATTCATACCAATTATTTTGATAGATTATATAACTACCTGGATCATATTTGATAGTAATTGTATTATGATCATTTGTTAAATAACATTTACTTGGACGGTATTTAATTGTTAATTGACATTTGCTAGCACATTCAGATTTAATATTGTTGGTAATAATATTAATTGGCGATTGTATATTATTATTTTTAGAACTACATTGGGGATAATTATTTTCCCATTTAGTACTAGTTCCATATGACCAATTACTCATCTGTATTTACTTTCAATGACGAAAATATTTTTATATATTCAAATATTCTTTTATTTTCTCATACACTTTTGGAAATGGCAAATTTGCATCAAAAAATTTATCAATATCCGAATTAGCCAAAGTATCCAAATAAAATGGATAAGCGACTTCATTAATCATTAATAAATCTCTTTTTTGTTTATTTGGATCTTTCTTGAAGAAAGGTTTAGCTTTCCATCTTCTTTCAATTGCTAATTTTTTATCTACTAATAAATGAATGTGATGATCTGGTTTGAATGCTAATACATCTCGTCGCAGAGTAAAACCAGTTATAATTAAATTACCATCTGATGCTAATTTTTTACAATCTCGTTTAAATTTTGTTATATCTAGAGCTTCCAAAGAATCGAAGTTAACTGTAACTGTTCCATCAGATAATTTAATTCTAGGTTTATCTTTGCTAGGTATGAAATAATCATCTATATCTATATAATTATATTGTAATAATTTAGCTAGTTCTTTTCCCATAAGACTTTTACCAGCACCTGAAAAACCAGATATTGCTATTACTGTCATTTATATTTTATTTATATATTATTTATATTTTTATTTTGATTCAATTTTTCTAATCTGTATTGTAAAGGTATTATCAAGATGTATCATTTTTTAATTTTTATCCTTTTATTAATTTTTCTATATGAATTTATTAAAAGAATCAAATATATTGAACCATATACATACACGGCTGAATCATTTTCTGAATTTTCAAATCCAGAGGAAAAATATACATATATTGCTAATAATTTTTCAGATGAATCATTTAGAATGCTAGATCCACCCCTTTACAGTAAAGATATAAAAAAAGATAATATGGATATTAATAAAGTTATACCCGCAACTTATCCAGATGAACCAGATAATTTTTTTGAAGGATTATCTCTAGATAATTTTAGATCACATCCTATATGGTATGTTCAACAAAGACCTTGGATAGAATATAAATTTGATTTACAACCATTAAAAGAACAATGGGATAGATCAAATAGAGATAAATTAGAGAAACTTTTATTTTAATATAGTTTAGTTTGTGTTTTATATGGTTATGATCATACAGTAAAATTGATTGTAAATATCGTACATAAAATAATAATATTTTTCTTATAATAAAAGTATCTGATAAATGAATAATTTGCATCGATATAATCTAGAAGTTTTAATTAATTTTAAACCTAACCAAGAACTAAAATTATCTACTGTGGGAGAAGTACAAAATAAATTAACGTCTGATGATAGCTATTTGATGATAGTTGGTTTAAAATCTATTGACCCTATTGAAAAAATAGTACAAGTTTATTCAACTTCTTTTTATCATTTTCTAAATTTAATCCAACTCCCTAATTCTAGTTCAATGAGCAGTTGCATCAATCTGAGTCAACATAATTATACCGAATTTCAATTAGAAATAATTCTCTTACTAGAAAATTCCCTAAAAGGCTTATTTAGATATGAAAACTATTGTCGAAAATATAATGTCAAAAAAGCTGATTATATAAGTAATTATATCGCTAAACTATCAAACCATTTAGTTAATTATAAATCATCTGTTTTAAGTTTGCATAACTCAATAGAAGATGAAAAAAAACTTTTTATGACTAATTCAATTAAAAACTCATCAGATGTTGATACCGATTCTGATTCTGATACCTATATGGGATTTGAAATTATTTCCAAACATTATTACACTGATGACACAACTCCAAAAAACCAAGAACCTGAACCTACTCAAAAAGATCAAGAACCAGAACCTACTCCAAAAGATCAAGAACCAGAACCTACTCAAAAAGATCAAGAACCAGAACCTACTCCAAAAGATCAAGAACCAGAACCTACTCCAAAAGATCAAGAACCTACTCAGAAAGATCAAGAATTAGTAGTAAAGAAGGATCAAGAGCCTAAGATAAAAAACCAACAACAAAATATTTTGACTAGGATTCGTATAAATATTATTGGTATTTTGAATAGAGTTAAAAGGTGGTTCAATCATCAATTTAATCGCACCAGAGGACGAGTTAATCAATAAATGACATTGTTGGAACGGTGGCTTGGTCTGTTAAAGGATGTGTTGGTCTAGGTGTTGGTATTGTTTCTGGTGGTATAATAATTTCTCCCTTGTGCCATTTGGGAACACGATCTAGTTGTTGATCATAAGGAATACCGGATTGTGTATCTGACAAATATTGTATTTGAGCATCAAGAGCTGGATTAATAAATTGAGAAGATTTTTCGGTTTCTTTTTGAGAATTATTAATGTCTTTCATATCAACTTTAATTTCTGATAAAAAAACTTCATTATTGTCAGCATTTGTGATTTTGAATGGTGTTTTATCTACTTGTTTTTTTTGTAATGTTTTAAAAATATCAGTGATTAATGGATCGGATTGATTGACAATATTTCTAGGAAAGATTTTTAATTTAATCTGATATTCTGCAAGATTACCTGGGTTTCCAATTTCTTGAAGATCTCTGATCCTAGAAGAATCAATCTGAAGTTGTTTAGCAATTTCAAATGAAATTGTAGATGTTTTAATTTTGTTATTGTCGCTGTCACTAGATTCAAAATTTTCAGTCATTTCTTGGCAAACAACATATATAATTGACATAGTAATCAATAATCCGAATAAAAAATAAAATGGTTTCATTTATTTAACTCTAAGAAAATTTCTCTTTACATATTAAATTAAAAGTTTATTAAACTCAAATGTCACAAAAAAGATCACAAAAAAGATCACATAGAAGTTCAGTCTCAAAACCCAAAAGACATTTTACAATCGCTGCAGCATACCATACTGACGGATGTTCCACTAAATTTAAAGGAAAAAGTGGTACTGGACGCTTTAATTCCAGAGATCCATATGAATCTGCCAAAAAAGCCTTCAGTTCATTATGTCAAAGAAAAAAGATTAAAGGGCGTTGCAGCATGTATGTAACAGTTAGAGAAACTACTAGAGATGGCAAAGGAAAAGAGTATTCATATTTAGCTAGAAGACATTTACGTGATCCAGAGGATATTAGTCCCTTTGGACATAAATATAGAGTTAAATTGGAGGCTATTTCTGAAGAAGATTTGCTAAAGAAAACATGCAAACAGTCTAAAAAATCTCCAGGTCGTATGAAATCTAAAAGTTCCAAATTATTGACCAAACGTAAGTTTCATAGAAACTAAATAATTTTTATTCTCTCATTTAATTAAAAGTTAAAGTTAAAAAAACTTTATGAACAAAACTAATGCAAGCGCAAATCCTGTTAATGTTTTATCGAATATACCAGATGTTTTAACAAGTGTAAATTTACTCAATAGCAATAGTAATAACGCTAATAATTCAGACTTATTAGATTTTTCATACGAAAGATTTAATGACCATGATCAACAAACCCCTACAAAAACACCCTCACCCCCTACAAAAACACCTTTAAAACATAATAAAATTGATACTTCTAGTACTGGAATGATAGCATCATATGTTATTTCAATTTTACTTGGAGTAGCATATTTTATGGGTGTTGCACTAGCTCCTACTAAAATATTTAGTGATAATGTATTTACATTATTAATGATAGCTATTGGAATACTTAATATTATCTTGTTTGCAATGGTAATATCAGACTCATCAACCATTAATGAACAGATGAAAAAAGGGCATTGTGGTAAAAGAAAATATTCTCCTGTCAATACAAATGAAACTAATTTTTTGATACTTAGCATTATCATTCAATTAAGTATATGTACCATCATAGCTGTATATAATTGGACAGATACAGGAACTGATAAAGCTCATGAAGTACTAGACATTTTGATATATATTGCTTCAACATTTATCGCCATCGGTATTCTATTATCTGGAGGTATTTATATTAAAGGACATATTTGTGGTATTATAGACGGAATAAGAGGACATGCTTATATGGCTATAATAATCCTAGCCATGATGATAAACAGTATAAATTATATAATCTTTTCTGGGAAAAACATTATAACTTTCGAATCATATAAGTTGATAACACTAATTTGTCTAATAATTGCAATATTCATAATTATATTAACTATAACTTATTGGGGTAGCATTAGTGATGAAGATGAACAAAAAAAAATTAATAAAAATGTTACAATAGTCGGCAGTATATCCATGTTAGCACTTATAGTTGGAATTGTTATTTACTTACTTAAATTTTATAAATCCTCTTAAAATTATAACACAACTAGAACAATCTAAAATTTTTACTTTTATTCACTAGAAAGTTTTTAAAAAATATTATTCCAGTTACTATTACAACTAGAACAATCTAGAATTTTTACTTTTATACACTAGAAAGTTTTTAAAAAGTATTATTCTAGATTCAATCACAACTAGAACAATCTAAAATTTTTACTTTTATACACTAGAAAGTTTTTAAAAAGTATTATTCTAGATTCAATCACAACTAGAACAATCTAAAATTTTTACTTTTATTCACTAGAAAGTTTTAAAAAAATATTATTCCAGATTGATTACAACTAGAACAATCTAAAATTTTTACTTTTATACACTAGAAAGTTTTTAAAAAGTATTATTCTAGATTCAATCACAACTAGAACAATCTAAAATTTTTACTTTTATTCACTAGAAAGTTTTAAAAAAATATTATTCCAGATTGATTACAACTAGAACATCTTAAAATTTTTACATTGTTTGACTAGAAAGTTTTTAAAAAGTATTATTCTAGATGTTATTACAACTAGAACAATCTAAAATTTTTACTTTTATTCACTAGAAAGTTTTTAAAAAGTATTATTCCAGTTACTATTACAACTAGAACAATCTAAAATTTTTACTTTTATTCACTAGAAAGTTTTTAAAAAGTATTATTCCAGTTACTATTACAACCAGAACAATCTAGAATTTTTACTTTTATTCTCTAGAATTAATCATTTGGAGACAATTTCAATTTACCAAGGGTGTCAATAGAACAATTTTCTAGTGTTTTTTTTAAGAGTGATACCCCAAAGACACATTACCCCGCAAAGACCGGACATAAACTGTCAAAAGATTTCGGAGGTTTTCGTAACGATTACGAATGTTATTTAAAAATTCTAGTGCGTCAAGTGTTATTTTCGTAAAATTAACGAAATATATCCGAAAGCTTTTGAATGTGTTATGTAAACATTTTTAAAAAGTATTTTAAAAAGTATTAAATTGCGGTAATAAAAAAAATATCTTATTTAAATATAAATTAAAATGTCCTATTGTTACAAGACAAGCGATAATAAACATTTCGGGTGCCCTCCTCGTATGTCAGATGGACGTCATTTTACTGATTACCGTCCTAGTTGCCAAGTAAATAATATGATCAAAGCTGATAATGAAACTCAAAATAGTTTTCAGTTTAGACAATTTTTGTCACACAATGCTGTTGAGTTAATGAACATTAATCGCCGTCATGCTTGTGAGAAAAATTGTTGTACTCCAAGTAATGATCAATCATTTAACGAAGGTACTATGTTACCAGAACTCAACAGAAAAGTATGTGATAAAAATAGTTGCATGATTGTTGGAAATAATCCTAATGGTTTAGGTACTGGTCGTATGTATCAACCAGATCAGGAATGTCAATATTTACCATCTGCATGGCCTATAAGTAAGAATAATGTGTGTGTTTCTCCAAAGGAAGCTCATAATTTTTACCCTCTTGATAAAAATGTGTATAATACTAGTCAACGTTTGAGTGTTCCAGGGGGTGGTCAAATGCTTCAAGGTGCTGGTGATTATAAAATGTTAAATTAGATAATAAATTTAAAATAGTTCAAAAATATTATCTTTTATTGATATTAAAGATAAATATTGAAGTTTAATGTCCGATTGGCGTCAAGAATATTTTGATCAAGTATCATGTCATGGAGTTGTAAATTATTCGGGAACAGGTAATGTAACTGTTGATGTTGTATTAAAAGGTTATGAAAATCAAACAGTCGATGTAATATTTTGGGCACCCGCTCCCGCAACTAGAGGAATTAGTTTTTCAGGAAGCGGATTACCATATGCATCACCAGATCAAGCGTATGATCAAACACCTAATCAAGGTGCTACTAAAGCTATTAATGGGAGATTTAGAGTTAATATTAAACAACCAAATGCTTATTATGTTGGTTTAGGATCATTATATGTTCCACCACATCTTCATGTTAAAGTATGTAATGATTCTTCAAGACAAATTCATCACATTCCAGTTGGTCAAGCTGCACCTTTTAGAACTCTAACATATCCTGCTCCTCCCTCTAAATCAGCTAGAAGTGGACCAGAATTTTACAATTCTACCAAAACATTAGATGTACGTACACAAGAACAAATACTTCGTGATAGCGCATACACACATGATAAACCAATGCCTGATAATTTCTGGGGACTGAAACCTCCATGTTAAAACCCCCTTTCACAATCTTTAACTATTTTTTAATTTTATTATAATACGTTATAATTATTATAATTATATCAGTCAGTTAGATTAAATATAAAAAAAATTGATTTATAATTTCCCACTATATATATATAATCAAATCATTTTAAATGTCATATTTATGGTATCAATCGATGTTGAACGAGAACTGCAACAGTATTCCGAATTATCTTAGTAATGTTTATAACTCCGAGGAAACATTGCGTAAAAAATTAGAAGAATCTGATTCTTTGGTAAAATATTATCGGGATTTATTGGCAAAAAAGGAGGAATCTATGCGTAATATGGATAGAAATAAGTCACCGCAAAAGAATGCGGAAGATCAATCGATGATTCTTTTATATCAGAATAAATTTTCGCAAGTTTTGGAGGAAAAACGTAAATTGGAAAAAGAATTAAAGGAAAAGAAAAAAAAACATTCGGCAGTTATTGAGCAATTAAAAAAAATTGATTTGGATTCCACATTAGAAGATGCAAAACATCAAAAGATAATGTCTAACACTGATCAGGAATTAGTTAAAGGTTTATATGATAAAATTACTCACCTCAAAATGCGAGTTGAAAAAGCTAACAAAGCTGAGGAAACTGAAAAACAACTCGGAAAACAAATTATGGATCTGCAATCAAAACTTGATATTGCTAAAAATGAATATGCTTCTAGTGTAACTGAAATTGAGAAGTATAAGACTATGATTGCTGATTTGCAAAAAGAGATTATGAAAAATAGTGGTCAAAATTGTATTCAGCAAATGAGACTAAACGAATTAGAAGTTTTACTTGATGATAAGGAAGTTGCACTTAAAAATGCTTCTGGAAAATTAGAAGAGGTCACAAATGAATTGACTGTTTGTAGTGTTTCTCATATTGATAAAATGAACATTATGAATAACAGTATCTCTGCTCTTGAAGAAAAACTCAATATTGCTATTGTTGAAAAGCAATCTCTAGAAAGTGTCATTAGCGAAAAGAATAGTTCTATTAACATGCTAGAATCTCAACTAAAGAGTGCTGAAGCTGAACTAGCCGCTAATATTACTTTACTTAACAAATATAAAGAAGATAACAATCTTGCTGCTGGTGAAGTTACATACTGGACCAGTAAAACGGGTTCTTTACAATATATGCTATCTCAATCTAGGTCTATTGAAACATCTTTGCGTTCTGAGATTGATAACAAGAATTCCCAAATTCTTGATCTTGAGTTGAAGTATGAAAAAGAATTAAACCTTGTCAAAGATCTTGAAGATAAATTGACTAAAGTTGTCAACCGTGACATCAATGTTGGTGAAGTTGATGATCTTAAAGCGTCTGTCATGAGAATCACTAATGCTTTTGATTTACTGAAAGAACATTATGATGAAGTTGAAAAAGCTTACGAGGAATCTAGAAATTCTAATACTGTTTTATCGGAAACATTGAAGAAAACTACAGAGGAGCTAGAAGCCGCCAAATTTCAACTTTCTTTAATGACAGGTCTCCAGACTGATATTAAAGATTTGACTGAAAAACTTGAGAAGGCTAATGCTACTCATGCTGCTGAATTAAAGCACGAAAAGGTACAAAATTCTATTATGCATGGTTCTATTGAATTTTTAGCGAATGAATTGGAAAAAGTCCGAAATGAATTGAAAAAAGCTGATGAAGCTAAATCTAATTCTTTGGAGTTGGAACAAAAATTATCTGACGCTATCAAGACATCTGAAACATTAACTAATGACAAAACTACACTTGAGAATAGCTTGAAACTTGCTGATGATGAACGTGACAAGCTAAAGAATGAAGTTAAAACTCTTGGAGATGAACTTGATAAAACTCGTTGTTATTTGGAAACAAATACCGCAAATTCTGTTCAATTGGAAAAGGAACATAAATTTTTGAGTTTTATGAATGCCACTATGGAAAAAGAAATAAATACTCTCAAAGCTACTCTAGCTGAAGTAAATTCTGACAAAGATAATCTTAAGAGTGAAGTTGAAAATCTCAAAACAAGTCTCAATGATGCTCAAACATCAAAGTGTGAGATGGAGATTAAACTCAACACAATCATCAATGATCTTAAAAAAGATAATGCCTATGTGAGTGATACTATTGAGACTTATAAATTGCTTCATTGTGATGATCGTCTTAAGACTGAATCACTTACTAAAGAACTTAAAGAACTAAGCAATTTCAAGGATAAATTTGTTGCTGCGGAAGCTACAGCAAATCATTTATCAAGTGAGTTGATTACGTGTCAAAATGATTTATCGGTGACTAAATCAATGCTCAATAAAGCCGAGAAGAACTACAGTCAATGTATGCTTGAACTTAGCCTATTGGGTATTAAGAACGATAAAGATTGTGAATCATTGAAGAAAGTCAATGATGAAAATAACAGTCTCAAGATTGAACGTGATTCATTAAAATCGGCACTTGATGCTATGAAGAGTTCTAACGATTCTGACAAAAAGCAAATTAATGTTGCGACGGATGAATTGAATAAAGTTATTGGTGAAAAGCAAACTCTCAAGAGTGAGTTGAGTTCACTCAATGACAGTTTTGAGTCTATGAGAAAGTCTTATGACTTAACCTATAACCTATTGACGGCTACTAAAAAGGATTTGAATAGCGCATTAGAGACAATTGATAAAGTTGAGAAAGAAAAAGCTGATTCAGTTGATAAAGTAAAGGAGAATGATACTTTACGGGATCAGTTGAAACGTGTATCTAGTGAAGTTATTGTTCAAAATAAGACTCTAAGTAAATTGACAACCCAAGTCGCTGCTCTTGAGACTCAATTGAAACAATATGACACACCCAGTACTCATGTTAAAACAATTATGAATAAAACACTAAGTGAATTGGCTGAGAAAGTTGCTCCGGTTCCAGATATACATTCTCCTGAAAATGAGGAATGGGAAATTCTAGAGTCCACCAGTGATTTCGAATCAGTCGAGAAATCTGATGCGACTATGTAAATTTTTAACATTTGAATCAAGTTGTGATATTTTATTTGAATGACATTTTAATGCATCTATTTGATCATCTAATTCATTTGAAATATTCAATTGAATATTTTTAATAATTTCTAAATTTTTTTTAATATCATCCGTAAATTGATAATCTGGATCTTTTCTATTTTCAATTGTATCCCTATTCTCACTAATTACCGGTTTATAATAATAATCTTTACTAAAAAATTTAGTAATCATATTAGCATAACTATTAATTTTGCTAAGATATACTGAAGATGTTTTCAAGTTATTATTAATTTGATCTTCTTTTGATTTTAATGAATCTATAATAACACCTTGTTCAATTAACATGTGATGATTTTTAGTACTTTCTTCAGCAATATCAAGTGTTAAATTTAAAATATCTTTATCTAGATTAGAGTTTTTTGATGACATTTAAGTTAATTTATTTTATAATATAATATAATAAGTTTTGATTTTTATGTATTATTTGATCACTTTCAATTTTTCATAAAAAATTGATTTAATATATCCCTAAATCATTCAGTAAGTCATAAGTCATAAGTCATAAGTCATAAGTTAATCCCAATGGACATATATGTATTGATATTTATTGTAATAATATTGGTTGCATTAATTCATTTAGTTGTAAATTTTCCAAATATTCCATTGAAAGAGTTTATATATCCTTCGAGGAAATTATATCCTAGATCAGTAGATGATGAGTGGTATAATGTAGAGTAATTCTAGAGTAAATATAGAATAAAAAGAATAAATTTTTTATCTGATTAAATAAGTAAATAGTACAATAGAGATGTCTAAAGAGATTGAAAGTAAAAAAGATTTGAAGGTATGTTTAAGGACTCCTAAATTTGGAACTTTAGCATTTTTTTTAGTGATGATTATAGTAATTCCGGTAGGACTTGTTCAATTGGATAGAATGGATCTATTACAGTTTTATTTGCCTTTTGTAGTAATGTTGGCCAGTACTTTAACTACCTCAGGAGCTCCAGATAATTTTACAGATTTATATCCATTATTTCCTACTACAGTTATGGGTTTTTTATCAGCAAATCTAATTAATTTTGTTGCTTTAATGGGTATTTTATGGTTAGGTATTGGTTTAGCATTAGAAAAAGATAATCTAGAAGTTGGTGTAACTGTTACATTAATTATGATATTAATAACATTCCCAGTTGCTACACAAGCTATTCCTTTCTTCATTCGTCAAGGTGATCGTTTTATAAGAAGAGTTGCACCTAAATTAAAATTCCCAGGCAATTGGCATAAATATTTCTTAGGTTTTGTCATGATTGTAATGTTAATGATAGTTGAAGTCCTAACAATTGGTTTATTCACGGAAGAATTCTAAAATAATACTACAACTACCACATGCACATTATAAAATTGAATATACTTTTAATTATTATGATAGTAATTAATTAATTATGTTTAGCTTAAATTATAGTAATACAGATGAGATTAGTTTAAGACCGTGTAAGGGATCACTACAAAATTTAATTAGTATTCATGGTAGTAATTATCATAAATCCCAAGAATTTCTTTCGGCTAAACAAAAATCAGATGAAAAATATGAACAAAGAAAAAATGATTTAATAAATTATCTCTATGAAAATGACATTGATATCAAAGTCACAACCGAAATGATTTATTCATGGGATGGATCAGAAGCCATCAAAGAAAAGATAAATCATTATTGGAAAAATTATTATTCTTCTGATGACGAGAATATTAAGAATATTAAGAATATTAATAATGAGTTGCATAATAGTCTTAATAATAGTTTAGATACAACTAATGTTTTACCAATGGGAGAATCTGATGTTGAAAGGACAGACATGCATTTAAATTATGAAGATAAAATAGATTCTGATGATGGTTTTGAAATTGTTGCATCAAAAAAAAAGAAAACATCACATAAAAATATTACATTCAGCAAAAATGTGGTTGATAATGATGTTGATGATGATGTTGATGATGAATAATGATGTAATAAATAAAATTAAAGCACTTCAGTTTTTACTTTTTTTCTTTTAGGAAGATAAGATATAAATGAAATTTATCTTGTTTCCTAAGTTAAATTCATACTTATTTTTGTTGTCTTTTTGTATTGGTATTTTCATAGTATATTTAAGTCAACCACCAAAAAAAATAATAATTAGACATCCTAGACCAGATAAACAAGAAACAATTTATCATGATAATGAAGATAATTGTTACAAATATAAAGCAATGGAAGTTTTATGTCCCAAAGATAAAAGTCTAATTTTAGATCATCCTTTAGAAATTTAATTTTTTCTGAGTAAATAGTAAATATTAAAAGTAAATATTAAAAGATGGTTATGAAAGAATTTCTAGAAAATGATGTTGGTTCTGGAATAGTATCAATTATTTTAGGTATTGGTTTAGCAGCTTTATTTCAAAAAGCATGTAAAGATAACAATTGCATAATTATTAAAGGCCCCGCTTATAAAGATATTAAAGATAAAATTTATATTCATGATGGCAAATGTTATACTTACAAACCAGAATCAGCTACATGTCCTTCAAAAAAATCTACATAAAATAAAATAAGCGTTACGTTCTATTTAATATTTTGTTTTAGTGAATGTATAAGTTTCAGATGTCTACATCCTTAAGTGAATTACCAGTAAGTTCAATTTCTCAACACCAAAATCAACCAGATATATCAGCACAACAAAATATGGATATAATTGGTATGATTGATAATGTTGCACGTGAAGTCAATGCCAATAATAATTATCAAGATGGTCCAAATATGAATGCAAGTGCTCTCAGTTATCAAATGGATCATTCACAAATACCTCAACATGGACCTCAAATGCGTATGGATGATCAAGATGGTGATATGGGTCAATATGTTATGATGCAACCTAATGAACCTGAACCAGAACTAACATTTGTTCAAAAAATTATGGGTGAAGTCAAATTACCACTTGTAGTTTTAGTCATGTTTTTTGTATTAAGTTTACCTCATGTTAATACATTAATCACTAGATTTATTCCAAGATTTTTAGCGGAAAATGGTGATATGACTATGATGGGATTAGGTTTTAAAGCTGTCATGTTTGCAATCCTTTTCTATCTTGCTAAATTCTTTTTGTAAATTATCTTAATATATGTCATAAGGTAATCTCAAAAAGATGTTTACAAATCATTTATTAGAGTTTACAGTTTTATTATATGGACTATATCTATTATATTATAGACAATATATTACATATTTAATATTAATTGTGATGTCAATGGTACTTGTTATAAAAAAAATTAATTATAAAGAAAGTTTATTATTCAGTATGATTTTTATAATTTTTGTAACTCAATATCATAAATATTTTCCATATAGAGATACAGATAAAGATAGAGATGATACATTAACATCAGAGGGTTTTAAAAATAAAACAAAAGGATTAACTCTAGAAGAGAAGAAAATAATTGCCAGAGCTAAAAAAAATAGGCGAAGTCGCAAAAAGATAGAAACTAATATTAAAAAACATTCATCAAGTATAAATTCATTATTTCCTAAAAGATATGTTCATAATGATAAAATTATTAGTAGTCCATCACAAAATATGAGTGATTCTTGGAAAAAATGGGCACGATTAAAAGAAAATTTCTACATCATATTAAATTCATAAGTTTTTTTCTCATTTGATATTAAATTGTTTTTTCCCATGAAAAAAACATTATTATTTATAGGTATTCTAGTAGTAACAGTAATTATAATATCTCTAATTTATTTTTTTACCAAAAAAGAATATTTTACTGATGGGTCTATTATGTTCACTGACACCGATACAAATTTAATTAATGAATTTAAAAACTCAAGTGAAGCACTATCAATGAAAGAAAAATTTAATGATGTGTTCCAGATATATTACACACTTTCTCAAACATTATACGAATTATATAAAAATGATACTAATATGATAAATGCATTTAAGGATCCTAATAAATATTGGCAAGAAAATTATTTAGTCAGTAGTGAATCTGAAAAAATAGTAAATGAAATTAAAAATGTTGTCGGTATAGATCTATATTCTGATCTTTACAAAGATAAACTAATATACATTTACATTGTTATGAGTATTTCTATTGGTCGTATTACCATACCTAATAACATAATTAAGACTCCAGCAAATTTATCAAATAATTATATTTTACCAGATAATTATACTGTTGACGCATATAATATGATGAATGTACCATGTAATAAAAGAATAAGTGATGAAGAAAAAATAGAACCTACTCAAGCATGTTGTTTCTGTTATGAAGGCAATAATAAATGTGAAGGTAATAGTTTTATGGTTGATAATAAATGTTGTTATTGTAGTTCATACTATAGTAATAACTGTACAACTGAATCATCCACATTTAAAAAATTAGATGTATCATACAAGTGTAAAGATAAACCTTATTTGTATGATCAATGTAATAATTATAATAGCAAACTAAAAGTTAATGGTAATACCAAGACATGTCATACATATTGTGATTGGAACCAATTCTATAATAATGATGAATGTTATAATGGTGTTAATACATATGAATTACTACGACTAAATAATTATACATTATTTTTGGATGATACAACAAACGCCACTGAAATGTTTTCCGGATATAACATATTAAATATATTTTTATCTTTTGCAAGACTCATATACAAATTACATTACATCAAATATCTTAACGCAAAATCAAATACATCTACAAATTATAATGAAATTATTCAAAAATATCCGGTTATTCCACCACCAATACCACCAAATAAACCAATACCAAATCAATTAATCATTAATTCAGAAAACTCTGGTGGAAATGTATCTAGTATGCAATATGAATCGATTATTTCATATCATTACGGTAATGCTTTTGAAAAATTAAAATACTTACAAAATCAACTAAATAATGAATATAAAATGAACATGGAAATTAAATCCTTTATTAATAATTCCCCAATGCAACAACAACAATTAGATAAATCCACTATCACTAATGATTATTCTACTATAATACCGCCAAAAGACATTATAAGTAATACCACCAACAATAAAGATACTATCAAAATGAACACAAATGATTCAACCACCCTTTCTAGTGTATTTACTAATGCTACAACACCTACTAGTGTTTCGAGTATAGTCACTAGTGGTTCTACACCTACACCAACTAGTGTTTCTAGTATGATCACCAGTGCACCAACACCTACTAGTGTTTCGAGTATAGTCGCAAGTGGTTCTACACCTACACCTACTAGTGTTTCGAGTATGATCACCAGTGCTCCAACACCTACTAGTGTTTCTAGTATGTTGTCTAGTTATTCTAGTATGATTACTAGTGCACCTACACCTACTAGTGCTTCTAGAACAGTCACAAGTGGTACTACACCTACACCAACTAGTATTTCTAGTATGATTACTAGTGCACCTACACCTACTAGTGTTTCTAGTATGTTGTCTAGTTATTCTAGTATGTTTAATAGTATGCCTGAACCAACACCAACACCAACTAGTACATCTAATGTTTCTAGTATATTTACTAGTGCTCCAACACCAACTAGTACATCTAATGTTTCTAGTATGTTGTCTAGTTATTCTAGTATGTTTAATAGTATGCCTGAACCAACACCAACACCAACTAGTACATCTAGTGTAGTTAATGGTGTAGTTACTAGTGCTCCTACACCTGCAAGTGTTGTTGGAAGGGTGAATGAGTATCCTACATATGCTGTGGCAAATTCAGGAGAAGAAAATAATAAATATGTAAAAGGTAAAATGCATCAAGGATGGTGCACAAGCAATTGCCAATGTAATAAAAAAATTATGGAAACTAGTATGTTATCGGATAAAACAAATAATAATTCAGGTTTCACTTCATTCTTCAAAAATGGACCCAAAAATTATTTTGGACCGACAATATATATAGAAGATATGGAAAATACAAACCTCTATAGAAATTGAAAAATAATTAAAAAGTAGTTTTAATAGTAATATTTTAATAGTAATGTTTTAGGATTTTAAGATTGTTTGCGAATTTCACATTTCGAAGAGATAATGTAAATAGTATTTTCGGTTACGGCAATATATTCATCACCAGATTTATATAAATTAACTAGGGGTGATGTATATTCATCACTATTCTTGTAAATTAGTTTGTCATCACCATCATGGCAAATGCTAACACCACCACTTAAGGAATCCAAATAAAAATAGCCACAAACTTTTTTGCCAGTTTTTATTGAAAGACGGAAAGCACCATCATATGTTTTATTAGAGGGAAGTTTAAGGTCATTTTGAGTATCTTGTTTAGTTTCAGACATGTGTTTGATAATTATACTCTATCAATGTATTATATTTTTTCAACTTGAACGAACTAATTTATTTTTGTTTTTATTTCATCAAATCCTACTGTATTTGAAAAAGATGTATTATATATGTTGCAATTAGACCAATCTACAGCATCAAAAAATACAGTAGTCCAACTAGAATTGCTAATGTATCCATTAATGAAAGACGTATGAGTTGCACATAGATTATAAAAATTGACATAATCAATTAAAGATTTATTGAAATCACAATAAGTAATTTCAGTTGAAACAAAATTTCCAGAAAATATTTTACTGTTTGCAAAAAAACAATCTTTAATAATACCTCCAATAAATTCAAAATTTTTTATATCAGCATCCTGAAAATTTACATCATCAAGATGTGAATTGGTAAATACAAAATTAATCAAATGAGAACCTATGAATGTAACTCCATTAGTTTTATCGGGGTTGGGTATAATTTTTGAAATCATACACACATTCATAAAACTAATAAATTCCATTACAGAACTCGAAAATGATACCTTTTCCATTAATGATCTAACAAATGATACCTTAATAAACTTACAATTTACAAAATTGACATTTTCAAAAACATTGTCCTCGAAAATAATATTCTCAAAATAACAATCCTCAAAAATAACATTCTGAAAATTATTTTTAAATATTTTAGATTCCACTTTAAGATTTTTATATGTTACATTTAAATAGTTATACAAATGCATATTGTACAAATCTGTTACAGGATCAATGTGCTGTTGTTCCAATAATAATGATATTTCGTCTATTGAATTAGAAACATTCATCCAAATGATAATGATAGCTAATATATTTTAAACTAGTTAATTATAATTCAATTTTTATAAAAAATATAATTGGCTAAATATACTCTTAATATATCTTTAATATATTTCTAATCAACCTTAATTATGATGTCTAGAATATTGCGACGCGATCGCTGCAATAATAACGATAAATATTAAAATAACTAGTATTAAAATTATCCAAAACTTCGCATTTTTTTTACAATAACTCCATTTAAGTTTTCTTGCAGTATTTTCAAATCTAGCGGCACCATCTCTCAATGCCTCACTTTTATCTTCGAGATCATTCAGTTTAGCATCTCTATCCATAACTTTAATAACATTCTCTTTCATCACAACGACAACTTGATCCACTTGAGCTCGTGTCTCTTTAATTTTTGTATCTTCTTGTTTACTTAGATTAGTATTACTACCATATGTATTGTTGATTGAATCATATGAATCCTTAAATAGAGGAACCTTGTCAGACATTTGAATATATTATTTATTAATTGATTAATATAGATTCAATTTTTTTGGATATGTGCAATCATTATAATTTCTAGAATTAAACTATTTTTAATATTATATATTGTAATTTTTTTTAGAATTTAGATAAGTTATCATCTGGATCGTAAGCATTTGGTAAATTTAATCCTTGTACTCCCAATTGATTATTTTGCGATTGTATTCCTGTATATTGACTCACACCTGGTAAAGCATTAGTTTGGGCGTCTTGGAATTGTAAATCACTTGTAAATGCAAGATTTTCAGTTAAAGTTCTATCTGCAGGATTAGAACCCTCACCAACTAATTGCCCACCATCCGTTTCAAATCCTTCTGCCGGATTTTGCACAGCCATTGCGCCATATCCTGAATTATTTAAACGAACTTCTGAAACTACTGGGGTATTAGATGGTAATTTAACTTGTTTAAATGATGGTGCACGATTAAGTTGTTGTACACTAAATAAATATGCGGCCGCCATCATGACTGATGTTGTTGGATCAACCATTGCCACATAAGCTAATGCAGCAAAATAAAATATTTGAAAATAGATATTTTCAAAAAGAGATAGGATCTTATGATCAACAGATGATAATAATAAGATGTATGCGACCAATACAACACGAACAATGGTAGATACAACTGGATTTTTTAATTGCCCGGCTAAAGTTTTGTCGAGATTAGCTAATGTACTCATTTATCTTATTAAAAAGATTTTTTTTTCATTTAAAATTATTTAATTTAGTAAAATAATTTAATCTATTATTCCTCAATATTTCCAAATCAACATTTTTTTTATTTACTCTTTTTTTATTTATTTCTTTACCAACATCCTGAATTAAAGTCTTTGTTGTACCCAATTTATTCAGCATTTCGCCCGCGGTAGGTTCTTCAGTCGCTTTAGATGTTTTAGAAGTATTAAGTTCTCTAGATGCGGTAGGTTCTTCAGTGGTTTCAGATGCGGTAGGTTCTTCAGTTGCTACAGAGGTATTAGGTTCTTTAGATGCGGTAGGTTCTTCAGTGGTTTCAGAAGTATTAGGTTCTGTAGATGTTGTTGATAGAATGGTATTAGTTGAACCGATAGTATTTATGGTGTTATTTGGGTTTATTAGGTTAATCATGTCTGTTATATCGAAAGATGTTAAGGTTTGTAATGTTTTGTTACATATGTTGATGTTTTTTTGATTTTTATTTTTAATGTAACCATAATGAACCCGGTCACAATTTGTGAATACGATATGTGCTTTCCAGGGTCCTGTATTGAGACATGATGCGTAAAACGTTGATAATTCAGTCCATGATAAAATATGGGATGCTTTTGTTTTTTTCCTATATTTGACTTGTACAGCACTATATTCGGAACCTTCTTTAATGATGAGATCAATTCCCATATCTTTGGAGGGTAATGATAATGTTTGTTTGATATTGTTGGGAATGTTCTGTGTTGTCCAAACATTATCAACTTTTTTGAGTAGAAAATAGAGATAACAAAAATCTTCAAAAATGTCTCCAATAAGTTTTTTATTGTTATTTTGTCGTAATTCAATAAGATTAGTTGGTGGTTTAGTAAATGTTGATTCAAGTTTTTTGATAAAAATGGAAAAAGGGGATTGTCCTTTTGATAAACTTTCAAATTGAACATCCTGTAATAAACGTAGTAGATGAGGATTGACTATTGCCATTTGTTAAAATCAATAGTGCATCCAATATTTGTTGAATTCAATTTTTGATTTTTTAAATTAATTTCAGGAGCATTTTTGCTTAATCCTGATTTGTGTATAAGATAATTATTTAAAAGGTTACAATAAAGTTTTTTTTGAGTTTTTTTTTCTAAATCCCATCTTAATTCTGTAACCACATCCGAATCACTTTTATTTAAGTCATCCGAATTAATGTTGTTATTTGATTCATCTTCAATATTTTCTTTAGATAATCCAAGTTGATTATATAACATTTTAATTTGCTGACAACAGTCAAATGTCATGTTCTAAGTTTATTACTAGATATTAATTTTATTTTACTGGATACTATAAGGCTAAATAAAATTGACTAGAAATAATTAAAGATATTTTTTCGTTTAATTAAATTAATATATTATATTTATTATTAAATGGATAAAAAACCTAAATCAGTATTTAAAAATGCGTCTAAAAAGTATACAACTACTTTGAGTCGTCATGGGTATAGAATACCCAAAAAAGAATTTACTGATAAAGAACTAGAGAATTTAAAAAAAGAATTGATGGCTACTCCATTTATGGATGGCGCTCCTAGTGTAGCTCAAAATATTATAAAACCTTTTCCAATTTATTTTGAAAGTGTTGAAAATATTTATTTGCCTCGTTATTGGGGTCAAAAATATTTTGGAATGCCTCTAAATAATAGATTAAAAAATGATCAACCATATCAAATGAATTCAAATATAAAATTCAAAGGTGCATTAAGACCTTACCAGCAAACTATAGTTGATGTATATTTAAAAGCCGCAAAAGAAATAGGTGGAGGTATTATTTCAATTGGGTGTGGTAGAGGCAAAACTGTAATTGGAATTTGTATAGCTGCATCGCTTGGTTTAAAAACATTAGTGGTAGTACATAAAGAATTTTTAGCAACCCAATGGGAAGAAAGAATTATGACTTTTTTACCTAATGCTCAAGTTGGAAGAATTCAAGGTAAAGTTATAGATGTTTATAAAAAAGATATTGTGATTGCGATGGTGCAAAGTTTATCACAAAAACAGTATTCTGATTTAACTTTTCAGGATTTTGGATTAGTAATATTTGATGAGTGTCATCACTTGAGTGCGGAAATCTTCTCTAGAGCATTAATTAAAACAGGTTCAAGACATACTTTAGGTTTATCAGCTACTCCATTTCGTAAAGACAATTTAACATATGTTTTTAAAACATTCTTAGGTGATATTATTTATAAAGAAGATTCAAATGAAGATAATACAGTTTTAGTTAAAGCTATTCATTATTTTAATGATGATCCAAATTATTGTAATGAATTAGCAAATAGAATGGGAGATTTAAATCGTCCTCAAATCATAAATAATATTTGTTCATGTACCAAGAGAAATAAAGTAATTCTAGATGAATTAAAGGAATTAATAATGGAAGGGCGTAAAATCCTTTTCCTATCAGATCGTAGAGAACATCTTTGTTATATCAAAGAAGAAATAAGTAGTAATATTCCTGAAGCAACTAGTGGTCTTTATGTCGGTGGTATGAAACAAGATGATTTAAAAGTCTCAGAAGACTGTGATATTATTTTAGGAACATATTCAATGGTTAGTGAAGGTTTTGATTGTCCCAGTTTAGATACAATAATATTAGGTAGTCCAAAAAGTGATGTGGTACAATCAGTTGGCAGAATTTTAAGAAAAAAACCAGAAGATCGTGACAGACAACATATGGTATTAGATATCATTGATTCATTTGCTAATTTTGGAAGATCATGGAAAACTAGATCCAAATTTTATAAAAAACAAGCATTCCAAATAGAACAATACACTTATGATGATAATTCTATTAGAACTCTTATTAAAGAAGGAGCACCACCACCTAGAAAACATAAAACAATGAAAGAAGAAATAGAAGAAATCGATTTCATTGATTTCAAAGAAGATCCAGATCAAGTTGATTTTACTGAAGAGAAAGATTAATTTGGACAAAATACTAGAAAGCCTAATAATAATCCAACACCTAGTCCGCAAATATTTGATAAAGATATCTTAAAACTATTCATTGAATTTTTTTTATATTCCAAATATAATTCATTATTTTTTACTTTATTATATCTCGCAAGTGATGCATATATTCCTGAATTAACTAGTGGAGGTAATATAAATATAATAATTGATAAACCATGTAATACTGCTATATTTTTAGTAATGGTTGCATAAGACATAAAAAATCCACATAACACACCTATAAAAAAATTAGTCAATAAGAATTGATCAGATGTTATTTTTTTCATATTTTCACTTGGAGTTATATAATAATTATTAAAGTAATTATTAACTTCACCAATTAAAAAACCAATGCCTATCGTAAATATACCTAGAAATGTTAATGATAATAAACCATTAATACTTCCCATTTTATTACCCAATAATATTGATAACATACTTTGAACGATAGTGTTTTCCAGAGGTGAAATTAACATACTACCTAGAATAAGAGAATAATCGTCATATAAAAATCCAATACCAGAAGCACCTCCAGCAGCAATAGTTAATAATAAATTTTCTTTTGACAAGAATGATCCAGCAATTTTAGGTGTATTTAACATTTTAGCTAGTTCCACATAACACAAAGAAGTCATAACTCTTAATTGATACTCTTAATTAATACAGATACAAATAAAATTGATTAATGATTAATTAAATAAAAGATATTAAAGTTTATAGATGAATTTTTTAGTAAAAGATTTACTAAATCCCAGCATCAGACCAACATTAAAAGACTTAGATTTTCATCTAGAATACCGCGATTCATTTAAATTATTATCAATTCAAAATGGATTATTTGATACACTTTTTATAGGACCACCAGGTAGTGGTAAATTAACATTAATATTTGCTTATCTACAACACTTATTTGGTCCAACTGTTTTAAAGTTGATCCCAAATGAATTCTCAGAAAAGCAAAGTACTAATACAAAAAAAGGTAAATCTAGTAATAAAGGTGATGATTTATTGACTGAATTGAATTTTGAGATGGTTGAAACTATTTATAGTAATAATTATGTGACTTTAATAAATGATAGTGTATCTGATGATAAACTCCTAGAATATTTAAGAAATCAAGTTAATCAAGTTAGTGATAATGTAACATATTTAGTCATCACACACATCGACAAATTCAAACCAAATACTCTTAGTTTTGTCAAATCTTTTATAGAGAAAAGAGAAACATCATTATATATTCTAGCAACATCTAATTCTACACTAAAATTATCAAATGGATTAAAAGGGTTATTATCAATTTATAGAATTCCTAGACCCAGTTTAGAAGAAACTTCAAAATATTATTTAAAAATTATTCCAAACAAATTTGTCAAAGCAAATATAGTCAATAAAGATAAATTCAAAAAGATTTATAACGAAACTCATGGTAATCTCAAATTAATCATTAGCTACATTAACCAATATCTATTAGAAGGTATTGACTCAGATTTAGTAAAAAAACACCCTAATTCATATCGATTATACTTATGTTCTTTGTTAAATCTAGCTATGAAAGGTGATGTAAAAGATATAGGAATGATTAGATCAATGATAATGGTTATTTATCAATCACCGGTATCTTGGAGTGAATGTATACATCATTTTATAGATTTAATAGGTTTATCAAAATTAAGTTCTGAAAAAAAAGTAGAAATTGTTAAAATGGTTGCTGAAGTTGATCATCAATCCACATTGAGCAAAATAAATTATTGTCACTATGAAGCATTAGTGTTTCAACTTATGGCAATAATACATGGTCAATGAACATTTTTTAAATTTCAAATTAAAATATTTTGAGTGCGTTTTATATTTTTTTTTTCGTTTTATTACTTTAACATGTCTAAAAAAGTTTCAAAACCAATTAAAACATACTCTTTGCAAGATTTAGATCCCACAGAATTAAAAACTAGATTAAATGTACAAAATTTTTTTAATTCTTTTGATGAATATCAAAATTCAGAATGGAAAGTACTAATAGATCAATTAATTAATCTAGAAGTGCATTCATCAACAGTTTATCTAGAAATACTATATCGTTTAGATATAAATAAATTAAAAAATTTATCTAGATATGTTGAAATGTCTTTTAAAAAAACAGATCAATTCCCTAATCAAATCAGAGATATATATGAATATTCTGATTTAAAATCATTATTAATAAAAAGATGGCTCGAATTAATCAATGAAGACATTTTTAAATTTTTTGCAACCCTAGAAGAATATTTTCTTCCTCCTAAATTATAAGGTATGTCTATCAGAAAAACTAAGAAAACTCATAAAAAAAAGAATCATAAGAAAACTTATAAAAAGACTTATAAGAAATCTTATAAAAAGACTTATAAAAAGCAAAATGGAGGCAAATGTGATTATATACATGTTCAAGGTGTTAATCTAGATGGCTTGACTATACCAGATCAATATGCAAAAGTTGATACTGATTGTAGTAATAATGTAAGCGTTGATAGTAAAGTGCATCCAAATGTATAATTTATTTACAGTCCGATACACTTATAAACACTAAATGTTCCGAGCATAACTACAGGGTAATTAATATCCCAATTTTTAGGTTTCCAATATTCCTTTACAGCAGGTTTGTTAATTTTAAATGGTGTTATCATAAATTCTACCATACTACGCCAACTTAGTATCTTATCTCCTTTTTCATTCGGTCTAATAATTGTTTGGCGCGTACGTGGATTCATTTCAAGATAAATCATATAACAAGTATGTATTCCGCAGAATACAATAGCATCTTTTACATATGAAACCATATTTTTTGAGTGATTTTGTTTTAATTCTTTTGAATATAAAAAATTTTATATTCAATTTTTTATTAAATTATTTTAGTCACTTTAGTCACTTTAGTCATTTTTACATAAATCATTCAAAAGCTTTCGGAATATATCGCGAATTTTACGAAATATACTGAAAATACACTTAAAATACTAGAAATTATATTAGTGATTATTGCGAAAACATCCGAAAGTCTTTGACAGTTTATGTCCTGTTCCTGTGGTATATTGAGATCAGACGGGTATCACAAGTCAAAAAAAGATTAATAAATTGAATCCTAAAACACATTGGGTAAATAGAATTAGGTCGTCACAGGATATAAAAAGTAAAAATTTTAGATTGTTCCAGTTGCAATAGAATCTAGAATAATATTTTTTAAAAATTTTCTAGAACATAAAAGTAAAAATTTTAGATTGTTCTAGGTGTAATAGAATCTAGAATAATATTTTTTAAAAACTTTCCAGAACACAAAAGTAAAAATTTTAGATTGTTCCAGTTGCAATAGAATCTAGAATAATATTTTTTAAAAACTTTCCAGAACACAAAAGTAAAAATTTTAGATTGTTCTAGGTGTAATAGAATCTAGAATAATATTTTTTAAAAATTTTCTAGAACATAAAAGTAAAAATTTTAGATTATTCTAGTTGTAATAGTAACTGGAATAATATATTTCAAAAACTTTTGAGAACATAAAAGTAAAAATTTTAGATTGTTCTAGGTGTAATAGAATCTAGAATAATATTTTTTAAAAATTTTCTAGAACATAAAAGTAAAAATTTTAGATTGTTCTAGTTGTAATTGAATCTAGAATAATATTTTTTAAAAATTTTCTAGAACATAAAAGTAAAAATTTTAGATTGTTCTAGGTGTAATAGAATCTAGAATAATATTTTTTAAAAATTTTCTAGAACATAAAAGTAAAAATTTTAGATTGTTCTAGTTGTAATTGAATCTAGAATAATATATTTTAAAAACTTTCTAGATGAACAAAGTAAAAATTTTAGATTGTTCTAGGTGTAATTGAATCTAGAATAATATATTTTAAAAACTTTCTAGAACATAAAAGTAAAAATTTTAGATTGTTCTAGTTGTAATTGAATCTAGAATAATATATTTTAAAAACTTTCTAGATGAACAAAGTAAAAATTTTAGATTGTTCTAGGTGTAATTGAATCTAGAATAATATATTTTAAAAACTTTCTAGATGAACAAAGTAAAAATTTTAGATTGTTCTAGGTGTAATTGAATCTAGAATAATATTTTTTAAAAACTTTTGAGAACATAAAAGTAAAAATTTTAGATTGTTCTAGGTGTAATAGAATCTAGAATAATATTTTTTAAAAATTTTCTAGAACATAAAAGTAAAAATTTTAGATTGTTCTAGGTGTAATTGAATCTAGAATAATATTTTTTAAAAACTTTCTAGAACACAAAAGTAAAAATTTTTGATTGTTCTAGTTGTAATAGTAACTGGAATAATATTTTTTAAAAACTTTCTAGATGAACAAAGTAAAAATTTTAGATTGTTCCAGTTGTAATAGTAACTGGAATAATATATTTCAAAAACTTTTGAGAACATAAAAGTAAAAATTTTAGATTGTTCTAGGTGTAATTGAATCTAGAATAATATTTTTTAAAAACTTTCTAGAACACAAAAGTAAAAATTTTAGATTGTTCTAGGTGTAATTGAATCCAGAATAATATTTTTTAAAAACTTTCTAGATAAACAAAGTAAAAATTTTAGATTGTTCTAGGTGTAATAGAATCTAGAATAATATTTTTTAAAAACTTTCTAGATAAACAAAGTAAAAATTTTAGATTGTTCTAGTTGTAATAGTAACTGGAATAATATATTTCAAAAACTTTTGAGAACATAAAAGTAAAAATTTTTAGAATGTTCTAGTACTAACTAAAAAAATAAAAATTAAAATTAATCAAAAGATACAACAGATCTATGTTTAATATGATGAATAGTTTTGAGAGCTGATTCAGATATTTCTCGTCGCTTACTGACCTTTTGACTTTCAGTTTCTTTGGTTAAAGGTGAAACAGCAATTGTATTAGCTTTCTTTTTTCCTTTTTGACTTTCTTTTTTACCAGATGGTTTCTTAACATTTCTAGCTTCCATATCTTTTTCAATATCATCATAATTTTCCTCAATATAATCTATAACATACATATTGTCTGCCCAATCAAAAAAGTTCAATTGACCATCATTAGTTTCAATAAATTTCTTATCATCATAATAATAATTTATAGAACCATTTCTACAAAATACATCAAAACGTTTTTTTGAATTTGTTTTTAATTCTTGTCGGTAACTTGGATACACAAAAAATAAATCATTAAAATAACTTAATTTATTATCTTTACCTTTTTTCTGAGTAGTTTTAACATTATTATTAGATATTGTAGGTGAATTTATTACAGAAACTTCATTAGTTTTTTTTAATTCTTTATCTTTAGATTCCCTTTTAGCCTTCAAAACCGATAAACTATAATAAGTATTATTCACCTTTGCATAATTAGTTACAAACCAATCAATAAGTCTCAACGATATTTTTGATTTTCCAGTTAATATTGGTAAAATTCTTTCCATTTTACCAGTTTTGCAATAAGACGAATTTAATCTAGTTATTAATTTTTTCTGTTTGCGACTCAAACTAGATGAAGAACTACCAGACTTATCCTTATCTTTATCGGAAGAACTACTAGATTTATCCTTATCCTTATCTTTATCAGAAGAACTATTAGATTTATCTTTATTCTTCTCTTTATCATTTGATTTAGTAGTAACATTTTGAACATTTAGTGGTTTATTTTGAGTATCATTTGAAGAAATTATAGTATGTGTAGTAGGGATCTCTGTTGGAGAAACTTTATCCTTGTTGGAAGGTTTTTTAGATGACGTGTCTTTTTTTGTCATTTAAAAAGTATATATAAGATAAAATTATAATTTTTAAGACCATTTTGAACTTATGTTAAATTAACATTAAAATTCTAATTTAATTTACAAAATACTTATTCTGTAAAAAAAATATAATTTCAGCTAACACCTGGCAATCCATCATATTATATTCAACAATATCATTAACTTCTTTAAAATAATTCAATGTTGTATTTAGTCTAATTGCTTCTGAGTTATATTTAAAAATACGTAACATCGCTGCAAGACCATTAATATCATTATTTACCCATGTAGATTTAATCATACCATGTGTATACATTGCTTTCCCAATTTCTTTTAAACCAAAGTTGAGTGCACCTTTAATAGTAATTGGTTGATATCTAAAAATAGTTAGAAGATCTGAAAATTGAAGTGTAGCTAATAAATTTTTATCTTCTTCTGTCAAATTATCCCATTGTCTTTCAACCATTTTCTCAAAAAATATTGGTTCAGCTTTTGACCAATGATAAAATGTAATAGGTCCTATTGAAGATTGAACATCTACAACCCAATTCATAAATTTCTTTAAAAGATTATATTCACACTGATGAGTCATTTGATCAATTAAAAAAGGAAAATACCTATATTGAGGTCCATTTGGTAAAGGTATCACGATAGAAGCTCCTATCAAAAAAGTAATCTCAACACCACCCATGTACGGTAATTGTTCAAAATCATCATTTAAATTTGACGAAATTTCAAAATCTAATACTACAAATGGTGTGTTTAATTTAGGAAGAAAACTTAGATATTCCTTATCCAATTTATAAGGACGAATAAGTTCTTTATTTACATCTAGATTAGTATAAATAATATTAGACAATGTCGTATTTTGTAGTCCTGGAGTTTCTATACAATATTTAAGATATGATGACCAATCATTATAACCTAAACGAAGAGCTTCTTGTCTTTTAGCGGGTCCACAATTCCATAAAAGAGTTAAATCTTGTGTTTCGGCAGCAATCTTATTTTTGAAATTGTTCCAGCGATAATCATAATTATTTTTCATATTCGGTCTCAAACTTAATTCAGAATTATTATTTAATTGTTTATTCAACACAGATCCCCAATCATATTGACCTGTTGCGTTTTTAGATGGCAAATTCATTTGATTTAATGTTTCATGCCATTCCAATGCTTTATTTAATTTAACTAAAAAATCTTGATCATAATCTTCATAATCAACAACAGCTATCGACGAAAAACAATCACGGTTCACAAGAGAATTATCATAATTATGCGATCCTCTTCCCAATAAATACGCTTGTAATGGCTGATATCCTTGTAAATATCCTAGAGCCAAATTATAAACAAGAACTTGAGCCTTATATGTTTTGTACAATTTACTATTAATAATATATTTACCATCAACGGTCAAGTTAATATTTGACATTTTGATATCAATTACACGATAATGCCATGGTCCAAAATATGAACCAATCATTAGATCTTGATCAGATATGAGTCCAGGCTTAAATTTATTAAGATAATCAGATCTAACCAATAAATCTGGAATCCCTTTTGTTTTATTATTATGATTAACTAGATAACCTTGATAAATAATAGGATGACCTTCTTTCATAGCTTGGAGAGTTCTAAGACAACCATCAGTCCAACTCTCTTTTTGAGATATCGTCATGACTGGAATGACTTTAGCAATTAAATCTATTACTTTTTTCTCAAATAGAACCCCTTTATCTAGAATATATCTAATTTCTTCAGGTATTTCAGAAGGTTCTAAACCTAAATACGATCCAAACTTATCCAAATAATCTAATAATGGATCGTCCAAAAAATAATTAAATAATTTGGTGGCTGAAATATAAGATTTTATATCTTCTTCCCATTTTTGATATGGTTCTAGATTCATCTATACTTTATATAATTCTAAAGATTTAAATTTTATACCGTTGACGATTTTTATTTACATCTTTACAAATTTAAAAATTAACAAAATATTTTAAAAGTTTATTCCAAGAGCTTATTTTTTAGATTTCTTCTTTAATAAATCATGAATGTTATTTTTTTTCTTAGTTTTTTTGGTACTCGTTTTTCCATCAAATGATTTGAGACTTTTAAGATTACTGAATGACACATCTGAATCATCTGACATCGTAGAATGATATTTGTTAGTGTTTTTAGCATCATCAATTATTTTTTCCTTTTCCAGTGCATCACGTATAATTTGACAAATCTCTTCTTTTTTATTAACATTTTCACCTACTCCAAAATAAGTTGTAGCTATTTCTTTCAATTCTTTCAATGTATAACCACCTTTTCTAGGACCTTCTTCACAATAATAAGGATTTTTTTGATAAACTGAACTTAATTTAACTGTTGTTGCCGGACTTTTACTTTCTATTTTAGCTTTCTCACTCTCAACTATAGGAATTATAAATTGACATAATTCCGTTTTAGATGCTGTTTTAGCATATGTGGGATCCATACCAAAATATTTACTAGCCATTTTTCTAAGATGTCCCAAATAGTATCCACCACCAGATTCACCCTTTTCACACAATTTAGGATCTTTAGTATAAACTTTGACAGGACTTTGACCGATTAAACCTGATTTTGTTCTCATTTCGGTTATTTTTTCGGCAATCAAAGCACAAATGATATTTTTCTTTTGTCCTTCTAATTTATCCAAAGAAATATTTAACTCTCTAACCGCAAATTTCTTTAATAAATTTTTACTATAACCACCTTTTGAATCAGTTTGATTACATTTATTAATATTAAAGTTATCTAGAGTAATATCATATTTATCATTTGTTTTAACTACTTTCTCTGTGGGACAATATCCTCTAGTATGATATCTTAAGAAATCATCATTAAATTCACCTTTTTTATTATATAAAGATGCCCAATCCCATTTCTTTTGATAAATTCTATCTTCTCTATCAGCCGCAATTGGTAATTCATGAACAACATCTCTACCATTTTTTAACGATGTCGCACACCATTTTTGACCATGTCCATGTTTTGTTGACACACAATCCCATGAAAGATCATAACTGGGATGATAACGAAATGGAAATATACATTTGCCAGATTTAAAACCTTTATCAATTTTACCTTTGATATTAGTAGCTTTAGCATAAACATCCGTTAAATTATGTTGTTTTCTAGTTTCTTTAGGATCAGCAGGACAGAAACCCCATTTCAATGCACGACGATTTTTATCAACTTCAACAGGACATCTTTGACCTTCATCTTTATCTTTGTTACAATCAAAAAATAACTGTTTAGTATTACCATAAATATATGGAAAAATACATGGTCCTGATTGATACTGTGATCTATATTTACCATCTTTATCAAAAATAGTTGCATACACATTTTTTAATTTGTGTTTGACTCCACTCAAATCCGTCAATTGTAATGCATCATCACTCTGTATTGATGATGATTGTGTTAATTTACCAATATCTCCAGATTTTTCATCAATCTTTTGATAAGGAATTTTAATCACACGATCATTACTATGTTCTATTTCAACTGTATCAAATATATCAATTTCTTGATGATATTTAGATGATTTATAAATCTGTTTAATAAGATAGAAAGTTTCATTAGTTAATAAAATTTCATCTGGTGACACATGTAACCCATCATCTTGAAAGAAACTGGGTCTATAATCACCATTAATAATACTCTTACTAAATTCACTATTTCTCATTAACTCTTCACATAAACGATTCGAAAACAAATCAATCCAGAAAACACTTTCCAAATTCAATTGACATGTTTTATCATTTGATACAGCACAAAATGGATGAGTCAAACATTTACGTTGTGTTAATTTTTCACATCGCGTCAATGTATATTTTTTATTAATCTTCGTTTTTTCTTCTACAGGTTCATGAACAACTTTCATAGATGTTCTCAATATTTTCGAAATCAAAGGTTTTAATTTCTTAATTATTAACCCATAATCTTTAATATCAACATTAATCATCTTTTGAATCTGATTACGATACGAATGATTCATATTGTTATTAATAAATTTAGTAAATTCATATTTGAAATGTTGATACAAATGTTCAAATCTCTTATACTCCTCCAACTTAACTATCCGTTGATCCTCCGTTTGTGAATAATCCGCAATTTTATAATCAGCCTCATAATATACTTCCTTAATCTCAATATCCAATTTAATACTCAACTTTTCTCCAACTTCCAATATTTTATCAACATGAGTCGGTGGGATTGGTATTAATCCACTATTACTTAATAATAAACCAATACCAATTTCGGGAGATTTATCAGTCGTTATAATAGATGACACCATATAAGCATATTTCCCTCTTGTCTTTTTATCAAACATCTGAAATGATTTTAACAAAATATTCAACTGAGTTACAGTCATTTCTTCATCACCTCTTGATTTAGATTTTGACTTAGATTTAGATTTAGACTTAGATTTAGAACTAGTTGTTTCCTGTTTTTGTCCAAAAAGATCAAAATATTCTATATTGTCATAATTTTTTAATTCTGTTATAACACCACTAGGACGTACTGGAAATACTATACCACGACTAGTTATTAAATATGTCGCTGAACAATACGCTGTAGTAATTTGAGCAACAGGTTTCAAATAAGGATATCCCTTATCAGCCATATCTAATAATATTTGATAAACAGTATAAGCTGTAGGAATCAATTTATAATTTCCGTATTGACTATTAGGTAATTCAGAACAATTATCTATATGAATTTTAATTATTTCCTTAAGAACGGGTAATCGTCTTTGAGTATCCTTCAATAAATTTGAATTGACCAATTGATTTTTAAGATGATTCTTTAAAAACAACAGATTCTTAGAAGACATATTAATTTCATGATCAACATCTATTAATCCCTTTGGTATAATATTACCCTTTGATTGAGCATGAAATATAGGTTCAAATTTACCATTGGTATCATATAATAACATTATTAAAGGTTTATCGGAATTATTTACGTATGGGTTACAGAAAATATTATTAGTTTCTTTAGCAAAAATAATAACATTGGCACCATCAGGAAATAACCAACTCAATTTACGGCTAATTAAATCCAAGAAAAAATCATGTCTTTTGATAACTTTATCATCTTCGCAATATCGCAAAAAATTATAAAAAGCACCAAACACATTAAATAATTTCTTAAATTTTCTCAACTTTAATCTATCATTTTTAAGTTCAACTATATCATCCGAAGAATTAATCTTCAAATTCTTTAATCCCATCCAAGCCATAAAATCAGGATATTTTTTAATAAAATCCATTAAATGATGTAATTGACTTCTATTTTTAGGTAAATTATTCGTAAATTTAAACAAATTAACTAGAGAACCTTGATTTAATGTTATAAAAATTTCAGGAGTTAAGTTATCAACTATTAAATTTATTAGGGTTTTATATGTAACTCCTTCAGTTGAAATTGTTTCTTTGACACTAGCAATACATCTCAAGAAACTGTTTTTATCACTATAAACACCTCTTCTTAAAAAACAGTTGGCATATTTATGTAAAGCATTATTATGAGATGATATCAATATTTCTTGATGATTTCTCAATAAATTATTTAAACCTTCTGGTAATTGACCATAACGACAGTTATCTAGAACAGCCGTATCAGTTTTAATATAATTTTCATTGCGACATGTCACACCATCATTAAATTCTTCCGTATCATGACTAGATACCGGTTTTTCAGACTCAGACTGCACCTCACATGCCTCATGACCAACTGGTTTCGTAAATCCTTGAATAGTCTTAGCATTAATATCATAATCCTCCGGTTCCTTCAAAAAACAACATGGTACACACAAATTTTTAGGATGTCCTTTAGGTTTAATAAACCCAGGATAAGCATCCGCTCCAGTACCCTTCAACACATCAGGCCAATCCTTCTCAACAGTCTCCTTCTGCCAATACGCCTCACGTGTAGGTTTTCTTACTATGACCGTATATTTATCACCTAGAAAATCCTTATTACGTCTATCATACGGTATAGCCTCACCCTTAGTATATGGACTCTTTAAATCATTTGCTATAAATTCATCAACAGAAATAGGCATACTAGCTTTATAATCCCAAATTCTAGGACAAACATAGTAATTATCGCGATATTTTATGTATCCAGTGAGAGCTTTGGGGTCTTTGATTTTATCTAAATTTTCTTTAGGAATTATGTATGGTTGTCTCATTTGGGTTGTATCACATTTGCGACTATACTTCCAACCATCCCCTTGATTTCCTTTTTCATCTAGATTACCTACATCTTCAACCTTATATAAACCAGGATCGGCTCTTTCACGCATTAGAGTCATATAATTTGTAAATTTAATATGATGCATATCAGTACCTTTCTTTTTTATTTCAGAATCAATTACTAATTCTTCTCTAGGAGCCTCCTCAGCTTCCTTCTTAGCTTTTTCTTCTTTTCTAAAATCTGATTCTAAATCAACATCTAAACCCAATTCATCAATACCCAATTCATCAAAATCAAACCCTAAATCAACATCATCATTATCAAATGATACACCTGGGATTGACTCTTCTATATCTAATTCAATCTGAGTACCAGATTGATTTTTCTTATTATTATTATCATATTCTGGAGAAAATAAAAGATTAAATAGATAATGAATGAACTTAATCTGTTCAATATGATGAAGATTATCTATTTGTATTATAAATTTCTTATTTTCTTGAGTAACAGTTATGTCAACACCATGCAAAAAATGATATTTAATATTTTCAGGAACATCTTGAGGATTAAAATGATCTAGAACATCTTTGGATTTAATTCTGTGAATAGAAAAAATCTTTTCCAAAATATCTAAATATTTTGATTTTTGTCCTTCGAAAGCTCTTTTATTTTTATCAAATAACTTATTAATAAAATTATTTATAGATAAATTACTATCGAAGTTACTTACCTTTTTATAAATAATTTTAAGAACATTATTACGCAAATACCCATAAAAATATGGAAAGAAATCTTGAACACGATTATTTAATTCCTCCAAAGTAATATCACTAGACACCTCAACAGTATTATCCAAATTAATGTTTTCTATTTTTGTTCTCATGATGTTGGAACTAGATCCAGTCTGGAAAATTAAACTAGTTTCAGGTTGCGCAATTATATTATTATCAATAAATTTATGAACACGATTGATAAAAGTACTCACTAACTCAATATTCTCTTTAGCTGATTTAACCGTCATAGTATCCTTAAAATTAAAATCAATCAAAATAAATCCGTTCTCATAAATACTCAATGTAACATAATTTTCTAATAATTTTTTTTGTTCAGTAGCCAATAAAATCTTAAATATTATACATTTTTTAGTATATGGATATTCAACATCTGGATATGATTGATTATGTTTCCATGATGCTATAATCTTCAATTTGAAACTATGACGTTTCAAAAATGGTTTAAAAATCTTATATTGACTATTTGTATCCGTAGTAACATATTTAACAAAAGGAACATTATGATCAGTTTCAAACATATTAAACAATTTAGCCAAATTAATCTGTCCAGGATACTTATGATCATTAATACTTATTAAAAGATGACTTAACTGGTAATCACCTTTCCATATGACCGATTTTTTCCCTTTAGAGTTTTGTATTTTTTCATCCAAGTTTAGCAATTTGGTATCTGCCTCAATAATTTTTTTAATAGTTTCCTCTATAGCTTCAACCTCATTTTTTAATTGTGCGGCTGAATAATCTTGCGCCAAATCATCCCAATATAATGATGCTATATCAGCCTTATTAAAAACATCAGAATTGTTTATAAAATCCACATAAGTTACTAAATAAATAATATTATTATTGATGGAGTCATAATCTGATATAATTTTAGAATATTGATTACTTTCGAGATCCATTACTACTTGATCAGAATAATCAACTATTTTAGAAAATGGATTTGCAACAACATATAAAGGATAATCAATATAATTATTTGATGTTACTCTCAAATTTTTCTTATATTCACGTCCTAATACAACAAGTCGATTACTTATTAATGATTTAAATTCTTCATCATTCACTAAAGAATCAGCGGTGTAAAATTCCTTATTAAATAAATTAACTGATTTTTCAGGATTTCTATATTTATCTTGGAATTTATCCTTTATTAAAGTTTCTAATTGTTCTTGTGAAGATACATCTAATAATACTTGTAATTTAAGAATTAAATCATCAACTTTAATTTCTGAATCTCGCCCCAATAAATGATTTATAAATTGAACAAAATAAACAAAACTTATATTTCTAGTTTCTACCCATAAATGTTGCGAATGAATACCAATTGGAGTTTGATTTATTTTATTCAAATGATAACTTATTTTCATTCTTAAAATGTTAATGCTGTCATCATCATAAATAAAATCTCTAATAAAATGTGTTCGGTTCTTATTTATATCCCCGAATTTTGTTTTAAATTTAGATATTCTGGAACCTAATTCTTTGGCTTCTTCTGTACTTAAACTATCATAACCATTGTTTTCTATTTTTGTTAAAATTTTATAAATTGATGCAGGATGATGATTTCCTACAAAAATATACATGTCATAATCATCCACTTCAGAACTGTGCACATGTTTGACCTTGTAAATTTTTTGGTTATAAAAATCTTCTACAAAAACCATATATAATCTTATTAATAGGTGAGAATAAAAATTTTAATTTTATTCATCATTCAAAATTTATTTAAAAAATTTAATTATCCTTCAATCCATTTATTTTCTATTAACTCTCTTAGTTCTTTTAGTTCTTTTAGATTTTCCACCAGCTTGACTATCTGTTGGTTTTCTTACACCACATCCAGCACCACCAGCTTGCATAAGTTTGGGTTCACCACAACCGCATGAACCGCCACGTTGTTTTTTTTGGGTTTTTTTATTACGTCTCGATTTGGTTCTTTTGCCACCACTTTGAGATGAAAATAAGTTACTTAAATAATTAAACATATTGTTATAATTACATTAAGAGAAATAAATTTTTTTTAGAATATTTAAAATTAAATTAATTATATTTTAAGTGGAGTATCTGTTATTTTAGTACCACAATAATCAACTGGATTATTATTAAAATTTTGATGACGATACAATCTTAATTTAATACCAACTCTCAAAAGAATTTTAAAATTATTCCAAAATTCTTCCGTATGTCCAACAGATATTGTCATTATATGAGCCATTTCATGTAAGGCAACAAACGTAATAATATTTTCATCAACTATTTTTTCTTCACCTTGTCTAGATCTCAAGCAAAAAACTATTTTTTGCCCTTTATTAACTGAATATGATGTATATTTATCATTTGGAGTACTTTCACTAATATTATCTGGTCTAAATCTCTTAACTAATCTATTAAATCCAGCTTTAACATCTTCTACAGTATCTTTATCACCTAAATAATCATCAATATCTTCATTTTTGATTCCTTTTAAATGTTCAACTAATTTTATAAGTTTAGCTCTTACTTTTGATAGAAGATCCGCTGCTTCTTCTTTATCACTCATATTTCTAACTAAATAATCCCTACCATCCAATTTTGATGTTACATATACTACCTCATGCGATCTTGATTCTAAATACATATACATTATCATTAAAAGTATCGCAAAAACAAAAAAATTAATAAAACTTTCATCCATGTTCCCTTTACTATTCCTTCAGAAAAAAATAATAACACTTTTTAAAAACTTTCTATATGTTTACATAATACATTCAAGAGCATTCGGAAGTTTTCGTAATCACCACTAATATTAAGTTAATTAATTAATTCTAGGATTTCTTAACAATTTCTTAACAATTTCTTAACAGTTTTGTGATTATTTTATGATTATTTTGTGCTTATTACGAAAACTTCCGAAATCTTTTGACAGTTTATGTGCGACTCTAAGGGGTATTGAGAACTAGAAGGGTATCACGAGTCCAAAAAATAACTTGAAAAGTAACTATTAAACCTTTAGAAAATTTAAAATTTTAGACATAGACTTTATTTTAGAATGTTCTAGTTGTAATGAATCTAGAATAATACTTTTTAAAAACTTTCTAGGACACAAAAGTAAAAATTTTAGAATGTTCTAGTTGTAATGAATCTAGAATAATACTTTTTAAAAA
>Ga0214923_10000586_pt1 | contig 54431 bp, 75 predicted proteins | sample LL1510_MetaG_FD_177993 | JGI IMG/M metagenome (GOLD analysis project Ga0214923, IMG submission 177993) | Freshwater microbial communities from Lake Lanier, Atlanta, Georgia, United States - LL-1510 | ecosystem: Environmental > Aquatic > Freshwater > Lake | place: USA: Georgia | collected...
TCGTCATTCATCTGTGCCCTAGTAAGCATATTGACTGCTCCAGACACCCATGAACGATAGGTTGGGGCGTTTCTATCAACAGACAAGATGTCCATAACTCCAAGTTCTTGTTTGATAAAACCTCTGCGCTCTGGTGATAACTGTTGGGGTACAACAGGACGAGTTTGACGAATTGTTTTTGGATCTGAAATAGCCGATTCAAGAGCCATGTCTACAAGCATTTCTTCACGAGTTTGCCATGGTCGTGTGCGAGCAACATTTTGAGACATTATTGACCTTTATGCCCAAGTGTTTAAGTAAGGATCAAATGGTTGCTGTTTGTTCTTTCCTTTATTTTTAGCAAAGTGATCGGCTGCGGCATGGTAATCTGCCCAATCCTCAGGACTGCTGTGTAAATTAGGTTTTGAGCGAGTAGTACCATCAGGTCTAGCGTAAATAGCATCTCTACTTACTTTACGTTTTGGGGTATGTCGTTCGTCTTTACCGCCAGCCATTAGTAACCTGCTCTTACATTCTTCTTTGCTTGCCTTGTGGCTCCCCATTTAGTTTTCTTTTTGTTAGCGTTGTCTATATACATAGTTTGTGTGCGGGTTCTATCGCTAGGTGCTGTAAGAAATGTTGGGAAATAACCTTTTTCTCCAGCTTTAGTCTGATACCCAACCTCAACCGAAAGTAAATTTGGATCATCTTTTAAATTAGAACCTTCAGGCAAATCTTTAGATGGAGTTCCTACATATCCATAAGGTCGTAATCTTGTTACAACGCGCTTTGGATCGTTGCGTGTATCTTTACCCTTAGCCATTACTTTTTCCTATTCGTAGGACGACCACCACGAGAGGCATTTTGTGCTCGTGGATGTGATGACGTTGCCGATCCGGTTGTGCTTGCAGTAATACCAGCTTTTGTTGAACGTGCTTTTCCAGATGTGGTTGCTGTAATTCCGCCACCACTATTCTTTAAGTTTTGATTGTGCACATTACCTATATTCATGTCTCCACCAACAGACACATTGCTATCGGTAGAACGTTTGTTAATGCTGTAATCATTCATAGTTCCAGTGTTTACATCTCCGTAAGCTTGTCCAGCTTGTTTTGATGCTGGAGGTGTCGGTGGTGGTGTTGGTGCGTAGCCACCTCCTCCTGCTGGAGGTGTCGGTGGTGCACCTGCGCCAGCGCTTGCTCCTGGTCGTGACGAGAATGAACCCATGCGACTACGCAAACGGCTCATAAATCCAGGTTTGTCTGATTTTGGCATCTTGCCATCTTTAGTTGGTGTAACCATGACCGTCGGTTTTGAACGTGGTGTTGGATTGGATGGCATTTCACCCTTGTCACTTGGGTCTTTGCTAACACCAGATGTTGCTAATTCTTTAATGCGTGCTGTGCGAGCCTCATCTTTTTCTCGTCGTGTTTCAGGCATTTCTGTTGTAATGTCGTTTTGTCTGAAAGCGGGACCAGATTTTCCACTTGTGCCTTCTGCACCTGCACGAAGTTTTGAAGGCTTTACAGGACCAGCTTTTTCTCGTTGTTCTGCAACACTTCCAAACTTGTAACCAGGATTTCCTGGTGGTGGATTCTTTTCTCGTTGCTCTGCAACACTTCCAAATTTTGGACGGTCTGAGTTTTTGTTTTCATACTCTCGTTTGTCAAATTCTCTGTCGGCGGCTCTTTGCCCCTCAGCAGTTTTTGGGTCTGAATAGTCACCGTAGCCAATTGGAGGCGTCAACCTAGAAGATGGTTTAGGAGTACCTTGTTTGTCACCTTTACTTGCAGGTGTACCAATTGGGTTGCGTTCTTTAGCTTTACCTACGGCATCTTGTGCTTTAGCACCTGCAGCTTCCACAGCATCAACTTTTTTAGATGCACCCTTCTTTTTTGCAGTTGTTTTCTTCTTTGCCATTTTGCTCTCCTTAGCTTTCTGCGTATCTTCTTCAAGTGCTTTCTTGTTTTCTGGAGTCATGCTTTTAGCGGCTGCTTTTCTTGTTTTAGTAGCCATTTCTGTATTCCCAGATTTTTCTTGACGCCTAGCTTCGGATTCGTAAGCTGCCCCAATTTTTTCAAAAGGAGTTTTAGGTGTGGATTTCTTTTTTTCAGCCATGATTACTTAAAGTTTATCAGGTTCAACGCCAAGTTGGTTTTAATTGGCGCAGTGTTGCCCGACGTTCTGCATCAATGTATTCTTGGTTTTGTTGCTCCATTGTGCGTGGAATTCCTTTTGGTCCAACCTTACCGTCATTTGTAAGAACCACAGGCATAGCTCCCGGTGGAGCAAACTTCATACCTTTATCTTGGTAGGCAATACCTGTCCACAAATTAAACTCATCAGGCCAAACATAATCACCTGGGTTCACTCGCTCACCTTTGTGCACGCCACGAGAATATTGTCGGGCATTTTGGCGGCTTAAAGTTCCTAAAGTCTTGTCTTGTCGGCGGTTAGACGACATAGTGCCAAGGTATCCGTCTGGATACGTGGTGTCCTGTAATGTACGGTAACCAGCAAGTTGATAATCCTTATTATTCCTAAAAACAGGCGCTGGACCAAACAGGGGTTGAGACGACATTTCTTGTTGAGAATTCGGGGTTTGCCAATCTGCAAATGATTGATTAGCCATTAGTTTCCTGCTTTGCTATGGTCAAATGAAGTCATGAAACCGCCTGCAGCCCCAGCAACCGATGAAATTGGGCGTGGCTTTACTTTACTAACAACTTTTTTAGTAGTTTTCTTTTTCTTAGTAGCCATTGCTACTCAGTCCAAACTGAAATCTTTCCAGCACCTGTTGGTCGTGGAATACCGTGCGGTGGGGCGTCGTCTCCTCGTGTTTCATCAATGTCAGTCATTGTTACTTTACGTGAAGGGTTATGTGATTGATCAATTTGACGACGGGCTTTTCTACCTTTGTACTCCGCCATGTCAACGACATTTTTCTTCATGCTTGGTTGGATGTAGCCCATGTTATTTCTTACTCCAAGGATTCGGGGCATTATATTCGTCAACACCCTCAAAGCCACCTTCAAGGTATGCTCTCTCCGTGCCACCTGGTTTAGCGTCTTGGCCGTATGTTTTATTACTGTCTAAACGATACCCTTCTTCCTTCTTTGCTTGTGCGTATTGCTTTCCACGTTTTGCAGAAGCTTCACGATATGCAGGGTCGTTAATGCCAGACTTCTCAATAGCTTTCTGGCTTTTCTTTGCGGCTTTGCGTGATTCTTTAGTTGGAGCAGGTGGCTCACTAGAAATCTTAACTCTATTTGTAGCTGGTGCTGTTACGCCGTGTGGATCGTCATATCGTCCACCGTGGGGTTTCTTGTGAAAAATGATGCCCATGTCTACCTCAGTACTGGTTTAAAAGAGATTGCTGAAATACTCTCTCCGTTCTCTCCAATAATATCATCAAACCCAATAATGAAATAAAGATCAAGACCTCGTGGGGCAACAAAGCCACGGGCAATTGCAGCCGCTTTTGCTGCTTGGTTTACAGCACTTGCGCCAATAGCGCGAATCTTTGGAAGATGCCCAGCGATAATGGATCGGGCAAGAATAGAGCCAACACTTTGAGGGTTGCTACTACCTGACACTTTTAAGACATCTTCAACCTTTTGATTAAGTTCTTGTGACATATAGACTCCTGTTTGTAAATCATACGGAAAGCCTATATTACCACGTTATGTGAATTTGGCGGATTTAAGTAATGTAACCATGTCTTCTAAGCGCATTACAGCATACGATTCACCTAATGCTGCTGCCCCTTTTCCGGGTCGCTTTACGACCAGCAAAGGCAGTCCTTTAGGCAATTTGGATGCTTGGGTTACCGTGTCATTTAACCATTCGCTCAATTTAAAAGACTTTTGGTTCTTGCATTGAATTGCTACCTCAGTAGCATCAGGGTGCTTAACCCCGTGGATATCTCCAGAATCGTTTTCTCCAGCCAAAGCAGTTCTTCTGGCATTAGGAAAATCTTTTTCTTTTAAGTAACCAACAATTGCTGTTTCAAACGATGTTCCTTTTGCTTTATGCTTGTTGCCCACTAATCCTCCAAAATGTCATAATTGGCGTAACTCATCAAAATTAACCTTTTGTCTGGTGATACACCAATCCATGTTGGGGCGTCGCTATCGCATAGACAACCTACAGTTCTGCGCTCATCATTAGAAAATACATGTCCGCAAGAGTTACAACGAATCTTCATGGCTAAGCAATAAACCTTGCAGCTCTATTTTCTTTTGGAGCAAGACTGATGCGACGACTTAACTCTCTTGACAAAACTTGTGCACCTCGTTCGCACCTATCAAAAACTGTTTCCACAAGCTTTCGGTATGCACGTGCTTGTGTGTACGCTTCTTGTTGTTTTTGTACTTTATCTTCTACATCACGTTTGGCTTTGGCAATGGTTACTAATTCTCCTTTGATTTTGTTTCCCCACTGTTCAATCAAAGTGCAAGCCTTTGTATATTCAAACGTGTTTAGTTCACGTTCTTCAACAATCTCAGCAGCAATCAATTGTGCTTGAGCGTAGTTAACCCAAGACATAAACTCAGAATACAAAGACATCAATTCAGCTTCTGAAATGTCACCAAGGTTTCGTGGAACTACTGGAAGTAGGCTGTGTGGTTTTTCAGGCAATGCAAAAGTTTTTAAAAATCTATTCATCTCTGGTGTTTCTTCTACAATCATCATTTGCTCCAACATGTGTTTTTATACGGGCAGTACTTACAACCATTGCAAGTCGCTGCTTCTGCCCAAGCTGGTCGCATGGGTGGAATCTTTTGTTGTAATGCTACTAACAAAATACGACAATTGTCAAGTATGGGCTGAACCAAATGGGGTAGATATTTGATTGAGAACTCTTTAACTTCTTGAGAAGGTTTCCATTCATAGATGAAAGTTAAGTCATGTATTCCAGTGCAATGCATGTACAACATACCTTGGCGAACATGGCTTGGAAATGGTTGGCGAATCTTCTTCCATAATCCGTCAATGCCCATGTTGGGGTTTTCTTCATATTGTTTGTACAAATCAAAGTCCTCAAAACGAACTGTACCTACACCAATTGATTTAATTTCAATTAAAGTTCTTCCTTTTTTATCCGAAACAATACCGTCAGCACTTCCTCTGATGCCATGCTCTTCATCCTTGACTGGTACTTCGGCATACCTTAATGCAATAGTTGAACCACATTCTGGACAATGATCCGGAGACAAATCCCACCACAAATGATGACAAGACCCGCAACTAAAGTTTCCTTCTAGTACTCCTGCTTCCCAAAGCCAAGTTTGCCATTTGTGATGGATTGCATGACCTTCTTCAAAAACGTTTAAACGTTGAAAAGAAAAGTTTTCATCAGCTTTAACCTCATTCTTGATTGTGTACCAAGATGCTCTTGGACACCAATCTCTTTTTGCTAGTTCGCTGGGATGAAAAAAAGATGTATCTCTTTTCTTGTCTTTTTGTTTTTTACTTTTTAACAACTGGATTGCAACAGTCGGCAAAACCCTACCGTTCATTTTAAGTAGGTTTTTGTAGTTGTGCATGTCAGACATCAGTTGTTATCTCCAAAAAATCATCCTCACCAATGACCACGTAACGACGACCAGCGAGGTCAAACTGCAACACAGGTACACGATCTTCAAGTAACGCACGATCCCTCAATTCTCTTAAATCAACTTCTTTAAGCGTAATGGTTTTCTTGTTCTCAGTCAACTTGTTTTCAATAAGATATTCATGGCTACGTACGTCGTTCTTCCTAAGCCAACCAGCTCCTGAACGGGCGTTTCTAGAACCTTTGTACCTATCTGCTGTCCTCTTTTCCTGTTTCTTAGAAGACTTCATGATCCGTGTATGTCTATCTGGATCTCTTCCTAGTATGGTCATCTAACCACTTTGTAATACTCTTCAATGTCATGCTTTAAATCTTTTTGCATAAACAAATCTTCTCTAAAGGCTTCAAGCATCTTGTCTTTGCCTTGCCATTTTTGACTGCCATAGGCGTAGTACGCCCCTGAACGAGTAATCACATCAATAACTGTTGCAATGTTGATCATATCTTTTAAGGTATCAAAAGAACCTTTAGAAAATCCCGTGGCATCAGTAAAATAAAAATCAACAACTGCTTGTTGTGAAGGCTTGTACGTTTTGTTTTTTAAAGTACGGGCTTTGATTGTTTGCCCCACAATTTCGTCTTTTTCTTTAAGCCATTCATCTCGTCTGACCTCAACACGAACAAAGTAACTAAAGTTCTTGGCTAATCCCCCAGGAGTAGTGCGACTATCCCCCCACATGACACCAATCTTTTGACGCCATTGGTTAATCATCAAGCCAGTACAAGAACGTTCTTTTTCTACCATTGAACGCTTCTGTGCTTCTGAGGCTTTGCGGAAAAACTTTGATGTGATACGAGCACCCAAACCAACGGTGAACTCATCCATCATGCGCTCTGACTCATCCGTTGGTACAAGTGCTGGTAAAGAATCAATGACGATGCAATCAGCAGCACGATTCTTCATAAGTTCAATGACCAAGTTGTACGCTTGCTCCATGCTGTTGGTTTCAATAACCCACAAACGGGCAAGGTCAACACCAATTGATTTTGCATAGTCGGGCACAAATTCTTCTGCTGCAACCCAAACTGCTGTCCAATCTGGGTCAAGCGCTTGGTTAGCCGCAATGGTTTTAAACGCAAGGGCTGTCTTACCAGAAGACTCATCACCAATAATCTCTGACCATTGGTTTGCGGGCCAACCACCACCGAGCATCAAATCATAAGCAAGAATTCCTGTGGTTGTACGCTCTAGTTGCTGGTGCATAGCATCAGCTCTTAATATTGAAACGTCGTTTTGTTTTTTGTTTATCTTGTTGATTATTGCCGAGATTGACTCGTAATCAGTTTCCATTTTGTGTTCCTCATACTGACCATGATGTTTGGTCTGCTTGTTCGTATAAACCGTTCCACCCACATTCAAAACATCTTGGTGCTGGTGCGTGACCTAGGCTACCACCGTTTGACCTGCTAAATACGTTTTTACTTCCGCACCGTGGACAAGAAAGAGAACCTTCTCGTCTGTGGGCTTCACCACCTTTCCATGTTCTTATTGCCGTACCCATGTCTGTTTGCCCAGCGGGGTCTCGTTGTTCTTGAACAGCAGAAGGTTTCTGCACAGCAACTGTTGCAGCCTGTTGACGCAACGCAGGAAGAATTACATTTTTAGTAACAGGAGGCAAAGACGAGCCTTCCTGTTGATCTTTATTGCTTAGTTTTTTATCCCACCACGATGACATGTCGTGTAAACCTCATTTTGTGTTAATCGTCTTCGTACTCTTCATCATACTTAATATTTCCAAGCAAGGCAACTTTTTGATTAGACAACAGTTTTTGAACCAATGCCATGCTGTAGGACAGGATAACCGCCTTGGTGCTTTCTATGATGGCAGCGTTTGGTCCTTGAAGTTCAGGTTGCGTTGTTGATAGTACTTGTGTAAACCATTCAACAGACTCAACTATCTCATCAAAGATTCCAAAATCGTGTAATGTCTCCCATTGACCTTCAATCAATTGGTGTTCTAATTCTTCAACGTCTTTTGAAACTGGCGCAAAACCTAGTTGGTTTGCAACATCCTGTCCGGTAATAGACGAAAGCATTAAACAAAAATTTCGTTTATCAAGAGTAGTTGTCATTGTTTTGCCTCCGCCCAACTTCGTGCCGAGTGACACGAAACTTTTAATGTTACTCCCATGATATCGCTATTGTGACCCATGGCGGTGATCAACGTGTTTATTGAGTTTTCTTCTTGGTCTTCAGGAGTAATGGCAACAAGTTCGTCGTGAACTTGTACAAGCATCTTCGTCTTCGTATCTTTAAAAACATTATCCACATCAATCATTGCTTGTTTACAAATATCAGCAGCGCTACCTTGAATGATTGCATTAATTGCTTGTCGTTGTGCTCTAGCTACTAATTCAGAAGAACGAGATGATAAATCGGGCAATCTTCTTCGTCTGCCGCTAAGTGTTGTAACGTATCCTTTTTTAGTGGCTGTGGCTATTGCTGTTTGCTTCCATTTAGTTAAGCCAGAAAAACTCTTGTAATAAGAAGCTAATAGTTCTTCTGCGTGCTCTGGAGTAACCCCAGTAACTCTGGCAAGTTTGTTTGAACCACCGCCGTACGCTGTTAGGAAGTTAACACCTTTACCAATTTGTCGTTCTTCTGAAGTAACTTCATCAACGTTTTTCTTAAATACAGCGGCAGCTGTTGCTGAGTGAATGTCCTCGTTATGTTTGAAAATCTCAAGTAACCGAGAGTCTTGGCTAAACATAGCCATAACACGCAATTCAATCTGATCATAGTCAGCAACTAACATTGTGTAACCATCTGGTGGCACAAACAGTTTTCTAATACTGGAATCACGAGGAATGTTCTGAAGGTTTGGAGACGATGAAGATAACCGCCCAGTGGCTGTCCTATGAAGATTGAATGAAGGGTGTAATTTGTTGTTGTTGAGTTTGGGCAACAATCCATCTACATATGTATTCTTTAGCTTTTGTGTTTCTGACCACTCCAAAAGTAGTGGTATGACTGGATGCTTACCCCGAAGACTTTCCAGAGACTCTGTGTCCACTGATGGTGCGCCTTTTGGTGTTTTCTTGGTGGGTTTTAAACCTAACCCACCTTCTCGCTTTTTGTTAAATAAAAACAATTGCTTGTCCTTATTTGAATCTGGATTGAATCCAGGGTAAGCAAACTCTGATAAAAGTAATAAAGTATCGTTTAGTTTGGTATCTAGCTCTTTTCGCAAATTCTTTAAATTATAACCATCTACAGTGATTCCTTCTTGCTCCATACTCATCAATACCTGCAGTACATCCATGTCTTGTTCCATTACAGGTAACAGTGAAGATTCTGCTTTTAGTTTAGACATTAACTTTACATAGAGCATCCATGTCCAACGAACGTCTAAGTGAACATAACGAGACGCTGCTCCGTACGTTGCCAAATCAATTGTTTTACCAAGTTTTCCTTCTTTGTCGTAAGGAGCATGATTACCAAAGTTGTGGGCAATTAAGTTAACTAAAGAAAAACTTGGAATGTTCTCATCGCAAATGTGTTGCAAAACCATTGTATCTCTATATGGTCCTGGCGGTAATTCTCCGTAATACTTTTGGATAGACAAAGCATCAAACTTTACGTTGTGCCCTACCTTAACTGCGTTGCCAAAAAACAATGGGCGTAAGCATTCAAACACGTCATAGCGAGATAACTGAGCCGGAGGTTCTGAGTGAATAGCAGGAATGTAATACTTTGTTTTAGCTGTTGAAACTTTACCGTTTTTTAAAACTTTGCGGTACTCAATAGGTGGCAGTGTCGCTCCGTCACCACGCTGTTCTGGTACAAGCACTTCTCCCAACTTATGCCCCATTGGGATAGCCCATGAGTGCCCGTGTGTTGCAATGCCCAACCAAAACACTTCGTTGCGCAGTGGGTTAACTGCAAGGTCTTTAAGATATCGTTGGCGAATCGCTTCAGTAGATCTTTCAACAACATCCTCGCTGGGGTTCTTGAGTGTTGCAATGTGTTGTGCGCACTCTTTTTGAAAGTGTGCGTTTACATCATCGTGACGCTCAAGAACACCCCGCGATTCAATGTCAAAAGCAAATGAGCCAAATTCTGTGACTACATCTACTATTTGCCTTAATTCATCAACGGTGTTTACCGTCTTGTACATTGATTATCGTGCGTCGTTGATCTCGGATGAAATGTCCAAAAGTTCTGAACGTGTTGGTATTGAGATGATTTCAGGTGTGTAGCAGTTGCGCTTAAGCACAGACATATCTTCATCTGTGTAGCCAACCATTGACCACTCTGACAAATCACGTTCACGAACCATTTGAAGAATGGTTTGTGTTTGTGCGCCTTTGCCAGTCTTGGATACTGCCCAATAGTGTTTGGACAATGGACCTTGCTGTGGGTTTGTGTGGAAGTTCTTAAGTTGGTCAATCAAACGAACGCCAACCTCAAATGACTTAACTGATAGGTCTCCGTCTTCACCAAGTACTGCAATGTTAAATGCAAACTTAGTTGATGGGCGATTACCAGCGTCACAAAGTGGGCAACCTTCAGGATGATCTGCCAAGCAAACAAAAGACTTCTGACCAGCACGGCCATCAATCCAGTGTGTGCGAAACGATGCATAAGGTTCGTCCTCTAGGAACTTAATAATTTGTGGGTCTTCTGTGACTTTAAAACGTTGAGCAAACGCTGAAGTTGATTCTTGCACTTTTTGTGCTGCACCCCAACCTCGGTTGATTACGCTTTTCTTTCCAGGATTAGTCACTGGTGTTTCTACTCGCTCTTTTTGAGTGAGGGATTCTTTCTTTGTTGCGACCTTGACAGGCGAATCAAACTCTACTTCGTCTGTGTCAAAGTCATCGTCGTATTTATTTGGCATTTGTCTTTGTCCTTTGTGTGTGTGTTTTATTTTTTCCAATTGTCTGTTATGTATTGCTTTAATTTATTCCAATTCTCAGCAGTCACAACTCTTGGATCTGTATCTCCAATTATTGTGCTTACTGCGAATACTATCAAGTCTACCTGCTTGCGTGTATAAATCCTCCTTCCTTTTGCTTCTACACCGGGAAGTTGTCCTCGGTCTGGTGGCGCTGTTCTATATATAGGTTTTGGGATAATTCCTTTCTTTTCCCAAGACCTTACGGTTACAGTTTTCTTGCCTAAAACTTTGGCTAATTGCCCAATAGTAAACACTTCAATACGTTCACCTTTAATAACATAATGCGAAGATTTAATGCCAAAAAACGGGTCATCAAATTTTTTAGGCTTATGTTTTGTCCTGTTTTTTGGTTGTCGTTTCCCAGGAAAATCTTCTATATCTTTAAAGCCCACGTTTCCTTCTCCACGTAGAACGATTTAACTTTTTCTTGAAGATCATCATCATCCCATGCTAAACCAAGTAGGCGGTCTTCGCTGATAACTTCAATGACTTCTTTAACGGTTTCCCAATACCCGTTTTCTTTTGCCCAAGCTTCTGCTGCTGCAGCATTGAAAGATTTAGAAACACGGCGCTCTCGTTTGATTTCGCACGATGGAAGGTTAATCCACAAATTTCCTTTGTCGTCTGGTTTTCCGTGTGCGTCAAGAACTTCCGTCAATTCTTTTTTAAAACCATCCAAACGCTTTTGTGTTGTTTCCAACATTGCTTTGTGATTCTGAAACTCGCTGACAAGTTTACTAACATAAGTTTCATCAAAAGTTGATTCAGGTTGCTGTCTAATTATTTTGTTCACGTCATACCTCGCTGTGCGCTATGAAATCGGATAGTGCTCCCAAAGTAAGTTTATAGTCGCCTTTGGTGTCATAGCCACCATCTATAAACGCTTTGTTGATATTTCTTTTCTCTTGTAACATTTCGTATTGTCTTTCTTCAATGCTACCTTTCATTACAAATGAAACAACATTGACATGGGGAAACTCTGAAGAAAGTCTGATGATACGGGCTTCTCTTTGATCTAGTTTACCTGCTGACCAAGGCAGGTCGTACGAAATTAAATAATTGGCAATGGGTAAGTCAACTCCATAGCCACCAGCATCCGACGATAGGAACAACCGTGTCTTGGGGTCTTGGGTAAACTGTTGTTTGGATGAATCCCTATCCAACATTGTCATCCCTCCCATGAACAATACGCTGTTAGTTAAGTGTTTAGTGGCTCGTTGAATCAACCTAAGGTTTTCTTTAAAGAAGGAGAACAAAACAACTTTGTTGTTTGGTGACTGTTCCAAAACATCTGTAATGTACTGAACTACTGCTTCTAGCTTTGGTGTTCCGGAAGTTGGTGGCATGATGCCTTGGTTTACTAACTTGTTTGCATACTCACTACCTAAGTCTGTTGACGCATCTGCATACATCTTGGCCGACCAATGAACCAACTCTGGGTTGTCACAGAACATTCGCAGCACAATTAGCTTAGACATGATGTCTCCTTGTGCTTCTTTGTTGCCTGATGAACCGTAGTAGTGGCTCCAAATGTCAAAGCCTCGCCCTGTTTGCGAAATTGCTTTTTGAATTGATTGCAACAAATCATGTGCAATCTTTCTGTACACAACAGCACCCGCAGTATCAAAAGGAACTGGTATTACTTGTTGTATAACTTGAGGTAGTTGATCGGCAATGTCTTCTCTAGTTTTACGAATCATTACACCTTCCATGCTGTAATGGAGTTGTTTCAGATTGCGGTAACGACTTGGTTTACCCCACTTATCCCTGACTATGAAAGTCCTATCAAAGATGTCAACCTTACCTAGTACTTTGGGGTCAACAAACTCCATAATGGAAAACAGTTCTTCAGGGCGATTTTCAATTGGTTGTCCAGTTAAGGCAAACCGATAGTGGTACCTCTTCCCTATTCTTTTTATTAAACGAGAACGTCTGGCTTTAGCCGATTTAATAATGGTGGCTTCATCCACAACCATTGCATCAAACGTATGTTTCTCAAAGTCAGCCAAATCATTTTTTAAAGATTCAGAATTGATGATTACGTAAGTGGCACTAAGCGATGCCCTCCATTGTTTTTTTCTAGTACTAACTGTTCCGTCTATGACAATGCTAGAAGAGTCAGTAAACTTTTTAATTTCCCGTTCCCATTGATACTTAAGTGATGAAGGCACAACAATCAAAGCTTTTTTTATTTCCCCTTGATTTTTTAAAGTTTCTAACGCCGAAAGTGTTGTAATGGTTTTACCAGCACCCATGACTAAAGCCAAAAGCATTTGACCGCGATCTACCATCGCATCAGAAGCTTCTTGTTGAAATGGATACAAGTTTCCTTTAAACATGTAACCACCATGGGAATACAGATGCTTTAGAGATTGATTCATAAACTTCTGCGTCTGTCATGTCCCCAATGTCCTTTGCTTCAGTATGCGAATACTTAGCCCATAAGACTGGGGTTCTAAATGCGGGCAATTTTTCTTTTAGTTTTTGAGCTGCTGCGATTCCTGCTGAGTCATTGTCTAATGCAATTATCAACTTATTAACATGATTAGCAAGTAATGAAATTTGTGTCTTACTTATATGCGCACCAAATGAAGCCAATCCACAGCAGCCGCCCATTACGGTGTGTAATCGTACAACGTCAAGTGGAGACTCAACCAAAACGCAAGTGTCACAGTCTGCTTTGTCAAGACCAAACAACGTGCTTGATTTTGAAACACCCACTGGGTAATTTAAAACTCTAGTTTTGGATTTAGATTGCCAACCTAGAAGTTCTCCAAAAGGAGACACGATAGGGATAACCCACGCTTTTGTGGAGGTATCCCATCGGATACCGTACCTACGAGCCGCATCTCTATCTAAGTTCCTACTCGCCAACAACCCATCTGAAGGAACTGCAAACTTACTAAACGCCATCCAGTCTACGACTGGCTGTTGAGGTTCTGCCTCTACTGGGTTAGTTAGTCTGTTAAGACCGTTGTTAATTAAAAACTCATGCACAGCAACAATAGAGTCAGCTTCTCCGGTTAGCTCAGAAACTAAATGAGACAGTGTGCCTTTAGCGCCGCACGAATAACAAATCCATAATCCGTTAGAAGCATTCATAGACCACGATGGTGATCTATCAGCTTTACCAGTTCTGTTTAAATGTACTGGACACCTAGCAGAAATCTCACTGTCTCCAACACGTACGACATCAACACCTAAACTTTTTAAAACATCTGCAATATCAGTAGTACCATGAATCGCTGTCATCATCGTCATCGTCCTCTCCTACTTCTGTGAAGTCCATGTTCTTCCAGTCCCAGTTAATGCGAATCTCACCTAGTGGTGCTGAACGAGCAAGAACCACACGGATGATTGATTGGTTGTCAATATCAGGGTCTGACTCCACGCCAACGATAAGGTCTGAGTCTTGGGCAAAAGACGATGTATAGCCAATTGAGTCAGCAGTAATCTTGCGTGATTTCTTGTTGCCAAGTTTCCAAGACAAAACTTGAGTTGTGCCAATTACTGGAATGTCTGCATTTTGTGCCAAACGTTTTAGCGACCTAGTGATGTTGGTAAGTGCTTGTGGCGAACCTTTAGGCTCACCATTCTCATCGTCCATAAGATACACACCGTCAACAAACAAGATGTCGGGTTTAAATTCTTTTACCTTCGCAGCAAGAGCACTTACGGTTGTTAGAGATGACGTATCTTCCGTGACTACAAATGGATGCATGTTTTTTCGCATACGCAAGGTGCTTGCAATCTTTTCTAATTCGTTGTTCGTCAAAGAACCACGCAAGATGTTTGTGTAGGCAACCTTAGAAACAATTGCGTCGTATCGTGCTGCTTGCTCTTCAGCAGACATTTCAAACGAAACAAATAGCGGTGATTTGCCGTGAAGGTGGGCGGCATTTGCCATGATGAGAGTCATCAAGGACTTACCTTTCTTTGCTTCACCTACAAACGTAATAAGTTGCTGTGGTCTAAACCCAGATGTGATTCTGTCTAAACCAAGTAGGCCAGTTGGAATACCACGCAATGCGTTTGGAGTGCTTTGTAATTCTTTGTATTTGTCAACTCGTGATTCCCAGGTTTCAATAAGGTTGATGTCACGCAACCGTGCTGTTTCTGCAGATGCCTTTTGTAAACCATTTGCAAGATCAAGTAATGCTTTAGCCGTGTCGCCAGCTTCCAAAGACGGCATTGCAAGCGCCATAGCCTCAAGCAGGTTGCGATGACGGTACGCTTCGTAGACCTCGTCAATGAGTGCCGTGAATGGTTCATCTTCAGCAGTGATTAAACGAATGTCTCCAAACTCTTGACTAAGCGCTCGCTTAGATGGAACTTCGCCATGGTCTCTCCAAAAGGTAATTAACCATGACCAAACTTTGGACCACTCTGCTGTGAAGTGGTCTTCTTTTACGCCAGCCTTTAGAGCAACTGATAAATCTTTAGTTTGAATTACCTTGCTGATTAAGAGATGTTCTGCACTAGCCATTACGCAGACCACGCAGTCTTAGGTGTAACCACCGTGGATCTGAATCCAATAATCTTTGCGTGCTCTTCATCTGCTGTATACACCTTCTGTATGGACGGAAAAAATCTGAGGTCGTATGCTAATTCCTCAATTGACTTATACGCCGTTACTACTGTTGATATCCCTTTTCTTACTAACCACTTTTCAATGCTGTCAACAAGATAGTCGGGCAACAGCGTATAAACAACTATCCCCACGTTATATCTGTTAATTAAATCAATTGCGTGCTTTACAGGTATTTCGTTTACCTTCCAAAAAGATATGTACTGTTCCCAATTTTTCGCAGTCAGTGCAACACGTGCTCTAATTTTAGATAACCCTTCCGGCTCTGATGCCAGAACGCCCTCAAACATTGTTGCTTGAGAGATTGGAGAAAAGGAAGCTAAATCATTCCCCTGCATAATGTGGGTCCAATAAACGATAATCCTTTCCTAAGAAAGGCAACACGCAGCAACATTCACTCAGAATAGAAGCAACACGTGGTCCATAAATATCGCTTAAACGTGATAATGGAATCTCACTAGTAATGATTGTAATTAACTGTTGTTCGTAGCGACTATTCAACATAGAAGTAATTGCCTTTTTTGTAAAGTCAGTCATTCGTTCTGAACCAAGATTGTCCAAAACCAAAACGTCGTACACAGCATTGATGTACTTCAACATGTATTCGTCGGAGTACATATCAGATAAAACATTGTCAGGATTCATCTCGTCGTATGATGCTTCAACAAACTTTTCAGCCGTTATAAAAAAACCGCTTAGTTGGTGATTTAAAACGATTTCACGAAGTAAGCCACATGCAACATGTGTCTTTCCACTCCCAGAACCGCCAAAAAAATAAAGACCTTCTCCGCATTCTTTGTTGTGTTCAATGTTGGTTAACCATTGGCGAACGTATGTAACAACATCAGGACTTCCTAATTCCGTGTTGTAATCATCTAAAGTTTTTTTAGTAAAGCGTTTTGGTATGTGCGCATTCTTTAGGCGCTCTATAGGTTGTCTGTTGCGCCAATACTTTGCAGAGTGCCATTCACTCATGTGTACCTTTCATCAATCTCTTGTCAACAGTGTATTCGGAATAATCGTACTTTGACAATGGTGTATCTACTTTTTTCTTTAAAGCATCCAAACGCGACGCAAACCCTTTCCACGTTGGCACATCTGTTGGCAATGGTGTTTGTTTAATCTCGTGAGCAAACACGTCAATCATTTTGTAAATCTGTTCTATTGTCACGCCTTTTTCTTGCAGGTTCTTAAATACTTTCATCAAAGCCATACCGTTAACCGGAGCGTTTAATGTCATGTTCTTACTAATTGTTGCATCTCTAAAGTAAGCCACCAATCCAGTTGTTGAACTTTTCTTTTTAGCAGGCGGTTTACTGACGGGTTCGTCGGCGCCTAATGTTTTACCGCCCCAATCATCAATCATTATCCAAACTCTTTTTGCTTTTATCAACGATGTACATGACTTTAATTTTTTTGCCGTTCTCAACTGGAGTCAAAGACAATTTGGGCACTATCACTTCTTTGCCTTTATCGTTTATTTCTTTTTCGCTGTACTCCCACATCCACCGCATGCCTTTACCCATTGCTGTTTCTCCCGTCAGTAAGTTTTAACTGTCGGTTCCACCGACTGTCCGTTGAGTATAGATCCAAGCTCTTAGTACTTTTCCCTTTCTTTTGGTTTTCCTTCTTATAATTATTTTTCTTTCTTATTTGGGTGTCTGTGGAGTCACTCAATATGAGTGTCTCTGGAGTCACTGCAGGAGTGTCTGTAGAGTCACTACTAAATACCCCAGTGTCTCTGGAGTCACCCCCATTAATTAAGGCTTCTGCGGCTGCCGTATTGTACGTAATTACGTACAAATTTGGCATGTTCTTTCCATGCCTACCCATCTTTACAATTTTGCGGATAACTCCAATCTCAACCAAACGATGCATAGCTCTAATCACAGTTCTGCGGTTGTATCCAGTATCTCTTGCTAAAACGTCATAGGTCGTAGATAAAGTTTGGTCATGTGTATTCATGTAACCAATGGCACAAGTCAATACGTGCAAAGCTATGGAATCGCCTTTCATGTATTTAACAACCCAGGTCGGTATGGAAATCCAAGGACCTCCTAATTTGGTATTCTCGCCTGCACTTTTCTGTTTCATATAGTTGCATCCTCTCTAGTGATCGTGTTATGCTTTTGCTAAGTAAACGGTTCCCTTCTCCCGTTTACTATTGCGAGTTATTTAGTAACTGCGCAAGGCCCACTTGATAGTGGGGGCGTTGGTTTCCCTTCTTACCAACGTCCTCACTGTGGGTTTAAAAACTCCAATATTTCCTTTTTAGACCCGTTAACTGACATAAGTTGTCCGTCCTTTACATAGGTGAGCATATACAGCTCATTAGAGGGCTTAGAAACTGAATCCTGTGTAGGGGGAAGGGTATCCTTTTTTGACGCATCCTGGGGCTTCCTAGAGGCCTCTACGGGCTTATCTTCTACTGGTTGCCCGACTGTCAATGGGACTAAACCGTTACATAGGTCTAAAGTCTCCATTTCCTTTGCATTGGCTGTAAGGACAATCTCTTCTACAAATTGTGTAGGTTGGTCAAAGGTAGCAACTTCATCCCACAAAACGAGCACTGTGGCGTCAGGGTAGCTGTCCAAACTATCCTCAACAAGGTTGTTTACTTTTACAACTCGGTTTGCAGCACCTTCAACAATGTGATGAACTTTTGTATCGGAATGAATTACTGTGAATGACGCTGAATGTTCTATGAGCCAATCGTAAACACGACCCTGACCATCGGTGGGTTTGCCAGTCCAAAGAACCACAAACTCTTTTGCGGTCAACGACACGTCGCTTAAACCTGTTTCAATTACATTTGCGTTTGAATTGCCAGTACCAGCAATTATGTAGTACCTAGATTTTTGCATGTTGTCCTCCTATTTTAAAGACTTGTTATGTGCCATATCTCCTAGATAAGTCAAGCATCGTAGCACCGTGTGGCAGAAACCAGCAAGTGTTGCAATCACCAAACCGCCTAACCAAATGTTTTCTACATCAACAATAAACGAAGAAGCATAGGAGACAACTACTCCCGCTAAAACTTTTACCCAAGGCATTGCCTCTTTAGGTAAAAGCAAATCAATTACTTGCAACAGTTTGTAGACGGCTAGTGCACAAATTATGTAGTTCACGTTTTTCCTGGTATCCAATCGTAGTTAATAGTTTTGTCAATAGATGGATTTAGAAGCATAGTAACTGGTAATAGTTTTGGCAACAGGTCAACAATTGTTTCTTGAGTTTTCTTTCTATTGGTGGAATACGTTGAATAAGAAGCGTATTGACTACCTGACCATTGGTGGTCAGCAAAGTTGTTTTGGTAAACAAAACCACCAAAATCTGAATCACCATTAAAGAATGGGCCATACGAATTAGGTTCTACCATCCACTTAGTTATTGTGGTAGATTTACCAGCCCCTAAACCAAAAATAAGAACTGGGTACAACATAGCCGTGGTGCTTTGTGTTGGCGCTAGTATTACTTTTCTATCATCTGGACTTAGGTTTGCAGGAATGATTTGATTACTTTGGTTGCTGGTTGACCAGTTAGACCATGATGCCGATGCGGATGCCCATTGAGCACCCCAAATACTTCCGGCAGAGGCTGTTGTAATTTCAATAGATGACCAGTAATCAATGTTGTCTTTTACTGGAACAGCAACGGTGGACATCAAAGCAAATTGTGCTGATGAACTTCCTGAGTTAGTTACAGTAATGTACTCGCCTGATTTTGTGTAAGTAACAGAAGCAGATTGTGTTGTTAAGTTCCATTTTTTAGTTCCAGATTCAATCACAAACAATGAATCCGCCACTAAATTTGCTTTTTCTGCATGGATGTTAAACGTATAGCGAGGGCTAGTTGTTGACTCAATGACATCTACCTCAGAACCTGTTACAGCAATTAAGTATTGTTTTGTTGCTTCAAGAGTTCCTTTTCGTTGTCGGTAGTAAGCAATATCTTTTAATATTTGTCTAATGCGAGAAGTTCCAAGATCTTGAATAGATACTTCTAAACCAAACATTTTAGATAATTGGTCTAAGGATTCTGTTTCTGTTTTTTCAGGATCATATTGTTGGACTATTGAGTTAAGTAATGTCCTGATGCGGTCAAATTCAAAACCAAAGATGTCTAAATATCGGTAAAGGTAGCCTCTTGATAAACCTTCTGGGTCTGTGTCCATTCCGTTAATATCTGCAACACGGTGATGAGAAGGAACACGATCCCATAAAGCATCGGTTGTATGGTGGTCAAAAGGTACTAACTCTTGTAATGTTGCAACTCTTTCGTACCAGTTAATACCAGATGGTCCTGTTCCATTTTGGTTCCAGTGCAAGAACAGTGAGTAGTAAGCCCACGCTCCGGATGGAACACCATTGTGGGTTACTGCGTACGTAGTATCTGCATAAGTTTGTGTTTTAATAATTACACCGTCTGCAACAGTTTCAGGAGCACCTGTTTTAGAATAAACAACTACAACGCCTTTTATAGAAGTTTGACCAGATGTTTTAGTTGCTGGGTCTTCAATTAAAAAGTTAGACCAAAACAAATTTACTGAAGAATGGGTTGTTGCTGTTGCTTCAAATATGGCTGTAACATCTAATTCACCAACTGGAGCAATAAACCCATCAGCTCGTAACGAACTATCTGAATCTAATCTTGTCTGCCCAACTGGGGCGTCTGTGTTTGTACCACGAACATAAGAACCAAAAGGGTTGGCGTCAGGACTTGCAATTAAGTCAACGCGACGAATCCTAAAAGATTTATACGCCATTAGACAGAAGCAACTCCACCACTAGCAGTAACACTTAGTTGTGATAAAAGAAGAAGACGATTGTCTGCTGCTTTGACGCCCTCAACAGCCGGTATTAATGATGCCGTATCAATTACGTTTGAAGCTCCAGTAGTGAAACGAGAAACACTAACGTAGTCCACACCATCTACATCCAAGATAGTGCGGTACAAAGTACCAAGGGTTATCGTTTGACCAAACGTTACATCATCAAAATCAAACAATAATTTAATTGCAGTTTCTACATCATCTTTTACAGAATCTTGAATGTAACTTGGCAATACTGCTACATTGCATGTGATTTTTACTAAATCTAAAGTAACACTAGGAATAACAAGAGAATTTACTCCTACAATTTCTCGTGGAGAAATGTAGTCATATATTAGATCTTGATAATTGGTATCCAAAGTAAGAGGGCTAGTAGTTGGGCTAACTGGCAAAGTTCCGTCATAGGAATCTTGAGTAGTTAACGCATAAATTTTTACTTGGGCATTTTTATAAGTTGCGGTTGATGCAACACTTGCCGATGCAACACTTGCCGAAACAAGAGCATAGGTAAAAGATGTAGAACTAGGTGTACCTGTTACAACGTACGTACCATCAAACGTATCATCAACGTCAAATACTCCAACATATTCTCCAAGTGACAGTCCGTGAGCGGCACTTGTTGTTAGTGTAGCTACCGATGATGTTTTGGCTTTGTTAGTTATTACACCTTGTTTTGCTGTAGCGCCAGAAACTATTTCTGCTTTTGTTTTGACTATTCCCGGAACACGAAGAGTTAATTCTTCGTAATCCTGCAAAGACACTGCTCTGTCTTGAGACCTAAACGATGCTGGAATGTTCGTTTTTAATGAAACAATACTTTCAGAATCAGAACCACCAAATGCGCGAGTGGTGTTTGGCGTAATAACAATTCCGTCATAGGTTGGGCCGAAAGCATTTGACAATGAATAAAATGCAGTTACTGAATTGGCTTCAACGTTTCCTGCAGAGCCACGGCTTCGTCGGTAGGTGATAGTAATAACGGCGTTAGTGGATGGTATTTTTCCATGAATACCATTTCCAAATTGTAGAACAATGCTGTCATCAGCTTCAATTCCTGCTACATAAACTTTGTCAGAGTTAGTGCTATCAATTAACCGATCTACTTGCGCATATGGAACAGACGTTCCCAACACTCCTTCAGCAACCGTTACGACTAATGAGTTTTTAACAACTCCAGTTCTTGATATTGTATACGTTTGTGAAATTTGACCGCTGCTTGTAAATGTTTCTGTAAAGAATTCTCCCTCTGTCAAACTTAACAATGCGGGAGTTGTTTTAGCATAGGTTACATATCCAGTAATAGCTGCTCCAGTAGAGTTAAAAGCTATTGCTTGATTAGATGTAAAAATTACTGGTTCAGCAGTTTCTACCAAAGGTTTTGCGGTGAACTTGGTATTAGCAGGAATTAAAATTGGTGATGCATTTGTGGCCAAAGAGTTTGTCGCATTCAATGTTATTGAAGTTTGTGCTGAAGTTCTGCCATGTGGTATATAGTCTAAAAGACTTGCAATTGCCAATAACGATGAACGTCTAGTAGCAGTATCCAAAAATGATTCTTTGGCTGCTTGGTCTACATAGTAATGAAGGATATCGCCCATGTAAGCAACAAGGTCAACAAACAACATGCCAAAATCAGAATTGTCACGTGATGTCCATTCTGGGAAAACAACAGATGCACGATTAAGCAAGTCAGTGCGAATTGAAATATAGTCTCGGTTGGTATAGTCAAAAGTTGTCATAATACAGAATCCTCAGTTAAATCAGTTGGCAAGACTACATCAATAGTTGCTTGTCGTCTACCAAAGGTTGGTATTTGATATTCCACAGTAATTTTAATTGTGGAATCGTTAACTAACGTGTTTGGTCCGTTGATTATTAAATTTGTTATTTGAGCACCAGCAACGTTTCTTTGCAATCCTTGTAATGCCTCCATTTTGTATTCTTCAAAAATCAACGGGTCAAAATTTTCGTATACAAGAACGTTTGTGTTTGCTCCATACATGGGAAGCATTGGTCGTTCAAATACAGAAGTAGATAGATAATCTAAAACTTTTTGTTTGACTATGTCATCTAGTTTGGAAATCTTTGAGACTTTACCAGACGGTTCAATATTAAATGGCATTTTCATAATTGACATAATTTACCTAATTTAACTAAAAACCTGTACAGAAAGAATAGATCCGTATCCATCTGTTGGGGCAATTGTTGGGTTGACATTAAGAATAAAAACGTTTGTGTAATCAGAGTTATCGGTAGTAACCACTACTTGATCGCCAATTTCTGGGACAGGCCAAACGCCATTTACTTTTTTTCTACCTATAAATGATATATCTAATGTAAGCTCTGGGCCAAATTTAGAAGGTATTCGTACCTTGATCTCACCCGTGGATGCGTTAGACGCAGAAACAATTGCCCTATGTATATAGGGTTGAAAGACCTCAGTATACATAGGCTTCCTCTCGGCTTGCTTTCCAGATACGGTTAGTTAATTTTGGGGGGGCTGCAGTTTTGTAAGAAGCCTCTCTAGCTATAGATAGAGATGTCTTGTTTAACGAATCAGTTTTCAACTTAAGTGTTGTAATGTAGTGCTTATCATTTACATGATGAGTTACTTCGTCAATAAGCCAATACCCATCAAATTCTGAATTGTAGGAATCTATATAAGCAAGGCGACCAGGCATTGCTGTGGATATACCAACTACACTAACTTCCGCAGTCATTCCATATGAATCTCTTGTGTATTTTTTAATAAACTGTTCTAATGCGTCTTTAGATGTTGTGTTTACAGTGACTTCATGAGTAAACCTATTTTTTACGGTTGACCCTAATCCGCTTGGTCTATCCTGTAACGACGTGTACGTAGTCTCTTTGCCCAAATTGTCTAATGATTTTAATACCCAATCAGCTGCCCCACCTTGTGGAGTAACATCTCCAAAGAACCCATTAAGTTGGTAAATATTTCCTGGTTTCTTTTCTATTCCAGAATCTGATAAAAGAGTTTTTAGTATTGTTATAGGAGCAGTTTTTACATATGAAGAAAAAGGATCATATACAGACAGATGAGTTCCATTAGCAGTTACGCAATAGCCTATTTGATTTGCTGTTCTTACTAGTAACTCCCAATCGCTAATTTCATGCTGGGCAATTAATGAGAAAATGTATTTGTTGTTAGGTACAGAGTACGAAAAATTGTATTTATTTGCAATTATCTCTGTTAATTGCTTTATTGTTTTGTTAGCATACGTTGTATTTTTTATGCGTTTCATTTCGTAACTACTTCCAAAACAAACAACTTTAGCCATTTGGATTAATGAATCATTGACAGTTCCCATTCTTGTTTGGGCTTCAATTTCTACGTAAGCAACATACCCAACAAACTCAATCATGTTTGCTTCGTTGTTACCCAAGGCAATACGCACTGGAAGTCCTCTGTACGCAGTAACAGCTATACCCGGAAATCCTCCGTACGTGATGGTAGCAATGTCATGTTTATTTTCAGAAAAAGTTAATTCAACGTTTCCTATTTGTGTTAGAGGAACTGTACCGCCAGTAATCTCTACATCTACCAATGGGCTGTCTAAACTTGCGTTTGTAAAAATCATAACGGTATACGAATACGATCATTTGCTTGCAAGTCAAATGTAAAATTTATTTGTGGATTTAAATCTAATAATCTCCAATGTTGGGAACTATCTCCATATATTTTTGCTGCAAGGTTTTCAAAAGTATCCCCAGGCTTTACGATATAGGTTTGAACTGCAATTTCAGAATACTCTTTGCGTACAGCAATAATTGTTCCATCAGAAGCTACGTCAGTTGTATAACGAGATAAAGAATTAGTTATCATGTTTGTGACGCCGTAGACAAACTTAAGTTGTTAAAAAGGGAATCTTCTCCGCAAGTTACTGTTTTATCAAATGTTATTTTTTGACCAAGTGGGTAAGGGTTACCGTGTCTTTGAAGAGTAATTGTAATTTCTAACCTTACTCTAAACTTGTCTTGCTCAAATGGTCGTGGGCTAATTGAAGGAGGCAAAGACATATCCCATTTTGCTTCTTCTTGACCACTAGTGCCAAAGATATCGCTGTCGTTATCACCAATAATGTGATCTATGTTTGAAACAACATCTAACTTATCACTAATCAATGCAATACTTTCGTATATTTGACCAGATCCTGTTGCTATAACTAATGGATTATTAAATGTTCCCCATTGTTCAAACCCAATAGGATACCCTTTAACTAAGCTACCCCCAGATGCCGAAGTTCTAGTTGGTTGTCTTGAGTTACTTGCTCCATTTATGTAAGAATCCCAATGTATTGAAATTGTTCCAGTCCAATGAAATGAGGGGTCTCCTCCACCGTCTTTTGCCAATGTATTAATTCTGTAGTTAGCACCTGCCTCATTCAAACGTAAAGTAAAATTAAAACTTTGTTGTGGATCCGATTTAAGGATGTAATTTAATAAATCTTTACCACCTTTGTGATGGGACACAGTTTTGTACATAGACCTAACACCATCTAAAGTTGCTTGTTCTACAGCCTTATCCGCCTCTGATTTTGGTTTAGAGTCTGGAGATGAAGGTTGATCTGAAGAAGAAGTTTGGTTTTGGGTGAGAATTGTTGTTTTTTTGGCAAATCCAATGTACAAAGCTTGAATGCTTAATTCTACGGTTGCTTGAGTAGGTACAAATTTTTTAGAAAATTTATGAAAATTTACCGTACTTGACAAAACAAAACCTTCAAGCATCATATAATTTGACAACATAATTCTTACTGGTGTTGGTACAAGAAAAGCTTGGTTACCTAAATTTGGATTACTGTTAGTTGGGTTTAACCAGTAATCGCTTGCTGTTTTATTTATCTCAGCAGTTTTGTCTTGTTCATCTTTTGTGTCTTCAGAATCAACATCCGTACCTTTGGTAGTTGTGGGTGTTGTAACAGAAGATTTTTGTGCCTCAGCAATTTTTTGAATAGTGGTTAGTGTTTCTTTACTAATGCCTTGACCAATGACTCCGTCTAAAACCATAATGTCTGCAAGAACGCCAATTTTGGTAACCCAAGATGGTTGATAATTTCCTTGTACAAATTCATATATTTCAGGAGATGTTTCAAGAAGTGGATCAAATCTATCAGATACGCTTCCAGCGTAAACTTTAGTGCCTTTAGACATGTAGTATCCAGAAGTAACTTCTGCCTCTCGGTTAAACAGAAGTTTTAAACCATACGTTGATTGACCAGGAATTGGAACAGTTAACTGTTCGGGTCTTTGGTTAAAAAAGTATTGTGTGTCGTAACTATTTGCAGATACACTACGAACAATAGTTTCTGGTTGAAATTGAAAGTTACAACGGCGTCCAACAATATCAACTGCTTTGTCGCTCATGCGATCATAGAATTCGTTTAGTCTACGAATATACCCACGAATTGGTTTATAAGGAGCTCCACCCATTGTTCTGGTTGTTGGTCCAGGAAATATAAAAGGAGGATTGTCTTGTTGACGTGAGTACTCAGCGTCAGAAAGTGGTCTACTTATATCTAGATAAGAAGTTCTAGCATCACTGTAAACAAAAGATTGTGGATTAAGGTTTACTCTTTGAGAGTTTCTAATCTGGTCTAGTTGCCTACGCTCTTCTGGGTCTATGGCCATTAGGTTGTCCTCAACAATTCTCTCTTAAGATCGTTATCCAGTAATCGGGCTATTTCTTCAGCCATACGTCTTGCGTCTGACGGGTTGTTTCCTGTAGAGGTTACATATATGTTCGGAGCAATTGTAACACTAGTGCCACCAGCAACTTGAACAGTTGTGCCACCACGAGTAGGTTCGTTTACAATTGGGTCACCTTGGTCAAGACCTAGTTGGCGAGTAATGGCTTGAGCTTTGGGCATAATTTCTTGAGTACCCGCCATTGGGTTTCCCTCTTTGTTCCATGGAGAATAGTTACCTCCACCAAACAAAATGCGTGCAGCTTTAATATTTAATTTGGGATCATACAAATCTTCGTTTTTGCTAATACCAAATTGTTGTCTACGTTTAATTGGGTCTAAACCTACTGACTTGTCGTCTTTCATATTAATTTGAAATAAACCATACGATAAGTCATCGGAATCATCAGCAAGCTCACCTGGTCGCCAACGTGATTCACGCCAAGAAATAGCAAGCATGTTTGTAATGTCTTTTCCTTTGAACCCACGACGGCTCAACAACTGAGCAATCTCAGCTGGGTCCATAGCCCCACCAGGTGTTGTTCCAGCTCCTTGTGGACTCTTTGAAGAACTTTCTCCGTAAGCTGCTTTACTTACAACACCAGAACTAGCAGCTCCATCCATTTTTTCAAAGTTAAAGTTTCCTGGTCCTGAAACAATATCGCTAATACTTACTTGATTAAATGTTTCAGCGCCACCATGACCACTTGGTGAATACTTTGCAAAGTACTTATCTCCTACAACATAACCACCTTTAGGTGTACCAGTAGATGGATCTAGTGTTACTGAACCCTTAGACGTACCAGCAGGTTGACCCCATTTAGAACCTTGTTTTTCGTATTCCCATCTAGAATCAGGAAGCTCTGCTGGTTGGATGTGCCAAGGTTCTCCTAAATTTTTACCAAATGTTTTTAGACCGTATTTAGCAGCGTTTTCTTGAACCCAATCAAGGTCTCCAACCAAGTCTGCAGCCAAACCAATTTCGTGCATAGACCGTCCCGGAGGAGCAGCAGGTGCACCTGAAATGTGTTTATATTGTTCTCCGTTGTATTCAACATCACCAGCAGATCCGTCTGTTACTTTTTTGTAACGACTAAAAAACAATGCTCTTTGATCAGCTTCAGAACGAGTACCGACTCCCAAACCAACGTTAGGGTTGTCTGCAAACATTCGTAACAAACGATCTTTAAAAGTAGAATTCAATGTTCTAAAACTTGTAGAGTTTGATAATTCACCAAGGCTTACACGTTTTGCAGGGCTTCCATAACCCATTGGAACTTTTGCACTTCCTCCAGGTTTTACTCCACTTTCTGGCGGGTCACCCATCAACGTAGCACCAAGCATGCTTAACCCAAGGCTTCCACCAAACGTTGTTGGAGCAAGGAAAGTACCTGCAGCCATCAACGCTGCTCCTCCAATTTTTCTGCCAATACTTCCTCGTGAAGAGATATTGGCACCAATAAGTCCACTTAATGTTTCTTCTAATTGACCAAGTGCTCTTGTAACTGCTTGGGTATTCTTTTCAAATTGAGCTAAATTATCTGCTTGTCGCCTGTAGTAATTCTCGTCACGACCTTCTTTAACACGTGCTGTTTCTTCAGCTTGTGTTGCAACGTTTTTCTCAATACCCATGATTTGACGATCTGATTTTTTAGATGGATCGTACATTGTTGTTTTGCCAGTTTTCTTTTGATACTGAACATTGGCATTTGCATAATCTAAAATTTGATCAATCATGTCTTCTGGTACACCAGACGCCATCAACATAGCCCTAGTGTTAGACCCTGCTTGACGAGCACCAGCAAGTCTTCCCTCATTAGTAAGGCCAGTTCTTTGAACAATTTGTTGCATGACTTTATCCATGGAGCGTTGTTGCCCACCAAGACCGTACATGCCAGTGCCCAACATCATTGTCAGTCTGTTGTTAGCAGCAGGTCCTGCAAGGGTTGCAGCTTGTTGTGCAAGTTGATCTGTACCAATTGAGTAACCAGAGAGTGCACGCATACCAGCAAAGCCAGCGGCGTTTCCTTGAGCACTTAAACCTGTCTGTGCTTGCATGGCAAGCATTGTGCTAATTCCGCCGTAGCCAAGTCGTTCGCCCATCATTGGTTGACGCATTCCAACATACTGCATTTGAGAAATGCCTTGTTGTTGCTGATAGTAAACACCTAACTTGTCAACAGACAACGAACGATCATAATTGTTGTCCATACGCTGGTTCATTGCATCAATGGTCATTGCTAGGTATTGCATACCTTGTGCTGCACGACCACCTGCACCTCCACCACCGCCACCACTCTTAGGGATAAGTGGAACTCCAGCTGCAACGTAAGTTTGATTTTGAGCTATGTTCCCAGTAGACACACTTGAAGTTTTTGGGTCTCCAAGTGGTGGCGTAACCGCATAAGAAGTTAGTGACCCTCCTCCGCCTCCAGGTAATCCTCCGGCAGCTTTAATACCTTGAAGATGTTTAAGAGTTTGAGATAGTTGAGTGTTTACGTTTTTAAGGCTTTTAGATAAGGCATCAAAATCGGTACGAATGGATTTAACACCTTTGACCAATTTTTCCATTTGGTCAACGTCAACTTTAAACTTAGCTCGTAAGTCTCCTAGGTTTTTTTCTGCCATTATTACTCCTGTCTACGCCAACGGCTCATCGCCGCCCAATAGGTGCGCTGACGCACCGTCATATTTTGTATGTCGTTGAGCGAGAAGCCCTTGTAAACAGATGCAATAGCATCGTAATCCCAATATGTACTTACTAGATTAGCCGAATAAAAGGGAGGCCCAATTTAGTGCGATTGGGAAAGGTTTTTCGCAATGGGCACAGTGGGCTTCCACCTCCTTGATTTCTGGGCCTGGTTGTGCTTCAAGTAACTTGTCAATAATCATGGCACGATCCTTCATGCCAAGACTTTTAGCCCATTTCTCAACGTCTGCTGGTTTGGTACCATCGTCCCAGATAGCGCAACGAGAAATAAGTATTGTGTTTTGCTCAGGAATGCTCTTTGCTTTCTTGCCAACAGTCTGACTGTCTTTTCCTGATACAAGACGGAACTTTTGTTTTGTTCCGTTACGCAACGTAACTACAAGTGGTTCTTGTGGGTTTCCTTTTGGTTTTTTAATTGGAAATTCTGACATCTCAATAAGTACGTCATTTGATTTTTTGCAATGAGGGCAGTTAATTTCGTACTCACGATTCTCACCATAGGTTGCACGAACTGTTGCAAGAAACAAAGAATCCCTGTCGCCCAAAATGAGGGCATCAACGACGTCCGGCTTTTCGGATACTTTTATGTTTCCAATAGTGACAACACTTCGTTTTAAAAGTGCTGCCATGTATTGGGCGTAAAGCAAATCATCATCGGCATCTAATGCTGCCAATGCTTCTTCGTCTTCGCCAGTTAACTCTTTTACTACGGCTGTTGTTTCCCATTCTTTAGTAGCTTCATTAAAAATACCACAAACTAATTCTAAAGTGGTATTTGGTGTTGAAACTATTCGTGGAACAGGATCGGATATAGCCGCCGCGACAGCCAGTGCATCTTGTTGTGTACCCATTTTATACTCCTATGTTTTTAGTTAATTTGCTGTGTCAATTGCTGCAATTTCTTCAGGTGTCCAAGCTACTATAAAACCCTCATGGTGGATGTTCAACTGTTGAATCATAATACCGTTGTCACCAGCATTAAGGTCGCTAAGACCATAAGCACCTGGCCAGCAGTTAAACAATTTAAAAGCTAGTTTGATGTTGCCTGGCTTGAGTACGGTGTTCTGGTCTGAACTATCGTACGCATATTTTGCGTCACCTGCAGTGTAGGGGTGATCAAAAACTTTGACAATGATGTTGCAACGGTAGTTAGTTGTATCTCCTGCTGCACCACCTGGTTCACCACTAGCGCCACCATCAACCCATGAGTGCATGAACTTCTGCCACTTGTAAAGCTGTGCTTGTTCTGCAAAAGCTCCTCGTGCAAACGAAATTGGCGGGAAGTCTGATTGACCAATCATCTTGTGCGGGTGAGTGTTCATCCCACCTTCACGATATGCAATCAATTCGTTTTGAACTGACAGACCGCCCATTTGAGCAAATCCCAAATCGCCAATGCCTGATAACTTTGTGCTTAGGGCTGTGCCGAGAGGTACAAACTTTACCGTAAACTTAAAGTTACGAAGAGGGTCTGTGCGTTGTGTTCTTGCCATGGTATCTCCTAGATAGATGTTGCTGTTGAACCACCAGTGAATTGACTGATGGTAATTACGATGAATTCAGCAGGAGTTTGCAAAGCAACTCCAACTTCAATATTTACTATTCCGTCTTCTACCGTAAGGTTTGTGTTGTTTGTTGAGTTACATACAACGTAGAACGCTTCTCCAGTAGTCTTTCCTTTCAAACCTCCAGTACCCCAGAAGTTAGTAAGAATAGCCGAAACTTTAACACTGATGTCTGACCACAAACGTTCATCGTTTGGTTCAAACAAAGCGTACGCTGTTGCTTCCTTTAATGTTTGTTTAAGGAAGTTAAGTGAGCGACGAACCGTGATGAACTTGTCAGTTGTGTTTCGTGCTTGTGTACGTGAACCGTTAATAATCACGCCAACTCCAGGGACAATGCTAAATAGGTTCAACTGCTCTGTCTTGTACAAAGAACCCTGTTCTTGTTCAGTGAGGGTTGCAACAAGACCAAATACGTTGCGCAAATCCAAACCGTAACCAGCTGGGGCTTTAGCAACCCCTCGTGCTACTTCTGAACGAATCATTGCGCCAACAACGGCTCCGCCTGCGTATGTATTGCGAATTGCTGCAGCACCAGATTTTGTTGGGTCGTACATCTTAAGAGCAGGACCGTAAACGGCTGCATAACTAGATTGTACATACCCAGCAACTGCTGAGGACAATGTGGCTTTAGTAGTTGCCGTTAACGGCGTATCTACAACCAAAAAAGAATTACCACGAGAAATCATTTTGGTAATTGCGTTATTCACGATTGTAGATGAGGTTTGACCAACTAAGTTGAAGATTAACGATTGTTGATTGGTGTCATAAGCATTCAATGCCGTTGCCCAGTCGGTTGAGTCAATTGAACCAATGCCATCGCTACCGTTTGCAAAAGTCTTAGTTACTGTGTACGAAGATGATGTCAATCCGCTAATTGTAAGTTGAGCACCTGCTGCAACAGTAGCAACACTTGCTGTTGTTACGTACGATGAGTACAGATCAAGAACTGTTGTAATGTACCTGTTCTGCTCAGGGTCAACCGACAATCCCGACCATTCTTCTACTTGTACACCGCTAAGTTTTACAGTAACTGTAAACAAAGTGCTTTTTGTAAATTTTGGAGTTGTCGTAGGAGTAACTAATGTAGTGTCATCAAACGTGTAATCAACAGTTAAGTTGTTTCCCCAAGCGCCAACTGATTTAGCTTCAAGTTTCCAAATGTCAGCAGCAGCTCCAGCTGCAGGTGTTCCTTGGATAGTGCTTGTGGCTTCTACAGCAGAACCATCGGCTACACGTGTAACGTATGCTGACTGACCACCGTTTGCAAAAAAATGGTAAACCGCATAACCAAGATCATAGGCATTATCCAACGCACCAAACAAACTTGTGTATTGCGACCAACTTGTAACTAAAGCTGGTGTTGTTGGTCCACGCTCAGCCGTTCCTACAAAAGCTGCAGCGGTGACGCCTGTATTTGCTTGAATGTTGGTAGTAAACGCCGCTTCCGAAACGTATACTCCTGGACGCTCATATGCCATGATAACTCCTATTTGGTTTTGGTATGGACGAGATATTACTCATTAAAAAACTGTTAGTTGATGTTCAATTGTACTATTAATTGTAGACACTGGTTTAGCAGTAGTAAGGGCACTATACGTATCCCCTGTAATCTCTGCTGACATTTTTAAAGTATAGACTTTACGAAATATGCGTTTTCTAAAGCCTGATTCCTGGTCTAAAAGGTCTGCATTGGTCCAGTCTAAAAGATCAAATCTTCTAGTAGTATCGTCCGCTTGAATTCGCATAGAATTGTACCTAAAAGGAACAACTCGTTGTAACAGACGAGCCGTTAGTTGACGGTCATGTAAAGCCGTTCGGCAATAAGTAGATACCTGATACAAAAGGTCTACAGGTATAAATTCTTCTGTTTGTTTATAGGACGAAGTTGACCCACCCGTAACACTGGCGCTAACACTAGGCCAGTAATCAAAATATGCGGGGTTATCTGACCAACCTCCAGCATTTCCAGAATAAATTAAAACATCAGAATGTTGTCTATCCGTTGCATGAAGGACATCAATAAGTTCAATTGTGATAAACGGATAGTTTCGTTCGGTTTCAGCTTCTGGGTATCTAAAAAATACGTCTACTTCCCTAGAGTTGTTACGGTCATCTGATACCGTGCAGTTAGAAAAGCGCAATTTAATTGCTTCATCTTCAGCCAACAAAAACCCAGTTTTCATAGTTTATCGCCTAATAATTTCTTTATTTTATTATCAATATTTTTGCCAATGGTCCTATTAACGTTAAGAATCTCATGTCTGAGTAGGGACTTTGCAGGAGGACCGTATTCCAAACTAGCGGCTTTTGCATTAGAAGCTCCAGCTACGTCATAAGAAAACGACAAATCTTCAGAATCCCAAGTAATACTAAAATCTTTAGCTATAGATTTCCATTCTTTTTCTTTTTGAGGCAAAGACTTTTTAATTCTGTTTTCTTCTTCAATAACCGCCCCTCCAATAATCATGGAAAGATGGTTTTCTAAATTCAAGAAAAGGTCAGCTAAGTAAGTAATAGGTGCTGGACAACCTGTGACAATAGGGGTAGAGGATGCGTTCGTAGATTTGCCAGTCATTGGCACTCCTTTAACCCTAGGCGTTGTATTGCTTAGCGCACGCTAAGCAATTACAGTTTATCAGGTAAGGGATGGCAACGTAGCAGGCCAAGGAAGGTTGTTAACAGACATTGCTGCAGGACCCGGATCGTTTGGCATTTCATCGTCTACGTAAATTTCAATTCCTTCAACTACAACTAATACGTCGTCTTTTACACGACCACGAACTCGGTACATTGTCACGCTGTAATACCTAGCGTCATACATGAACATGTCGTTTAAGTGTCTTTGGTACTCGTAAGGTTCTTCAATACCAGCATCTCGCATATCAGCAATAGACATAACTACGTTTACTACTTGAACTGGTTGACGACCTTCTGGGATGGCTCGCTTTGTGTCTTCAGTTTCAGTAACCATAAGTACTGGGACAATGACTTTGTTTTTGTACTTTTTACCGTCTGACCCTGATGGTCCTTCATCGTATACATCATCGTATTCGCTGCCTTGAGCGCTAAACGGAATGAAACTAAACCATGCTATGGTTTCCCCAACCTGTCGGTGGTATTGACGATAGTTTTTGCGAATATGGGCAAGTTCTCTGCGACCATCCATAAACTATATTCCGTAAATAGCAGATGAATTTAAAGTTGTTCCAGGTTCTACAGTTATGTATACGTTACTAATTTGCTCATCTTCAGGCTCTTCAATGTTAATAACGCCATCTCCAATTTCTGGAAATAGTCGTTCAATTGGACCATACTCCCCAAGTTCTTTAGACTTGTAAATAGGAACATACCTATTTGTGCTTCTGGACACACGACGAAGATTCATTATTTCAATTCTTTCAAGACCAATGTTCAAAGCCTTAGCTTGCTTCTCATATGCTTTTGACCAGTAATCAAGAAGGCTTTGAACCATTCTAAATCGTTGGCTTGCCGGAATATGCACTGATTCTGAGGTCGTAACATCAATGTCTCGGCTGTATTCGGTAAGCAAACCCCATAAGGCTTCAACAACACAACTCATACCAATAGTGTCAATGACAATTCCAGACATGTTCTCAAGAGGTAAATCCAAGTTATAGACGTGTTGTTCAATAGCATGATTTGCGTAAAACTCAAGGTCTGATGGCAAAACCCATTCATAGTAATAACCCTCAACCAATATGTTTGCTCCAGAAGGAGGGGTTTGGTTAAAACGCAAAATGCCATTGCGTGCATCTAATGAATAATAAGAACTAGCGGAAGTATTTGAAGTTATGGTTACTGGGGCGTTGTTTGTGTATGAAGCAACCCATAAAGAGTCAGCATCAATATTTGGATTGCCTAATTCGTAAGTTCTTCCTACTGCATTAAACGATACTTGAAAAAACTTAGGAAAATCTCTTAAGAACCCTCTAGCAATTGTTGTAATGGTGTTTACGGAATCAGGGTCAAATACTGTATGCATGATAACAGTTTACTTTATTATTGATCGCCAGAACCAGAGCCAGGAACTGTGTCTTGCAACTCTTGGTTCATTGCAGGTTGTTGTTCTCTAAAACGCCCTAAGCTAACGCGGCGAACTCTTGTAATGTCTGCAACAGTTCCCGTAGGAGTAGGTAGTAGTTCTTCGCTCACAATCCAACAAGCAAAAATGGATTCAAAGGAACTTCTGGAATGACGGTGTATACGCCTAAGTTTTGCCAAGATCCAGATTGTTTTACATACAGAGATGATTGACCTAACGCTGGTGTAAACCCAGTTCGGATATACAAGTCTCCATCTACACCAACTGCAGGTGGAACTCCGGTGCCGCTTCGTATAACGGTAGAAGTTAATTTTCGTTTATCTACAGCACTGTTGTTTCCAAAAGTTTCTCCAGACTTTCGGTATAAAGCGTAAAGAACAATTTGAGTAGAAGCCACTGCTGGGAATATAGGATTAGTTGCGTCTGCAGTTCCCACTACAGTGTTAAGTGAGAAAGTACCAGCGGTGTTTTGGGCAACAATTAAATCAAAACGTGGGTCAACGTTAGGAGCAGTAAAGTTTAAAGTAGTTCCGGAAACTTGTCCGTAAACGCCATCAATGATTACTTCTCCAGCAGCAACGATTGCTGAACCGTTTACTGCTGCGTTAAAGGTAGCGGATAGTCCAGAAAGAACCGCATAGCGGTTGTTGCCAACAATTTCAAAATCTAATGAATCAGGTTCTGCTTGGTCTAAACTTTGGATTGATACACCAAATTGGTTTGCGTTCGGTACTATAAATCCTGTCATTGTTTAAACCTCAAAGCGTGTCGTAGATGTTTCCTGTTTTCTTAAGATAGTTAAACAGTTCACGAGGAAGTTTGTATCGTTGTCCGTCAACAAATGAATAGCTTGATTGGCTCCAAAACATAACCCAACTACCTTTGACTCTTGCTGATATCAAGTCGTCTTTGGTGTTTGGATCAAGTACTTCTGCCTCATCACGCTCAATTGCGTACAAACTTTGATCTTGTTCAACAAATTCTTTAATTTCTTTTTTAGCACGTGCCATTTTATGGCTCCTTTTTGTGTAGTTAAGAATAAAGTGGGGGTATTAACCCCCACTTACATCTTAGAGATAATTACGAAGCGCCGATTGCGCCACCCTTGGTGTTAAGTACAACACGGGATTCTCCAGTGATCATACCAAAGCCCCAAATTGCGTACCAAGCAAGACCATGCTCACGACCAAAGTCAATGACACCACCGTCACGGAGTTCTACTGGCAATGCAATAGCGTGACCGAAAGCGTTGTCACCAATCATGATGGCGCTGTATGAAGTTGCTGTTGGTGCTTGGTTGCCAGTCGTGCCCGACACAAGGTCTGCAGGACCGCCACCTTGAGCAACTTGAGTTGTCTCAATGAATACTACGTCGTAGATACGACCAATTTCACCGAGCATGAAGTTGCCTGGAGCAGCATATTTTGTTACTTCAATGAATTCCGGCCAGTCACGAAGCGCACGGCTTTGTGATGGGTGAACGAAGCACACGTATGTGTCACCAAGACGTGGGATGTTCTGACCAGCAAGAATTTCAACTGCATCTTTAATTGTTGCAGGTGAGAGGTAGCCAGGATCGTTGTATGTGCCAGCTGCCGAGTACTCGTAAGGAGCAATTGAACCACGTGTTGAGCCATTGGTTTTGCGACCAAAGACAACGCTTGGTGGAACTGCTGCGCCACCACCGAACGGAACAGCGTTCTGATAGAGCGTGTTACGTGCTTGGATGTCCATTGACTGCGCCATGTGACGACCAAGCAAACGGCTTGATGAAGCCATTACGTCGTCAAACGCTGCGTTGAGCAACAGTTCGGTTACGGCAAGAGCTTGGCCTTGTTCGCCAACTGTAATTTGAATCTGCGATGCCGACAAAGCTACTGGCTCAAGACGAACACCTTCAGTAAGGGTCGCGCCACTTGCCTCGTTAACACCAAGATTGGTGTAGCGCATGAAGTTGATTGTCAAACCAGGCATTACACCAAGTTCAGTCTTCTTCACTGCGAATTGCTCAAAACGAAGAACAGGCATTGCTTGGAACAAAATTTCTTTTGACCAAATTTGTTGAATTGCTGGTGAGAGTGTTGCATCACTTGAGTAACCAGTTGTCGTTACCGAAGTAAGACCTGCACCCGTAATTGCTCCACCCTGTGGGCCTGGAATTGCCATAATTTATCTCCTAAATTTCATGTTGAATATTGGACCTTAAAAACGACCTTTATTGGATCGTGAACTTAATAGCCTGTCTCTCATTTTAACATACTGGTCCATTGTCATGTTTCGGATGTCATCCGAGTTCAACGTCTGGTATTCCGTTTGGTTTTCCATTGGCCCAGACACTGGCGAAGTAACTGATACGCCTTTAAGTTGGCGTGGTTGCGTCGCTTGTTGGACACTTTGAAGTATAGCAGCACTACGTTGGCGCAAGATATCTACTGAAGCGTCTACCTCTTCAATAGTGTTACCAGCAACAAGGTCAATCAATTCTGGGATGATGTTTTCTTGTTCCTCGTGAAGCTTGCGCTGACGATAAGCTTCTAATTCACGCAATTCTCGTTCTTTCTCAAGCAACGCTTGTTGAGCTTTGCGGTCTTCTTCAATTGCTGCAAACCGAGCTTGCCATTCAGCGTCAATGTTTTGAATCTTGGCGTTGAATTCGTCTTCGGTTTTTGCCAACAATTGCTTGGATGTAAGCTCTTCAAATTCGCGTTGTTTGCGGATTTCTTCCTCAGCACGAGCCTTTTCTTCAGCCTTTTTAATTGCTGCTTCACGGTCCTGTGCAAGGACTTTAAGTTGCTCTTCCATTGCCTTTGCTCGTGCATCGGCTTCTTCAAGACGCTTGTACATCTTGTCTTTTTCCTGTTTACGGATGTTTTCAACATCTGTTTCAGAAAAGATTTTACCCGTTGGGGTAACTTGGTTATTTGGGGCTACTTGTTGAGCCTCCTCATTAAACGCATCAACTGCAATTGCAGGGATGGTGATTTCATCTGTCTCTCGCTTTGCCATAATTTTCTCCTATGTTTTGTTTAGCAAATATTTACTGATGTAGTTTACGAATTATTTGTCTTCATCAGGAATACGACGCTGTGCAAATCTTGCGCCATATGCCCGACTAGTCATTTTATTAATTAGATCTTCCTCAATTGGTGGAATACCACCAACACCTGGAAGCGGTCCGCCCGTTCCCGAACTTCCCGCACTAGATACATTAGCACCTCCAGCGGAAGTAGTTTGCATACCAGATGTATCAGGCAATAGGCCTGTAGCAAGCATTACTGCCTGACCAATTTGTGCACGTACCATATCAAGTGCACCTTGGTCAATTGCATCATCCATAAGTTCATCAAAGATTTCAATCATCTTTTCGTTCGGGAATTCTTCGCCTAGTGAACGAAGTGCACCTTTCTTGGACTCAATACCCAATGCCATTTTTGCTTGGGCTTCGTTAAGCTTGATAAGAGCATCAACAGGAAGTGGTTCAGGCCAATGGATTGTTGTCTTGTAAGTATTTGGGTCCATCGGATCTAATTGTGTTAGTTGATCTGCTTCCGGCATTGCTGATTGTGATGCGTCGTACACCAAAAGTTCTGGCATGAATACGGCTGCTGTTTTAATAATAATTTCATTAAGTTTTTCTAAACCGTTAGTGAAGTGCACTTTTTTCATTTGATAACGGTTCATTAAAGGCTGATACTGAATAGCCAAAGCAACACCAGAAGTATTAGATACTGGTTGGAATTGTCCTAGTGCCGTTTCTGGAACACCAGTAATTTCGTGCATTGCTCGCTTAATCAATTGAATGTATTCAAGCGCTCCAGCCATTTCTCCACGGGATTCAAGGTTAAATACCTGCGCATCTTTTGGAAGACCAGCCCAAACTTTCTTTGGTCCTCGTTCAAGTTGGCTTGCTTTTGCGCCAGTAATAATTGTTACTGGAGCAGCATGGTAGTTAATGATGTCTGAAACTTCAGTCATCTTTTCATTCAATTCACGATTCAGTTGAATAACGTCCCAAATGTCTGATTGACCCCAAGGTGACGAAGTAATAGTTATATTTGGAATGTGCACAATAGGAACTGTGCCAATTGGGTTTGGATATGAATCAATTAGTTCGTCGTTTACATATTGTTGAACTAGTTCGTCGGTAAGAATTTCTGTAAAGGTGTAAACCTGACGAGTACCTTCTGGAGATGTGCCCCAAAAACGATACTTAAGTTTAAAGCGCAACAAACGTTCACGATCATGTGGGTGATATTCAGGGAAACAATGAGCTGGGTTAAGAGGCAAAATTCGCACACGACCTGGACGAACAACACCAGCACCATCCGTGTATGGTTCATCATACGCAACTTTTACAAAACAATCTCCAGTAACACTGGCTAATTGACCCATTTGCCAAAGCAAATAATGTTTATTGTTTTGGTTATCCCAAATCTCATGAAGAAGTCGTGGGATGATTGCTTGGTTTTGCTCAGGAACTTTAAATTGAATTCCTTTACCAAAACAAAAGTTGGTGATGAAGTCCGACATTGTTCGTACATAATTCATCGTGATGTTGTTGTCGCCCATTTCGCGACGGTATGACCAATGGTGTCCTAGATACCAAGCCCATGCAGCAGAGTAACGGTTAAGGCGTGGGCCGTGAACTTCAAACTCTTCGTCGGCAAGTTCAACTAGTCCTAAAGGGCTGATAGCAACTGTTAGATCGCTAGATGCAGCCCTATAAGACGGAGACCAAAAATCAATAGGCATTTAAAACCTCTTTAAGAAAGTAATAAGATATTACTTCTTTTTTGCTGGAGCTTTTTTGGCAGCAGGTTTTGCTGGGGCTGCAGCTACGGCTTTAGTAGCCAAGTCAATCAACATGGTTGTATTTTTGTCACCAATCTTGGTTGAAATGAACGACAGAGCAAGGGCTGCTACTGGAACACAGGCAGCTACTACCTCTGCTGAAACGTCGTATTTTGTGCCGACGTATGTCAACAAGCCTAACAAGGCTCCTTTTGCTGTTGCGTCTACATGAGCTGTTTTCATGGTATTACTCCTTTTGTTGGTTTGTTAATTATACAGGTTTACGCGATTTACTGCGTACTTCGTATTCTTGCACAAAGGTGTGGTATGGCGCACCCGTGTATGGGTCAAACTTAGCAGAGATTGCTATGGCTTTTATAGCGTTGGCTTTTGCTTGAATGACCGTCTGTTTCTTGTTATGTACCAAAGCTTGTAGTGCTCCAAGAGCATACGAAGAGCCAGTGCCAATTGCGTACAGCCCAGTAAAGTCGGAATACCACGAATAATCTCCGTCAATTAAATACAACGTTCCATTGATTGACAAAAGAATAGTTGACCCTTGTTCAGCCATATGTTCTTTATCATCACGATCAGGAACTGAGTACCCTTGAGAATCAAAACACTCTCGTAGTGCCGGAATAAACTTGCTGGTAATAAACTGATCTAGCTTTTTACCTCTAGTGTTAGGCGTTGGGGTTGGTGGTTGAAACACGTGTTGAAGAATGTTGATTGCTCTGAGGTCTCCAGCAGTTGCTAATAGGTATTTTCCGTTTACAGCTACTTTTCCAGAACCTTCACGCAAAGTTCCTATTTGTGAAATCATCCCATCAGCGTAAGAATCGCTAATACGAGAGTCAGCACAAATTACTGAAAACCCATCTCCTTGAATAGCAATAATTGTTGTCATGTATGTTACGCACTGTACTCTTTGCCGTGGTACATTGCCCAACCATCATAAATTGGAATTACTTCGTAAGCAAACTTATGCATACCAGTGTCTTCGTAGGTAACTATGCCAAGACCTTGTTGCCAGTTTTCGTAGCGAGTCAATGGTCTACCGTCTAAATCTACGCCACCTTTAGTAGAAGGGATAGCGCCATCAATACGAGCGAGACAGCCAGGCGACGCCGCCATGATTGTGCGAGGACCATCAAAGTCCTCTCTAGTCTTATACGCAGTTTCAATTCTGTGAATGTGTCCATAAATTACGCTCGTTTTCTCCGCATTTAAATAAACGTGTGCTGTTGATCCTGATGATTTAACTCTATCTCCATGTATTACTCGTAACTTTTCATTTATCCAAAAGTCAGATGCGGGATACCCTGGTCGGTACTCAACACCAAATTCATCCATTCGGCAAAGATAGGGAACGCTTAATACTGGCCAAGATTCTGGAACGTTTCCTCTCCTCAAGCCATATGCTGCTCCAGCATTAGTAAGAAGATACTTAGGCATTCTCTCTTCGTGGTTACCTGCCAACCAAACTATCTGAGCATTTGGTGCTGCGTTTCGCATCTCCGCACAAAACTCTGTTGCTCTGTCAACAGATGCTTGTGTAGTTTGCGCATACGCTGGGTACGTAAGGTACTTACCCATTTCTGGTAAATCTAAGTTGTCACCAACGCAAACAATGACATCTGGCTTTACTGCCTTGATGATTGCTACTGAAACAGCTATTGCTTTCTCATCATGAGTTGGCTCTAGTTCACCAGACCTGCCACGATAAAACCCAATTTGCAAATCGGGAACAACAACACAGGTTTTAAAACCAATTGCTGGTTTAGCGGAAGCTTTACTAATTGGTAATTTAAAAGATGGACCTTGTTTAACTACTGGCCATTCTGGTCCAGATTCCCATTTTGGGGAAAGTTGTACAACCACTGTCTCTTGAGTTTGTGGTTCACCTTCTTTGTCCTTACTAAATTTTTGTGTAACTGTAACTTTTTTTAAGTCACCTAACTCAGCAAGATCAATATTCTTTTCAACAAGCACATCTGCCAATGCATCAATTAGTTTTTCTTTCCTCTTCTTAGCTTCTTGTTCACTGCTGATGTTGTTGAGTTTTTCTTGTAATTTTCCCATGTTATTTCTCCAGGTTGTTAGGGAAGCACAAACATGATTTGTCCGTACCGGATTTAAAACATTGACGACGTTGGTTAATTGTTGTTCGTGATATTGAATAACCTTCGTCTATTAACGCTTGATGAATAGACTTAGAAGACGCTGGACTTTGTAATGCTGTAAGCAAAGCCAATGCTGTTTCTTTGTCTAATGATTTGTGCAATTTACCTATGGGGCAAGGAGCATCAACACACTTGGATAGAGAAGACAGTTTGGATAACAAAGTTTCTTGTTGTGTACTTTTTGTCATTTTGCTTCCTTTTTAGCCAACCTGTTTTTCTTTTCCAAGAGTAGTTTATCTATTAAATTTACCAGTGTTTCTTCTTCCATTTTACCTGGATATACTTTGCGTAGAAAGTAAACGATTAGGTCAATGTCAGAAGTTTTCATAAACGCATACTAGCAACATTGTGCGGGTTAAGCAACGACTGTTGTAATGTCTATTTAAGGTTTAGTAGTTCCTTAACTTTTGGACCAACTACCGAATCGGCATTGAGTTTGTTTGCAACTTTAAATGCTTTGATTGCTTCTTGCGTCTTTGGACCAAGGTCTCCATCAATTGCACCGTTATAAAAACCCTTGTCTTTAAGGGCTTGTTGAAGTTCTTTATTTGCATCTTTAGGAGCTTCAGTTGTTTGGACTGCTACCGCATTTGCTGCAGGTGCTGGTTGTCCATTGGTAAAAGCAACGACGGCTGGAGGCGGATTATCACCACACACATAGCGCAAATGCCAGGGTTCGCTTGGAACCACTTCCCATGAAAATCCAAAATCTTTGACGTTTGCAATCAGCCAATTAAGACGTTTTGGCTCTCCTGCTGAGTGCACATCAACAGCAATACCGAGATTATGATTTGACTTTCCCGGAGTGGCAAGCATTGCCATACCCTTTTTTAGGTACCAGGTTTTTCCTTCAAATGATTTTGTGCTTGTTCCTTCAATTTTTTCCAATACGTAGCGCTGCTTAAAACTTGCCAATTGCGACTCGTAAGAGCGATAGAGGTCGCCCGATGATGTCGGCTTGAGTTCAAGTCCGTCTGCTTTGGCTTTGGCGACCATTGCGTTCCATGCGTTTGCTGCAAGCCAGTGGAGTTTTCCTCCTCCTGGGATTGGTCTAAGCAGAGATTCGGGCAATTTTCCAGGTTCAACTCCTTTAAGATCTTTGGGCATGACAATAGGAACGATGTAATCCCATGCAACTTTACTCATTGTACATCCTTTGCTTTAGGTTTAACTGTTTTCTTTGGTTCTTCTTTTACTGCAGTCTCTTTGCCATCAACTTTGTTGAAAACGTCATTAATTTCTGAAAGTGTAAGTTTCCCATCGTCTAAGAAAGAACGAGACAACCCTTCTACGACAAAAGCAACACCAGCGATACCAGCCATAAAACAGGCTTTCCACAAAGGAACTCCGGCAATTGCGCCTGCACCAATCACACCCAAACCAGATGCGGCAAAGGTTGCAAGAATCCTAAGAAGGACATTTACAATCAAATCTTTATTTTTCATCCATGTGCCAATCTATGTGTCTATCTAATTTCTTATTAACTTTCTTAATGCCTTTAGACAAAACTTGCATTTCTTCCATAACTTTATTGTGGTCATCCCTGTTTGTTTTTGCAAGCGAACTTAACAGCCTTATAACCCAACCAATGCCTGTAGCTAAAACAGGAATGGATGCAGCGATAACTATTGCCCAAGCATCAGTCACGTGAGTTCTGCTTCCTTGATGGTCTGCGGCTAACCGAGACGGGAGTTTCTACTGGATGCACACGAAGAAAGCGAGCTACGGCTTGTTCAGAACCAGAAGGACGTTTCTTATCAAACCCTGGACGCTTCTCTCTAAGGATTCCTGCACCACCTGGTTCTCCAGCTGGTTTAAAACGGTTGCGCAAAAAAGTAATGTCATGTGTATCAAAGTCAGAAACTGGAAGAGTTAATGGTTCTTCTCCAGTTCCAAATTGCATGCTTATGTGTGTTGGACTATCTTTTTTCTTTACGTTGGTTACGGGAACAGCAATATCATGTCCTTCGCCAACTAATTCAAGCGCTCTTCCTCGTGTAAGACGTTCGCTCCAACTTGGCGCACGATATACGTTTGGCTGACCAGGTGCTGGAGTTGGTTTGCCAAGCGGTTCTTTAGCATAACGTTTTCCGTATTCGCTTCCAATAAGATGCGGAAGACCTTTAGCAGGACCAGTTTTTTGTATCTTTTGATATTTACCGCCAGGTCCACCCCACACATAATCCCCAACTTCAGGGATATCTTCAATATGCAATTCGCTAGTAGCATCTAGACGTCCTGAAGGAAGACCACCTTGGTTAAGGACATTTTCTGCGTGTGTATGCAACTCATGAGATGCTATGGCTAAACCAGCAGCTGGATCTCGTCTAAATAAATTAGTTCTTGCTGTTTGGTGTGCTAAAGATTGAAAACCAGAATTGTGTAGGCATGCAGCGGCGCATCCTGCTGTTTTGTCTTTGCAAGTATCAGCGCATCCACCTTTTCCAGCTGGCATAAGGTACATACCTTTTTGTGAAACATGCAAACCTGGATAAGGTTTTTCAAACTTAACGCTGCTGCTAAGCATTTTAACGTCACTCTTTGGAGATACCCCAGCTTTACGTCCTTCTTCTTGTAGTAGAGCATACGCTGATGGAAGGTGCACTTTTTCAATGTCTCGTACAGTTACTTCTTTAAGCATGTCCTCTAGATACTTGCGTGCCATGTTGTTAACTCCCGTAGTCGTATTTGTCTTTGCGACCTTTTTCAACGTGCAATGCACGCCTACGAAGATCGGTTTCTTTGCTCAATCGCCCCTCTTCTTCTGGTCGGTCAACATCACGAACACCCGAATCTAAATGCGGAGACTGTGTACCAAATGCGGAATCAACTGGGTCAACAGGTTCTTCTGAGAACTGTTGGTTGGACAACATTGATGGTTGTAAGCCAGAACCCGCTAAGTTCTTTGGCATGGAGTAACCAGTTGGTTGATAAACCGAAACGCCAAGTGTATTTTTTAAATACGAATTAAGGACAAACGGGTGTCGTCGTTCTCGCAATTCAGCAGATGCTGGTGGGGTGCGCAAAACAAAGCTTTTAAAAATACCTTTTCTGCTTTTATAACCTCGTGGGTTAAACGCACCTACAGGACTTAGCCCATAAGTTTGCGCAATGCTTTCAGATAGTTCTTGCGTTCCTGTGAGACCGCTGTCTCCAGATTCAAGACCGCCGGACTCAGATGCGGAAGCTGTTCCGCCTTCCATTGTTAGTCGCTAACAACAGTTACGTTTGGACGGTTCATGTGGCCACCGCTGTTGTAGGAATACTCCCACTTCGGCATGTCGTCGCCAGCCATAGCACCTTCCACAAACTCGCTGAGCACCGATGGTGCTTCAACCCACGAAGCTGAACCTACGTGTGCACGCTCGCGCATGGTGTCTGCGGGATGCTTGTAAAACATTTCTGGGTTGTTTTGATTCATTCGCATTGGCGATGGAGCGGTGTCCTCGTATGCGCCTTTGGCAAAGTCGTTTGGAACGTCGGTGTCTGTAGCAACGCCTTCTTCAAAGCGAAGCGGACCCTTGTTGCCTGGAATGCTTGGGGCGTACTCGCCTTCAAACATAATTTCGTTACGACCTACTTCTGGGAACATAGGTGCTGGTGATACTGTCATGTGTCACTCCTTAGAGTTAATCGGATATTAAAGAATACCATTATTTAAAGAACGGGTTTTCCCCAACTTGGATTGTAGGCATTGTGTCATGTAGGGTTGTAGAGCACGCCAAAGCAAGGGAATCTGGGTAGTCGTCAAAAGCTCCCTTTTCGTCTGGGGCTTCTGCCAACATATACGGACCTTTATAAACTTTTTCCAAATCATTCATTTGTTGGTTAAAACGTTTCCATGATTTAGTGCGTCGGGCTTTTGAGTGACCTGGGATAATAAGTTGTTCTCTTTGGATTAGTTCTGTTAAATGAACCCATCTTTCGTTTTGGCTTTTTGAATCAGATGATGCTGCTGTGACTTCTATGTGGGGCAATAGGATTTGTAAGCGTTCGGCAACGGCTCCACCAACGCCTTGGGCATCTACAGCAACTTTGCAGACTTCGTAATTGCGCAAAAAATCAACAATTTGAAAGTACTGACTTTCCCATTCCTGGTCATTTATTTCTAACCAATTCAAGATTCTATGTTCGTAAAAACCAAATGGATCTGGATGATCCCAGTCCACCCACACAACAGTCACTACCGTAGAGTCGTTGGACCTAGCCACGTCAATCCCTGCAACTACAGGAGTTCTCCACCACTGTTTGACTAACGGCATGGACGGTTCGTATAAACGTTCCATTCGTTCTTCGGTGACAAACATACCCTTTTCAAGCATCCAACGATTGCAGTAGGACATTTGAAACTCGTCAGAATCTTCGCCAATTCTCAGTTTTTCTTTGGCAATAAACTTTAAATAATTCTGGTTGTATTTAGAAGCAACTCGCCAATCGTATTCAAAGTGACACTCTCGCATACTCTTTTTGCTACTAGTCATTCGTCGTTTGTTGTATTGAATCATTTTGTAAAAATAAGATTTGGTTCTGGAAGCCGTACCAGTCAACATGATGCTTCCGTTGTTAAACGCCAACATTGGTTTAATAGACTTAGCAATAACGTACTCATCGGCTTCTTGAGCTTCGTCAATTAACACAAAATGATATGTTTTAGATTCAATCTTGGCTTTGGGGTTACAGGTTTGCATACGGCACAACGACCCAGCATTTTTTAAAGCCAGAATCTTTCCTTTGCCTCGTGTACCACCAGCTTTTGTAATGTCATCAATTTCTGGGTCTAGCAAGAATGTTAAAGCGTGATCGGATGTTAAACGATTAACTATGCGACTAAACACCGTGTCGGCTTGGTCTTCAACTGGAGCAAATACACCGCACCAAAACCCTTTACTAAACTTGGACAACCACGTTGGGTATACAGGAGCAAGCTTTGGAAGAATGACCATCATTGATGCAAGCACGTTAGAAATAACTTCTGATTTACCGCTTTGGCGAGTTGCAACTAACGTTATTTCTTCGCCGTCACCCAATACGATAGATTCAATTACCCGATAAGCAATGGGGATTTGATAAGGAAAAAACTCAACATCACAGAATTGTTCTGTGAACAAAACTAGTTTTGTGACAAGTTGCTCTACAAACTCAGCCGAGGTTTCGTCTAATTCTTCAACTAAATCCTCAGGTAATTGTTCGTCAGTTAGTGTTTCGCTCATTCATACAAGGATACACTACATCTCAAATAATGATAGTTGGTCTGGATGTACTTCCGTTGGACGCACTAATCCTTTGTGGTATTCGTAAAGGTCTTCAACGCAAATTAAAAAGTTGTAAAGGTCGTCAACGTCAGCAATCAGGCGATAGTCTTCCCGTTTAATGATGTTGTTTCGTGGAAACGATCCAATGTCGTTTGCCATTTTACGTAGCATTGCTACGACTTTGTCCATTTTTAATTCTTCTGGTGATCTACTTGTGTCGGTCATTTTTCCTCTTTTCAATTTCAGACCATACCACAGCAATTGCTTCTATGCATGAAGAAACTTCTGATGCTGGCGCATCTTTAAAACGCCAATTATCAAAAGAAGCACCCAAGGACATGATGGAGTTGTCCATCCATGTGTACAGAGATGAAGTGTCTAATCTTTCCGCACGCATCTGTGCACGAGTTCGTTCTTTTTCTTCAGTCAACAACTTGTTGGTTTTAAACAGTCTCAACGCCAATCTCCAATCTCATTGGTAGGTGTTGCCATCATCCTACCTTCAAGGACGTTTAATGTTCCTTCTTCTTCGTTTATAAATTCTCGTTTTTTACAAACGCCAACTTGTGTAATGTATTTTCCTGTTTTAAGTTGAATACCCTTTCCTACACGCCAATGCCCTCCCAACTCACGAAGCCAACCGATGGCTAATCTGGGCGTAGATTTAGTTGCGGTATCACGAACTATCCAATAGACAAACCAAAAACCGTGAACCGTGTTAGTAGACATGTTGTGTAGCCTAGCGCTATTTTTTAATCTGATTGTTGTGGTATTCCACGACCTGACTCGTAAGCTTCTTCGGAAAGAGGGTTTGATTTTGGTATTCCAGGGATTGGCGGAACGTTTCCATAATTACCTTTTTGGATTTTTGCACCAAACGGAGTTGCTGGTTCTAAGGAGTATTTAGTTGTGTCTTGCGTATACCCTCCAGATAGCCCCATCGTGTTAAATGTTTTACCTTTGGACAATGCAGTCATGTAACGTTTTGCGACAAATGCTGGAACATTATTAAATACATAATAAGGTCCATTTGTCCTCTTTGCCTGTCCTCTAAACTTTACATAAATGTCTCCGGTTAAGGTTTCTTTGTTAAAGAAATATTGAGCAGATAACAACCGTGTGCTGTCTTGTCCGTTTGTTCGTTCACCTAATTGACTAGGGTCTTCATTGTCAACACCTTGTGTGGCAGCTACCCATGGATCAAATCTTTCTTCAGGATAGAACAAAGCTTCTTTGGTTTCGTCAGACGAAAGAGCAAAAGAATCTTTAGAATCTTGGAGGGCAGCACGTATGCGACCACGAGCTTCAGGGTTGATTCCTCTTTTTCTAGCCATGAGTCATATTATAGAACAATCTACAAAGCCAGTATTTTAAGCATTACCTCGTGCCAATCGGCACCAGTGTGTGTCATTGTAAAGTTTTCTTTTAATATCTCATAGTTAACATCGGCTTCATCTTTTCGCAGCTTTGGGTCTATCAATTCTTTTAAATGATATTGCCATTCTTCAGCATTGTGCGCAACTCTCCCAACACCAGCATTTGCTAAATACTCATATTCAGGAGAATAGGAAGATACAAAAGGTACTCCAGCAGCAGCGTATTCAAGTCCTTTAATGTATGACTTAGCGTGATTAAACGGTAAGTCGTTTAGCGGGACAATTCCAATGTCTATTTTACTAAACAACTTTGGATACTCCCTAATAGGACTTAGTGGGGATGATGTACAGCGTTGTTTGTCAATTTTTAGTTGGTCCCTGGCTAATGGAGAATTTATAGTATGACCTGAGTGATGAAACAATAAATTGTTTCTTTTTATAAATGGACCAATCCACGAAGACAACGTTTCTAAATCTCTAGATCTCCAAGGTGTTGCACCTACCCAACCAATAGTTGGTCTGTTAAACGCTCTGTCTGTTCTCCGAACCCAACGATCAATGTCTATACCGTTTCGTACAAGATACACATTCTTTCGTTTTGTTTTGTAATATTCGTACAAGAAAGGAGTGGATGTGGTGATTGCATCAGCTTGGAGAATAATAGAGTTGTAATGTTCTCTGTTGTTGTCGGCATTTCTTTTGGGGTCAGTGACAGCATACGCTTGGTTAGTTTCGTCTAAACCATCAAAAAAGTCATCAATGTCTACAACTATTTTCTGACCAAGGGCTTTAGCAACAGGCATCGCAGATGCAATTTCTTTTCGCATCAAAAGTTTAAAAACCAAAATATCCCAACCGTGTACGGTTTTGTCTTTGGACAAAATCATCCCGAAGCCATGTTGTTTGTCAAACTGGGGCAATCCCATACCAACACGCCAACCATGTTTTTCTAATTCTCGCATTGGCAGTAAACACCTGTACCAAGCGCATCCGTTAGGTTGTAGTGGTTTTGTTCCAGTTGCCCAGTCGTGTGTTAAAAACCCTATTGTGTTACGTTTCATGCATCCTTATTCGTCTTTAGATAAATACGCACTTCCTAGCGAGAGCACTATAGCAGCAATGCTGATCCAAATACCAGTTGTACGAGTACTTCCAGACAAAGTGATTAAAACTAATCCAGTTCCGGCTAAAGTCCAAATCAGACCTTTTAACTCTTTTTTAAGATTTTCCATAAAACTCCATATACGCTCGTTTTGATATAGTCCGCTATCAAGTAGCCCATGTGGTATTTTGTCGCCTGTAATAGCCTCCTAGAGGCCTCTAATGCGATTGTGGATGATTAACCTTACCCAACTCGCACGCGAACTGGGACACTCAATAATACAGCACCTACGCCAACAATGACACGACGATCACCTACTGGAATTCTAGAACCCATGGGAACATACACATCAAATACACCTTCAAAAACATTTAATTCTTTTTCAAATGCTTTTCTAACTTCTTTAGGTGCTTCTTGAACTGCTTTTGAAATTGCTAACCCATCCTCTGGCGACACCTCAGACGCAACCACGGCATCAAACACTTCCGTTGCTTGTTCGCCGTCAATGCTCTCCAACACTTTTTCACTTGTGGCAAGTTCTGTTGCTTGTTCTGCATTAACTCCGCCTTCCTGTTCAATAATCAAAGTGACTACTTCAGCAACCTGTTTTTTGGAAATAACTTCAGATTCAAGGACATTAACTATTGCTTCAAATTTTTCTGCATCAAGTTTGGTTTCCAAAACGGCAGTAAATGTTTCAATCAAAACTTCGTCAGTTACCACTTTGTCAAAGATGGCATCAAGTACGGTGCCGAATTCTTCTGCGTCAAGTTCACCTTTCAGAACCTCTTGGACCAACTCAATAGTTTCTTCATCCGAAAGATCTTCATCAAAGACGGCATCAAAAACGGCGGCTAACTCTTCTTTGGACAAATCTGCATCCAGCAAATCATTGATAGCCTCAACTACCTGTTCGGTATCTGCAGTGTCTGCAAACACCTTGTCAAGAACTTCTACTAATTCTTCCTTAGAAATATCAACATCAAATACTGACTCAATCTCAGAAATAGGTGGTAACGTAGTAGACGATGAATCATCTACTTGTTCTACTTCTGTTTCTTTTGTATCTTCCTGTGGCTTTGTTGTGTTTGTTGGCGGTTCTGTTTCGTCAGGAGCAGGCTCAACTTTGGGAGCGGGAACGGTTGTCTCAGGAATGGTTGTCTGGTCAGGCTCAACAGGTTCTTTATCCTGCTCAGCAGGTTCTTCAACAGGACCGGGAAGATAGATTGTAGATGTTGTGGATTCTGTGGTATCAGGTTCGTCAACTGTGGTTTCGGGTTCGGTTGTGGTGGTTACAGGTAGAGTCTCAATGGTGGGACTAGTCGTCGTAGTCTGAGGGGGAGTATAAGGTGCTTCAGTTGTTGTCGTCGTTGGCGGAATTGTTGTGGTTGTCGTTGTCGTGGTACTTGCAACTGATGTGGTTGTGCTTGTCTGAATTGTGGTCGTTGTTGTGGGAAGGGTTGTTGTAGATGAACTCGTGGTTGTGGAAACTTCGGTTGTGGTTGTTGAAGTGGTTGCTGAAGGTACGGTTGTAGATGAAGTCGTTGTGGTGGATTCTGGCAGGGTTGTGGATGTTGTTGTCGTGGACGACGATGTTGTTGTGGTGCTTGTGGTTGTTGTGGTGGATGGTTCTATAGATGAGGTCGTTGTTGTCGGTGGTTCTGTTGTTGTGGTTGTCGTTGTACTTGTACTGGTGGACGAGGTAGTCGTAGTAGACAGAGTCGTGGTCGGTTGAACCAGCCCACTCCACAAAGACAAGTTGCTGATAGTCAAATGACCAGGCTGACAGCAGGTATCAATTGAGTATTGTCTGAAGGTAAAGATGTTTCCCGTAGATACTGGTATTGACAGCGACCCGCTCGCATTGTTCTGATTCGTTAATTGTGTGTAAACACCGTTGATTCCGTATTGTGGCGGATCGTAATATGCGCCATCGTTCGTTTGATATGCCCAACTGAAACTGACCGTGTTCGTGTTCGCAGGTATTGTCGTCTCAATCTTCACCCAGTTTGCGCCACCACAAACACCGTCAGGGCCGTGAAGAATGATTGAGTTGTTGACTAATTCAACCGATCCCGAATTGACACAGGACTGTGATTGTGTCCATTCACCTAATGCATCGGCTTGGGCTGTTTGCGAGAAATACGGAAGCAACCAAATAAACAAAGGTAGGAGTTGCAGGGGACGAAATTTAAATTTCACACCACATTTTAGCGCATAACTTTTATTGCTTGTTGGTGAACCTTAAACACAATTGCCAAGCGGCTTTACCAACAACAGGCCAAGTTATATTAGGCACTTGGTGGTCATTCCATGAGTTACCGTCGGGTATTAAATTAAAAACATTTTCAATATTAGGAAATCCCATCTTTTTTAACAACTCTTCTATTCTTTTTTCGTGCGCATTCCAGTGGTGTGTAGCCCCATCCCACCATTCAACATCTTGCAAATGTTCTGGCGCAACTTCAGCGTGTTCCATGACAGACTCAACCAACCACCATGGCATTTTGTTTTCGTGCCATAACTTTATGGTTTTGTAGACATCTGGGCAAATAATAAGCATTGGCGCACCTGGTTTTGCTACACGTGACATATCTTCCAAGAAATCCGAAACGTCTCCCCAATGGATGTGCTCAAGGACGTGGCTCATAAACACGGCATCAAAAGTATTGTCTTCAAACGGATACGGTTTGCCTGGCTCTACCCGAATGTCGGGTTTAGTATCTTCGTTTTCCCAAACGTCGGTGTTTACCCAACCTTTGGCATAGTGTGTGCCACAACCAGCGTTAAGAAACATTGCCACCATCAATCGGAAAGTACCAACCACCATTGTGTTGTAATGCTGTAGGCATGTCCTCCCTGTGGTTAATTCCAGAGTAGTGGGCAATTAAAGATTTTCTGGGCATGCCAACAATATTAGGCTCAGAGCCACGGTGTAGCAAACGACCATGCCAAAACAGAACGTCTCCACGTTTTGGAAGGTACGTAATTATTTCTGCATCACGGTTTACAATTTCTTGTTCAAAAAGAGGAGTCAACAAACGCTCACTGTGTTTGGGCCACGTGTGGTCTCGTTCTTCTGGGGTTAACGCATCAAGAATCTTTTCTCGTGTTACAACGGGCCAACGATGTGATCCACGAACAAATTGAAAAGGACCAGAATCGGGATGGATTGTCTCTAATGCAATCCACACAGCAGCGTAATAGTCGCCAACGTGCGGTGGATTTAAGTATGTGTCTTGATGCCAGTTGCGTCTAGTTGTTACCCAACCAGTTAAGTTTAAATGTACACCACCAGGTTCACCAATCAACTGTTCTATTGTGCTGCTAATTACCTCGTAAGTCAAAATATCCATAACCTCAGGATGTCGTCGGTACGGTGTGCAATCTGGCCAACCTCCTGGTCGTTCAGAATTGTTTTCTGACCAACAACGCTCGTAGTCAATCATCAGGTTTTCTGGAATTAGGTTTTCTACAATTAAATAACCGTCATCATTCCAATCAGCAGGACCAGGACTTGGCGCTGGGACTGTAAGTTCTGCAAGAGTCATATAGGTAATCCTACCTTAGTTTATTTACTAAGTCTGCGTAAGGTTGTACATCTAAAGTAGTGCTCCAAGTACTTGTTATTGTGTACCTAGTACATTTACCTATTTTAGTAACTCCATGAAAATGTTCGTTATCTGGGCTGTGGGCAAACATCTTACCTTTAAGCGGTTTCATTGCTTTATCAAAAAATGGGTAAAAAGTTTTGCCACCTTCGTAATCATCATTAAGGTAGATTACAGATCCACATATGCGATTTAGGTTTGTAACTTGGTCAACGTGTGGCATTTGCCAACTGCCTACTGGCCAACGAACAACTCCTATTTGATCACAAAATATTTCTTGTCCGCAAACAAACTTATTTCTAAATAACACTTTTAATTCATCATGTATTTTTAAAACAAGTTTTTTTGTGTATTCTTTGTCATCAGCATTATCTACAAGATTAATAAGTGGAACAGTCCTGTCACCCCAAAAAAACATAGTTTGACCTTCATCTAACCAGTTGTTTTGTAATGTCGCAAGGTTTACCAAGTAGTCACATTCGTCATGGGATAAAAATGATTCTTTTTCTAGTGAGTAAAACAATGTTTGATCAAATTTAGGAGTATAGCCATACTCTAATTGAGCTATGTTATTTTTGATGTACTCAGAACTATACGGTTTGTTAGTTTCTGGATTTACGTATTTGGCAAAACTTTTGTACTCGTTACTTGACTGGTTACCAAAATCAAACACAAAATTACCACTTACCAAGTGGGCAAACTGCTTCCTTTAGTTTTACCTTTGCTTTCATAAAACATCCACACTCTTTACATTGGCTGGTTACTTTTATCAGGCTAGGGCATTTTTCGCAAATAGAAAATCTTTTTGTTGAGAGTTCTTCTTCAGCATATTCAGTGTTTGGATTGACAAAATCCCATGGACGAGTAGTGCCTAATTTCTTTTTGTATTCTTGCCAAGCGTTCATTATGGAACCTCTGTAAACTCAGTCCCATTCCAAAACCATCCGGGACCAATGCCAATTTCTGCGTGCTCATCAGTTAACCGAATAACTGTTGGGTTTGATTGAAAAATAGCGTTAATCATGGGATCAATTTTTGGCCATTGTATTTTGGTGGCTAATTCTCCATCAACTACAAGGCTATATTCGCACTTAGTTTCTGTTTCGCCGTCTAACGTAATGACTGGGTCTGATGACATTGCGGCAACTACGTCTTCCATAGTTACAGGTATTTTAAAATTTGACGCCACTTCCCCGTCAACGACAAGCGCATAATAAGCATATGGAAGGGAGTTTAGTTTGTCATTCATTTTGTAATCCTATCTTAGTTTAAATACACAATAAAATCTTTACAGACATTGGTTGCAATTGCAACTTCTAGAACAGTTTGCAAGCAATTCGCAATAAGCTGGTCTGCCTTGATAACAGCAATTATTGAAAGTGTTTGGACAATAAGCACAAGAATCGTTTACGTACTCAAACCCAGGAGTGCAGCCAGATGGTGGGGGCGGTGGAGGTGGAGGTGGAGGAGGCGGTGGTGGTGGAGGTGGCACATATCCACAAGTTGCACTATTGCTTTGGTATAAGGTACTGTAAGTACCACAAATACCGTCGTGATAAGACCTGTAGAGGTTAACTCCAATACAAGTTTCTATTCCCGTGTAGACATCCTTGTTTCCGCAAGAAAGGCGATAAGTTCTTTTAAGTTTATTTCCTGTAAAACGTTCTGTTGAAAACTTAGCCTGTGCCGTGCGGCTTATTGACGCATTTACAGCTCTGTAGATCACGTAATTTCACAACCAAAAATGTTAAACGACAAGTTTGCACTAGAAGCGTAAACAGTGATAATGTCAGACGCTTGGAGAGTAATACCAAGAGTTAATGCAATTGTGTCGTTTGCCGCTACTGTGGCGTCGTACGCAATGTAATGTTGATTGGCTAATCCAGCCCCACCATTACGGACCGCTATTCTATATGTTGCTGAAGATGCCGAACGGTTACAAATTGTAACTGTAGAAGCCACGATTTGTAGGCCAGCGCCAACCGTATACATGTCTGTGTTTGTTGTGGCTGCAGGGGCAGATTGTGCTAGGACTTTGTATGCTTGGGCCATTTTTCCTCTTTAAAGTGTTGTAATGTATGGGCTAAGTATACCAAATAGATTAACTTTAGAAACTGTGCGATAGAAACTTAATGCGATTGCTGGTAGCGGTAT